>Ga0208478_1000255_pt1 | contig 20135 bp, 21 predicted proteins | sample NGESurdeep072012_5_FD_184462 | JGI IMG/M metagenome (GOLD analysis project Ga0208478, IMG submission 184462) | Arctic peat soil microbial communities from Barrow, Alaska - NGEE Surface sample 415-2 deep-072012 (SPAdes) | ecosystem: Environmental > Terrestrial > Soil > Wetlands > Peat ...
CGCCCGACCGGAATGGTCGACGGGGCGCAAGGCGGCCATGCTCACGCTGCAGGGCTACCTGTTCGTCTCGATCGCCCTCCTCGTCGTCAAGGCGGTGCAGCTCGCCGGGGGCTGAAGGCGAAGCACCGCCACCCCCCGGCGCCGGAAGCTGGTCGGTGCGCTCGCCGAAGCATCTTGCGCCCGGCACGTATACCGTGCGCGCGGTGCAGAGCGACGCCGCCGGCCACACCTCCCGCAGCCCAGCCCACAGCGCCACCCGCGCGCTTGCGGGGGTCCCGCGGTGATCGCGCGCTACACCCGGCCCGAGCTCGAAGCGATCTGGTCCGATCACGCCCGCTTCGAGGCGATGCGCGAGGTCGAGGTCGCCGCCTGCGAGGAGATGGAGGGCCCGACGCCTGAGGAGCTCGAGGTAATCCGTGCCGCCACGTTCACGGTGGAGGAGATCAACGAGCGTGAGAAGGTCACAGATCACGACACCGCGGCGTTCGTCGACGTGCTGGCCGCCTCGGCGGGCCCGGCCGGGCGCTGGATCCATCACGGCCTGACCTCGAGCGACGTGCTCGACACCGGGCTCGCGCTGCAGCTGCGACGCTGTGGCGAGGAGGTGCTGCCGGACGCGCGCCGGCTGGTGGAGGTGCTGGCCGCGCGGGCGCGCGAGCACGTGCATACGCTGTGCGTCGGGCGCACGCACGGCATCCACGCCGAGCCGACCACGTTCGGGATCAAGCTCGCCGGGTTCGCGTTCGAGGCCGACCGGAACGCCCGGCGCCTGGAGCGCGCGTTCGCGCAGGTGGCGGTGGGCGCGATCTCCGGGGCGGTCGGCACGTACTCGGCCACCTCACCCGAGTTCGAGCAGCGCGTGCTCGGTCGCCTGGGCCTCGAGCGCGAACCGGTCTCGACCCAGGTCGTGGCGCGTGACCGCCACGCCGAGCTGCTGGAGGCGATCGCGCTCGCGGGCGCCGGCCTCGAGCGCTTCGCCACCGAGATCCGGCACCTCGCGAGGACCGAGGTGGGCGAGGTGCAGGAGCCGTTCGCGGCCGGGCAGAAGGGCTCGAGCGCGATGCCCCACAAGCGCAACCCGATCAAGTCGGAGCAGGTGACGGGACTCGCGCGCCTGCTGCGCGGTAACGCGCAGGCCGGGCTCGAGAACGTGGCGCTGTGGCACGAACGCGACATCTCCCACTCCTCGGTGGAGCGGGTGATTCTGCCCGACTCGACGATCCTGCTCGATCATCTCCTCAGGCGGGCGATCGCCCTGGCCTCGGGCATGGTGGTCAACCCCGCGCGGATGCGCGAGAACCTCGAGCTGACCCACGGCGCGCTCTTCTCCCAGCGGGTCCTGCTGGCGCTGGTGGAGGGCGGCCGGGGCCGCGACGACGCCTACCGGATCGTTCAGCGCCTCGCCCAACGGGCCCTCGACGAGCGGGTCGCGCTGCGCGAGCTGCTGGCCGCCGACCCGGCCGGCGAGGGACTCGATCTCGACGCGATCTTCGACTATGCGCCCTTCGTTCGCTACGCCGTCGCGATCGTCGGGCGGCTCGACGCGATCGCCTGATCGCGCGCCGCCTCCGTTGCTAGCATCGCCGCCGTGAGCACCCTTGCCGACCTACCGCTGTTTGCCTCGGGCAAGGTCCGCGAGATCTACGAGCTGGATGAGCGGTCGTTGCTGATGGTGGCCACCGACCGGATCTCGACCTACGACGTCATCCATCCGACGCCGATCCCCGACAAGGGCAAGGTGCTCACCGGGCTCTCGGTGATGTGGTTCGATCTGACCTCGGAGATCGTCCCCAATCACCTGATCTCCTACACCGAGGGCGTCCCCGAAGAGGTCCGTGGACGGGCGCTGGCCGTGCGCCGTCTCGAGATGCTCCCGGTCGAATGCGTCGTGCGCGGCTACCTGAGCGGGTCGGGCTGGAAGGACTACCAGCAGACCGGCGCGGTCTGCGGGATCGAGCTGCCCGGTGGCCTGGTCGAGTCCGACCGGCTGCCCGAGCCGATCTTCACCCCGGCCACCAAGGCCGACGTCGGCCACGACGAGAACATCGACTTCGAGGGCGCCGTGGAGCTGATCGGCGACCGCGAGCTCGCCGAGCGGTTGCGCGAGGTGTCGATCGGGCTCTACGTGCGCGCGGCCGCGCATGCGCTCTCCCGCGGGATCATCCTCGCCGACACGAAGTTCGAGCTCGGGCTCGACGAGAACGGCACCCTGACCATCGGCGACGAGGTCTGCACACCGGACTCATCACGCTTCTGGCCCGCCGACGCGTACGCCCCGGGCCGCTCGCAGCCCAGCTTCGACAAGCAGTTTGTGCGCGACTGGGCGTCGTCCACCGGCTGGGACCGCACGCCACCGGCGCCGGCGATCCCCGACGACGTCATCGATCGCACGCGCCAGAAGTACATCGAAGCCTACGAACTGCTCGCCGCCGAGCCGTTCGCCGAGTGGCTGCGCCGGGCGGAGTCCTGACGCCCGCCGACGTGGCCCTCCGGAGACGACCCTGATGCGGGCGAGAGTGCTCGTGCGACCCAAGGCCGGGATCCTTGATCCGCAGGGTCAGGCGGTGGAGCGTGCGCTCCCAGCGCTCGGGTTCTCGGGCGTGCGCAACGTGCACATCGGTCGGCTGATCGAGCTCGACGTGGACGACCCGGCCCACCTGCCCGGATTGTGCGAGAAGCTGCTCTCGAACCCGCTGATCGAGGACTACGAGATCGTCGAGACCGCGTGAGGCCGGACCGCCGATGAAGTTCGGGATCGTTCGGTTTCCCGGTTCGTGTGACGACGTGGACGCCCTGCTTGCCGCCGAGCGTGTGGGCGAGGCGACGATGTTGTGGCACGCCGACCGCGACCTGCACGGCGTCGACGCGGTGATCGTCCCCGGCGGCTTCTCTTACGGCGACTACCTGCGGGTCGGCGCGATCGCGCGGTTCGCCCCGGTGATGGAGGAGGTGGCCGAGTTCGCTCGCGAAGGCGGGCTCGTGCTCGGGATCTGCAACGGCTTTCAGGTGCTGTGCGAGGCGGGGCTGCTCCCAGGAGCGCTGCTCCCCAACATCTCGCTGCGCTTCATCTGCCGACAGGTCGAGCTCGACGTGGTGCGGGGCGAGACCTCGTTCACGCGCGCCTGCGAGCCGGGCCGCCCGCTCTCGATCCCGATCAAGCACACGACCGGGCGCTATTACGCCTCCGAGCCTGACCTCGATGCGCTCGAGACAGCCGGTCAGGTGCTGCTCCGCTACGCGCCCGGCCAGAACCCGAACGGGTCCACGCGGGACATTGCCGGCGTCTGCAACCGGGCTGGAAACGTGTTCGGGCTGATGCCCCACCCGGAGCACGCGGTCGACTCGCTCACGGGCTCCGCCGACGGGCTGTCGATCTTCGAGTCGATGCGAGCGCAGGTTGGCGACCGCATCCCGGCCTAGCGACGCGTCGATGCGCCACCGCGAGCTGGGTCTCACCGACGCCGAGTACGCGCTCATCGTCGAGAAGCTCGGGCGCGAGCCGGGCGGTGTCGAGCTGGCCATGTTCTCGCTGATGTGGTCCGAGCACTGCGCCTACAAGCACTCCAAGAAGCTGCTGCGCCGGCTGCCGACCGAGGGTCCCCACGTGCTGCTCGGGCCGGGCGAGAACGCCGGCGTCGTTGACGTGGGCGGCGGGCTGGCGGTCGCGTTCAAGGTCGAGTCGCACAACCACCCGAGCGCGGTCGAGCCGTTCCAGGGAGCCGCCACGGGCGTGGGCGGGATCCTGCGCGACGTGTTCGCGGTCGGGGCCCGGCCGATCGCCGTGCTCGACTCGATGCGCTTCGGCGAGCCGGCAACCAGCGAGCGCTCGCGCTTCCTGCTCGAGCGAGCGGTCGCCGGCATCGGCCACTACGGCAACTCGATCGGCGTGGCCACGGTCGGGGGCGAGATCTACTTCGAGGCCTCCTACGAGCAGAACTGTCTGATCAACGCGATGTGCCTCGGCCTCGCGCCCCGGGAGCGGCTGATCCGCAGCGCGGCCGCCGGTCCCGGCAACGTGCTCGTGCTGATCGGGGCGCTGACCGGGCGTGACGGCATCGGCGGCGCGTCGGTGTTGGCCAGCGCCGAGCTCGGCGAGGGCGACGACGCCAAGCGGCCCTCGGTCCAGATCGGTGACCCGTTCGCCGAGAAGAAGCTGCTCGAGTGCTCGCTCGAGCTGCTGGACCGCAAGCTGCTCGTCTCGCTGCAGGACCTCGGCGCCGCCGGGCTCACCTCCTCGAGCGCCGAGATGGCAAGCAAGGGCGAGGTCGGCCTCGACATCGACGTCGGTCGCGTCCCGCTCCGCGAGCCCGGCATGGAATCCTTCGAGATCATGATCTCCGAGTCCCAGGAGCGGATGCTGTGCGTCGTCGAGCCCGCGCAGGTCGAGCAGGTGCTCGCGGTCTGCGCGCGGTGGGAGACACTTGCCACGCCGATCGGCGAGGTCACAGTCGGGCCGTACCTGCGAGTGCTGCGCGACGGCGCGCTCGAGGCCGAGATCCCCGTGCCCGCCCTGGTCGACGACTGCCCGCTCTACGACCTCGAGCCCGCCCCGCCCGCGCAGCCGCTGTACGCGCCGCCGCCGGCGCTCCTCTCCGGCGTGGAATCCCCGGGCGAGCTCCTGCTCGCGCTGCTGGGCAGCGCCAACATCGCCTCCCGCCGCCCGGTGTTCGAGCAGTACGACTGCATCGTGCAGTCGCGCACCGTGCGCCGGCCCGGGGAGGCCGACGCGGCCGTATTGGCCCTCGCCGAAGGAGCGATCGCGGTCTCGATCGACGGCAACGGGCGCCGCGTGGCCGGCGACCCGCGTCGCGGTGCGGCCGAGGCCGTCTATGAGTGCGCGGCCAACCTGGCCTGCGTCGGGGCCGAGCCGCTCGGGCTGACCAACTGCCTGAACTTCGGCAACCCGGAGAAGCCGCATGTCGCCTGGCAGATGACCGAAGCGGTCGAGGGCCTGGCCCAGGCGTGCGAGGCGCTCGGGGTGCCGGTCGTCGGCGGCAACGTCTCGCTCTACAACGAGGCGCCGACCGGGCCGATCTTCCCCACCCCCGTGGTCGGCATGGTCGGTCGGCTGCCCGACGCGGCCGGTGCCGCGCCACTCGGCTTCGTGCGCCCCGGCGACGCGATCGCGATCGCCGGCACCTTCTCCCCGGCGCTGGACTGCTCGGAGCTGGCGAAGCTGCGGGGACAGGCGCCCGACGGACCGCTGCCGGCGCTCGACGCCGACGCCGCCCGCGACGCCCACGTCGCCGTGCGTGAGGCGGTCCGGTCCGGGGCGCTGGCCAGCGCCCACGACATTGCCGAGGGCGGCCTGCTCGTCGCTCTGGCCGAGTCCTGCCTGGCCGGCGGCCTCGGTGCCACGGTCACGCTGCCCACCGCGGGCACGGACGCCGATCTGTTCGGCGAGGCGCCCGGCCGGGCGTTCATCGTCTCCGGTCCCGAGGAGACGCTGCGCGCTGCCCTCCCCGGCGCGCGCGTGATCGGTCACGCCGGCGGCGACGTGCTCGGGCTGAGCGCCGGCGACGTCCGCGTGCAGGCCGCACTTTCCGAGCTTCGCGCCGCGTGGGACGGCGGGCTCGTCAAGTTTGCATAAATCCCGAGTAGCCCTACTGGTACGCTGGGTGCGACCGGCCACGCGGCTCGGCGTGCTCTGATCCGTCATGCCCGAATCTTTTGATCATCGCGATGGGCCGCGAGACGAGTGCGGGGTGTTCGGCATCTATGCGCCTGAACGCGACGTGTCTCGGCTCGCGTACTTTGCTCTGTTCGCACTCCAGCACCGCGGCCAAGAGTCGGCGGGCATCGCCACCGCCGTGCGCGGCGGGGACATCATGGCCGTCGTCGACCAGGGGCTCGTCGCCCAGGTGTTCGACGAGCACATCCTGCGCTCGCTGCTCGGCGACATGGCGGTCGGCCACGTCCGCTACTCGACGACCGGATCCTCGCAGTGGGAGAACGCCCAGCCGATCGTGCGCAACGACCAGCGCACGCTGGCGCTCGCGCACAACGGCAACCTGATCAATGCGGTCGAATTGCACGCCGACCTGCGCGCGCAGGGCGTCCCGTTCCGCTCCACCTCGGACTCGGAGATCATCGCGGCGATGCTCGAGACGCACCCGGCCGAGCGGATCGAGGACGCGGTGGCCGACGTGCTGCCGCGCCTGCAGGGTGCCTTCTCGACCGTCGTGATGACCGGCGACCAGGTGGTGGCCTTCCGGGATCCCCATGGTCTGCGCCCGCTCGCGCTCGGTGAGCTCGACGACGCCGTGCTCGGCGGCCCGGCTTACTGTGTAGCCAGCGAGTCGTGTGCCTTCGATCTGATCGGCGCCAAGTTCGTGCGCGAGGTGGAGCCCGGCGAGATGGTCAGCCTCTCGGCCCGCGGGGTGGAGTCGCGGATGATCGAGCCCTCCGCGCGCCGGGCGTTCTGCGTGTTCGAGTACATCTACTTCGCCCGCCCCGATTCGCGCATGGGCGGCACGGTCCTCCAGGTCGCCCGCGCCAAGATGGGCGAGATCCTGTGGCGCGAGGCGCCCGTCGAGGCCGATCTCGTGATCCCCGTCCCCGACTCTGGCAACGCGGCGGCCCGCGGCCTGGCCCGGGCGGCCGGTCTGCCCCAGGACGATGGCTTCATCAAGAACCGCTACGTCGCGCGGACGTTCATCCAGCCGGGCCAGGAGCTCCGTCGCCAGGGGCTGCGGCTGAAGTTCAACCCGCTACCCGAGGTCGTCGCCGGCAAGCGGCTGATCGTGGTAGACGATTCGATCGTCCGCGGCAACACGACCCGCCAGATCGTGCAGATGCTCCGTGACGCCGGGGCGTCCGAGGTGCATCTGCGCATCTCTGCGCCGCCGATCAAGCACCCATGCCACTACGGCATCGACATGTCCACGCGGGAGGAGATGATCGCGCATGGACGCACCGTCGCCGAGGTGGCGGCTGAGCTCGGAGCCGACTCCCTCCACTATTTGTCGATGGACGGCGTCTACGCGGCGGTGGGCGGATCGCGGGCGACCCACTGCGACGCCTGCTTCACGGGCGAGTACCCCCTGGCCGGCAGCGAGGACGCGAACGGAAAGTTCGCGCTCGAGTCCGCGCTGCCGCTCGTCCGCGCCTGACCCGCGCCCGCCCCCGCGAAAGCAGCCGACGGCGCCGGTATCGTCGGCGGGCTCATGGACGCCCGTGATGCCCTCCGCCAGACCTTCGGCTTCGAGCACTTCCGCCCGGGCCAGGAGGAGGCGGTGGCCGCCGCGCTCGCGGACCGCGACGCGCTCGTGGTGATGCCGACCGGGTCGGGGAAGTCCCTCTGTTACCAGCTGCCTGGGCTGATGCGTGACGACCTCACCGTCGTCGTCTCGCCGCTGATCTCGTTGATGCAGGATCAGGTCGACACGCTGGACCTGATCGCGCCCGGCCGAGTCGCCGTCGTCAACGCCCAGCGCGGCCACGCCGCGAACGGGGAGGTGATGAGCCGTGCCTTGCGCTCAGAGGTGAGCCTGCTGTACGTGGCGCCCGAGCGCTTCGCCGCCCGCGGTTTCGCCGCCGCGCTGGCCAAGATCCGCGTCGGGCTGTTCGTGGTCGACGAGGCTCACTGCGTGTCGCAATGGGGCCACGACTTTCGCCCTGACTACTTCTCGCTCGCCGATGCGGCGGCCGGGATCGGGGCCCGCGCGACCCTGGCCCTGACGGCGACGGCCACCCCCGAGGTCGCCGACGACATCGCGCGCCGGCTGCTCCTGCGCGACCCGGTGCGGATCGCCACCGGATTCGATCGGCCCAACCTCAGCTTCGCCGTCGTGCCGAGCGCGAACGAGGCCGACAAGCACCGCCGGATCGCCGCCGCATTGCGCGAGCCCGGTGCGCTCCCGGCGATCGTCTACGCCGGCACGCGCAAGACGAGCGAGCGGCTCGCCCGATTGCTCTCCTCGGCCCTCGGGCAGGAGGTCCCCGCCTACCACGCGGGCCTCGATCGGGCGCGCCGTGCGGCCACGCAGGAGCAGTTCATGGCCGGCCAGGTCCCGGTGATCGTCGCCACCAACGCCTTCGGCATGGGGATCGACAAGGCCGACGTGCGCACCGTCTGCCACGCCTCGGTGCCACAGTCGCTCGAGGCCTACTATCAGGAGGCCGGACGCGCCGGCCGTGACGGCCGGCCGGCTCGCTGTCTGTTGTTCGCCGAGCAGCGCGACAAGGGTCTGCACGTGTTCTTCATCCAGCGCGCCCGGGTCGAGGACTCTGCGCTCCAGCTCGTCGCCGAGCGGCTGCGCTGGGCCGGCGCGGACGGCCGCTACGACGTGCCGCTCTCACATCTCGCCGGTGCCGTCGGGCCGAAGGCCGACGAAGAGAACCTGCGCGCGATCATCGGCCATTTCGCCCGCGCCGGGATGATCGTTCCGGAGCCCGCTCCGCCCGACCGCGCCGCGGGCCGCCTGCCGGCCGCGTGGGACGGCCGTGCGCTGGCCACCTGCCGCGGCTCGGTGCGCGAAGCGGAGCGGATCCGCTGGCGGCAATACCGAACCGTGTGGGACTACGTCGAGCGATCGCAGTGTCGCCGGCAGGCGCTCCTGCGCCACTTCGGCGACGGGTCGGCACCGACGCCGTCGGTGCCGTGCTGTGACGTCTGCGCCCCGAGCATGCTGCCGCCGGTTCCGGTGGCGCCGGCAGCACGCGAGGCCGCGCGCCGGTCCGGCGCGCCGTCCCAGAGGGGCGCCCCCGGCGCGCCGTCGCGGAGGGGGGCGCCCCGCCGCGACACACACCCCCTGACGGCCGACCTGCCGGCCGCGCTCGACGATGCGATTCTCGAGGTCGTCCACGCGGCCCGGCCGCCGGTCGGTCGCACGCGGGCGGTGGAGATCCTGCGCGGCGGTCGCTCCAAGGTGATCGCCGAGCACGCCTACGACGATCTCGCGCCGTACGGGGCGTTCGCACACCTGCGTTCCGCGCACGTCCTCGGGCGGGTCGACGAGCTGCTCGACGCGGGGACGCTTCGCTCCACCGGGGGTCGCTTCCCGAAGCTCCGCGCCGCATGAAGGTCGCGGTTCTCGCCTCCGGCACCGGGACCAATCTGCAGGCGCTGGTCGACCGGGTACACGGCCGCGACGGGGTCGAGCTCGTGGCGGTCGCGTCTGACCGGCCCGCCGCCCAGGCACTCGAGCGAGCCCGCGCTGCCGGCCTCGACGTGGCGTCTTTCGCCCTTGCCGGTCATGCCGATCGCCCCGAGCGCGACCGCGCGATGGCCGCCTGGGTGGCCGAGCGGGGGACCGAGCTGGTCGTGCTGGCCGGTTACATGCAGCTCCTGCACCCCGACTTCCTCGGCCGCTTCCCCGGGCGGGTGATCAACGTCCACCCGGCATTGCTGCCGGCGTTCCCCGGCATCCACGCCGTCGAGCAGGCGCTCGCCTACGGGGTCAAGGTGTTCGGCGTCACCGTGCACTTCGTGGACGAGGGCGTCGACACCGGCCCGGTGATCCTGCAGCGGGCGGTCGAGCTCCCGGACGCCCGCGAGGCCGCCGAGGTGCTCGAGCGACTGCATCCGATCGAGCACGAGCTGCTGCCGCAGGCCGTCCGGCTGATCGCCGCGAACGCCGTGCGGCTCGATCCTGGCAACCCACGGCGCGTGATCGTGGACCGGTAGAGTCGGGCTCGCAATGGAGGACATCGTCTACCCCGCCGGCGCCGTGCCGATCAAGCCGGGCGACGTCCACGTCGCCCGTGCGCTGCTGTCGGTGTCCGACAAGACGGGCATCGTCGAGTTTGCCCGTGGCCTGACCGAGCTCGGCGTCGAGATCGTCTCCACGGGCGGAACCGCCCAGACGCTGTCCGAGGCCGGCGTGCCCCTGCGGGCGATCTCGGAATTCACCGGCTTTCCGGAGATCATGGACGGCCGCGTCAAGACGCTTCATCCCAAGCTCTACGCCGGCCTGCTCGCCGTCCGCGACGACCCGGCGCACATGCGCGCCGCCGAGGAGCAGGAGGTCGAGTTCGTCGATCTCGTCTGCGTGAACCTGTACCCGTTCGAGCGTACCGCCGCCCGGCGGGGCGTCGCCGATGCCGAGGTGATCGAGAACATCGACATCGGCGGTCCCACGATGATCCGGGCCGCGGCCAAGAACCTGGCCTTCGCCGCCCCGGTCGTCAGCCCCGAGAGCTACGACGCGATCCTCGCGGAGCTGCGCGAGTCCGAAGGTCATCTGTCGCTGGCCACGCGCGAGAGCCTGGCCGCTGAGGCGTTTTCGTATACCGCTCGGTACGACACCGCGATCGCCCGCTGGTTCCAGGAGAAGGGCGAGGACTTCCCGCCGCTGTTCGTGCGGGCGTTCGAGAAGGTGCTCGACCTTCCCTATGGCGAGAACCCCCATCAGCGGGCCGCGTACTACGCGCAGGTCGGGGCGCGCACCCATGTGCTCTCGATGATCTCGCAGCTCGGGGGCAAGCAGCTCTCCTACAACAACCTGCTCGACCTCGACGCCGCACGGCTGTTGATGGGCGAGTTCCAGATCCCGGCCTGCGTGATCGTCAAGCACAACAACCCCTGCGGCGTGGCGGTCGGCTCGACCGGGCTCGAGGCCTACCAACGCGCCTTCGCGTGCGACCCGATGTCGGCGTTTGGCGGCGTGATCGTGGTCAACCGCCCCGTCGACCGCCCGCTGGCCGAGGCGCTCGTCGCGCAGTTCTTGGAGGTGCTGTTCGCCCCCGCCTACGACGAGGATGCGCTCACGGTCCTGGAGACCAAGCCGAACCTGCGGATCCTCGAGGATCGCGAGCGCCGCACGCCGAACTTGCTCGAGCCGGCGCTGCGTCAGGTGGTCGGCGGGCTCCTCGTCCAGGATCGCGACTTCGATCTCGAGGATCGCGGGGAGATGCAGGTGGTCACCCAGCGGCGGCCGACCGACGCCGAGTGGAGTGAGCTGGCCTTCGCCTGGCGGGTCTGCAAGCACGTTCGCTCCAACGCGATCGTGCTGTCCAAGGACCTCGGCAGCATCGGGATCGGCGCGGGGCAGATGAGCCGGGTGGACGCGGTGCGGCTGGCGATCGAGAAGTCCCGCACCGAGCTGGTCGGCGCGGCGCTGGCCTCGGATGCGTACTTCCCCTTCGCCGACGGCCCGCAGCTCGCGCTCGAGGCCGGGGTCACGGCGATCATTCAGCCGGGCGGCTCGGTCCGCGATCCCGACGTCGTCGAGGCGATCGACGCCGCCGGCGGTGCGATGGTGTTTACCGGCCGCCGGCACTTCCGGCATTGACCGGCGAGCCGGTGTCGGGCGACGGCCGAATCGAGCGCCTGCCCGGCGATCCGCCGTCCCCGTACGAGGAGACGTTCGCCTTCAGTCGCGTCGTGGCGGCGGGCCCACTCGTGCTCGTCGGTGGTACCACCTCGGTCACCGTCGACGGCGTCGTTCTCGGCCAGGGTCCCTACGAGCAGACGATCGAGGTTCTGCGAAAGATCGAGCACGAGCTCGGACGTGCCGGCGCATCGCTGGCCGACGTGGTCTCGACCCGCGTGTATGTGACCGACATCGCCCGCGCCGAGGACGTCGGCCGGGCGCACGGCGAGGTCCTCGGGGCGATCCGGCCGCTGATGACAATGGTCGAGGTGTCCGGCCTGATCGATCCGCGGATGCTCGTGGAGATCGAAGCGGTCGCGATCCGCGGTGCGTTTATCTCTCGCCCGTCGGGGTAATCAAGATCGGTCCATGGTGTCCTTCGCGCTGAAGCTGGAGCGTGTCAACCAGGACCCCGAGGTTCGGCGCGTGTTCGACGTCATGGGCCTCGAGGAGTTCCTCAGCGTCGTCGCGACCCGCTCCCAGGCCACCCGCGCCCTCGCCGCCGCCTGACGCCGCGCGCGGTCGGCGCGTCGCGCGTCGCCGCGTGCCCCTGTCAACCATCCGGCGCCCCGGTACGCGATCATGGCTTGGCCGCCGTAGCTCAGTTGGCAGAGCAGCGGACTTTTAATCCGAAGGTCGAGGGTTCGATCCCCTCCGGCGGCATGGGTGGGTAAGGGCCGCAAATCAGGACTGTCGGGGGCGCGCGTTCTGAGAGCCGCCAACCTGAACGATGCGACTGCTCCCGGGGGAACGCACCGCTACAGCGGCGACGAGCTTCAAGCGGGCGGTCCTCTTTCGATCGCCACCCGTCGATCGGTGAGTCTGACGACGCTGTTGGACCTGTCGTGAGCGACCGTCTGAAACGTTTGGCCTGCGAGATGTGGCGGGCGGCGTCGTCGGCCATGGCTCAGCGGTTGTGGTTGACGACCTCGACGTTGTGCCCGTCGGGGTCCAGGACGAACGCGCCGTAGTAGCCCGGGTGGTAGACGGCGCGCTCGCCGGGACCGCCGTGGTCCTCGTAGCCCGCGGCGAGCGCGGCGGCGTGGAACGCCCGCGCGGTCGCGTCGTCCTGCGCCGGGAACGCGAGGTGGACGTGCTCCGTGAGCGGCCGCTCGTCGTCGATCAGCGAGAAGCTGAAGTTCTCGCCGACCACCTGAACGTGGTCCGGCTTGTCCACGCCGATCCGCAGCCCGGCGTGCGGGGCGATCGTCATGTAGAAGCGCTTGGACGCGGCGGGTTCACGCGGGTTCGTCAGCTCGATGTCAGGACTTGACCATTCGATGGAGGGTGATGGCATTGTGGACCGCATTGCCGTGTCCGTCGTTATTGAAGTATGCGAAGACGTTCTTGCCTGCGGCATCCCACTCCTGCAGGCGATCCGCCCACCATGCCAGGTCGGCGTCCGAGTAAGAGCCTGCATAGAGGTGGTGTGGGTCGGGACCGTGGAGGCGGACGTACACGAATGGCGCTGTGGCGCGGAGCACGCAGGGGAGGTGCGCTCCGCTCATGACGCAGTACGCGACTGTGTGCTGTTCCAGCATTGCGAAGACACGTTCGTCGTTCCAGCTCGGATGGCGGAGCTCAACCGATGTACGAATCCATGGGGGTAGCAACTCGAGGAAGTACCGCAGGCGCGCGTCGTCGCGGGCGTGATCGGGCGCGAGCTGGACTAGGAGCACGGCGCGCTTGTCCGCCAGCTCATGCCAACACGCGGCGATCCGGTCCACCCACGCCTCCGGCGCGTAGAGCTTCTTGGCGTGCGTCAGACCTCTCGGCGCCTTCACCGATAACTGAAACGCATCGGGCAGCCGGCGCCGCCAGCCTTGAAAGGTTGTGAGCCTCGGCCAGCGATAGAAGCTGCTATTGAGCTCGACCGTCGCAAACGATTGTGTGTAGAAGCCCAGCCGGTCGCGCGAGGGGGCGTCACGCGGGTACAGGATGTCGCTCCAGTGGTCATAGCTCCAACCAGAAGTGCCGATGTGGATGGTCATGCGGGTATTGACGACCAGCGCTCCGGGCAAACGCGAGGGGCTCGCGGGCAGACATGCTATTCCGGTCAACGGTGGTGCGATACTGCGGATATGGGAAGGGGTTCGTGGAGCGGTGACTAGCTTTGAGGAGCCGCGCTGCCCGCAATGCGGCCAGCTGGTCGGCACGGTGAGCAGCCCCACGGCCGGCGACCAGCTCGCCGTCGAGCGGCTCGAGTGTCCGCAGTGCGGCGCGAGGCTCGTTCGCGACGTCGAGGGGCACGCCGATCGTGGATGGCGCCTCGACAACGAGCCGGGCCTCTGACGTCCGTTTGGGCTCTGGCGGTACCGGATACCCTTGCGGTGAGGGGACGAACGCATTTTCCCGAGGAGGGAGAGCATGTCCGAGGATCACCGCATCGTCAGTCGGGCCCGTGGCGAGCCGCTTGCCGCGGGCAGCGTCGGCGTACGCGTCCGCATCCAACTGTCCGGCTACCCAAGCCGTCGGTGGACGCGCGACCTGGGCGGGTGCTTGACCCGTGAGCTGGTCGGTCACGCCCCCATCGGGCACCTGCGACTAAACGTCAACGACATCGTGCAAGGCAATGAGATCGTGCTCGAGGGCGTCGAAGCGAGCGAGGCGCCAGCGCTCGCTCAGGCCCTTGAGCGCGCGGTTGACGGCGCGAACCATGCCACCACGGACACGCCACGCCCGAGCTCGAACATCTCGCAGCAGGAGGCCAACGATATTGCCGGCAGGATCGAGCTCGGCCAACCCGAAGATTCTTGATCAGGGCGATCCGGGGCGATAGCTGCCGCGGTGGGCGCCGATCGGCGTTGATCGCAACCGAGTTCTTTCGACAGCCTGCGGGTCTCTTGGAAACCGGCACGCAGACCCCAATCGCGCCGTGGCTGTCAAGGTGACTGGTCTTGGACCGCAAGCGGCAGCACACAAGTCGTCCGGGCGCGGACGCCGTAGCTAACGCACTTGGAGCCACACCCTGAGCCCGGCGAGGTCGTTGAACCCCGTTTCCATCGCTGCGTCGAGATCTTCGCCGCGCTCGTAGCCGACGATGGGATAGGAAGGGAACTCTTGTGCGACGAGCACCACGAGGCCTCCCCAAACTTCATCGAGCGGCACGTTCAGGCTGAAGACATTGCTGAGGCCTACCACGGAACCGGTTCGGTTCAGTATTGCGCCCGCTGACACATCCTTGGCGCGTTTACGCTGCAGGACTCGCACAGACGGGTCGCGCAGTAAGGCTTCGGGGAGAACGTCCTCCAAGCCGCACGCCTGCAGCCACCGAGCGAACTCGTCCTCAGCGCTGACGTCCGTCCAGCCGGTCGCAGGTTCCGTGCTGACCGGGGGGACTCGGTAGATCCATCTGGCATCGAAGAGCTGTTCGAAGCCGCGGCTCGCCAGGTCAAGATCCGCGAAGCTGTCTTTGACTGAGCAGAGTCCAGGTGGCAGCTCGTTGATTAGCTGTTCCGGCGAGACCTTCCGTTGCAGCGTTACTCCCTCTGGATAGAACTGCGGGCTCGGCTGGCGCGATACCCAGAAGCCGTCGTTCCATGAGGTGGAGATCCCCTGTGACCGGCAGACGAGGTCGCACCACTTAGCGTTGTTTTCGACAGCCACCCTGATCCTGTCATCCACGGGGGCATCCTCCCACTCATTGCGTCGCCGGTCCGCGTTGATCGAGATCCGGCAGTCCGAGCGCAACCGACTCGAGCACACTCATGGCCGGTGCGATCCCGCTGTCGCAAATAGCCCAGGAGTGCAGTCTCACGACATCGAGGCTTACTGCTGGTTTGCATGAAGGAGGAGCCCGAGGCGGGGCGCCGGACGGGGCCGGTCGCCGCTCCCTTACGCGAAGCAAATCGCGGTGCGGCCCTGAAATCAGGCGACAGCTCCCGTCCTCGCGGCGCAGCTCACACAGCGTCGCCCAGCTGCTTCTCGTACGTCACCCAGCCGAGCAGGGGCGCCATCCCGGCGCGCTCGTAGAGGCGGAACGCGCCGGTGTCGCTCGCCGCGTCGACGCCGAGCCCGACGCTGTGCTCGCCGCGTTCCCAGAAGCGCCCGAACGAGTCGGCGAGGAGCGCCGCGCCCACGCCCTGCCGGCGCCACGGACGACGCGTGAACAGCGCGTGGACCCAACCGCCGCCGTACGTGTCGCCCGTGCAGATCGTCCCGGCGACGATCTCGTCCCCGGCGCGGACCACGCACCAGAGCGTGGGGTCGAAGCGCTCGCTCCCGAGGTGGCTCTTCGACCACGACTCGACGTCGCGCGCCGTGTAGTCCCATTGATCCGCGAACGCCTCCTGATGGGCCTCGCAGAACTCGAGCACGTGACGCTCGGGGTCGAACGGGACGACGCGCAGCCCGTCCGGCCACTCGGGTGCGGTCGGCTGCGCCTCAAGCTCGACGCGCAGCTCGCGGAAGACGCGCACGGCGCCGTAGCCGAATGACTCGAGCAGCCTGCGCGCGGCGGAGTCAGCCTCGAAGACCGCGTTTTGGATCCTCCGTGCGCCGTGGCGGGCCGCGTCCTCCTCGAGTCCGGTCGCGATCCGCTTCCCGATCCCGCGCCCGAGCGCGTCGGGGTGGACGTACCCCTCGACGCGCCAGCGCTCGCCTCGTTCGCGCACCAGGCCGTAACCGACGATGCGATCGCCGTCACGGACGACGCGCGCGTTCTGCGCGACGTCGAGGTCCGACCACTCGTCCTCCAGATCGGCCTGCGAGAACGTGGTCTGGCCGTACATTGACGTCTCGAGCGCCACCACGACCTCGGTCACCGCCGCCGCGTCGGCAGCGACGGCGGGTGTGAGGAAGAACCGCTCCACGTCGGCGACACGCTACGGCATCAGGGATGCCCGCACTCCCAACCTTCAGGTAGGAGCGCAAGCGAGCGACGATTCGACCGGACTCCCGCTATGCACGGAGTTGCGACAGCCGTCCGCACCGGTCGCGGAGACTGTTTCGTCGAGCACGAGGAGACGCACGGCCTCGCCCCGACGACGGACGGCGTCCTAGAGTTCTTCCGGATCCAGCGGGCGGCGTTCCCCGACATGCGGCTGGACCCCGAGGACGTCCTGGTCGACGGCGACAAGGTCGTCACGCGGGCGAGGATGACCGGGACGCACGACGGCGAGCTCATGGGCATGCCGCCGACCGGGAAGAGCGTCGACGTGCAACTCATCGACATCATCCGGTTCGGCAACGACGGTCTCGCGTGCGAGCACTGGGGCGTCTTCGACCTGATGGCGATGATGCATCAGCTCGGTGCGGTCCCCGACGGCCCGCCGGCGTGAGCTGACCGCAGGAGCAGCTCTACTGCTGGGCCGGCGTAATGTGCACTCGTGCTTCGGACGAGTTCCGACACTCGTTCGCGTCGCGCCGACACTGTCGCAATGATCGAGTCGGGGCGGCAGATCCCGCGATCAGCGATCGTTTCGCGAGCCCTTGGCGCGACGACGATCGATCTGCTTACGCAGCGTGTCCCAGCGTGAGCGCCCGCCGTCGAGTAAGGCGTCCCACTCCCGTCTGACCTCGTCGGCCGGTGGACGCTCTCCACGTCGGATGCGCCTCAACTCCTCAAACACCTCTTCCCCTACGGCGGCGGAGGCGACCAAGACCACCATCATTCCGAACAGCGCGGAGATCATCGCCAGGACCGCGCCGATCACGCCGTAGCGCGACGCGTACGAGCTGAACACGTGCGGCAGATACACCGCCGCGCCCGTTTGGTAGATCGCCAGCAGTGCGGCGCCAAGGATCGCGAACGGCGCCACCCTGCCACGCTCAACCCGTCTCGCGCTCAGAACCCAGCCACTCCAGGCCAGGAAGATTGCCGATGCCGGTAGCAGCACGAGGTTGGTGGCGATCTGCAAGCGACCGTGATCGATGAGGGCGTGAATCCACCAGCTGACGGCGATGTAACACGCAAGGCCGCCGATCCATGCCAGGTCGTTGAGCGTGTTACGGACGCTCAGCGGCTTGAGCTCCCATGTCTGCTCGAACAGTCGTTGCATGCCGCGCGAAAAGCTCAGCACCGCGATAACCAGCAGTACACCCCCGAGCACGCTGACGTCGGCACCCGCCCCTGCGGCCGGCGAGAGCACGTCCCTGACCGCCTTGGCCCCGGCGCCGGTCAGCCCATACCGGTTGATGATTGTCTGTGCGGCCTTGCTGGCGTCTACGCGCGGGAGGATCGCGCTGGCAACGATCGCCAGCGGGACCAAAGCCGTGAAGGCGCTCGAGGCCAGGGCGATGGCGCGATCGAACCCGGCGATACGCTGAAACCGGTTCAACGTGCGCAGGACGAACGCCGGCCGCAGCCAAAAGGTCAGGGTCCGGAGGATCCGCTCGCGGTCAAGTCGGGTTAATGTGGTCACGCCTCATCCGTGCCGTCGATCGCCCTGCCGGCGACCGCGCGTTCGGGGTCGGTTGTGCACACGAAGTTTCCCACCAGGAGGATCACCCTGGTGGTCGTAGACACCGCGACAACGGAGGAGCGGACTGGAAGCCGGCGCGTTCTCATGACGCGGACTTCAGACAAGTCCGACGATCCCTCTGACGATCAGCACAAGGCCAATCAGGCCGACGACTGTTGCGATCAGCTCAAGCTTGTTGGCGGCCATCCAGTCCGAGAGCCGGTCGACCTGAGCCGCGGTGCGTGTGGGGCTGATCGCGTAGCTGACGATCGGGACCTCGATCAGGAGGAACTTGACCAGGGTGAAGACGACGATCATTGCGCCCAGCTCCACCCTCGTGTAGCCACCTCTGGCCATGTGGCCGAACGCGAGCAGGTCAAACGGACCGGGCACTGCGAGCACCGCGCCGACCACGGCCGCGAATGCAACCGAACCTTCCCTAAGCGCACGATGGGCCCGTGATGTCACCCGCTGCGCGGCTCGCGGTGCGTCCGGCCTACTCTGATCACGCCGTCGCGGCCGCGGGAGATCCTGCCCGAACACCCCCTGTCCCCTCCGGGTCGCCGCGAGGATGGCGATGACGACAGCGATCACACCGATGACGAGGTACGCCGAGGGACCGAGCCTGTGGGAGCTCGTACCAGCAACGCTGCCATTCGAGCGGAACACGGCAAGCAGCGCAATGCCGAAACCCAGGGCCACGAACAGGCTACCCAGATAGCACGCCCCCAACAGGGGCTTCGGCCGCGGGCGAGTCAGGATGACGACCACCACTGCGAGAAGCTGCGGGTACACCGCAGCCGCCAACGCGAGCAGAAGGATCGTCCCCATGTGGAAGCCAGTTCGATCGCCAGAGGTCGCTGCGCAGCGACCGCAAACGGCTGCCACATTACCCTGGGGACGTCGCGAATAGCTATACGGACCAACCTCGACCGAACATGATCGAGATGCGCGCGTTGGCGAATTACACGACGCGCAGCGTCCACGAAGGTGAGACCTGCACTCGTGCGGGTGGGTGGCCCTGCGAAGCTCAGCGTTGCGGTGCTGCGCGCCAAGCGCGGTCGCTGCGGATCTCGCGATCCCTTGCCACGACCTCTTCTCGCGCAAGCAGCTGCGGGGACGCGGCAGTTACGGCTCGATGTGCGAAGCTAAGCGGGCCTGACCGTGCGATGCCACGACTGAATGCGTGAGCGCTCTTGTTACGGCTCGCAAGCAACCGCAGCCTGCCGAACAGAGGAGCCGCACCATGGTCATCCTGCACGCACAAGTACCGATCAAGCCGGAGGCGCGCGAGCGATGGCTCGCGATCCTTGAGGCGGTCACGCCCCCATCGCGCGCCGAGGACGCCTGCCAGAGCTACGTGATCTACGAGGCTGTCGAGACACTCAACACGTTCATCTTCGTCGAGGAATGGACGGCCCTCGATGGTCTGCACGCCCATTTCCAGACGCCGCATTTCACCGAGTTCTTCGCCTCGCTCGGAGAGGTGCTCGCCGGGCCGCCCGTCGGGTCTATCTCCGAGGTATCTTCGACACAAACGCTCGATGAAGCGTTTGTGGCTGCCGGCATCGCGTGAGACGGGCGTGAGACGCAACACCGCTTTGGACGGCGGAGACGGCCGCGGCCGTGGACATCGTGGCGCAATGACGTGGACTCACCGCGGTAGACGGCCCCTCTGGCGCTCAGGCTGTCGTCTCGCTCTCTCGCGTCAACCAGCTCACCCCGACTGAGCGGAGCTACGAGATCCGCGTATCGCTGAGTCTGGGGCACGTCCGCACCCCCACGCTGGCGACAAGACGGCTGCTGGTTGTCCGAGGCGGCAGCGTCAACGGTTTGATCGGCGGCTCGAGGACGTCGGTCACTGCCCGCCGCGCGAGACTTCCCGCGCGAGTGGCCGCTGCAATCCTGAACGCGTAGGATCCCGGCCATCGAATACAACCTCGCACAACTCAACATCGGCCTCGCGAAGGGGCCGATGGACGGTCCGGTGATGGCGGGGTTCAAAGCGGCGCTCGAGCCGATCAACGCGCTCGCCGACAAAGCCACCGGCTTCGTCTGGAGGCTGCAGACCGATGATGGCGACGCGACCGCGATCCGCCCCTACGAGGACGAGCGGATGATGGTCAACATGTCGGTGTGGGAGTCGATCGAGGAGTTGCGCGCGTTCGTATACACGAGCGGCCACATTTCGGTGATGCGCAACCGCAAGCGCTGGTTCGAGAAGCTCGAGACCTATCTCGTGCTCTGGTGGGTGCAGGCCGGCCACGAGCCGACGATCGAGGAGGCCAGGGAGCGCCTCGAACACCTGAAGCGCCGAGGCCCGACTTCCTATGCGTTCACGTTCAGGGCGAGCTTCCCAGCGCCTGACGCCGATCCCGACGCGGCGCTGATCGATGACGAGATCGGCTGCCCCGCGTAA
>Ga0208478_1000256_pt1 | contig 20128 bp, 23 predicted proteins | sample NGESurdeep072012_5_FD_184462 | JGI IMG/M metagenome (GOLD analysis project Ga0208478, IMG submission 184462) | Arctic peat soil microbial communities from Barrow, Alaska - NGEE Surface sample 415-2 deep-072012 (SPAdes) | ecosystem: Environmental > Terrestrial > Soil > Wetlands > Peat ...
GGAATGCCATTTTGGGAGATACTTTATCCATTTTGTAGGTCTCAAAGTTACCTTTGGCGCCTGCATTCTTCTGCCGCCATATCTTGAGTATAAGCTTCATGTTCTTTTATTGTTATGTTGGTATAATGTTAAATCGTTATGTCGTTGCCCCGATACGAGGTTGTACCCCTACTTATAGCTTCTTACTTTCATCTCCACATTCTCGAACTTAAGTTCTTCCTTATGGAGGATATGAGGTTTATCTTCACCTGCATATTCCCATGCAGCCACGTAAGCGAACTTTTCATCATTTCTGAGGGCTTCCCCGTCAGAAGTCTGATATTCTTCCCTGAAATGAGCCCCGCATGATTCATTTCTGTTAAGCGCATCATTTACAAGAAGTTCCGCAAGCTCAAAATAATCAGCAACCCTTCCTGCCTTTTCAAGTTCCTGGTTGAGCTCAGAATATTTACCGGGAACATTCAGGTCCCTCCAGAATTCATCCCTGAGTTCCTTAATAAGTATAAGCGCCTTCTTTAGTCCTTCTTCGTTTCGTACCATTCCGCAATAGTCCCACATTATCTTGCCTAAACGTTTATGGAACGATGATGCATTTTGTTTTCCTTTTATTGAAATAAATTTATTAAGTCTTTCAATAACTGATTTTTCAGTTTCTTCAAATTCAGGTTTATCAGTTGATATTTTTGGAACCCGGATCTCATCTGCCAGATAATTATTTATTGTATTTGGAAGGATAAAGTACCCATCACCGGAAGCCTGCATCAGCGAACTTGCTCCAAGACGGTTTGCTCCGTGATCAGAGAAATTGGATTCTCCAACAGCATAAAGACCGGGAATCGTAGTCATCAGCTCATAGTCAACCCATAATCCGCCCATCGTGTAATGTCCTGCAGGATATATACGCATAGGTTCTTCATACGAGTCAATGCCGGTAATTGTTTTATACATATCAAAGAGATTACCGTATTTGCTTTCAATAGCTTTTTTCCCATTTTTCTTGATTGAATCTCTGAAATCAAGATTTACGGCAAGTCCAGTCTCACCTATACCAAAACCTGCGTCGCATCTTTCTTTTGCTGCCCTGGAAGCAACATCCCTTGGTACGAGATTCCCGAAAGCCGGGTATCTTCTTTCAAGAAAATAATCCCTTTCTTCTTCAGGGATATCATTTGCAGGTCTTGAATCTCCTTTTATTTTTGGTACCCAAACACGTCCATCGTTACGTAGTGACTCCGACATGAGTGTCAGTTTTGACTGGAACTCATTTAACTGAGGTACGCAGGTAGGATGTATCTGGACAAAACTGGGATTTGCAAAAAAGGCTCCTTTCTTATGAGCTTTCCATGCGGCTGAGGCGTTTGAATTTACGGCAAGAGTAGAAAGGAAATAGATTGTTCCGTAACCTCCGGTGGCAAGCACAACTGCATGTGCACCATGCCTTTCAATTTCTCCTGTTAAGAGGTTACGGGCAATTATACCGCGTGCTTTGCCGTCAATCAGAACAAGATCGAGCATTTCACGACGCGGATACATAGTAACATTACCTTTTTTAATCTGCCTGTTCAGCGAAGAATATGCTCCCAGCAGACACTGCTGACCTGTCTGTCCGCTTGAGTAAAATGTCCTTGAAACCTGAACCCCTCCAAATGATCGTGTATCGAGTGTTCCGCCATAATCACGGGCAAAGGGTACTCCGAGAGCAGTATAATGGTCAATAACCTGATTGCTTACTTCAGCAGCCCTGTAAACATTTGCTTCACGGGCTCTGAAGTCACCACCCTTTATCATATCATAGAACAGCCTGTAGGTACTGTCCCCGTCATTCTGATAGTTTTTTGCTGCATTTATTCCGCCCTGAGCAGCAACAGAATGTGCCCTTCTGGGTGAATCCTGATAGCAGAATGTTTTTACACTATATCCGAGTTCACCAAGTGCAGAAGAAGCACCCGCTCCTGACAAGCCAGTCCCTATAACAATTATTTCAAGCTTTTTTTTATTTGCAGGGTTGACAAGTTTTACAGAAGCTTTATAGTTTGTCCATTTCATTGCCAACGGACCTTCCGGTATCTTTGAAATTAATTTTTCCATGATTGAAATATTTTCCTTTTGGATTTATCTGAAAAGCCATAAAGTGATTGAAATAAACGCAAAACCTGCAGGGATAATGATAGCATAAACCAATGCAATAATTTTAATTACAGGAGTCCATAATCTGTGATTCAGCCCGAGTGTCCGGAATGCTGAATTAAAGGCATGAAACAGGTGAAAACCAAGAAGCGCAAAACAACCCAGATAAATAAAATTATATGCAGGGATCTTAAAAAGATTATGAGCTACAGAATAAAAATCTTCAGGATTCCCGGCTACTAATCCGAGTTTTATGAAATAGAAATTGAACCAGTGAAGGATTAAAAAGGTAAGAATAACAGCTCCTGTCCATATCATAAACTTTGAGAAAAAAGATACCTCCGTTTTATTACCGCTGACATAACCAATGGGACGGGCGATCCAGTTTTGGATCTGAAGAAATACTCCATACGAAATATGTATGAGTATTGTTATGAACAGAACAACCTCCACAACTTTTATCACCGGGAAAGTTGCCATGAAATGGGCTGCAGTATTAAAAGGTCCGGGTTCACTCTTAAGGAGCATCAGGTTGATAATCAGATGAACAGGTAAGAAGGTAAGTAAGAACAAACCTGCTAAGGCCATTGTAAATTTTTTGGAAATTGAGGAAAACAAAACTTTACTCATTGGTTATTAAATGTTTAGAGTTTATCTTTTTGCCACGGAAGGAAGTTTATCAAAGTTAAATTTATTAAATCAGATTTACAATTTTATGCTGATTATCACAAATCACTTCTGACAAAACGGATTTATTCCTTTAGTGGATAATTGGCTACCTTTACAAAACTAAAAAAATTATCTATATGTTTTTTTCATTCAGGGGAGGTCGGATTCACTATTCTGATTCGGGAAATGGGGTCGTTATTGTTCTTCTTCATGGGTACCTTGAATCATCTGAGGTGTGGAATGGTTTTTCTGAGAAACTTGCATCATCATTCAGGGTTATTACAGTGGATCTGCCAGGTTGTGGTCTTTCGGATGTTTATGGAGAGGTGCATAGCATGGAGTTTATGGCGATGGCAATTAAAGAGCTTATTGATTATCTTAGTCTTAAAGAAGTGTTCCTGACAGGACATTCTCTTGGCGGATATGTAACTCTGGCTTTCCTGGAACTTTTTCCTGATCAACTTTCAGGGTATTGCCTTTTTCATTCACAGCCTTTTCCTGATTCCCCTGAAGCCCTTGATAAAAGAAAGCGCGAAATTGAAATAGTGATAATGGGGAAGAAAAACCTTATGTATCCCGATAATGTAATCAGAATGTTTGCCCCCTCAAACCTTGAAAAGTTTTCTGACGCTCTTCAGAGGTCAAAAGATATTGCTTCCCGTATTCCGGGAAAAGGGATAATTGCAGTTCTGAACGGAATGATGATCCGCCCCTCACGGCTGACATTTATGGAGCAGGGCAAAGTCCCTTGCCTCTGGATATTGGGGTCAATGGACAATTATATTCCATGCGATCTGATTCAAACACAGGTGAATCTTCCTCTTAATGCCAGAGTCGTTGTTCTCACAAACTCAGGGCATATGGGATTTGTAGAGGAAGAAGAACTTTCAGTGAAAATTGTTTCTGAGTTTGTGAAGAATTACACGACCGGCCGGTCTATGTAACAAAAAATTAAGAATTGACACTGAGTTGCACGGAGAAGCACAACTTGTCCCGATTTATCGGGAGAGATTCACAGAGAAAAACCAGATAATACTACTTCTTCAGAAAATCAATCGCATATTTTAGTGTAGCGTCAATCTCTTCCCAGATAGGATAAAATCCTTTGTTATCCAGGATATTACGGGCAATATATGCTTTGATCTGAGTATGGATAATTGCTCCTGATGTTTTTAACCCTGAGGGATCTTTCTTTATCCCATTCGATTCGGCAAATTGTACGAACTGATCCAGAAGTGCCTGTTTATCGAGATATTTTTCCATCTCTCCCGGTTCAATATATTTCTTTAGCATTTCCCTGTGATTCTCCGTATATTTAAGTGCAAACCTGTAAATGTAGGATCTTACTTTCACGAAATAAGGTGATACTCCTGAAGTATCGACTGGTACAAATTTATCGGGCATTATACCTCCTCCTCCGTAAACTATATGTCCACCGGGTGTCGTAAATTTCAGTGAGTCAGAAAAATGGATACTATCTGAAACTTCAAACTCGCCATGGATATACCTTGCGTTAAGATCGTCGTAGTATTTTTCAAAGCCGTCTTTATATGGTTTTTGTATAGATCTGCCGGTAGGTGTATAATAACGGGCGATGGTAAGCCGCATACCTGAACCATCAGAAAAAGGAACAGGTTCCTGAACCAATCCTTTCCCGAAGGATCTTCGGCCAATGATTGTTCCACGGTCGTTATCCTGAAGGGCTCCTGCAAGTATTTCACTGGCTGATGCACTCCACTCATCTATAAGAACAACAAGGTTTCCTGTCTCGAATTCTCCTTTACCTGTTGCTTTTGCTTCATTTCGGGGAGAAGCACGTCCTTTAGTATAAACAATCAACTGGCCCTGCTTAAGGAACTGGTCTGCTACCTGAATGGCAGCTTCCATAATACCGCCTGAGTTGCCACGGAGATCTAAAATGAGGCTGTTCATTCCATGATCTTTAAGCTCTCTGAGCCCCTTCATGAACTCATCGAATGTTGTCATGGCAAATGTGTTGATCTTAAGGTATCCTATATGATCATTCACCATATAATCAACATCGACGCTGTATATTGGGATTTTGTCGCGGGTTATTTCAAAGGGAAGAAGCTCTTTCTGACCACTGCGAAGTATTTTTATTTTAACAACTGTACCTCTCGGGCCCTTAAGCATCCCTACTACTTTTTCGTCAATTATATGTTTGCCGGCAACTAGAGAATCATTGACATACAGAATCTTATCTCCAGGTAAGAGACCCAGTTTTTCGGAAGGTCCTCCGGGAATTGTACTTATCACCTGGATTGTATCAGTAAGCATACTGAAAGAGATTCCAATTCCTTCAAAGTTACCCTGCAAAGGTTCATTGGCGCGGGCCAGATCTTTTGCAGGAATATATACGGAATGCGGATCAAGCTTTTTAAGCATAGCCGGGATAGCGCTCTCAACCAGATCGTTACGGTTAACTGAATCAACATAATTCGACTCTATAATATTCAGAATACTGTTTAACTTATCATTTCTTGACCTGATATTTGAATGCCGGGCAAAGTCCTTATCAGATGGAAGATACCGGCCGATCATAATACCGAGAGCCAGTGTGATTCCCAATAGTACCGGAAGAAAAACTATCTTTTTTGAATTATTGTAGTTCATAAATTTTTTTTTCAGGGTCAATATATACCAATTCTATTCCTGCACGTTTCAGAAGTTCAAGGCCATCAGTATTATGATATCTGTTACAGTAAACAACTCTTTTTATACCCGACTGAATTATAAGTTTTGAACACTCCATACAAGGCGAGGTTGTCACATAGAGAGTTGAATCTTCACTGGAGTTATTCGACTTTGCAACTTTTGTAATAGCATTGGCTTCTGCATGCAGAACGTATGGTTTTGTTATATTATTTTCATCTTCACAAATATTTTCAAACCCTGAAGGAGTACCGTTATAACCGTCGGAGATAATCATCTTTCCTTTCACAATCAGAGCACCTACCTGCCTTCTGATGCAGTATGAATTCTGAGCCCAGATAAGAGCCATTTCCAGATAGCGCTTATCAAATGCAATCTGTTTTTCACCATAAGGCTTCAGATCCGTTTTATCTGACATAATATCCTGAGTTTGTTTCAATTTTGAAAGGGTTCAAAGGTAATTAATTTATAATTGTTTTGCTAATCAGATTAACCTGCTACTCTTAAACAAATAAACTATTGAGATTTTTTAAAAATTCCAGCTGTTTTAATTATTCTTATGGTCTTATTGTTAAAATTACAGATGGATTAGCTAATTTTGTACTGCTGCAACAGGATAAACCGGGAAAAGAAATATTCCTTGTAAAAAAATTATTGCAATCATGTTCAATACAGACCATTTACATCCGATGATTGTGCACTTCCCGATTGCACTAATAACCGTTGGATTTGTTGCCGAAGTTGTTTCACTTTTTTTCAAAAGCGAAAAGTGCCTTTCAAAAACCGGATTTTATCTGATGGTGCTGGGATCACTCGCGGCGATTGCTGCCTGGTCTTCCGGTCACTTATTTACTGAGGAGCCAACTCAGGGTGAAATTTTAAAAGTATTTCTCAGGCACGAAAAATGGGCCCTCATTACAATGATTCTCATTATTGCAGGTACAATCTTCAGGATTTGGCTGATGGTAAAAAAGAAAGAGGAGGCTAGTTTAAAATGGGTGGCTTTTGGTTTATATTTTTTGGCTTTGGTTGCCATAACCATCACAGGATTTATGGGAGGAAGCATGGTCTATGATTTCATGATAGGGCAGTGAAATATCATCCCTATTGGTTAATAACATTTTAAGTTATCAACTGGTTTATCAAAAATCCAGGTATAATTTTGCACCTGGTTCTCAGCTCCAAAGATTGCCTGAATATGAAGGAAAATCATTCTTCTCAAAAGCCATTGGTTAGAATCAGTCTTCTGAGAAAGGCTAAGACAAAGGCTAACAACTTTCTGATATTAATAATTTTGTCCTTAATTATCATTGTAGGTTGTGCGACTCAGCACAAATATAAAAAGTATAAACCGATTCCCTGTCCCTGCGAAAAAGAGAACAAAAAGTAATACAGATTTTTGTTAATTGTCTTGTTTTTTTTTAAAACACTCCAGAGTTATTTTTTTAATAATTATCAACGTATATATACGCCACATTAAAATATAACGTATATTTACGTCAAATTTATAATCCTTATGGCATATTCTAAAAGTGAACTTTTTAGTTCCGAACTCCAGGCTTGTTCAACATTATTCAAAGCATTGGCACACCCTGCCCGGTTGGTTATTTTGGAATATCTGGCCGAAACCAAAACATGCATTACCGGTGATCTGTCTGATGAATTGCCGCTAGGCAGAACTACTGTAAACCAGCACCTCAAAGAATTAAAGGATGCCGGTTTGATACAGGGTACAACGGAAGGAGCGAAAACCTGTTATTGTTTAAATCTCAAGAACGTATGTGAGTTAAAAAAAATGGCAGAAAAGTTTTTAGACGGTATAAACATTTCTGTAACTTTTGATTGTAAATAGTAACAATTTTTCAAATTATTAAGAATATGAATATACTTATCTTATGCACAGGCAATAGTTGCCGCAGCCAGATGGCACAGGGATTTCTTCAGTCTTTCGATAACAGAAACGAAGTCTTTTCATCAGGAACATTTCCGGCATCAGAGGTTAATTCCAGGGCAGTAAAAGTGATGGCTGAGGTCAATATTGACATCAGTAAAAATACACCAAAAAATGTCAGCCAATATCTTGATGATGAGTGGGATTATGTTATAACAGTATGCGATGATGCTAATGAGACATGTCCTCTTTTTCTTGGAAAAGTGAAACATCGACTGCATTTTGGTTTTGCAGATCCGTCAAATGTTACCGGATCCGAAGAATTCATTTTGAGTGAGTTCCGGAGAATCAGAGATGAAATAAAAGCCACATTTTATAGATTTTATAAAGATTTTTTATTTTGATATGAAAAACTCTTTTTTAATTGGGAACATTGCAACCTCTGGTGCTGAGGTATCACAAGTTTCAACCGAAATCAATATTAAAGATTTTCTGGGTGCCGTTATGGTACGCTGGGGAATCAACCGTGATAATTACAAGGTCAGTCCCGGACTGTATGCTGTAGGTACTCCCGGTCCGGAATCAGATGTATTTGTGAGTGCAAATTACAAGCTTTCTTTCGATGCTTTGCGCAAGAATCTCTCCGGAAAGAATGGCTGGATACTGGTCCTGGATACGAAAGGTGTTAATGTCTGGTGTGCTGCTGGTAAAGGCACCTTTGGTACAAAGGAACTTGTGAACAGGATAAGATTGGTATCACTCGAAAAAGTTGTGAATCACAAACGGCTTATCCTGCCGCAGCTTGGTGCAACAGGGGTTGCTGCTCACAAGGTTAAGGAAGAGACAGGATTCAACGTTCATTATGGCCCGGTTCGTGCATCAGATATAAAAAAATTTATCAGTGACAGATACAGAGCTAACAAGGTTATGAGGAAAGTTACTTTCGGGTTTAAAGACCGGTTAAAGCTCATTCCCAATGATTTTATGTATGGGAAATATTATCTCCTTGGAGCTATGGCAGTACTCTTTTTGATCTCCGGACTAAGCAATAATGGATTTAACTACAAAGATTTTTCAGGTGCAGGAGGGCCTGCAATTTTGAAAGTATTTCTTGCATATATTTCAGGAATTGTCCTGACACCAATGTTCCTTCCGTATATTCCCGGCCGGCGTTTTTCATTAAAGGGATTCTTTACAGGGTCACTTGTCTTTCTTATTCTTATGTTATTAAAATTTGGAGGCAGTAATATTATTGAAATAGTATCGTGGTTTCTAATTATTACAACTATCTCCTCCTTCCTGGCAATGAATTTTACAGGGTCCTCAACATATACTTCATTGTCGGGAGTAAAAAAAGAGATGAAAATCTCAGTGCCACTTCAGATTGGATCTGCTCTCATTGCTATTATTTTACAGGTTACAGGGAAATTAATTTATTATTAAACTTATGAAAGATTTAGTATATCTTCCTGATGTTGTTACACTTAATTTGTGCGAAGATACATGCAACGGGTGCGGAATGTGCATAAAGGTATGTCCTCACGAAGTGTTTGAACTTTCCGGGGGGAAAGCTCATACAGTAAGGATAGATTATTGTATGGAATGTGGTGCCTGTGCTTTAAATTGCCCTGTGCAGGCAATAAAAGTCAATTCAGGCGTTGGTTGTGCTGCAGGTATTATTAACGGTATACTCAGGAACTCTGAGCCGACTTGCGGCTGTTCAGACTCAAAATCAAACTGTTGCTAAAATGAAACCTAAACTTAAGTTCTTTGACCGCTATCTGACATTATGGATCTTCCTTGCAATGTTTATCGGTGTCTTTTCGGGATATTTTTTCCCGGCAATCGCAACATTCTGGGATTCATTAAAATCTTCACCTGCAAGCACGACCAACATACCTATTGCTATAGGTTTGATACTAATGATGTATCCTCCTCTGGCAAAAGTCAGATATGAAGAACTGGGTGGGGTTTTCAGGAACTTAAAAATTCTGGGACTTTCCCTGATTCAGAACTGGATAATAGGCCCGGTTCTTATGTTTACCCTGGCAATTGTATTCTTCAAACTATTTCCGGGCAAGGACAATTCTAACCTTCCTTACATGTATGGTATAATTATGATTGGACTGGCCAGATGTATTGCCATGGTTATCGTCTGGAATGATCTGGCAAAAGGAGACACAGAATATTGTGCCGGATTAGTGGCTTTTAATTCTATTTTCCAGGTATTATTCTTTTCAGTTTATGCATGGATTTTTATTGCTGTTTTACCCGGATGGTTCGGAGTTCCAACTAATTCAGTAGTAGATAATATAACAATCAGACAGATTGCCAGGAGCGTCTTTATTTATCTTGGAATACCATTTATAGCGGGGTTTCTCACACGGTTTATATTAATAAGAGTTAAAAGTAAGGAGTGGTATCACACACGGTTTATACCTAAAATCAGTCCGGTTACTCTTATTGCATTGTTATTCACTATACTAGTAATGTTCTCATTGAAAGGCGAATATATTGTAAAACTGCCTTTTGATGTGATCTTAATTGCGATTCCACTTATAATTTACTTTCTGATTATGTTCCTGTTTTCCTTCTTCATGGGCAGAAAGGCAGGGGCCACTTATGAACAATCAGCAACACTTTCATTTACAGCGGCAAGCAACAATTTCGAATTGGCAATAGCTGTGGCAATAGCTGTCTTCGGGATAAACTCGGGAGAGGCTTTTACAGCGGTAATAGGTCCATTAGTTGAAGTCCCCGTTATGATCGGACTTGTAAATGTAGCGTTGCGGTTTAGAAAAAACATTTCAGAAAGATTAGCGGTTAAGCCGGTAGACTAAATTCAGGGGAAACAGCTGAAATTATCTTTCTTCTGTAACCCAAAGACCCGATTTCTATTATGAATTCGGGTTTTTTATGCTGGAAGAGGTCGAAAGATGACCTAAAAGATGAATCAATCAATGAAAAAATATCTAACTTGTAAAATTAAAGTGAAAAAATATTATATTTCAACGACTTTTGTCCATATTAGTTCGAAGTGTAAAAAATGGGATAAATAAACCTGACTTATGACGACCATAAAAAAAAACTGCACGATATATCTCGACAGGAATGAGAACCAGTATGGTCCCTCGCCTGATTGTTTTAAAGTACTTCAGAAACAGAATAATGATATCCTGAATATCTACTCCAGGGATTTTGCCAGAGGGATAAAAAGCATATTATCTGAGAGACTTGCTCACGATTTTGGTACTGAGGAGAAGAGAATATTGCTTGGCTATGGAAGTGAGGACATATTAAAACAGGCTGTTCAATGCTATATTAATAAGGGAGATAAAATACTGATCCCATCGTGTTCGTGGTGGTACTATAAAAAAATTGCTGATGAAGCCGAAGGCATTAACATACAATATCCTATCGTTGAAGGCGATAATGATTTCTATTATGATATTGAAAGTATGATAGCAATATATGACAGGGAAAAACCAAAGCTGGTTCTTATCAGTTCACCCAATAATCCAACCGGAAACCGGCTTGAAACAGAGCATTTGAAGTATGTTCTGAAGAAGATGAAGGACACTGTCGTAGTGCTTGATGAAGCATATTCATTATTTGATGAGACATTTCGATCAGATCCTGTGGCGCTGGTTAACAGCTATCCCAACCTGATCATTATCAGGACTTTTTCAAAATACTATGCACTGGCAGGAATCAGAACAGGGTTCGCATTTCTGGGTACCAATCATGACAAGTTTTCGCTTTTAAGTGCCAGGTATTTAGGTTTTAACCGTCTATCTGAAAAAATTGCCATAGCCGCTCTCGATTCCCCGGAATATTACAGTACAATAGGAAAGAAAATGGCCAAAGATAAGGAGATGCTATTCTATGAACTGAATCAGTTGTCCGGATTTCATGCTTACAGATCATATGCTAATTTTATCCTGGTAAAAATTCCTCATGAGATAAAAGATTCGTTAAAAAACTATCTGACTGAAAGGAACATGATTGTAAAATTCATGAACGAGGACGGATTAGATAAACATATCCGGATTACCATTGGAACGCACTCTCAGAATAGCATGCTGTTAAAGATGATACGAGCTTTTATGCATAAAGAAATGAAGCATGAACTGGTTTTGGGAGTATAAGAAATCTCTCAAGATGGTGGAGGTTGAAGAAGTAATAGATCTTATTCTTTACCGTCCCCTGGCATTTCTTCTGGTAATATCTGTTTACAACACAAAAATCAAACCTGACCATCTGACTCTGATGGCAATGCTAATGGGAATCATAGGAGGATACTTTTATTCACTTGGTTCACATCAGGGTGCCGTATTAGGTGCAATATGCTATTTATTGTTTAATATCCTTGATTGCAGCGATGGTCAGCTGGCACGTATCAAAAAAAATGGTTCGTCGGTTGGAAGGCTTCTTGATGGTCTGGCTGATTACATAGCTGCAATTGCTGTTTATGCAGGCATTGTAATTGGCTTTTCAAATAATCCTGAACAGCCTTCACCATTGGTGCTCCTAACCGCTCTTGCCGGAGTAAGCATAATAATTCAGGAATCCCTTGTGGATTATTTCAGAACACGATTCCTTGACGTTGTATTACAAAGACAGGATACTTTTAATGAGGGGATAGAAGAATACAGAAATGAATATAAAAATCTACAAAGTCAAAAAGGTAAATGGTTCAGTAAATCCATTGTTTTAATATATCTGGCATATTCTCAGATCCAAAGACAGCTTACTGCTAAAAGAAAAAGAAATAAGTTTATAGGTTCTAATATAGAGAAATACTTTAATGCAAACCGCATTATAATCCGATTTTGGGTTTTTATGGGACCATCAGCAAAAATAACAATACTGATTCTATGTTCACTTTTTTGCAGGTTTGATATATTTTTCTGGATCGTAATTGGTGGATTTAATATTCTTGCAGTATTATTGTGGTTAATTCAATACCGGATCGATAGGTCATTCGAAAATCTGAAAAAATGAAGACAGTTATTCTTGCTGCGGGAATTGGTTCAAGGTTAAAGCCGCTGACTGATCATACCCCTAAATGTTTGTTGAAAATAGGTGAAAAAAGCATCCTTGAAATGACTATTGAAAACATTCTGGCAACCAATGATTCAGATGTAATAATAGTTACCGGCTATCTTGAGGATAAGATCAGAGAGTTCCTTCGGGAACGATTCCCGAAATTGAAGATTACCATTATATATAACAAGTTCTATGCATCTACCAACAATATTTATTCCTTATGGCTCGCCAAAGATGCAGTTCTGGGTGATGATATGATGATGATGGATAGTGATATTGTTTTCGATAAAGGGATTATCACAAAACTTCTAAATTCAGGATATAAAAATTGTCTCGCACTGAAACGGCATGATGTACACGATGAGGAGATAAAAGTTAAAACAGATATAAAGGGACGGGTAGTTGAGATAAGCAAAGAGGTAAATCTGACTGAAGCAGAAGGCGAGTCAATTGGGATAGAGGTCTTTGGAAGAGATGCGCTGACAGAACTTTACAACATACTAGAACGAAAGGTGGTGACTGAAAAGAAAGTTAATCAGTTTTATGAATCAGCATTCCAGGAACTTGCGGGCAATGATCTTTATATTGTTGATACGACAGAATATTTTTGCATGGAAATTGATAATAAAGAAGATTTAACTACCGCTGAAGAACTTTTCTTAAATCATTTAAATCAAAAATAAAAGGATTTCATGATAGAAAGTATCTTAACCATGTCGATTGCCGGTTTTTTAACTGGATTCTTCTTTTCAATGCCTATCGCCGGCCCGGTCAGTATCATAATTACCTCCAATGCACTTAAAGGAAGAATACGCTACTGTAACCTTTTCAATTTAGGTGCTTCATTGGGTGATTTCATTTATGTATTCATCGCCGTATTCGGTCTGACCAAATTGTATTCTTTCTACAAACCGATCATCCCTTATATCTTTGTATTTGGTTCTTTATTACTCGTATTTCTGGGATACAAGATTTTCAGGACAAAAATAGACATTGAGCATCTCGAGGACCAAATACATATTTCAGGGAAGATTAAAAATAAAGAAGGAGGAGCATTTTATACCGGCTTTATGATAAACTTCCTTAATCCCACTTTATTTATTGGATGGTTAACATCCTCATTGTTAGTGATCTCTTTTATAGCTGCCCTGGGTTTTCATACCGGAGGTTTAGCTATTAAGATTGATCAGAATGCAAAAGAAATCGGCAACATTGAGGGCAAAAGAATAGAAAGCCATCATGATTCAGCAATTAAAAAGCTTGATAATATTCCGATGCTTAAGATCAGAGATCATCAGATTGATCAAACTATATTTCCTGCATCATTTCATCTTACTATAAGTATTTGCTATGCTTTCTTCATTGCAATTGGCAGTATTGTATGGTTCTATCTTCTTACATTTCTCATTGTACGGTACCGAAAACGTATAAATATTAAGATAATTTCAGGCTTCATTAAAAGTCTGGGTATGTTCCTTTGTTTTATAGGATGTTACTTTGGTTATCAGGCTATCAAAATGTTTATCAATTTGAAAATTTGATAATTTTCAAATTATCTTTTGCTTCCTGTTCTATGCATTAATACCGTAGTCTCATCCAGTGTTAGAATATATCCTTTTCCTGCTTTTTCAAAATATGGTTTGATATGTTCAATAAATGGTCCCATTTTGTGAGATTCATCAATGATCTCTATGACAAGTGGCGAATCCCCCGCAAAAACCAACAATCAGAAACATTAACTTAAATGCAAAGCACATCAAAAAGTAACACAAAGATATCAATCACTTTGATGAGATATGTAAATAATTACGATAGAAGTTTGAAATATCCGTAAATTTGCGTTCGAAAAAATATGCTCAAAACCGGAATTTCCATATTAGCTTTACTCTATTGTGCCCTTTGTCAGGCTCAATGTGACTCAATTAGTGATTCATCACCCCGTCACTTTAGTCTTAAGCTTTCTTATAATAGTTCTCTCATTTATCCCGGAATAAGCACAGGTATAGAGTTTCCACTAAACAATGCAAATGTACAAGTGTTTGAAAATAAGAAACTTGTCAGATGTTTTAGAAAAGAAAAGCTTATTTCAGGGAATTTAAACTGGTACCATCATCCTGATTTTCATGATAATTTATATCTGACTGCCGAATGGGTGATGCGAAGGACCAGATATACAGGATTTATTTCTGAGTTTTCCATTGGTCCCGGATATAGCAGAACATTTATTGGTGGTACAACTTACAAGGTAGATGATAATGGAAATGTTTCAGTTACTAAACTTGCGGGATATAATTATGCGCTTATTATAATAGGAGGCGGCTTAGGTTATGATTTTTCAATGGTGAAGCATCTGCCATTTTCGACTGTGGCAAAGCTGAACATAATATCTATGTTCCCATATAACAGTACAATATACTTCAGGCCGGTACTTGAATTTGGAATCAGGTACTCACCGGGATGGTCAAAAAATAAAATAAAAAAGGAACCTGTTACTATATCAAAATAATAATGAGAAAAGTATTTTTCTTTAGCTTAATACTTTTGTTTTCAGGATGTCAGAAAGAGCAAATTACTATTTCCGGTAACGTTTCCGAAGCATTCTATGTTGAAAATTCAGGAGCTTCAATGCGGGTCCTGATAGAGGGAAATACTGCAAGCAAAACATTCATTCTTTTCATTCACGGCGGACCCGGAGTAAGCTCATATTTCTATGACACAAAATATATCAGCAAAAATATCGGGGATAAATATGCTATAGTTTACTGGGATCAGAGAAACGCCGGGGCCTCCCAGGGGACAGTCAATGGAGAAAACCTTCATCTTGATCAGATGGTTGATGATCTGAAAAAAGTGATAGAGGTGCTTAAATTCAGATACGGGCAGGATATGAGTTTGTTTTTACTGGGCCACAGCTTCGGGGGCCTTTTAGCTGCTGATTTTATAACCAGGCCTGGTTATCAGGATATGATAAAAGGGTTTATTGATGTTGACGGAAGTCATAATTACCCACTGAATGATACTCTTACACGACAGGCATTGCTCACCGAGGGAAATTATCAGATTTCACAGAAAAAAAATATTAACAACTGGGTGCCTATTGTCAGTTACTGTATAAACCATAAAGGTAATTTCAGCCTGGAAGAATCACAGCAACTGGAGACATATGCAACCCAGGCGGAAAACTATATTGACAGCATAAAGCATTATAGTGTTGTAAACCTCGTATTAAAATATTCTATTCCTGATAAAATTCCTCTAACAGCGGTACTATGTAACTTTCTCTACTCGGAAGATTCAAATTTCAATAAAGAACTGGCAGTAACACAATTCTCAACTTCCCTCAATTTGGTAACAGTTCCGGTCCTTGTGCTGTGGGGGAAATATGATTTTACCTGTCCGCTGCCATTGGGTGAAGATTTTTATAACAGGATCGGTTCAACAGATAAACGTATTGCAATATCGCCAAATAGCGGACATAATATGATATTTCAGGATAAGCAATTTTTTTGCAATGAGGTCGATGCTTTTGTCCTGACATACAGATAAATAGTAAACCCGGCAGGCAGGCAGGTTTGTGGCAATTTAATTCTTAGTTTTAATACATTATCTGGAGGTAAAACTATGGCTGTAAAACTCTTATTACTTGCAATTTTCGGAATTGCTATGGCTCATCTCGAAGGTGTTGTTGTAGTATATCTGAGAAAGGCTCTGGGGATGCTCGATACAGAATCAAACAAGGAATCGATAGAAAAATTTCCTGAACGTTACCTGTATATTGAGATGTCACGGGAGGCTGCCACAATAATAATGCTTGTTGTAATTGCTTATCTTACAGGCGGATCGTGGATTGAAAAAGGAATCTTTTTCCTCTGGACATTTGCTTTCTGGGACTTGTTCTATTATTTATCCCTTTACATATTAATAAAATGGCCTCCTAAACTTACGACAATTGATGTCCTGTTTCTCATACCAAAACCTTGGATAGCCCCTGTCTGGTTCCCTTTAGGCGTATCGGGACTGACAATCTTGATTATCACTCTGCTGGCTATCCTGGGAATCATTTAAAGGTTAAATATTATAGCTCTATTTCTTAACATAGAGCATTCTTTCACCACGGGTAACACGGATTAACAGGGAGCTGTTAATCTGTTTTTTTTCTATGTAACTCCGTGAAATCCCTTGTTAATACCTTTTGCATCAAAGGAAATCTTAAATATTAATTTTAAAGAGATTATTTTTGAGGAGTATAAAAGGTTTAAAAACAGGAAGTGGCTCAAATCAAAAATAATTCAGGAAGATTCAAAATAATATTCCGGTCGTTGCAATACAGGAACTACCGGCTTTTCTTTAGCGGACAAAGCATTTCACTGATTGGAACATGGATGCAGAGAATAGCCATGCCATGGCTTGTTTACCACATGACAGGATCGACTCTTTTACTAGGCATTGTGGGTTTTGCAGGTCAGATACCAACTTTTTTGCTCGCACCTGTAGCCGGTGTCCTTACCGACCGTTTGAGCAGATACCGTGTTCTTCTGGTCACACAGATTATTTCTATGATTCAGGCTGCTATTCTTGCATGGCTCTGTATAGCAGGAGTTATTCAGGTCTGGGAGATTGTTGTTCTAAGTACTATCCTGGGATGTGTTAATGCATTTGATGTTCCATCACGTCACTCCTTTGTGATAGATATGGTAGAGAAGAAGGAAGATCTGGGCAATGCAATTGCGCTTAATTCACTGATGTTTAACGGAGCCAGGCTCATTGGCCCTTCAATAGCGGGGGTTATGCTTGCAGCCACAGGTGAAGGAATCTGTTTTCTCCTCAATGCAATAAGTTACGTGTTTGTAATTATTTCATTATTAATGATGAAGTTACATATCAAAGAAACAAAAAAGAATGAGACACATATTTTGAAAGAACTAAGTGAAGGATTCCGGTACACGTTTGGATTTGCACCTATTAAACATCTCCTGATTTTGTTAAGTGTTTCGAGCCTGATGGGTATGTCATATTCAGTTCTGATGCCTGTTTTTGCAAAAGAGATTTTGCATGGAGGATCTCATACATATGGTTTTCTGATGGGAGCAGCAGGATTTGGTGCCCTTCTCGGGGCTCTTTTCCTGGCTTCAAGAAAATCAGTTCTGAAACTTGGGAGAATCGTCCCATCTTCTGCAATTCTTTTCGGGGCCGGGTTATTAGGATTATCATTTTCCAGGATATTCCCATTTTCGCTGCTCCTGATGATCTTTATTGGCCTTGGAATGATGATGCAGACAGCTGCAAGCAATACAATCCTGCAAACTATAACCGATGACGATAAACGAGGCAGAGTGATGAGTTTTTATACAATGGCAATTATGGGTACCGCTCCTTTTGGCAGCCTTATGGCAGGAGGGCTGGCGAAGTTTATAGGTACTCCCTGGACCATATTTATTGGTGGATTTGCAAGTATTATTGGCGGCCTCTTCTTTTTAAGAAAATTGCCTGAACTGAAAGCATTAGTACGTCCCGTCTATGTAAAAATGGGAATAATTCCTGAAGTGGCGGCAGGTATTCAGTCAGCATCAGAGCAATCTGCAGAAACAGGACTCTAGAATTTAACCATGTTTTAGTAATAGATAAAAATTATTTGTATAGTACTATCTCCCTGACCAATCACGGAAAATCACTGTAAAATTTCTGAAAAGAATATTTTAAATTGTTTGTATTATATAGTTAAGGGGAAAATAAATATTTTTGACAGTTAATTACAAGTGAATACATTTGTAATCAAACTGACCTGAATGATATTTTTTAGGAAACTGGCTTCTGCATTTATATCACCTTCTGTCAAATATGATGAAGAGGGAAAGCGGATTTTAGCTTCGTATCGGAAGGTGATTTTGCTGGTTACTTTGGTTCTTCTGCCCATTTATGTTTCTATTAAATTATATCATACAGGTTCCTTTTTTCCATCAGATTATATCATCATTGGTTTAGAGCTAATTCTGGGTGTCCTTTATTTCCTTTTAAAAGAAGGCAGGATAATCCTCTCAGGTATTATATTCCTGTTTACAGCCTGGATAGCTCTGACTGTACTGGCTTGCTATGCTGACGGAGTACAGGATATAGCAATTGTGGGATACATATTAATTATTTTTCTTGCTACTCTTCTTACACGGATAAGAGTCGCGTTTATTATTACTGCAATGAGTATTGCCTCAGTCTGGATTTTGGGTTTTGCCGAGAAGAAAGATATTCTTGTCCCGCTTGGTGATGAACCACTTAATTACAGTAGAGATTATACTGTTATTTTTATGCTCGTTCTGACCGCAATTATTCTTTTTGCTAAAAATTACCGTGATTCACTTGACCGGATAAACAGAGAATTACAGGAAAGAGTTAAAGCAGAAGAGGAGCTCTCAAAAAATGAAAATAGCCTGAAATTAAAAAATGGGAACTTTTGGTTGCGAAGGAAAAAACTGAAGAAAGCGACAGATTAAAAACCGCTTTTATTCAGAATATCTCTCATGAAATCCGGACACCAATGAATGGCATTGTAGGTTTTGTTAATTTGCTTCAGCAACCCGATGGCGATTATAAGAAGATGCAGGAATATTTAGAAATTATTAATTCCTGCACACAGCAACTTGCAACATTGGTTAATGACCTTATCGATATCTCGAAGATAGAAACAGGGACAATTGAACTTAACATTTCTGATTGCGCAGCAGATCAAATGATGAAAGATCTTGATAATACTTTTTCCAAATCTGCCAGAGAGAAAGGTCTTGAGTTCACTATTGTAAACAAAGCAGGTAATATCGTTATAAGATCTGATCAGGGAAAAATTAAACAGGTTCTTTATAATCTTATAAGTAACGCAATAAAATTTACTCCAAAAGGGAGTATTTTGGTTAATATGTCGCTATCAGGCAATACTCTTGTATTTTCTGTTACTGACACCGGAATAGGGTCGGTGTTTTCTTTTTCTGTACCGGTTGAGTTTTTATACGAAACGGAAACCAGAACTATTGACCCTCATCCAAATCAATTTGCCAAAAAGATAAAAATACTGGTTGTTGAAGATGATGAGATAAACTACTTGTATGTTAAAGAGTTACTCAGTACTGCTAATTGTGAAATTATATGGGTCAGGGACGGTTTTGAAGCAGTTCAGATATTTAGTAATAGCTCTGATTTCAATATTGTATTGATGGATTTAAAAATGCCGGCGATGAACGGCTACGAAACAACCAGGAAAATTAAAAGCATAAATTCTGATATTCCTGTTATAGCTGTGACCGCTTTTTCTCAGCAGGAAGATATTGAACTGGCAACCGGGGTCAATTTTGATGGTTATATTGTTAAACCAATTGAAAAAAACAATCTTATGATGAAAATCAGCAATGTTATTAATTAATCTCAGATGACCAGATTCAATACAAACGTATCGATCTTTTTTATTATTCTTTTTACCTTTTTTATACAAGCAGATGGTTTTTCATTTACTACGGAATTTAAAAATATTATTCAGCAGGATACGGTTTCTAGGAAAACAAGCTCCCCTGTACAACCTGTTTATATAACCTCACGGCTGATCACAACAAAGCCGGTCATTGACGGAAAGCTCGACGATGAATGCTGGAAGAAAGGTACATGGGCATCAAATTTCCACTAATGGATTCCTAAGGAGGGTGCAAAGCCAACTTACCCGACCGAATTGAATATACAATA
>Ga0208478_1000259_pt1 | contig 20039 bp, 20 predicted proteins | sample NGESurdeep072012_5_FD_184462 | JGI IMG/M metagenome (GOLD analysis project Ga0208478, IMG submission 184462) | Arctic peat soil microbial communities from Barrow, Alaska - NGEE Surface sample 415-2 deep-072012 (SPAdes) | ecosystem: Environmental > Terrestrial > Soil > Wetlands > Peat ...
GTTGCTATATATGTATGTGATGCAAAAATAACCTCATCGCCCTTACCTATACCCGCCGCCATTAATGCTAACCAGATAGCATCTGTACCATTAGCCAGACCGACAGCATATTTTGTTCCAGCAAAATTAGCAAGGTTGTCTTCAAAATCTAAAAGGTCTTTTTGCAATATATAAGCTCCTCTTGAACCTACTTCTTTAAAAATTCTTATAAAATCATCCTCACGTGATTTAAATAAAAACGGATAATTAAAAAAAGGTACTATACGCATATTAGGATAAAATTTAAATATTAATATATTTGATATTCAATTATTTATTAATCGACTCTTCCCTCTCTGTTTGAAACAATTCTAGTTGCTCCTGGAGGAGGTGTTGGTATAAGTTTATCTTTTCGGAGTGAAACTCTTACTAATGCAACATCAGCTCCCATTTTATTTAATAATCCGGAAATATTTTGCAGTGCTCTATCTCTTGAAAGAATCGCTATAACAGTCAGATAAATAAGTTTTATATCAATTAGCAGACTTCTGTTTTCAAGATAAAATATGCCAAGTTTACTTTTCCATGGCCGGATCAGCTGATTATAGGCAATATCCGGGTCAGTCATATTCTTCAAAATTTCACCTTCATCTGAGAAGATTATTGAAGAAAAATCCGTTATACCTGGCTTGACGGTTAAGAGTTTCTTTTCTTCATTAGTGTAGAGATCAGTCTCTCTTTTAACATTTGGTCTTGGGCCAACTAAACTCATATCACCTATAAGTACATTCCATAGCTGGGATAATTCATCCAATTTGTATTTTCTTATAAATCTTCCAATAGCAGTGATTCTAGTATCATTTGAGGAGGTGGAATCAACACCGGTTTTATGTGCGTTAACAATCATGGACCTAAGTTTTACCATTTTAAATAGTTTTTCTCCCCTACCTACCCTTGGTGCTATATAAAATGGAGAATGCCAGTCCTGAATCCAAACTATTAAAGTGACAGGTATGAAAACAGGAGAACAAATTATCATTCCGAGGAGAGATAGTATAAAATCTAATAATCTTTTCATAGTAGAGACAACAACTTTTGAATTTATTTGATAACACTTTTGATAGCAATGATTATTTTATCTTTTGTAATGTAGTATTCTGATTCAAGGGTACGACTTGCCGGGGCCGGGGCATCAGGCAAATTTAACCTGATAATTGGTGCTTTAAGTTGCCCAAACAAACTTTCGCTAATACAGGCTGATATTTCAGAAGCTATACTGTTCGTTTTCCATGAACCATCAACTATTACTAAGCGGCCGGTCTTTTTTACAGATTTAATGATTAGTTCCAGATCGAGAGGCTTAATACTTCTTAAATCGATTAATTCAACACTTAAACCTTCAGTCTTTAATGAATCAACCACTATTGAAGATTCCAAAGCAAGAAATGAAGAAGAAACCAGGGTTACATCATTTCCTTCCCGACTAATAATTCCTTTCCCAATAGGAATTTCATATATTTCTTCAGGTACAAAAGTCTCTTTTCCATAGAGCCATCTGTCATCAATAAAAACAACCGGATTAGGATCTCTTATGGCGGCAATAAGTAATCCCTTTACGTCATATGCATTTGAAGGAGCAATAACCTTTAGCCCCGGAATATGTGCAAATAGTGAGTAAAGAGCCTGAGAATGCTGTGCAGCTTGTTCTCCAGCTCTATTAATAACCAGCCAGAATACAACTGGCACAGAAGCTCTTCCCCCATTCATATAAGACCAGTTAGCTGCCTGGTTAATAATTGGATCAAAAGCATAAAGTGAAAAATCTGTCCGGGGATGCATAATAACTGCTTTCATACCTGAAATAGAAGCCCCTACAGCAGCTCCCGTCATAGCATTTTCAGATATTGGAGTGTCAATTACCCTTTCTTCTCCATAAAGTTTTATCAAATCTTTGCAGGTGTTTCCGACATACCATGGGCTTTTAACGCCTTGCCCCATAATAAAAACGTCTTTATCTACAGCCATTACTTGCTTTAGAGCCTCATTTATTGAAAGGCTATATGACAATTTTCTATTCTTTGTAGACATATTTCAACAATTCAGAAGGTTCAGGAAATTTGCTTTGTAATGCGAAACCAGTTGCCTTTTCAACCTCAGCTGCAACTTCTTCATGAATTTTTAAGATTTCACTTTCAGAACATTTTTTCTCAGAAATTATAAAACTTTTAAGAATGTTAATAGGATCTTTTTTCAACCATCTTTCAATTTCATCCCTGGGTCTGATATCAGTGTGCGATCCTTGAATATTGTCATCAGGGCCTACATGACCTCTGAAACGATATGTCAAAAACTCAATGAAAACTGGCCCCTCACCGTTTCTGCATTGCTTAGTAGCAAGCTTTGATGATTCAAATACTTCCAGAACATTATTTCCATCTATTCTGATGCTTTTCATTCCAAATGGGATTGAAGTTTCAGAGATGTTCTCATTTACGCGTATCTCACTGATGGGGAGATGAGTGGAATAAAGATTATTTTCACATGCAAAAATGATGGGCAATTTTTTTAAAGCAGCAAAATTTAGGGATTCATAAAGAACGCCTTCGCCGGTTGCTCCATCCCCAAAAAAAGAAACAGTCACTCTACCGTCTTTTCGTATTTTTGAAGCTAATGCAGCACCTAATGCCAGAGAAATTGTACCTGCTACAATCGGGACAATACCCATCACTCCATTTTCAGGATCGATAAGATGCATTGATCCTCCACGTCCTCTGGAGCATCCTGTCTCTTTTCCATATATCTCAGCAATCATCCTACCTAAGTCGCCGCCTTTGGCAAGATAATGTCCATGTGACCGATGATTACCAAAAATATAATCCGTCTTTTTAAGATTAGCACAAATTCCGGTAGCTACTGCCTCTTCGCCTGAGTAAAGATGAACAGGACATCGAATTTCTCCTTTAAGGATAGGTTCAACCAAACTCTCTTCAGCCAGCCTGATCCGCAACATAGTTCGATACAGGTCAGTTAGTAAATCTTTAGAATATAGCATATTTTTAGACTTATGACTCTTTTTCAAAAAAAGAGTTTCCAAAGGTAAAAAAAATGAATAATAAATCTAGAAGAATGGAATGTCGTGTCAAGCTTGATAACTGAATGTACTTCTTTTCAATTAAAATGAATTCTGATTAAGTAAGACTTATAAATTTATATTTTTTCTTTTAATCCAACTTAACTAAAAAAATATAAAATAAATGGTTAAAAAACCCCCAAGAAAATGAACAAAATAATTCAACTAATGTACGGAGAATCTATCTTTTGGAGAACAACACTTTAATTAGTGCAATCAGCGAACCAAATCCATAAGATAAATGCAATACAACAAACAAAAATGGCAACAAAAAAACATTAACAATACTCTTTTTGAAATATTTAGCAGAAGCTAAGAGGGCAGCAACAAAATAAATAGAAAGAACAGCTACAAATAGATAGAAAACCAAAATTGAAACTTGCGAAAGTAAGATTCCGCCCAGAACGCCTATCATAAATAACAATGGTATAAAATGTCTTAATGATACTGGTATGTAATCCAAAAATCGCATCGGATATATTGCCCAATAGCCATTCCTAATATTGTTTATAAAAAATTTCATAAAAGCAGAACGAGTATAGTATGTAACAATAATTTCAGGCACTAAATAAATTTTTCCTCCTGATTTTTTTAAACGGGTATTGAAGTCCATGTCGGAAGAGCTAATAAGATTTTCGTTAAAAAAACCTATCCGATCAAATACATTTCTTTTGTAACAACCACCAAATACAGTATCAACTTCAACTATTTTATCTGAACCCGTTCTGAATGTGGAATTACCAACACCAAAAGGACTTGTTAATACAATTGTTATGGCTTTTCCAATAATTGAGGTATTAAGACCAACTGTTTTCAATACACCACCTACATTATCAGCATCTAATTCGATTAAATATTTTACACATTTTGAGATGTAGTCTGATTTATAGGTTGCATGAGCACCGAGAATAAGAATAACATCTCCTTTTGATTTTTTTACTCCGAGGTTTATTGCACAAGGGTAAATCTTCCCAGAATTACTAATTACTTTAATATTTGGATATTCTGAAATATAAGAATTTACAATCTCTAAGGTATGATCCCTACTCATACCATCTAATATTAATATTTCTATATAGTCCATACAATAGTCATTTATTAATACTGATTTTAAACAATTATCAATAAAAGACTCTTCATTTCTTGTCGGTATAATTATTGAAACAAAATCCATTGAATGAAATTTATATAGATTATGAACTAATAAAGAGAATTATTCACAAACCCAAGACTGTATTATAACAAGCTATGATCTTATTTTCTTCAGATTTCCAATTAAAAATATTAGATATTGCATCTTTACCATTTTTACCCATCTGTTCTGCCTTTTCAGAATTTGTTAAAAGGAATTCGATTGCATTTGCAATTTCTTTCAGGTTTGAAGGATTTACATATACTCCACAATTGTATTTGTCGATTATTTCTTTCCATTTTGGAAAATCGGAGCAAATGTAAGGGATTCCGGCCTCCATATATTCAAACATCTTTGTTGTGTAACCATCAACGTAATTATCAATGGGTTGATCAATAATAATTCTAATTTTTCGCGAGTCTTATCTGTAGAATTGCCATCAACTACGAGAATTTCATAATTATTATTATCAAGTCCTTCAAAATTTAAAACACTTGACAAACAATCCGATATAAAATTCTCATCATTTCGGACTGGTAGTATAATAGAAACAGAATTCATTACATCGACGATTTAAATCAATAAAAAAATATTCCATAAATACTAAAGAATTAAACCCTTAAGAGATTAAAAAATGACTTTATCTGCATTAGAGACACAAGCAGGTTTACTTAATCTTTACAATTATTGCAGATCTATGTGCATATATATTTGGAATATCAAATTCTGTGATTTCCCATTTATTATTTGATTTAAAAACATCTAAATGTTGTGTGTTGTAATAAACTATTTTAATATCCGGATTTTGAAAAGTCTTTTCAAGTAAATTCCTGAATTTCTCTAATATCAATTCATTAAAAGGGTTGAATAAGTAAAATAATGATGCGTTTTGAGGAATATTTTGATTAATATCTCCACAAATAATTTCAACATTTGAATAATTTCTTAAACGTTTAGATGTCCATTTTGCTATTTCATTATCAATTTCAATTCCATATATTTTATTTTTTAAACTCATTAGTAACCAATAATTGATTACGCGACCTTTTCCACAACCAACATCAACAAGAACATCGCTTTCATTAATTGCACATTTTTTACGGAAAATGTAGCTAAGAACATCATAATCACTATTAGAAATGTTATAACATCCCATATGCGACATTGTGGTTTTAATTGTACCGGCTAATATCTTTTTACCAATAATCAAGTCGAATATAACGTTTCTAAATTTTTTCAATAATCTCATAATTATCTAATCTATTTTGTGGCTATCTTAAAACTAATATCAGATTTTTACAAAATAGGTAAAATCTCATAAAAGAAGGGTGGCTGGAAAACTGGGCATTTACTGTTAAGTTTATTAACCTTAAAAAACCTATGCTCATGAAGACAAATTTATCGATTTTCGCATAGAAGAATTGTTGTACATATATTTTCTTTTGGCATTTTCAATTAATCAACTAAGTTGACGATATATGTCTAATAATTTTTTTTCTTCAATATTCCAATTGAAGTGTACATTTACCGCTTTCTTCCCATTTTCACCCATTTGGATTATTAAAAACAAAATGGACATTAATGTAATATTGATTTGATTTTTAGTAATACTAGTGTCATGTCAATCAAATACTGAAATATCAATATCTAAATAGACGGTAAAAAGATGCAGGCGGATTCCGTTTAGCCTCTGCCAGTTCATATCGCTCGTATTCATAATCACACTTACGGTCATGCTCTTTACTCATGGGTATCGGAACACGGGTCTCACCGATCAATTGCTTTGACAATTCATCCATACAAACTACCGGCAGCATTGAATTATAAGGTCTCTTATACATATCCAAAACTTATCCCACGGCTGCAACAAACTCTCCGCTTTGCCGTGCAGAAATGACCCAACCTTTTACTTTCCAAGGTTTAAGTTCATTTTTTTTAACAAGCTTCTTACTGTTACATGCGATATGCTTTCAACATAGTTTAATTCAACCATCTTGTCAGCCAGTAATCGCAACGACCATTTGGCAAACCCTTTCGGGGGCTTACTACAACAGAGAGTCACTAATTTTGCTTCCACATCACCATCTGCTTTTCTTTCATAAATCCGGGAAGTGGGTCGCCTCTTCAAGATTGCTTCAAATCCTTCTTCGATAAACTTCTTCTTAACCCTGTCTACCGTTCGCATTCCTACTTTAAGTACCTTGCTTATTTGCTCATTGGTTACTTTTTCTGAGTACCTGCCTTCATCACAATTTAAGAGAATGTAAGCACTTCGAAATGTTTGAGATGTATGAGAACCTTTATTGATAATGCTCATAAGTTCTGCAACCTCGCTTTTAGTTAGTTTTACTGTATATCGTATCATTTGTATAATTTTTTACAAAGATACAAATATTTTAATTAATTACGTCACAATATACTTAACTTAACGAGTTGAGTTCTTTGAATTTAGTTCAAATGTAAACATCCATGCAAGAAGATGAATTCCCGGTATCTTTGTCAAAATACTATCAATAAAATTCAGGACTGGTTGAAGAAATGGTAAATAGGCTCCTAAGTAACTGGTTATATGCCAGTATCTGATTTTTCCAATATCAAAAAAATGTTTAGCAAATCGTATATCTTTTATAGATAATATATGGGCCTTTTCCCATTCAGTTCTCATAGCCGGAGTTAATAAACGGTACAATTTAATAAAGGGATTATAATCCAGAGCTTCAATAGCTAAAATTTTCCCATTTTTTGCAAGAATTCTTCTTAGTTCCGGGAAAGCATAACTGAGATCAAGATGATGCAGCATTCCTGAACAAATTATTGTGTCTATGGAGTTATCAGGGAGCTTAGTGTTTTCTGCATCTGCCTGCAAAAAGTAAACATTTGTTATCCCTAATCGTTTAGCCTCTTCTTTTGCATTATCTATTGAAATATCACTAATATCTAAACCTATTGAAAGCAACGCTCCGGATTGAGCAGCTAAGAGGGCATTATTACCATTTCCACAGGCATAGTCCAGGAAAACTTTCCCTTTTGCTTCTGTTTTTATCCAGTTAGCCACAAACTCTTTTGACTTGCTTACTGTATTGTAAAATTTCTTATTCCCGTAGAATTTTTCGTATGTATCACTATCTAATTGTTTAATTCGTTGCTTATCCCTGTCAGCATTATGAAACTGTAATTCCTTTAATTTCCTGTCATTTAAACCTTCTAACCATTGCTGATTTGTAATTCTGGAAATCTCGTCCAGATGAGTAATCAGGTTATTAATTTCCATTTTCTAGTTTTTTATTTCTAATTTTAATGATCTAATTAATTCACTATAAATCCTGATCAATTTTTGTTCTTCACTTTTCCAATTATATTTTTCAAAAACAGCTTTCCTCCCGTTTTCCCCCATCTCACTTGCAATTTTATCGTTCTCAAGCAAAAAAGTGATCACGTTTGATATTTCATCAGGATTATTTGGATTAACACATATGCCACAATTATTTACTGCAACAAATTCTTTCCATTTTGGAAAATCTGAGCATACAAATGGTATCCCTGCTTCCATATATTCAAACATTTTAGTAGCAAAGGCATCTAAATAATTCTCAATTGGTTGATCAATTATAATTCCAATTTTAGATTTCGAACAAAGTTCCTTATATTTGACTTTATCGACATAGCCCTGATAATTAACATATTTGTATGATTCTTCTTTTTTTAGCTTCTCATGAAATATTTGTTCTCCAAAATTGCCGCCAAGGTAAAATACTACATTTGTTTTTACGAATTTTAAGCTTCGAATAGTTTCTGTAATCCCTCTGAATTCGTTAATAGATCCAACATACAATATAGCGTTTTCCTTATCCTTCCATTTCACATCATTAGACAACTGACCTATAATCGGATAATTGTTAACTGTTTCACAACTCCTATTTATTCTTAAAAATATTCCTTTTATAAAATCCGTAGACGTAAAAATAAAATCAAATTTTTTTGATCCCCTTTTCTCTAAAAAATTAAATAATCTTGAGATTATCTTTTTAAAATATTTAGGAATGTAATTTTTGCTCAGAATTTGTAGAGGTACATCTTCATGAACATCATAAATTACCTTTTTCCCTTTCATCTTTAATAGAAATCCACAAAAAATAAGTTCAGGATCGTGAAAATGATAAATATCTGCATCAAGCCTAATGCTCATTTTATATACTTTTCTGGCTGTTATTAAGTATCTTTTAATCCTGCTCTCAACCTTACCCACATCGACTATACTAACATCTTGACAGATTTCATTTCCTTTATTATCAGCAACAATCAATGTAACTTTAAAATTATTTTTTGCTAAACTGCTACACTCTTTAAATATCCGAGTATCATATCTTGGATGAACAGAAGTCAGGTGTACTACTTTAATCATTATGAATTATATTATTAAGTTCTTCAAATCCAACTGAAAATATCAAGTCAATGATAGAAAGCCCAATTTCGGGTCGTTGTGCCATATGGTGAGGATATTCCGGATGGATAAAATCATTATAGATTAATTTAATTTTATTTTTCACGAACAATTGATCATCCTGATATTTTTGTCCTCCCTTTCCGGATATATACGTATCACCATTTAAACGGTTAACAATTTCAATTAATCTCAAAGTGGCGTCTTCAGTTTCAATATTTAAATCAGATGATTTATGAAATTCACAATTTATTTGTAATTTCTCACATATGTTTTTTATGACATTTATGTTAAAATCAGCAAGATTATCAGTATCAAATTCAATCAGATGGAAAATAAACTCATGTGTAGAACTATAAAATGGTGCTTTAATGTAATTTACAAGTAATGAACTAGAAATTTTCTTTCTCCATTTTGGATCGGAAAAAACACATTGATTTATATTCCAAGTCCCATGAAATCTAACTATTGGGACTGTTAACCAATTTCTTTTTGTACCTATAATGATTTCTGCCCTATTAATATAGGAACCACCAGTTTTCGGGAACTGTACATTATCCAAAAAAACAAATTTCTCTGTCTTAACAATTTTAAAAAAATATCCAATCCAAGGGAAAAAATTGGGTTGATGAATTCCGACTATCATACTACAAATCGGATTACTTCAAAACTTTCAGCATAGTCTGCTCCAATTTGAACACCTCGCGTACGCGCTAAAGAATATATGAATTCCCGGGACATATAATTTCTTTGATTTTGAGATTTATATTCTCGCAACGAATTTACTTTGTTTTCGATATGCCTTTCTTCCAATCTAACGAAGGAAGTGGTATTAAATGAAAGATTGTTCCATATTAGCTCGTACCCTAGTATTGTCGTATTTTTAAATGCTCTTAATCCCTCCTGTGCGACAGTAATATGATCCTGATGAATATCATTTAAAGATGGTAAAAGGACAAGATCAAAATCAACTTTGCTCTTAATTTCAACTAACTTTTCTAACACTTCCTGTCTGTAAAAACTAAGTTTTCTTACTTCATACCGGTAAATAATCAGAAACTCTTTGCGAATTCCCAGAAGCGCTGTGGCATTTTTAACCTCTGCTACCAAAGTATTTTTATGCAATCCTGGTTGTAGAGATTGTTCAGCAGTAGAAAAGGCTATATAATATACATTAGAACCATTTTCAATAAATTTAGATATAGTTCCCCCACATCCAAGCTCTCCATCATCAGTATGAGGAGCTAAAACTAAAACGTTTGTAAATCTTTTAAGCATCTTTTTCCGAATCTTTTAAAAAGAAAACAAAAATAAGTAATATAATTAATATCCCATGAGTTAAAAGAGATGTGAAGAAATAAGAACTAAGAAAATTAAAAAAAATCAAAAATGTTACTCCAAAATACCTGGAGTGGATTTTCAAAGTATTAATAAATGAAATTATAACAGAAGCAGCGACAGTGTTGCCGATAGCACCAAGCATTCCAAAATTCATAAAACCAGAGCTTATAATCCCATTGTTTGCATGACTCTGTGGATTACCAAAATAATTTGCTCCAATTAAATTTGCCGTGTCTAAAGTATATGGATAATGAAATATCCAGGATAAAATACTATATGAAAGATGCACAGGATGATTATCGAAAAATTCAAAATAAAATGTATTTATAAGAGCCGGTAAAAAAAATATTCTTCTGGAAAAATCAGCTTCTGAATCAATATAATTAAAACAAAGTGTTATGAGCCTTGTCAGTAACAATAAGCCAATGATTGTTAACAGAAAGTATTTAATTTTCTTATAATAGTCATCAAAAAAATAAAAATAAATTAATATCAATAAACCAAAAAAAACTGACTTATGTGCAGACAGAAGGAAGAGGAAGCCCAAAATAAAAATGATAAAAATTGTAAAAAACCACTTTCTTTTTTTGAGTGAAAAAATGAGGGCAATTGGAAGAATTGCCTGTGCTAACCAGGGCAAAAAATAGGATTGAATCATGCTATATTTGAGAATATTTTCAGCCCTCACCTTATAAATATCTTTCAACAAAAGAACGTTGAAATTCAGATTAAATTTTGAAGAGAAGATAAACGGGATTATCATCAGTATCGATAAAAGAATTAGTATTCTTAATGTGTTCCTTTCACTAAAACGGGAAGACCTGATCCTGTAATCAATAAGCCCAAAAAAAAGAAGTGAAAAAATAAAACTATACGTACATATCAAAATTCGTGTATCAAAAGGCATGAATTGATATAATATTGTGTTTGGGATAAGAAAAAAGGAAGCTATCAAAACTTCACAGACAAAAATGTAGGAAGAACAAAAAAACAAGATTGCCAATAGCGGAAGGAACACTATTATTTTTCCTAAAAAATATTTCAGCAGATCAAAATGATATGAAAAACCTAAATAGCCATAATATTTGCATATAAATACCTTATAAACATACTCCAGTATGAAATATATGAAAACCAGCAGAAGCAAACTGTCAACTTTACTTCTTACTAATTTCGCAAAATTTAATTTTTTAATTTTAATGATTGGTCCCAATTATTGATGCTTTTAAAGATAATTAGAAAGTATAACAGATACGCTGCCAAATCAATCAAGACATATATTAATAAAAACAATTTAAAGGAAATGTTTGGGAAAAACATTAGGCATAATATTAAAGTAAAATAAATGAACTGCCAAATCGCAAGAGTCTTCAATTTCTGAAGTGAAATAAGCACGACACTGATTGGTGAAACAATTAGTTTAATAGCAGCACTGAATACAAAGAATTTAGCATAATATCCTGATATTGAATACTTAGAACCAGCATATAAGATGAATAGACTTTTCCCAAAAAGTGTAATTACAATTATTTCAATAATACTTATCAATGACAGAAAAGCAACAAATTTAAAGATGACATCCTTAATGGGTTGATTATTGTTTTTTCGTTCAGTTATGTTTTGAAACAGAACCTGTGAAATACTGGTTGAAAGCAAGGCTGCAGGAACAGCTAGAGTACTTCTTACCAAATCGAAATGTGCTGTTGTTTCACTTGAATAATATCTATTAATTAAAATGACAGGGAATAAAAGACAAAATGTATTCATTAAAGAAGGGACCAGATTGAATTTTGGGAATTCAATATATTTTTGTAATACAAAAATCATTTTTTTCAATGAGATAAACCTGGTTTTATATCCGGTTTTCCTAAGTTGGATAGTTCCTGATAAAACATTTGCTGTGTTACCTATTATGTCTCCCATTATTAATGAAAAGGGAACATGTTTTATGGCTCCGATAACCTGCGCTATTCCTTCAAAGGTACGACGTGAAACTTTGTTAATGGAATCAGATTTAAAAGATTTCTTTCTAATCAGCCAATAACTAAATATTTGATAAACACAAAAAAGAAAAACACTTACAGGTAACAAATACAGCCAGATGGAGAATTTAACAGGAAAGCCTGTTATTCGAATTATAAATGATTTACAGAAAAGAATTATTATGAAAAGAATCATACTAACCATAAAAGAGAACACTACAGATAAACTCAGCAAGTTAATTGCCAGTACATCATTTTTAGGAAGAACGATTGCAGTTTCAAAACGTAAAGATCCACTAATAGAAACAATCCCAAGAATACTTGAATACACGGCAAAAGCTCCAAAAATCTCTGGTTCAATTGTTCTGCGTAAAAAGGGTTGCAAAATGAAAGGGATCAATTGGGCTACAACTGTTCCCGATGTAAGTAAAATAACATTACCTGCTAACTCAGATTTAGGAATTACATTTAATACTTTTTGATAAATCTTCATAGTAAGCTGAATTACTTTCGGCAACCTGAATTGAATTAAAATCCGGGAAACGTACTATAAATGAACACTTTTACCTGGCCTGATTTATTGAGATATTTATTAAGAAACCGGATAGTAACAGGAGGTAAATAATTAATTAATTTTCAAGACTTTAATATCATCAATATAAAGATCAGCGCCTTCCATAAGTTTTGACCCGGTATATAAATAAAGTGTATTGCCGGTTGCTTTCAGATAAGCACTGATTTTGTTCCATCTCTTGGGTGTTATGTTACGTTTGATACTTGATAATCCGGATCCTGCCTGCATTACAATTTCAACTTTATAATCTGCATAAAACCAGGCTTCTATATAATAGATGCTATTTTCTTCTAATATCCCAATTGTCAAACCTGTTTCATCATCCAGAGTATCATATGTAATTTTTTGTGCACTTGGGGGACTGTAAAATATTTTTGAACTAACAGAAAATAATGAATTTAAACGATGCCTGCTCCAACCTTTTATAATCCCATTTTCAAATTCTGTACAATTATTATCCTCCAACGATATACTGTTCTTCAAATTGGAAAAATGTTGAGGAGACTCATAAAGAGAAAACATTTTATTATCAAAGATCTTTCCATAACAATTTCTTTCTATGTAATTCATATAATAAGTGACCATTTCTTTATCAGATTCTAATGATGGAAAATTGAAAGAATTTGGCCAGCTATTATCTCGTGGATCTTTTTTGGGAATAAGAATATAATCAGTCTGTGCTTGATTTAAGAGTGATTTTTCAAATTCCTTTGGTGGACACGTCCAAAGATTTGTTATCAGAGGTTTTTTATTTAGCAAATAGTAAAAAAGAGGAACCGGACCTGCAATAAAAAGTGATTCGCTGCTTTTAATTGATTTCCTCATAAAGAATAATAAAGAATCAGTAGTTTCTACTCTTGCCTTATTGCTTTTCAGGCTTCAGCTAAATCATATCCTGTAATCTTTGATCCGGATCTTTACTTTAATTGCATTTGGAATTTCTTCTTCACATATAAGTATCAGATAACCTCCCCCTCCTGCACCTGAGAGTTTCCATGCAAGAGCTTTGTCTTTATGACTGTTGATAGCTTTAGCAATTTTATCATTCATCATTTCAGGGAATATTAATACCTGGGAATTAAAAGAGGATGAGAATCCTCTTGAGAAGAGCTTAATATCTTTTTTAATTAAACCATCCCAGGCCATCTCTGCTGCATCTGTAAGTCTTTTAACACTTTCTGCAGAGATATTCGTATTTTCTAGCACTACAAAATCAGATGGTCTTGGCCACAGAGTTATCATATAAAGCCGATCTTCAAGCCACTTTATTATTGAAAGATCTGATATTGTCTCAAATTTTGATGGCCAGTATTTTCCTCTATCATAATAAAACCTGTTTATACCTGGCATGGTAATATCGAAAGAATCCTGTGATCCGCTTACATCTTGTGTTCCAGGATCATTATCGTATCTGAAAAGAATCTTTGCCAGCTTTTCAGGATTCTCCATTGGAAGACTGTCGTTCCATAATTCAATAGCCTTCTTTCTGGTTGAGGTAGCCATTCCGGAGCGCTCATTGAATTCGATTGTTGGTTCTATTGATGCTGTTATCGCCCAACCCGGACAAAATTTTGAGACATAAGGCTGGTCAATCCATGTACCTGCAAGATCAATCCGATAAGGAATCGGAGTTTCTTTTCTTAAAGATGTTGTGGACCGTACAGGTAAATTTGTGTATGGGATTCTTTTTAAAACCTTATATTCAATTCCCATATCTTTACAAATCTGTTCTTTATCAGGAGTATGACCATCTTCATTAACGATGAAAACATCGGGGTTAAGGACTTTCATATCATCTAAAAAATCCAGGATTCCGTTTCCTTTATTAATTTTGACTTTATGCACGCATGACAATGCTTCAAGCATATATAACCTTTCATCTTCAGAATTAATGGTTTTACGGCCTTTCAGATCATAAATAGTCTTATCGGATCCTAATCCTACGTACAAATCTCCAAATTGAGCTGCTTCTTTTAAAAAAGCAATATGTCCTGAATGAAGAATATCAAAGCATCCGCTAACGAAGACTTTTTTTCGGTCCATCAATAAGTCTGACTTATTTTTTAGTAAAGTTTTAAGATCTAAGTAAGATAAAAGTTTGAGGCTTCAGTTTTAGAACAAAGCAAAAATTGCTATTGGTCGATCAATTCAAATTTGCTCTTGTACCCGGGAACTATTACCTGCATTTCCTGAATAACCAAAGTTTCGGACATTTTGTTAAGAGACCCTAGTATCTTATCAATCTTTATGTTTATCGTTTCAAAATCTGAATCAGCCACCTGAGCAATGCTGATCTTAGGATGGTGTGTAGGAATCATTGGTTCATCCTCTGAAAAAAGCTCCTCGTAGAGTTTTTCGCCAGGCCGTAATCCAACGTATTTTATTTTAATATCCTTATGTGGTTCCAGTCCCGACAAGCGTATCAGATTTATTGCGACATCCAGCACCTTTACCGGTTCCCCCATATCAAAGACATATATCTCTCCTCCATTTCCCATGAATCCGGCTTCCAGTACCAACTGACATGCTTCAGGAATAGTCATAAAAAAACGGGTTATGTCCGGATGAGTAATTGTAACCGGGCCACCATCAGCAATCTGTTTATTGAAAAGAGGAATAACAGAACCGTTTGATCCAAGCACATTTCCGAAACGGGTGGTAATAAATTGTGTATTAATTCCTTTGCGGCTTGACAATGCATGAACCAGTAATTCACAAATCTTCTTGGTCGCACCCATCACGTTTGTAGGATTTACCGCTTTATCAGAAGATATCATTACAAATTTTTCCGCTTTATATTTAATCGCCAACTCAGAAATAATTTTTGTGCCCCCAACATTAACTCTGAAGGCCTCATGAGGATGTGTTTCCATAAGGGGAACATGTTTGTACGCGGCAGCATGAAAAACAATTTCAGGTTTGTATTTTCTGAAGATCTCTTCCATATATTCCTGCCGGGTGATATCCCCAATAATGATCCTGAAGTTACAACCAGGCATTTTAGTCTTTAACTCCTCCCCCAGATAAAATGATGGAGTCTCTGCCTGATCGACAAGAATCAGCTGTTTTGTATTAAAACGTGTCAGTTGTCTGGCTATTTCAGAACCAATTGAACCGGCACCACCAGTAACGAGTATCGTCTTCCCTATCAAACCATTTTGTATCTTTTCAAGATCGAGAGTTATGGGATCTCTGCCAAGTAAATCTTCGAATTTGACTTTTTTAAGGTTCCTGACTTCCAGTTGACCGTTCATCCAGGTATCGAATGATGGTGTATCAAGTATTTCACAACCAAACTGGATCATGGACTCAATTACTTCCTTTTTCTTCGCCGGTGCAATGTTATTTATTGCAATTATAAATACCTTTACATCTTCATTTTCAATAAAATCCTTTGTGAGAACCTCTCTTGAAAAAACCTTATACCCGTCGACTTTTTTTCCCTGAATTCTTTTCTCATCATCAATAAACCCCTTAAGTCTATACAGATTTTTAGGGTCTCCTTCAATAAGCCTTTTTACCAGGATACCCATTTCACCTGACCCATAGATCAATACATTTTTCCTGTCATGAGAAGAGGATGAAGCAAATTCATAAAATATTTTTACAAATACCCTGAAAAAGAAAAGAAGTATAGTGACAGCTCCGGTATGTATAAGAAGAATAGATAATGGTATATTGAAAATAGGGATCCATTCATATTTTCGGCTCATGATTGTAATTAAAAACAGAACTGCCAGCGCACACAGGTTTGAAATAATGATTTTATAAGTATCCCTGATAGTTGTATGCCTGATCATTCCTGAATAGGACTTGAAAACTAAAATGAAAATTGCATATACTGCTAACACAAGATATGATTGCCTGAAGACTATAGAAATATCAAAAGTATAGACTTCAAAATTATATCTAAGCATGTAGGCAAGAAGGAATGAAAAAAAGACAGTTCCGGAATCAATAAGAAAGACTAACCAACGGGGCAACGAATGATTTTTAAAAACACTTATAACCTTTCTTTTAAATAATTCTATCATATCAAGGTATGTCAGCAAAATTTGTTATTAAAGTCTGTAATTAAGATGCATAATCAGGCTAAACGGTTGCAGTGTAAAAGGTCAATGTTCTCAGTATTCTATTAAGCTATCGCATCGTCAGTCACATAGCTGATATATGTATATGTCTGATTATCTGTTTATTCAGATATTTATTGTAACAAATGTTACAAATTTTTCCAATACCATTTAACCGCCTCTTTAAGGCCATCTTCAACATTTAATGTTGGTGAATAGTATAATAGTTTTTTAGCTTTTTCAATTGATGCCAGTGAATGGAGAATATCCCCTGCCCTGGCAGGTCCATATACTGGTTCAATAGTCAATATATCATGATCGAATTCAGCTGCCAGATTGCGGATAAAGGAGAATAACTGATTAAGAGATGTCCTTTCTCCATGTGCAATGTTATAAACCTGGTTCAAGGCCGTCTTATTCTGAATAACTGCTGCCAGGTGATTAGCCTGAATCACATTATCGATATACGTAAAATCGCGTGAAACAGATCCATCTCCATTTATGACAGGCACTTCATGCTTCATAAGCATCTTCATGAATTTCGGGATAACCGCTGCATACGCTCCATCCGGATCCTGATGCTTGCCAAAAACGTTGAAATATCGTAATCCAACCACATCAATTCCATAAGTCGTTGCAAAATTGCCTGCAAACAGTTCATCAACATATTTGGTAATAGCGTAAGGAGATAAAGGAGAACCAATCTTTTCTTCAACTTTTGGCAAGTCAGGATGATCCCCATAGGTGGAAGAACTTGCAGCATAAATAAATCTTTTAACGCCTGATTCTTTTGAAGCAAAAAGAACTTTAACAAAACCACCTATATTTACATCTGTAGATGTTATTGGGTCTATAATAGATCGCGGCACCGACCCTAGGGCTGCGTGGTGGAAGACAATATCTATATTTTCTACTGCTTTTAAACAGTCGTTATAATTACGTATATCACCCTCAATAAGTTTAAACTCAGGATTGTTTGCAAATGCTTCCAGGTTTTCTCTTTTGCCGGTCGAAAAATTATCCAGACAAACAACTGTGTTTCCTGAATGTAAAAAAGAGTCTACAAGATTTGAGCCGATAAAACCTGCTCCGCCAGTAACCAACACTCTTCTATCCTTCAAGATTCGTTCCATCAGCAATTTAAAAAAACAAAATTACAAATTTTAACAGAATTTAACGTTATAAGTATCACTCTTTTTCAAACATCATTAGTATTTCATTCAATATAAATTCGGCTGTCTTCCCATCTCCATAAAAACCGGGATATTCAAGATCTGAATGTGCATCCACAAAATAAAGGAACTCATGTCTGATGCGATCCGGATCAGCGCCCACAAGTTTTGCAGTTCCATTATTCACCAGTTCAATCCACTCAGTCTCGTTTCGGAGTACAATACAAGGCTTTTTAAAAAAATGTGATTCTTTCTGGACACCTCCTGAATCAGTCACAATCATCCTGCAGTTCTTCTCAAGAAGATTCATTTCAAGGTATGAAACAGGTGGCATAATCTTTACATGCACACAATGGTTAAGGTCATCATAAAGATTTTTAAGCTTGTTTCTCAGTATAATAACAGTTCTTGGGTGCAATGGCATTACAAGGATAATATCCTTTTCTTCAGCCAGCACTTTAAGTGTAACGAAAATTTCTTTGAGCCGCTCTATGTCATCGGTATTACTATCCCTGTGAATTGTAACAAGAACAAAATTATTTCTTACAAGTGACATTTTCTCAAGAAATCCGGCCTTCTTCTTTTCTGCGAGTTCAGCAAAAAATAATGTATTATCGTACATTATGTCACCAGTCAGATAGATTTTAGGATTATTTATGGTATATGGCGGACTGTTTTCAGGTTTGAATCCTTCGCCCATAAGGTTCTTAAATGCTGCATTAGTCGGAGCGAAAAGCAGTGTAGATGAATGGTCACTCATAATCCTGTTTAATTCCTCCGGCATGACCTTATTGAATGATCTCAGTCCGGCCTCAATATGAATTACGGGAAAGTGAAGCTTTGAAGCTGCTAAAGCTCCTGCCAATGTAGAGTTTGTGTCACCATAAAGCACCACACAATCAGGTTTTTCTTTTAAGAGTACATCTTCAATACCTGTTATCATCATAGAGGTTTGCCGGCCATGGCCTGCCGAACCAACTCCAAGATTATAATGGGGCTTATGAATTTCAAGCTCATTGAAAAAGACCTCAGACATCTCTTTATCATAGTGCTGGCCTGTATGAACAATAATTTCAGTTATATCTTTGGAATAATAATTCCGGATTGCCCTGCTAATCGCTGATGCTTTTATAATTTGAGGTCTGGCTCCTACAATATTAATGATTTTTATATGCGGCATTGAATCATGAAATTTTATCGGGCTATTTGGCGTAGTTTACCGCTCGTGTTTCCCGGATTACAGTAATCTTTATTTGTCCGGGGTAAGTCATTTCATTCTGGATTTTACGGGCAATTTCAAATGAGAGACCTTCCGCCTCTTTATCAGTAACTTTTTCGGCTCCGACGATAACCCTAAGTTCCCTTCCTGCCTGTATTGCATAAGTTTTCATAACACCAGGGTACTGAAGGGCAAGCGATTCAAGTTCTTTTAACCTTTTAATATATGATTCAACAACTTCACGCCGTGCCCCCGGGCGCGCACCGGAAATAGCATCGCAGACCTGAACAATCGGGGCGATCAGAGTTGTCATTTCTGTTTCATCATGATGAGAACCAATTGCATTGCATATTTCAGGTTTCTCCTTGTATTTTTCAGCCATTTTCATCCCTAATATTGCATGCGGCAATTCCGGTTCATCATCAGGTACTTTGCCTATATCATGAAGAAGTCCGGCTCGTTTTGCAAGTTTTGCATTCAGTCCGAGCTCTGCTGCCATAATTGAACAAAGATTAGCTACCTCACGTGAGTGCATAAGGAGATTCTGACCATATGATGAACGGTATTTCATCTTACCTATTAATCTTATAAGCTCCGGGTGTAATCCATGTATCCCTAAATCAATGGTAGTTCTTTTACCAACTTCGAGAATCTCTTCCTCTACCTGTTTCCGGGTCTTTTCAACCATCTCTTCAATTCTGGCCGGATGTATTCTCCCATCAGTAACCAGCTGGTGAAGTGCAAGTCTTGCGACTTCTCTTCTGATCGGATCAAAAGCAGAAAGGACTATTGCTTCAGGTGTATCGTCAACGATAATTTCAACTCCTGTCGCAGCCTCAAGTGCCCGGATATTCCGGCCTTCACGGCCAATGATCCGACCTTTCATCTCATCCGACTCAATATGAAATACTGTTACTGAATTTTCAATGGCATTCTCGGCTGCAACCCGTTGGATTGTCTGAACCACAATCCTTTTTGCTTCTTTGTTGGCAGTCATTT
>Ga0208478_1000262_pt1 | contig 19993 bp, 13 predicted proteins | sample NGESurdeep072012_5_FD_184462 | JGI IMG/M metagenome (GOLD analysis project Ga0208478, IMG submission 184462) | Arctic peat soil microbial communities from Barrow, Alaska - NGEE Surface sample 415-2 deep-072012 (SPAdes) | ecosystem: Environmental > Terrestrial > Soil > Wetlands > Peat ...
AATTCAGCAGGGTTAAACCTGATCAGATAAGCCGGTAGTTTTCATAGTAAGTGTTGATGCCGAGATATTTTTTTATAAAGATCTTACCTCTGTATCTTAATGATAACTTGTTGAAAGACATATCATGTTCGAAGTTCCAATTTTTGCGTTGGATACGCTCCTCCATAACTTTCGGATGTGTTTCGGTAAATAAGCTTAAAGAATCAATTGAAGAGTAGTCAAATTCTTTACTGCCTTTTAAGTCTTTGAATTTCGCTTGTTTTGAGAAGTTTTTCTCCTGATAAAAGGAATTTGCGTTAATTGCCTTTTTCATCATTGTTCCCGGCTCTTTTACCCAGCCGTAATGATAAACATATGCATCTACGGGTTTAACATTCAGCTTCTCATCTACACTTTTTCTGAAGCCCTGGGCATCTCTGAATGAGTAGATTGCTTTATTGTTTTTAATTACCCTTATTTCATGATTATACCATTTGGGCGAAATACCAATATAATCATAAGAGCCATAAAAGTGCAGGTAATTGAATAACAGGCCATCAACCAATTTATCATCTTTCCATTTCTCCATCGATGAGTAGATAGTATCAAGATATTTTTCATGTATCACTTCATCTCCCTGAATGTAGAAAGCCCAGTCAGAGTCCATCGTAATCGCCCGGAATGCTTTGTCAGTTTCCGAGGCAAAAACTTTTCCTCCTTTTTTCATTTCCTTCGAATCATCCCATATAGTTTCAATTATCCTGATTTTTTGTTTATCAATGCTTTGAATAAGATCAAGTGTATTATCATCTGAATTACCGACGGCCACAACAAAGTTATCACAAATGGGCAATATTGATTTAATTGCCTCAACAACAGGATAATCAAATTTGGTTGCATTGCGGATAAAAGTAAAGCCGGAAATTTTCATATTATTCTTCCTGATAAGTTTTAAAATTGCAATAATAAAGCAGGATTTATAAAAGTATGAAAAAAACTTTTAGAAGAGAAATAAATACTAAATTCATAATCTCGATACATTAAATAAATTCTTTATGAAGAAAGTATCAATCCTTACAATGGTTGTAATTGCAATATCGTTGTCATGTTGTATCCAGAAACAAGATCAGGAAAAAGCAACAGGAAAGCTTTTCATTATAGGAGGCGGCAATCGAACCGATGCGATGATGAATGAACTTGTAAATTTAGCAGGAATCAGGTGATCGTTATTAAAAATATTAGAAGGGTAAAAAATGTAAAAGATGGATTGCTCGGAACCGAAGGACTTCAATTAAGTATATACCTCCCGGGACAAAAATTCAGGTTAAGATAAAGTTGTCTGGAAAGTGTCAGTTCAGGTGTACGCGTGGAAGGTCCTCCTTCACCGCCGGCTCCTGCAATGTGGACATGGTTATCAATCAGCCCGGGGACTACAGACAGGCCCTCAGCATCCACAACCTCAATATTTCTAAGCACTATAGCTTTTATTTTTGTACAGCAGGACAGGGAAACAGAGGCAGCTAGACACCCCAGAATTGAAACTGCCATTAAAGAGCTTGAAAGTGCCATAGATTATCTGGAGAAATCACCGGATGAATTCGGAGGATATAAAGCACAGGCTATAGCTGGCTCAAAAGAGGCCGTTTTGTCATTGAAACAGGCTTTGAATTATCGTGCCAAAGTAGATAACATGAAGAAAAAATAGACGGATAATTATTTCTTTGTCGCAAAATTCGTCATCAATTGCCTGCCTGCCGGCAGGCAAATGTCACCCTTTAAAACTCATGAAAAGTTGCTCGGTTTTAATCCTTACATTATTTGTGCTCCTCTCATCAGGTACTAATGGTCAGGTATCTGTTCCGGCTCAGCCACAAAGGAAAGCTGCTCTTGTTATTGGAAATGGAAATTATCTTACCAGCATACTGTCCAAACCCGTCTACTGGTTAATGAAGAAGTCCAGATAAGGTAGAGCAGGTGTCTTGAAATTCCGCTACCCTCTAAAATTCAAAAACCCACAGATCACTGATCTAGTGTGGTTCGCGATATTAAGAAGTGGATTTTTTTTTCAAGAAAAAATGTTTAGTCAATGGAACCATTGAGACCAAAATAAAAATAGCTCCTAAAACTGCTACAATTGATGATCCGGCAGGAAAGTCAAAATGGAATGAAACATTTAGACCGATAAAACTTCCTAAAAAGCTCACAAACATTGCAATAATGACTACTGCCTTATTTGAACGGACTAGCATTATGGCGCAGACAGATGGAATAATTAAATAGGAAAAAACAGGAATTACGCCACTGATCTTTACTGCAAAAACAATGGATAAACCGATAGAAATATAAAACAGGAAATTCCAGATATTGAAACCTTTTTTTTCAATTTTACCAATTTCGTAACTTTCGGTAAGCGCAAAGAACTTTTTCTGAAATATAAGATGCAGAAGCATCAGCGCGCCAAAAATCAAACATGTTATAGTAAGTTCCTGCGTATTTACAGAAAGGATATCTCCGAACAATACTTCCTGAATATCCGAATCACCATGAGGTGTCTTTGAAATAAGCATAACTGTGGCAGCTGAGGCGAAAGCATAAATTATTCCGATGATAGCTTCCAGCTTTAGCCGCTTATCCCTGATATCAATCAGTGAAATTAATAAAGCTCCAACGAGCGTGAATACCAATGGAATAGTTGTTAAACCATAGCCTACGAAAGCTGCGAATGCACCACCAAGCGATGAAATCTGACCAAGTGCCAGATCAACAAAAACTATTCCCCGGCCTACAACATGTACACCAAGGTATGACAAAAACAAACCTGTTATTAATGAGATTATGAATGCCTGCACCATAAAATTCAAACGGAACATTTCAAACATACTTTTTAATTTTTTTTTATTAGTGAAAACTTAATAGAAGGTGCCCTGAAAAATTAAAACTAAAAGACAAAACAATTGTTTAAATAAACAGTTAATTAAATCCCTGAATTAGCTTATCAATATTGTAATCAAATAAATCAAAATAATCTTTGATACTGTCGAATGCTCCGACGGAGGTGCCAAGTACTAAGGTTTTAGCACCGGTTTGTTTTGAAACCACATCCGATGAAGATGTTGTAAAATATGGCGATGAAATAATTACCTTAATTGTGTTGCTTTTTACTTCAGAAATAATTTTTACAAGTTGTGACGGAGTCGGAGGAATGCCTGGCTTTGGTTCCATAAAATCAACAATTATTAATCCGAATCGTTGTTCAAAATAACACCATTCGTTGTGATAAGCGATAATTTTCACACCTTTATATGGAGCCATTTTCATTGTCCATTCTTTCAGCTTTGAATCAATTTTAGCATTAAAGGTCTTAAGATTCGCCTCAAAAATGGCTTTATTTTCAGGAGAAATTTTTTCAAGACCGTCACAAATATTTTTTGCAATTTGTTTCCCGTTAACCGGATCTAACCAATAGTGTGGATTCCCATAGATGTGAATATCGCCTTCTCCTCGATTGATGCTTGAAGGCACCTGTAATAAGGTGACACCGACTGAGGCATCCACATAACCATTACTTCCCTTTTGAATTTTCGGATTACGTGAGCTTGAAAGGAGTTGCGGCGACCAGCCAGTCTCCAGATCTAATCCAACGGTAACAAACATATCTGCTCTTGATAGTTTGATAATATAGCTTGGCTTAGGGTCAACAAAATGCGGATTTTGATAACCTGTGGCAATTGAAGAAACATCTACTTTATCACTGCCAATTAATTCAGTAATACTTTTTAAATCAGCGGTTGTTGTAACTACATTTATTTTTGTTGCATAAATAGCAGAAGTTACAATACACGCGAGAAGGATGAATACAATTTTTAGTTTCATTTTTTATTTATTTATTAATATTGATGCGCTCCATGTGTTCCAATAACAAAGATCCAGCGAAGCAAGATCTGGTTCTGTTCTTTATTTATATTGCTTGAGGTTGTTTTTCCTTCAATTTCCAGTTTTTGAAATTCGGTGGCATACCATCCAATGGTCGTCGAATAAGAGTTCTCCACGGTACTTGCGGAATATGGTTCATTTGAATAGCTATACATACCGGTAAAAAAGAAGCGTTTTGAAAATTGAAAATTAATAAATGAATACATGCCAAAAGAATTAACGACTTTATCATTTGGAATGTTTGCGTTGCTGAAATAGGTTTCTGACTGCAAGGTAAAGGATTGGTAGGTATTGAACTGGACCGGTTTCCATTTATAAGTCAGATCTAAGGCAGCTATGTTAGTCCTTAAATCATAAAAATTAGCGCCGGTAATGCCTGAGAATCCTAATTCAAGGGTGGCATTCGCTGACAGATCGAAAAAGTTTTTTAAATGTACCAGTTCAAGATAGGTGTTTCCGACACTTCTTGAAAAACTCGGATTATCAATTGGTCCATCTGTAACTTGTACCACCAGTTCCTGATAAAAAAGAGGATTTGGAACCAGCCAGCTTAGGGAAACCCCTTCATCATTTATTCCTTCACCAAAATAATTTTCATAGGCGACGGGCAAACTTATAAATGGCAAAGCGTGTGAATGCACAGGGTTAATCCTTCCCATTGCGCTTTTGAACTTCCCTACTTTTAACTGCAAATGTGCCGGTAAAGAAAGTGTTGTAAGGTACCCTTCCTCCATATCTGCACTGAACTTTCCTGTTTGGGGGTCTTTCCCGAGAGTAAAAAAGAAATCGGCTCTGGCGTAAGGATCCACAACTGATTGAAGAGAAAGCTCTGCTTCATTGATTCCGGCATCAAAATTTCTTTTGACATTATTTTTGTATGAAGCCTGAAAGTCTCCAACCACACTAATGTCGGGAAGAGTGGAGGGAGCTGTTCTCACCTGTACAGGGGGAGTAGTTGATTGCGAACTATTTAATTGCTTTTCAATCTGTTTTAATAAAACGGAATCGGGTTTGGCTATGCTATCAGCCTGAGAGAATAGATTTGCCGAAATTGATGAAAAGAATAGAGTTATCAGGGCTGCCTGTGTAAAATAATTCATCACCTGGTTTTTAAATTTTTAATAATAAATTGAGAAATTTAACAGGGCATTTTTAATGAAAATTGTCTCTCATAAACTAAGCTATCGTATGCACTCCGATAGGAGATAACAGAAATGTTTATGTGCTAAACAAATTTTCAAAAAAACACCTCAAAGGATGTTATTATTTAAATTTGAAAACCGGGAGGCGCGCGTAATAAATATGAAAAGTGCGGGAGATTAGAATAATATAAGCAATAGTAATTATTGCAGTAATTAGCTAAAGGTTTTTCATTTTGAAAATCAATATTCCCAAAGGCGGACAGAAAAACAAAGAATTCAAAATTGCATATACCACATTTCCCATTGATAACATTGGAATTTCTATCGTTTATTGCTTTATATATAAAGTTCGCGTGGTGATGTTCAATTTTAGCCACTGAAGGCAGAAGAAAAGCCAACAATAAGAGTATAGAAATAATATTTTTAAATTTCCTAATCATCAAACTGTGTGATACATTTCCTCACTTTGTCTATTATCAATTGGCCAAAACGTTTTTATTAGAATTACAAATATATTCTATTAAGACCAATAATTTGATATTTTGTTCATCTCCAAATCCTTCAGTCCAAATAAAACCAGAGTTTTAAGACCATAAAATACTTATATCCAATGATTTACCTTTTCAAGATAAAATCTGTCATGAATCTTGTTTCTCTTAAACTCAAAATCCCCCAGTTCCCAGGAGTCTTAATGACAATCCCCGATGGGAAAATATTATATTGAGACAATTTGAGACCAGGTATTTGCCCTTTTGATTTTTAGGAATTAATTTACTTTTCACAAATGAAATGGATATTATTTCCTGTAATTGAGCTAATTATATGGAAGAAAATTGATAAATTTGTCTAAATGAGAAGAGGATTATGCAAGATCAATAATCAACAAAGAAAATCCTCAGTTTTCCAACCGCCTATTTTTTCTGCGATATTACATAATTAGACGGAGCAAAAATTTTATTATGATATTCTGAAAATGAAAATTGTAACCACCAATTTTAAAAAACCATTAATTACCGTAATAAGTTCCTTCACCATTGCAGTAATAGTTATTATTTTATTGACATCACCAATTACAAAATATTTGATTGAAAAGAATGATGTAAAATACATTGGAAGGGAAATTAAAATGGGCCGGGTTTATGCAAATCTTTTTACTGGATATATTCATATTAGCAATCTGAAAATTTATGAATCGAAAAACAAGGCTGACACAGTTGGAACCGACAGCGTTTTCTTTTCAGCAAAAGGGATCAGTGTGCATTTTGCGTTGCTTAAACTTTTGACCAGAACTATAGAAATAAAGGATCTCACATTGGATAATCCGATGGGAATAATAATTCAAGACAAAAAAGATTTTAATTTCAACGATCTGGTAAAAAAAATCGCAGCTGATAAGACTCAGGCAACTTCATTGCCATTTCACTTTAATATCCTGAATATAAAAATTCAAAACGGTGAATTCCATTACCGTGAAAAAGTAATCCCGATAAATTATTTTATTAAAGAAGTTAATATTGAAAGCAAGGGTAAGTATTGGAATGCGGATACCATAAGGGCTAATATTTCTTTCCTGTCGGGAATTGATTCCGGCAGCTTGCGAGGCAATTTTACAATAAACTTAAAAAATCTCGATTATCGGCTGGCTGCTGTAGTTCACAGGTACGATCTAAATATTTTGGACCAATACCTCAAAAACTTAGTCAACTATGGCACTTTCAGCGCCAACCTTGATGCAGATATAAGTGCAATAGGAAATTTTAACAATCAGGAAAATTTAAATGCAAGGGGACTACTGGCAATGAATGACTTTCATTTTGGGAAAAACCAGAAGGATGATTATGCATCATTCGACAAATTAGTATTAAAAATAGATGAGTTAAGCCCCAAGAACAATAAATATCTTTTCGATTCATTATCGCTAAGCCATCCTTTTATCAGATATGAGCTTTATGATTATTTGGATAACGTTCAAAAGATCTTTGGAAAATATGGCACCATCACTTCTGGAAATATGGCAGAGCCCGCACGGTTTAACCTTATCTTTATAATCGGGAAATACATAAAGGTACTCGCGAAAAATTTCTTTCAGAGCGATTATAAGATTAACAGGCTGGCGATTTACAAAGGTCGTTTCACATTCAATGACTATTCTTCTAACGAAAAATTTTCAATTGAAGCAAATCCGCTTAATGTTGTTGCAGATTCTGTAAATAAAAACGGCAATTGGGTTAAGGTATCCTTTAAATCGGGTATTAAGCCTTACGGCAATATCGATGTAGCCCTGAATATAAATCCAAAAGATAGCGGAGATTTTGATATGCAATATCATCTTCAGAGATTGCCTGTTTCAATTTTTAACCCCTATCTCATTACTTATACTTCTTTCCCGTTAGACAGGGGTACAATAGAAATTACCGGTAACTGGAAAGTAAGACATGGAATTATCAAAAGCGATAATCACTTGACGGTAATTGATCCGCATGTACTCAGACAACAAAGTTATAAAACCACAAAACTGATTTCCTCACCTTTAATAATGTTCTTAACCCGCCAGCACGGGAATATTATTGACTATCAGATTCCTATAACCGGCAATCTGAATGATCCGACATTTCATCTGCGCCAGGTTGTTTTTCATATTTTTGGGAAAATATTTGTTAATCCGGCTTTAATTCCTTTCAGATTACTGGAGAAAAAACCAGGAAAAGAAATTGATAAAGCACTTATAATGCAGTGGGAAATACGACAGAATTCACTTATGCGCGGGCAGGAAAAATTTGTAAATAAGATGGCAGATTTTCTGGTAAAAAATCCGGATGCAACACTTGCTGTTTATCCGATGCAGTATGCTGAAAAAGAAAAAGAATATATTAGCTTTTTTGAAGCCAAGAAAAAATATTTTTTAATGTCTGAAAATTTAAATGCTTTTATTCTCAGTAAAGATGATTCTCTGAAAGTTGAAAATATGCCGGTAAAGGATTCCCTGTTTGTTAATTATTTAAACAAACAGGTTCATGATAGCATGCTGTTTACTTTACAGGGAAAATGCAACAATTTTGTTGGCTCAGCTGTCATCAATGCCAAATTTGAACAATTAAACAAAAAAAGAGAAGAGTCATTTCTATTGAGCTTTAAGAAAAAGGCTGTGGAAAATCGTGTAAAAATTTATGCCGGGGAAAACAACATACCTTACAATGGCTTTTCATTCTATAAAATAGATTTCAAAGGGGAACTTCCGAAGTCTTTAATCAAGGCATATCAGCAAATGAATTAATTTAACACTTTTAAAACACAAAACCCAGCAGATCATTGATCTTGCGGGGTTTATGTTTAACAGAAGTGGTGCCACCAGGAATCGAACCGGGGACACATGGATTTTCAGTCCATTGCTCTACCGACTGAGCTATGGCACCTCCTTTTCGGACTGCAAATATATATCTCAAATCCGAGTAACCAAATACTTTAGTAAAAAAAATTCTATTTGGAATCATTTTAATGATGTGGTACCTTTGCATCCTCACTAATAATATAAGATGGATCTCCTCCTTAACACTCTCGACAATGGTATCAGGCTCGTTCATCACCATGTACCAGGTTTAGTTGCCCATTGCGGACTCATTATCAATACCGGCTCTCGCGATGAAACCGTGCCGGAACATGGAATCGCCCACTTTATTGAACATATGCTGTTCAAGGGAACAAAAAAGAGAAAAGCATATCACATTCTTAGCCGGCTGGAAGATGTTGGCGGAGAACTCAATGCATATACAACCAAGGAGGAAACTGCAATCCATGCTTCATTTCTTAAGGAGGATTATGAGAGAGCGATCGAATTAATCAGCGATATAACTTTTAATTCAGTTTTCCCCGAAAAAGAAATTGAAAAAGAAAAAGATGTTGTAATCGAGGAGATAAATTCATATCTCGATAATCCTTCGGAGCTGATCTTTGACGATTTTGAAGAGCTTATTTTCTCAGAACAGCCGATAGGCCGAAATATCCTTGGTACTCCGGAATCAGTAAAGTCATTTTCAAAAAAGAAGATATACAAGTTTATTTCAAATAATTATAATACCCAACAGATGGTATTCTGTTCCGTTGGGAATATCTCTGATGAAAAAATACTGAAGCTGTTCAAAACACATTTTAAGGATATTGTTACAGAAAAAAGGGTGGAAAGAAATGACAAGAGTTGGTTATATAAACCTGCTTCTGTGACAAAAAAAATGGATACATACCAGAATCACTGCATTATGGGAAATCTTGCGTATAATCTCAAGGACAAGCGCAGGATGGGGATGTTCCTCCTAAATAATATCCTTGGAGGGCAAGGTCTGAATTCAAGATTGAACTTATCACTTCGTGAAAAAAACGGTCTTGCGTATAATGTTGAATCTAGTTATAACCCCTACTGCGATACCGGCATTTTTTCAATTTATTTCGGTACTGATAGCCAGTATCTTAACAAAAGTATCTCTGTTGCTATGACTGAGTTGAAGAAACTTCGTACCACAAAACTTGGTACTATACAGTTAAGCAAAGCAAAAAACCAGATAAAGGGTTATCTGGCAAGAGGATATGAGAATCATGAAAGTCTTATGCTAAGTCTCGGAAAAAGCCTCCTGATCTTTAATAAAATTGACGGTATTGAAGATCTTTGCAGAAAAATCGACGCAGTAACAGCTTCCGAATTAATCGAGACAGCTAATGATATTTTTGAACCTTCAAAAATATCAACTCTGATTTATAAATGAGAAGTGCTTAAAGTGTCTAAAGTACTTAATCTTTTAACTTTAAGTACTCCAAACTTTAGTTCACTTCAAGTACTTTGTGATTTATTAAATAGAAATGAATAGGAAACTTGAACAATATATTGAAGAACATTCAACACCTTCGGACCCGATCCTTGAAGATCTTTACAGGCAGACTCATATCAGGTTTATAAATCCCAATATGGTTTCTGGTCATCTTCAGGGTAAATTCCTTGAACTTATTTCTCTTATGATCGGGCCTGAGAATATCCTTGAGATCGGAACCTTCACAGGCTATTCAGCAATATGCCTCTCCAAAGGGCTTAAACCTGGCGGCAAACTTATTACTATCGAATTAAATGATGAATTGACTGCTTTCGCTCATTCATTCTTTTGCCGGGCAGGAGCTGATGCAAAAATAACCCAGTTAACAGGCAGGGCTCAGGATATTATTCCAGGTCTGGATCTTATGTTTGACCTGGTATTCATTGATGGAGACAAAAGGGAATATATTGAATATTATAAGCTTATTATCGACAAAGTGAAACCGGGCGGATTCATTCTTGTGGATAATGTTTTTTGGGGAGGGAAAGTCCTTGAAAAAGGAATAACTGATCCTCAGGCCATGGGTATAATTAATTTTAATACAATGATCCAAAATGAAACGCTAATCGATAATGTAATTATACCCCTTCGTGACGGATTGATGGTGATTCATAAGAAAGCAAAATAAGTGGTACAGTTTTTGCGTTATATGAATAAAGATTATATGAAAAGAATATTTTTTGTTACAATCCTCATAATATTTGCTGTTCCTCTGAGGGCACAGACAAAAAAAACTGATATTCTTCAGTTTATGGAGAATAATAAGACTGCCACGCAGAATACAGCAACAGCTACATTAAAGGTAGCAAGCCGTTTATTTGCAGCCAAAGAAGATCTTACATCTGTCATTCTTATTATTCCGGCTGACTCTGTTGTGACAGTTCTGGATTCGGACAGCACTTATTTTCATGTTGTTTTTGAAGAAAATGAGGGTTATATTTTCAAACGTCAGGCAGTACTAGACACAACACCAGTAAATACCATGCAAGCTATCCCTGCGCAACCGGCAGATGTCGAAACACAGCCGGTCCAGGAACAGCAGCAAAGCAGGCTTTCATATCTTGAGAATAAATATGGTTCGACCATGGCAACCAGGATTATTGCCGGAAAGATCTGGAAAGGGATGAATTCAGAAATGGTAAAAGACAGCTGGGGAAGTGCTGAAAAGATCAATAGGATCGTAAGTGGAAATGTAATAAAGGAGGAATGGATCTTTAGAACCACATGGCTATATTTTGAGAATAATACTCTTCTTGAGTGGGGTCCTGTAAAAAAATAACATTCTGCCAGTTTAATATCTGTTAAGTTAATTTCTCTGCTGCTATTTGCAGATAAAAAAAAATTCTTATTTTTGCGCGAACAATTGCGGGAGTAGCTCAGTTGGTAGAGCACGACCTTGCCAAGGTCGGGGTCGCGGGTTCGAGTCCCGTCTCCCGCTCAAATAAAAGGCTGTGGAAACAGCCTTTATCATTATTAGCTGTTTCAATTAATAATAATTTGTTATAAATTTGGCGCACCTACTCTGACTGCAAGACCATAAATGCCCGGATGGTGGAATGGTAGACACGCAGGACTTAAAATCCTGTGACCATAACGGTTGTGCGGGTTCAAGTCCCGCTCCGGGTACTGTTAAAACCCTGTGCTTCAATTGATTACAGGGTTTTTTCTTTTGATAAGCAACAGAATAGTAACATACAATACACTTTTTGTTTAATCGCATTATTGTGAGTCCTTTTTTTTACTTACTATTCATCCCGTTCTTGCGTGGGGTGCAACTGGTCGTGTGTTCGAGTATGATTTGAAGCATTTTAAATTAGAATCCCACCTCATTTTTGTCGTTATTTTATTCTAGTATTGGAAGGTCCATTTACCATGTTAGAAAAGCCAATGATCTTGACAATTGTTAGATCAACTAACATAAAACGAACAGCCCATGTCAAAGGTCCTTTTATTAAATCCAATTCGGCATGTTCCCGACATGATTTCATTAATTGCTAACGATCTTTCCTACTTAGGAAGTCTTCAGTAGTTAGAATGTAGTATTTCAATTCAGGTATATTATAGATTATACCTATATATTTATATAATATACCTTAATTACTATTAAGAATGCTTGACTATTTTATAGAAAATAACTATTTTATATAAAATAAGTATTTATTATCATCTACCCGCACCTGACTCAGTTTCCACCGTTGTTAAATCTACAAAGTGGTTTGAAATAGTAGCTTTACAGAAGCGCCACCTCCGGGATTATTACCAACAATTATACTGCCGCCATGGCCCTCCATGATCATTTTGGCAATAGGAAGACCTATCCCGATACTATTATCTTTGTACTCATCCCCCGTAGTAAATAATTCAAATATATGGTCAACAGTTCCCATTGCGAAGCCTTTTCCATTATCTTTAATTTCACAAATAATAGTTTGTTCTTCAACATAAGTGTCTATTTCGACAGTATTATTTTCAGGAGAGAAACGTATTGCATTGTCGAGTATATTGCTAATGCATTTTTTTATCAGTTCAACCTCACCAGAAATTAAACCGGGGCTTATATTATCGTTTCTTTTTACCTGAATATTCTTTGATTGAATATTCTCTTTTTCTTCATCTAACACTTCATTAATCATTTTTGACAGGTGGATTCTATCTTTCTTTATTTCCAACTGTTTTGTTTTAAGCCTTGTTATCAGGAGGGCATTTAACGAGAACCGTTCCAGCCTTTTTACAGACATATCCAGCATTTCAACCAGTTCGCCAATCTCACTGGCATAAATAGGTTCCTTCAGAAGCTCCAAAGGACCTAAAATTCCGTTCAGAGGTGTACGGATCTCATGACTGATAAGGTTCAGGAAATCTGCCTTTGCCCTGTCCAGATCGATTAATCTGAGGTTTAAGGCCTCCAGATTAACATTGGCTTCTTTTAGTTGTTGAGTTCGTTCAGCCACTTTTTCTTCGAGTGACTTATTAAACTTTGCCAGTTTTTCAAGACTATTCTTAAGAGCTAAATGAGTTCTGACTCTTGAAAGAAGTTCCCTGCTATCGAATGGTTTGGTGACATAATCCTGCGCACCCAATTCGAATCCCTTAAATATGCTTTCTCTATCAGTATCTGCTGACAAAAAAATAACAGGGACATTGTTCATCTCAGAACTTGACCGTATCTTCCTGCATACTTCAAAGCCATTCATCCCAGGCATGTTGATATCAAGTAAAATAAGATCGAATTGTTGTTTTTTCAGCCACGCAAGTGCTGATTCTCCATTGATGGCGAATTCGATTTCGTACTTGTTTTCCTGCAATATCTTACCTAATACCTGAAGATTCTCAGGATTATCATCAACGATCAGAATCGCAGGTTCAGATGATTGTGAAATTTTCTGATCAGTCATAACTAATATTTTTGGTTGATTCTTTAAGACTTCCAATAATTCCTCTATATTTTCCAATAAGTTTTAAAATTGCACCTATATTGAAACTATCTGCAGCATTGATCATATCCTTTCCATAGCTGGTAATAATATTTGAATTATGATCCAGCCCTAATTGACTCAAATTTTTACCAAATTCCCTGATTTCCTTTATGGGTTGTGTTTCAGCAAATGTTTTCCAGGTATTATAAAAAGTGGTTTCGAGAGATTGAATTAATCCGGGCATATCGGTTATTTCTTCAAATAAGTCAACTTCTGAATGTGGCATATCTGATTCAGTCTCCCTGGTTGACTTATATGGTAAAATATTCATTAATGCAAGATATAGCTCGGTGACTTTAACGGGTTTTATCAGTAGTCCGGCAAAGTCACTATTGTGTATCCGTTCTTTCTGGGCTTTTAAGACAGATGCAGAATAAGCAATAACAGGTACATTTTTAAGCTTCTTATCGGCCATGATTTTGTCTAATAACTGGAAGCCATCCAGTTTTGGCATCCTTAAATCAGCAATAATCAGATCGGGAACAATTTCCCTGGCAAGCTGATAAGCAGCAAAGCCATCTTCAGCTTCAAATATCTTTAATTTAGTGTTTTTAAGAGCATCTTTAAGGTAGCTCCTGTTATGTTCCACATCATCGGCAATAAGAATTACTGCTTTCTCAAATATTATTTTCGAAGGATCAATCTGAATATCTATTATTGTGTTGGAAAATTCTCTCAAATAGGATATCTCCGGAAACCTAACAGTAAAGGTGCTCCCCTTACCAAGTTTTGATTGCAACCTGATGGTTCCGCCCATCAGAGCCGTGAGTCTTCTTGTTATTGCCAGCCCCAGCCCTGTACCTCCATAATGTTTATTATCTATTTCCTGGACAAACGGTTCAAAAACAGACTCCTGCATTTTTTTGGAAATACCGATGCCTGTATCCTTTACTTCAATTATCAGATCAATAACCTCTTTTGTTTTTTCTTTAGAATAATTCACAATCTGAGGGTTTTCGGTATATACTTTAAGTGTAATTTTACCTTCTGAAGTGAATTTGATTGCATTTCCAATAAGATTAAAAACTATCTGACGCATCCGTGCCTCATCAATATAGACTCCCTGTGGTGTTTCGGATGTTATATCCAAAATGAATTTCAGACCCTTTTCAGTCACTTTAAGAGAAAAAATTCTTTCAAACTCAGAAAAGAAAGAGTATGTATCGACATAATCATATTCCATCTCAAGTTTTCCGGCTTCTATTTTTGACAGGTCGAGGATGTCGTTAATCAGTTTAAGAAGGCTTTTTCCGCTCGATTTAATTGAATTAATATAATTCTTTTGAGTCTGGTCAATAACTGTGGAGCCAAGCAATTCGGTATAACCCAATACTGCATTCATAGGAGTGCGGATTTCGTGACTCATATTGGCCAGAAATTCGCTCTTTGCCATGTTTGCCTGATCGGCTTCAGACTTTGCTTCAACAAGTTTTTTATTGATCTCTGTAAGCTCTTCTGTTCTTTCTTCCACTTTAATTTCAAGCTCATCTGCCCTTTTTACTTTTTCTTTATTTTGAAAGGCAAGCTCTATATTAGCAATGGCTAATTCATCTGCCCGTTTTTCTTTCTCTTCATTTTGAAAGGCAAGATTTTTGTTAGCAATGATTAATTCTTGTTCCGCCTTCTTTCGCATGGTAATATCTTCTATTATCCCATCATAATATATTATCTTTCCTTCCTTGTCATTAATGGCCCGTGCACTTTCGCTAACAAACAGTGTTGTCCCATCCATTCTTGTCCAAGCCGATTCCAACCCTTTAACCTCACCCTCCATCTTCAGGACATCCATAAAATAAGTACGTTCATAAGATGGTTCAAAGCCGTCTTTCTTAAGATTCCTATCGGAGAGCTCTTCAAAAGATGAGTAGCCTAGTAATTTCACAAGAGTAGGATTAGCTAAAATAATTTTACCATCCGGAGTTGTTCTGTAAATCCCTACTGTGCTATTTTCATATAAGCTACGGAACCGTTCTTCGCTTTCTTTTACATTTTCTTCCGCTTTCCTCTGCTCGGTTATATTTAAAACAGAGGCAAGAATTAATGGCGAATCGACAGAAGGTAATAAAGTGAGAGTTGTCTGAGTCAAAATTTCATTTCCATCGCGAGTATGATAAGCCCACTCAAAATCCGATTTCTCACCAGCTAATGTTTTCGCGATTGAATCTCTTATTTTTTCCTCCGATTTAATTCCGTCAGGTTGAAACTCAGGGCTAATATCTCCGGGATTTTTATTTTGTAGTTCCTCTTTAGTAAACTTTAAAAGTGTTTCCGCAGCGGCATTCACACTTACAAACATGAATGAGGATAAATCAAACACGAAAAATGCTACCGGTGAATTTTCAAAAAAACTACGAAAACGAACTTCACTTTCTCTTAATTTTTCCTCATTAGCTTTTTTGGTGCTAATGTCAATACCTAATCCAGATAAGTAGATTTGATCATTTATTGTAATTTTTTTACCTGTAAAATAATAGGGTATTCTTGTTTGGTTTTTTGAAATAAAGGTTGCTTCTATTGAAGCATTTCCTTCTGAAAATACCTGAATGATATTTTTTTCAATATTTAATTTGTCTTCTCCAGCAAAAAAATCAAGAGGGCTAATTTCACTCATTTCAGTATGTGAATATCCTGATACAGTTTCCAAATTTTTGTTCCAGTTAACGAATTTGCCTTTGGTACTAATTTGGTAAAATATGCCCGGAAGTGAGTCTGTGAGTTGATCTGCAAATTCTTTATCACGAAGTATTTTTTTCTCAAATTCTTGTTTCTCCGTGATGTCAGTTATTATGCCAATTACTCCAATTATATTTCCCTCCTTATCTTTTATTGCATCTGCAAGCTCATAAGCAGGAAAGACACGTCCGCTCTTAGTTACCATTTCTAACTCTCCTGACCAGGGCAAACCACTCAGGATATTCTCAAACATTTCACTGGCAATCTCAGGATCTTTTACAGCAGTCGGACCTCCTCCAGCCGCTTCTGTTTCCTCTGCAGTTTTGTATCCGAATAAACTGGAATAAGCCTTGTTCTGATAAAAATGATGTCCCTGATTGTCGGAGATTCCAATGGCATCACTTGTGGACTCAATTGCTCTACTTATTAAAAGCACTCTCTCCTCTTCCTTTTTCTTATCGGTGATATTAAAAACAAAGCCGGTAACAATCAGCGGCTTCCCATCGGGATCTTTTTTTACAACAGAACCATAATCATAGAACCAAATATATTCACCTGAGCTGGCCAGAATTCGGTATTCAGCTTCATATTTGTCAAGAGTACCATACAGATGCCCCTTCATCGCATTCATGATACTTTTATAATCATTGGGATGAACCAGAGCTGTAAAATCCTTGTAATGTGTAAAGTTTTCGGGTGGATAACCCAGCATTTCAACCTTATGTTTGTCGAAGGCAACATGACCGGTCGGTACATCCATTTCCCACCAAGCCATATTTGAACCCTGCATGGCAAGTGTTAATTTAAGATTCGTTTCAAGCATCTCATCGTACTTGTATTTACGCATGGAATTTTCGTTATCATATAATTCTTTTATGGAATTATATTCTTGCCGCAATTCCAGTAACTCTTGTTTGAGTTGTTCGTTGGTTTTGTGTTGAATGTCCATTGCAAAGTTCGTTTTTAATGATGAAATTTCTGTTACAATGACTTTTCTAGCATTGCCATATTAGATTTTGAGCTACTCTTTATTTGATACTTACTGAGATGGACAGAAAGATATTTTGGAGTTAAAAGAAAATCATTTACTTTATTCAAATGTGCCTAATATGCTTTTTGATTAACTCATAAAGCAAGATCTGATCAATTGGTTTTGAAATATAATCGTTGCATCCCGCTTCTATTGCCTTTTCTTTGTCGCCAGAAAATGCATAGGCAGTTTGTGCAATGATGATTACATCTTTGTTAAATTGACGTATTTGACGTGAGGCTTCATTTCCATCCATCTTGGGCATTCTAATGTCCATTAAAACCAGATCAATATCAGGATTATTCCGACAAGCCTCAACGGCCTGAACTCCCGTTATTGCATGTAAAACTTCATAACTGATTTTCTGTAGCATTTTTGTGAGAAGTGAATAAGATATTTCATCGTCTTCGACAATCAATATTTTTAGATTTTTTAACTGACCTTCTTTATGCTCTGCAGAGATAGCATTTTTTATTTCTGTTTTTTCATCCAGCACAGCATTGTAAGGAATAGTAAAATAAAATGTTGAGCCTTTACCTTCTTCGCTTTCGACCCATATTTTCCCACCAAGCATTTCTACATAAGTTTTCGCTATGGATAAACCTAAACCACTGCCTTCATATCCCCGGTTATGTGATTCACTACCTTGCCTGAATCGTTCAAAAATCAACTGATATTGTTTTTGGGGAATGCCTATTCCTGTATCTTTTACAAAAAATTCAAGATATTCCCCCTTTTTCTCATAGCCGAATTCAATTGAACCTTCAAAAGTAAACTTAATGGCATTTTTAATAAGGTTAGTCAGTATTCCATAGACTTTTTCATTGTCTGTTTTAATGATGACTTCTTTTGATGGCAAACTGTTTTTAACTAGAAACTGCAACCCTTTAATTTCAACTTCTGGTTTGAAAAACTTATAAGTGAATTCAATTTTCTCGTTAATATTCGTTTCCGTAATATCAACTTTCATAAGTCCCGATTCAATTTTAGACATATCAACAATGCTATTGATGGTATTGAGCATACGTGCGCCACTAATCTGGATGGTTTGAATATAATCTTGTTGATCATCACTTGATAAGTTCGGTTCTTTTAAGAGTTCGGTAAAGCCAAGAATGCCATTCATGGGAGTACGTATCTCATGACTCATATTGGTAAGAAAAGCAGATTTGAGACGGTCACTTTCTTCGGCTTGTTCTTTGGCTATGGTTAACTCTGTTGCCCGTTTTTCTTTCTCCTCGTTTTGAAAGACAAGTTCTTTGTTAGCAATGATTAATTCATCTGCCCGTTTTCCCTTCTCCTTGTTTTGATAAGCAAGTTCTTTGTTTGCAAGGATTAACTCTTTTGCTTGTTTTTCTCTTTCTTTGTTTTGAAAGTCCAGAACATTGTTTAGAATGATTAATTCATCTGCCCGTTTTTCTTTCTCCTTGTTTTCAAAGGCAAGATTTTTGTTAGCGATGACTAACTCATTTGCACGTTTTTCTTTTTCTTCATTTTGAAAGACAAGTTCTTTGTTAGCAATGACTAACTCATCTGCACGTTTTTCTCTCTCTTTGTTAGCAATGATTAATTCTTGTTCCGCCTTCTTTCGCAGGGTAATATCCTCTATTATCCCATCATAATATATTATCTTTCCTTCCTTGTCATTGATGGCCCGTGCACTTTCGCTGATAAATATGGTTGTGCCATCCATCCTTGTCCAGTCCGATTCCAACCCTTTGACTTCACCTTCCCTTTTCATGATATCCATAAAATGAGTCCGTTCATAAAATGGTTCAAAACCGTCTTCCTCAAGGTTCCTGTCAGCGAGCTCTTTAAAAGATGAGTAGCCCAGTAACTTAATAAGATTTGGATTAGCTAAAAGGATTTGGCCGTCAGGAGTTGTTCTGTAAATCCCTACTGTGCTATTTTCATATATGCTACGGAACCGTTCTTCACTTTCCTTCAGCGCCTCTTCCGCCTGGTTGCGCTTTGTAATGTTGGTTGACATTATAAAAACACCTTCCGGCACCGGCTCAAAGCTTAGAAGGTAGCAACCCTTTGTACCGTCTTCAAAAATGAATTCATTTTCCATCTGCCGTGGAATCCGTTCTTGCATACATTGATGTAAAATGGAAAACATTGGGGTTATTTCAATACCCTGATACATTTCCATCATTTTATGCCCAAGCAACTCTTCAGAAGTTTTCTTGCCTTGTTTTGCAGCTGCATTATTTATAAATAAATAGTGGTACTCAAAATCAATTATCTGGCAACCTTCCAGCAGATTTTCGAGCGTGGTATGAAAGGATTCTTTTCTACCGTTTTTTTTAAATTTATTATTGCTCATGGTTGCAATCCCTTTATCTACATGCAATTTAAGATAAATATTTGTTTCAATCAATTAAAATGTATGAAACTAAAGAAATAGATAGTCAAGTAAATAGGCTCATTTGCATCTTCCGGATTTCAAGCTGCAAATGTGCCTTTGATACTTTCTTGATGTTATTGAGTTTGATCTTTGTAATCTCTTTAATCTGTAAAGTGAAACAAGGATTACTAACCAAATGTGTAAGGTTTTTCTAGGACGAGACAAGTATTCGTTTATATTCTGAATAGACATTTTTGGAAGGGCATCTTCATCCACTTCATACTTTTTCAATATTTTCAGAGCGAAATCATTAAAAAGGAGTGTTTTATACCTCTTTAAGTAAACAAAAAAGTAGGTGCTGATTAGGTGCTAATAATTAATCAAATGTAATAAAATGAAGTCTAATAAACAAAACACATTTATTTAATATGCTGTATATCAGATATATTAATATAATGAAGTCAAATGCAATAAAATAGATTGAAGTCCCGCTCCGGGTACAGAAAGCCTCGATTTATCGGGGCTTTCCTCATTTAGTAGGTGCAAATCAGGTG
>Ga0208478_1000263_pt1 | contig 19813 bp, 14 predicted proteins | sample NGESurdeep072012_5_FD_184462 | JGI IMG/M metagenome (GOLD analysis project Ga0208478, IMG submission 184462) | Arctic peat soil microbial communities from Barrow, Alaska - NGEE Surface sample 415-2 deep-072012 (SPAdes) | ecosystem: Environmental > Terrestrial > Soil > Wetlands > Peat ...
CCGAATTGCGGGATTCCCCGGACGCATTGCCCGGATTCTCCGCAACGCGATCCGTCCTCAAGGGGTCACAATCGCGTACATGACTCCCGTCGGGTATCCCGCCGAGCGCGCAGTCGACGTCGTGCTGCGCGACGGCTCCACGATCCACGTGCGCCCGGTGCTGCCGGGCGACACCGACGCGATCCAGGCCTTCCTGGAGCGGCTCTCCCCCGATTCGCGTGCCTTCCGCTTCTTCACGCTCGGGGTCGATCTGCGCGCTGCGGCCGAGCTCGCCGCCCAGGTCGACTACGTGGACGCGTACGGCGTGATCGCTCTGGCCGGGCCCGAGGAGCGCGTGGTCGGTCACGCCTGCTGGGTCCGCGAGGGTGCGGACACGGCCGAGATCGCCTTTGCCGTCGCCGACGAGATCCAGGGCCTGGGACTCGCCACCACGCTGCTGGCCCATCTCGCCGAGGCCGCCGTCGAGCAGGGCGTCAGCACCTTCACCGCCTCGGTCCTGCCCGCCAACCACAAGATGATCAAGGTCTTCACCGACAGCGGCTTCCCGACCAAGCTCCGCAGCGAGCCCGGCGAGCTGCTGGTCCAGTTCCCGGCCGAGCTGAGCGAGGAGGCGCTCGAGGCGTTCGCCCAGCGCGATCGCGTCGCCTCGGCGGCGGCCGTCTCGGCGGTCCTGAAGCCCGAGTCGGTCGCGCTGATCGGCGCCTCGCGGCGCGAGGCGACGATCGGGGGGGCGCTCGCGGCCAACCTTCGGTCCGGCGGCTTCCGCGGCCCACTGCACTTCGTCAACTCGGCCAAGGGCGCCGCCGACGCCGTCGGCGTCCACTCCACCCTGCTTGACGTCGACGGTCCCGTGGACCTCGCGGTGATCGCCGTGCCGGCGCACGCCGTCCCATCGGTGGCGCGCGACTGCGCGCTCAAGGGCGTGCGCGCAGTCGTCGTCGTCTCGGCCGGGTTCGGCGAGGCCGGCGAGGACGGCATCCGGCGCCAGCGCGAGCTGATGGCCGTGTGCCGGACGGCCGGGATCCGGGTGGTGGGGCCGAACTGCCTCGGCGTGCTCAACGCGTCGCCGCACATCGGGCTGAACGCGACATTCGCGCCGACGATGCCCCCGCCCGGCCATGTCGGCGTCATGACCCAGAGTGGAGGGGTCGCGATCGCGCTGATCGAGCGTGCGCGCGAGCTCGGCCTCGGCTTCTCGTCGCTCGCCTCGGTGGGGGACAAGGCCGACCTCTCCAGCAACGACTTCGTCCAGTTCTGGGAGCACGATGAGGACACGCGGGCGATCGCGCTGTACCTGGAATCCTTCGGCAACCCGCGCAAGTTCACCCGCGTCGCCCGCCGGGTCGGCGCGCGCAAGCCGATCCTCGCCGTCAAGGCGGGCCGTACGAAGGCCGGTGGCCGCGCCGCCGGCTCGCACACCGGCGCCCTGTTGGCCGCATCCGACGTGACCGTCGACGCGCTCTTCCGCCAGGCCGGCGTCGTGCGAGCCGATACGCTCGGCGAGCTGCTCGACGTGGCTGCGCTGGTGGCCGAGCAGCCGCTCCCCGAAGGCCCGTCGGTGGCGGTACTGACCAACGCCGGGGGCCCGGGAATCATGTGCGCCGACATGCTCGAGGGCTCCGGCCTGAGCGTCAACCCCCTGCGCAAGGAGACGCGCGACCGGATCGCCCTGTTCCTGCCCGCAGAGGCCAGCCTGTCCAACCCCGTCGACATGATCGCCTCGGCGTCGGGCGAGGACTACGGCCGGGCGCTGCGGATCCTGATGGACGACCCGGGCGTCAACGCGGTGATCGCGCTGTTCGTGCCGCCGCTCGTGACGAGCGCCGAGGACGTCGGCCGCGAGCTCGCCGCCGCCGTGGACGACGGCGACAGCGACGTGCCCGTGCTGGCCGCGTTCATGCGGTCCGGCGGCGCGCCCGCCGCGCTGGCCGATGGGCGGCGCCGGATCCCCAGCTACTCGTGGCCCGAGGATGCGGCGCGCGCGCTGGCCCGGGCCACGGAGTACGCGACCTGGCGACGGGCTCCGCACGGCGAGGTCCCGAACCTCCCCGACGTCCGCTGCGAGGAGGCGGCCGCCGTGGTCTCGGAAGCGCTCACGCGCGGCGAGAGCTGGCTCGCTCCCGAGGAGCTCGCCACGTTGTGTGACTGCTACGGGATCAGCCTGGCCGAGTGGCGCGTGTGCGAGAACCCGCGCGAGGCCGGCCTGGCGGCGGACGAGTTCGGCGGCATGGTGGCGCTCAAGGCGGTGGCGTCGACGCTCGTGCACAAGTCCAGCGCCGGCGGCGTCCGCGTGGGCCTGCGCGGAGAGTCCAACGTGCGGCGCGCGGCGACGCGGATGCGATCGGATGTCCGCGACGCCGGCTTCGGGGACTGCACCTTCCTGGTCCAGCGCATGGTCGAGGGGATCGAGCTCCTGGTCGGGGTCGTCAACGATCCGCTGTTCGGCCCAGTGCTGGCCTGTGCCCCGGGAGGCACCGCGGCCGAGCTGACGCAGGACGTGGCGGTCCGGCTGACGCCGTTGACCGACGTCGACGCCGCCGAGACGATCCGCTCGCTGCGGAGCTTCCCGTTGCTCGAGGGCTACCGCGGCTCGCCCCCGGCGGACGTGGCGGCGATCGAGCAGATGTTGCTGCGGGTGAGCGCGCTGGTCGAGGATCATCCCGAGATCGCGGAGTTCGAGCTCAACCCTGTGGTCGTCTCGCAGCACGGAGCGATCGCCGTCGACGCGCGCGCTCGCGTGGAGCTCACCGCCCCCGGTCCGCCGACGCCCTCGGTCGGTCGCTGAGCTCGGCGCGCAGGCCGCGGCGCCGGCGGCGGCGGACCCCGTCCGGAATCCTCCCCGAGAAATCTGCGGGATTCCACGCACTGACTACGGGGACTTCACGGCGGACGCGGCGTCCACGGAAGCGGACAATCGCACGCCATGGAGAGGCTCGCGAGAGTCGTCGGCAACCGACGACGGGTGGTGCCGTCAGGCACCGGCTTCGGCCCCATCGTCTGGGCGATGAGCTTTCTGATGGCAGTGTCCTCTTCGTCTCCGTCGACGCTCGGACCGCGTCGCGGCGGCGACCTACCAGCATCGGTGACCATATGGCCATGACTGAGCAATCCGCAGTGACGATGGTCGAGATCGGCGAGATGTCACTCGATCGGTTCGCAACCGTGCTCGACCCCGGATTGCTCACCGAGCTGGAGGGCGGCATCCTCCTCGCCCGTTCGTTGTTCGCCGGCCGGGCGATCTGGAACGTCAACTCGACTGCTCGCGGCGGTGGCGTGGCGGAGATGCTGACGACGCTGCTCGCCTACGCCCGCGGCATCGGCGTCGACACGCGCTGGGCCGTGATCGAGGGCAACGAGCAGTTCTTCGCCATCACCAAGCGGATTCACAACCGGCTGCACGGCTATCCCGGTGACGGCGGCCCGCTCGGCGCCGCCGAGCGCGCCGTCTACGAGGCGACGCTCGCCCCGAGCGCGCGGGCATTCATGGGCATGATCGGGGCCGGGGACGTGGTCATCCTCCACGATCCCCAGACCGCCGGCCTGATTCCGGCGATCCGCAGCCTCGGGGTCCCGGTCGTGTGGCGCTGCCACGTCGGCGTCGACGCGCCAAACCGGCTGGCCCACGAGACCTGGGCCTTCCTTGCGCCCTACGTGAGCCAAGCCGACGCGACCGTGTTCTCGCGCCAGTCGTTCGCCTGGGACGTCCTGGACGATGTCCGGCACTCGATCATCACGCCGACGATCGACGCGTTCTCGTCCAAGAACGAGCTGCTCGAAGAGCCGACCGTGCATTCGATCCTCGTCGCGGCGGGACTGCGGGCCGGCCCCGTCGACGGCGCCCCCCCGGCCTTCACGCGGAGGGACGGCACCGTGGGTCAGGTGAAGCGCACGGCCAAGGTCATCGAGCAGCGTCCGCTCCAGCGCCACGATCACTACGTCCTGCAGGTGTCGCGCTGGGACTCGCTCAAGGACCCGATGGGGGTGATCCGCGGGTTCTCCGACCACATCGCCCCCTACACCGACGCGCATCTCGTCTACGCGGGCCCAGCGGCCGATGACGTCGCCGACGATCCCGAGGCCACGGCGGTCCTGAACGAGGTGCTCTCACACCTGGACGAGCTCACTCAGGACGCGCGCTCGCGGATCCATCTGGCGATGCTGCCGCTCACCGACGGCGAGGAGAACGCCGCCATGGTCAACGCGCTGCAGCGCGGCGCCACCGTGGTGATCCAGAAGAGCCTGGCCGAAGGGTTCGGCCTCACCGTCGCCGAGGCGATGTGGAAGGCCCGTCCGGTCGTCGCCTCGAGGATCGGCGGGATCCAGGATCAGATCGAGGACGGCGTCAGCGGCACCCTGCTCGACCCCACCGATGCAGCCGAGTACGGGGCCGCCGTCACCTCGCTGCTGCTCGACGCCGACAAGGCCGCGACGATGGGGGCCGCAGCCCAGGAGCGCATCCGCGCGCACTTCCTCGGCCCCAAGTCGCTGCTTGCCTACCTGTACCTGCTCGAGCGCCTGCTGGATTGACCAGGCGCTTACGCGCTCGATACCGGCTGCCGGCGGCGCGGGCGGCGGGGGCTTCGTGTGACCGCGCCGCCGCGGGTGAGATGGGCGAGCGTCTCGAGCTCGCGCTCGAGCGAGGTCGTGATCTCCTCCGGGTCGGGGACCAGCGTCGCGTCGACCATCAAGCCGACCGTGACCTCGCCGCGATAGCTGAAGATGCTCACGCTCATCCCGATGTGGCCCGAGGTCGGCGCCCAGACGAGCACCGAGCGCACCGCCGTTCCCGCCAGGTAGACGGGTTCGCGCGGGCCCGGCACGTTCGTCATCACCGCCGTGCCCTTGCCCGAGAACACATCGACAATCCGCCGCTCGACCGGCTCGGGCGTGAGTCCGAGTGCGCTGAGGATGCCGTAGGAGACGGGGCCGTCACGCCCCTCCTTGATCTCGGTCATCCGCTTGTGCACCTCGACCAGCCGGCGATAGCTCCCGCTCGTGCCGACGGGCAGCGGCAGGAAGACAAGACCGAACTTGTTGCCGAGCTGCTGCGGGACCGGCTCGTCGAGCGGTCGCAGGTTGAACGGGACCATGGCCTGGATCTCCGCCGTCTCGCCGCCCTGGTGCTGTAGATAGCGCCGCAGCGCGCCGCTGACCGCGGCGAGCAGCACGTCGTTGACCGTCGCGTCGTGCTTGTGGGCGGTCTCCTTGATCGCCTCGAGTGACATCGCCGAGGTCCACGCGACCTTGCGGCTGACCCCGGGATCGCCCTTGATCGCAGTGGCGGCGTCGGCCGGCGTGAGGAGCAGCCGCACGGCGGTCTTGGCGTCGCGGCTGACCGCACCGGCGAGCTTGACCGCATGAGAGGGCGACGTGGCGATGTGCGCGCCCTGGCGGACGACGGCGCCGCCGGCCCGCCGAGCGCCGCCGAGCGCTGCCACGGGCGTCGCCAGGATCGCGGCCAGCGGCCCACGGGCGTGCGCGCGCTCGGGTGGGCGCGCCACCGGCGCCGGCGCTGCGCCCGGCTCGGGATCGGTCAGCGACAGCATCACCTGGGCCAGCGCGATCCCGTCGGCGATGCAGTGGTGCATGCGGGTGATAACCGCCGAGCCGTGGCCGTAGCCGTCGACGAGGTAGACGTTCCACAGTGGCCGGTTGCGATCCAGCGGCATCGTCACCAGGTCACCGACCAGCTCCTGTAGCGCTGCGCGATCGCCGGGCGCGGGCAGCCCGAGGTGGTGGAGGTGATGCTCGAGCGCGTAGTCGGGGTCGTCATGCCAGCTGGGTGCCAGCACCGGGAGGCGGCTCTCGAGCACCCGCTGGCGAAACCGCGGATAGGGGTCCACGAGCCGGGTCTGGACGACCTCCTTGTAGCGCTCCCAGTCGACCGGCTCGTCGAACAGCATGACCGAGTTGATGACCATCAGGTTGGTGGGACGATCCATATGAAGCCAGGCGGCGTCCGCGGTGCTCATTCGTGCCGTGGTCATGACTCCTCCTTCAGGTAGAGCGCCTCGAACACCTCGGCGTACTTCGCGTACACCGCCGCGCGCTTGACCTTGAGCGTCGGTGTCATCTCGCCACCGGCCTGGGTCAGGTCGCGCTCGAGGATCGCGAAGCGCTTGACCTGCTCGATCCGGGCCAGCTTGGCGTTGACCGCGTCGACCTCCTTCTGGACCGCCGCGCGCACGTGCGGGTCCGCGGCCAGGGTGGCGACGTCGCTCTCGGCGCCGGGTCCGTTCGCGATCCGGCCGGTCTCGTCGCGGTCGAGCGTCACCGCGGCCACGAGGTAGGGGCGGTTGTCGCCGAACACGATCGCCTCGGTGATGAAGCGGCTCTCACGCAGCGCGTTCTCGATGTTCACCGGCGTGATGTTCTTGCCGCTGGAGGTGATGATCAGGTCCTTCTTGCGGCCCGTCACCGAGACGAACCCGTCGCGGCTGACCTCGCCGAGGTCGCCGGTGCAGAGCCAGCCCTCGTCGGTCAGCGTCTCGGCCGTGGCCGCCGGGTCCTGGTAGTAGCCGGTGAACACGTGCGGCCCGCGGATCAGGAGCTCCCCGTCGTCGGCGACGGAGACCTCGGTCCCGGGCAGAGGCCGGCCGACCGAACCGAACCGGACGCGGTCGGCGGTGTTCAGCGTCGACGCGGCACACGTCTCGGTGAGCCCGTAGCCCTCGAGCACGAGCACGCCGCAGGCGTCGAAGAACTCGAGCAACTCGCGGCCGATCGGCGCCGCCCCGACGAGCGCGATCTGGAGCTCGGAGCCGAACAGGTCCCGGACCTTGCTCAGCACCAGCTTGTCGGCGAGGCGATATTGGAGCGCTCCGAGGGGGCCGAGCGGGCGGCCCGCGCGGGCGGCCTCGCGTCCCCGGGCTCCCTGACGCAGCGCCCAGGTGAACAGGATGCGGGTGGGCGCCGGTCCGTCCTGCACCTTGCCCATCACGGCACCGTGCATCTTCTCGTAGATCCTCGGCACGGCGGGGAAGTGGGTGGGGGCGAGCTCCGAGAGCTCATCGACGATCTTGGTCGAGTCGCCACTCCAGTAGGCGATCCGGGCACCGGCGCTGAGCGCAACGGCCTGGGCCACGCGCGCGAGCACGTGGGCGAGCGGCAGGAACTGGTACAGCGTGTGGGTCTCGTCGAGCTGCAGGCGCTCGACGTACATCCGGGTCGTCGCGAGCAGGTTGGCGTGCGTGAGCATGCAGCCCTTCGGCGGCCCCGTGGTGCCCGACGTGTAGACCAGGCTGGCCAGATCGCCGGGCGCGACGCCGGCCAACCGCAGGGCGACGGTCTCGGGCGGCAATCCCGCCCCGCGCTCGCACAGCTCACGGAGCGTGATCGCATCCGGAGCGGCGCCGTGCAGCAGCACGACGTGCTCGAGGTGCGGGCAGCGGTCGCGGATCTGGCGGATCTTGGCAGCCTGCTCGTCGTCATCGCAGAACACCAGTCGCGCCTCGGAGTGCGCCACCACGTAGGCGCACTCCTCGGGCGAATTGGTGTGGTAGATGGGGGTGACGACGGCGCCCGCACACAGCGCCCCGTAGTCGGCCAGCGTCCAGTCGGCCGAGGTCAGCGCGAGAATCGCCACCCGGTCTCCCGGCTCGATCCCGAGCTCGATCAGCCCCCGTGCGATCGCGTTGGTCCTCCGTCCGAGCTCGGGGTAGGAGATCGACGCCGGACCGCCGTCCTCGCGGTAAATCAACGCGGTCCCGCCGTGGTGATCGGCTGAGTCGAGCACCATCTGGCCGAGGTTGTGCGGCTCCACATCGGGGACCGCGGTGGGTGGGAGTGCGGTCGGGATCATTGCTCTCTCCGCTCAGTGGGCCGCGCCGGCGCGGTGCAGACGCGGGCGCTGTGGCCGTCGGGCGCGCTGCGGGGACGGGGCGGCCGGTGGCGGGGCCGGAGCCCTCGTCGGCCACCAGCCGACCTTGCCGAGCACCGCGACCGCTGCGGGCATCAACATCGGACGCACGATCAGGACGTCGAGCAGGATCGCGATCGCAACGCCGATACCGAACGCCCTCACCTGGATGAAGTCGGTGGTCACGAATGGGATCAGCGCGGCGACCATCACGATGCCGCCTCCGGTGGTGGCGGCGGCGGTCTCCCGCAGCGCCGTCATCACCGCCGCCTTGGTCTTCCCGTCGGCCACGAACGCCTCCCGGGCCCGCATCAGCAGCAGGGTGGAGAACGCCACCGTCATGCTGAAGGCAACCGTGAAGATGCCGATGATCGATGCCGGGTCGAGGTGGCCCGGGCCGCCCAGCGGCGGGTTGTTACCGCTGAACAGGAGCGTCAGCACGCCGAACGTGGCTGCCGTGGTCAGCAGGCTGAACGCGGTCGCCACCAGGGGCAGCAGCACGGCTCGCATCGCGATCGCCAGGACCAGCATGATGGCTGCGGCCACGGCCGCGATGTCGAGCCAGATCCTGGACTTCGTGACGCTGGTCAGGTCGCCAAGGCTGCCCGCCGGGCCGCCGATCGCGATCTGCACGTTGTTGCGCTTGGCGAACGTCGTGCCCACCTTGGTCAGGTACGCGCCGAGCGCGACCGACCGCGGGTCACTCATCTTGTACCGCGGGATCACGACGATCTGGGCGGCGGTACCGCCACGCAGCACGTTGAGCATGAACGTTGCGGCGTTGCGATTGGCGGCCGTCGAGCCTTCGACGGCGGCGAGCACGAAGTAGCCGGAGCTGAAGATGCCCGGTGCCTGCGCCTCGAGCTGCTTGAGCTGAGCTGTCGACGGGATCTGCCCGCGGGACTTGACCACCGCGGCCTGCATCTGACCGAGTCCTGTGGTCAGCTGTCCGGCCGGGGCGACGCCACCGGCGAGCCCGTTGGCGAGCGTTCCTGCGCCGCCGCTGAGCAGGGACAGCCCAGCCTCGAGCTGGCCGGCGCCGTTCGTCAGCTGGCCGAGACCGCTGTTGAGCTGGCCGCCGCCGCCGGCGAGTTGACCGATGCCGGATGCCAGCTGCGCGTTGCCGCTCTGCAGCTGCGAGAGGCCGGATGCGAGCGCGGACGCGCCCGAGGCCGCCGCGGTGAGCTGCGGCGCCAGCGTGTTGATCTGGGACTTCACGGCGGACGCGATGAAGGCGCTCGCGCTCGCGCTGGAGGCGGCGCTGCTCAACGGGCTGTTGATGCCGCTGACCGAGCCGCTTGCGTTCTGCAGCGCGTTCAGCGCGGCTGCGTAGTGCGGGTCGGCCTTGCCCGCGGCGCCGATTCCCTGGAGGGCCGAGATCGCCTGCCCGACGGAACCCTGGGCGGCCTGCTGCTGCCCTTGCGCGGACTTGATGCTGCTCACCGCCGTGTTGCTTTCGCTGACCAGCGAGCCGACTGCCGGGAGACCGGCCGTCACCTGGGGGGCACCCTTGCCGAGCCCGGATGCAAGCTGGTTGGCGCCCGACAGAGCCGTGCCCGCACCGTTGCGCAGCTGGATCGCCGCGGACAGCGCTGTGTTGAGCCCGTTCTTCAGCGTCGTGGATCCGGCCATCGCCGATGCGAGGCCGGCGTGGAGCTGGCCGGCACCGGACTGGGCCGAACCGCCGCCCGTGGCGAGCTGACCCGCTCCCGACGAAGCTGAGGCCAGCCCGGACTGCAGCTGCGCTGAGCCTGAGCCAGCCTGCCCGAGCGCGTTGATCAGCGTGAGCAGGTCCTTCTTGCTCTGGTCAGAGATCTTGACCGAGTTCTTGATGCCGGGTCCAAACGACTTCAGCGAGGTCGCGGTCGAGTTGATCTGACCAGGACCGGTCACCGTGTCGACGGCATTGTTCTTGGCGATCTGGACCTGAAGCGCATTCAGCTGGGCGAGCAGGACCGGAGTCGTGATCGGGCGGTTCTTCGCCACCACGACCATGTTGTACGGCGTCGCCCATCCCGGACCCATCACACGCGAGATCTCAGTGAAGGCGACCCGCGCCTGCGAGTTGGCCGGAAGCTGACTGATGTCCTGCGGTCCGGTCTTGAGCCCGAGTGCCGGGACGGCGATCGCGGCCAGAATGACGGTCGCCGCGAAGCCGGTGTACACGGCGTGGCGGGTCACCCAGTTGCCGCCATCGACGAGGTGTGACCACCCGCGCACGAGGAACGCGGGCGCGGGGAAGCGCAGCCAGTCGATCCGGCGGCCGAGCAGCACGAGCGCGGCCGGCATCACGACGACCGCGCCGCCGGTCGCGAACATGGCACATGTGAGCATGCCCGCTCCGACGGAGATCAGCAGCTGCGTCGGGCCGACCACCGCCACCATTGCCAGCGCCACGATGATCGCGGTTCCGGCCACGAGCACGGCCCGGCCGGTCGTCTCGAGATCACGCGTGGCCGCCGTGACCGCATCGCGCGGGTGAGCGCCCTCGGGCAGCTCCTCGCGGTGGAAGCGGTCCAGGATCAGCAGCGCGAAGGCGACCGCGATTGCGAGTCCGGTCATGGTTCCGAGCGCGACGCCGACGGCATCGAGCTGTATCACCTTGCCGAGGAGGGCGACCTCCCCGAACCCTGCCAGCATGCTGATTGCGCCGACCGCGGTCACGAGAACCGCGGCGACGGGTGCGCGCAGGCCGACCAGCAGCAGCAGGAAGATGATCCCGATCGCGATCAGCTCAGTGCGACGGAGGTTATCCGTCGATGCCGCGCGGTCGGCCCGATCGAGCGACGCCTGGCCGGTGATGAAGGCCTTGACCCCGCCGGAGGTGCGCTGAGAGACAAGCTTCTGGATCTGGGGCAGGTCGTACTGGACGACGTTCTTCTCAGATCGGTCGACGGAGACGACGATCATCGCGTGCGTCGCGTCGGGCCGCATGCCCGCGCTCGCGGTTCCGGCGTCCCACGCCGACAGGACGCGTGTGTTCGGCCGCTTGGCCAGCGCGACGACCAGCTTCGGCCCCTGGGTGTTCAGTTGGGCCTTCCTTCCCTCGAGCAGAATCGGCATCAGCTGCGTGGGCCCGAATTGAGCGTTGGCGAGCTGCTGCGCGCGCGAGGATTGAGTCCCGGGTACGACGGTGACCGAGGGAGACAAGGCGTTGTTGACACCGAAGCCGATCAGGGTCAGCACGGCGGCGACGAGGAGCCAGCCCGCCAGGGCCAACTTGGGGCGCCTGACTGACATGCGTGCAAGGGTGAGCATGAGTCACCTCCGGGCTTACGGCGTCGATCACCGAACCCACAGCGATGCGATCGTGCCTATGTCTCTCTCTAGTGCAAATCACACTATGTGTCCCATCTCACGAAGCCATCCGGTCCTGTCGCGAGTCGTGCTCAGTACAAAACCGTGCTGTTTACTGAGCCGGGACGGGGAAACCCGCTGATGACGCTCGAGCGCCCCTGCGCGACAGTCTGAGCATGACCATCAGGGACGTAGTCGAACGCCACGGCGAGTTCGCCCACGGAGGCGATCCGCAGAGTTCCGTCGAGGCCTGGGAAGAGACCGGGCTGAGCGCCGCGGAGGTCGGCGAGTGGCTGGCCTCCCGCTGCTTTGACCCGGGGGCCGCCGAGGACATGGCCGACGCGGGCATCACCGCCGAGATGGCGGCGATGCACACGCACGCCGGCTCAGGCGGCTACGCGGACACGGTCGCGTTCAAGGTCGCGGCCGGCGACATCGAGGTCGACGAGGCGCGTCAGCTGCTCGGCGTGAGCTGAGCCATCGGGATGTGCGCCACGAGCATGTGGCGCTCCTCGCTGGAGACAGCGAGCAGGCCGCCGGCCAAGTCGACCCGGGCCCGGATCCGGGCGAGCACGTCGACCGAGATCGGGTGCCCCTCGCCCTGGGGCTGGGCCACGGAGATCCGCACCTCGCCCTTCTTGCGGTCGATCGCGACGCGCACCGTCACCGGACCTTCGATGGCGCCGATCGCCTCCGCGACGACCCGGTACACCGTGGTCTCGAGATCGGCTTCGAGGCGCTCGCCGTCGCCGTCGCCCTTGACCTCGATCGTCACCGGCCGATCGGCCGCGGGGACGCGGGCGGCGAGCCCTTGCAGCGCGGGCACGAGCCCGAGCTCGTCGAGCACCGGCGGGCGCAGGTCGACGGCCAGCTCGCGCAGCGCCACGAGCGTCTCGGCGAGGTGCGAGCGCAGCGCCTCGACGTGGTGGCGCTGAGACTCGGAGCCCAGGTCGGTCTCCACCATCCGCAGCCCGAGCTGGATCGAGGCCAGAGCCTGGGCGGCGTCCTCGTGCAGGTCCTGGGCGAGCGCGCGGCGCTCGTCCTCCTGGCCGGCCAGCAGGTGCTCGAGCTGGCGGCCCTGCTTGGCCAGGCGCTCACGCGAGCGGACCAGCTCGTCGCGCAGCATCGCCCGCTCGCGCTCGCTGGCCACGAGCCGCTGGTTCTCGGCCGCGACGGCCGCCTGCAGCGCGAGCATCTCGAGCGCGATGCGGTCGTCGGCCGAAAAGCTCCGCCCCGGGTCAGGCGCGACCTCGAGGACGGCGTTCTCGCCGCTCGGCAGCGGCAGCTCGGCGGTGATCGACCCGGGTCCGAGCCGGCCGACCTCGACCGGATCGGCCCCGTCGAGCTGGAATCGCGCTCCCGCCGCGTGCAGCGCCTGCATCGCCTGCAACGCGATCGTCTCCGGGAGCACCGCCGGGTCGGTCAGGTGGGCGAGCGCCAGGCCGGAGTGCAGCAGCTGATCCTGGCGCCGGCGCGCCGCCCGCATCCGGTCCGAGAAGCGCCCCGCGACGCCGCCGATCACGAGCAGGGCGACGGCGCGCAGCGCGAATGCCGTCGCGGTCAGGTTCTGGTCGGTGCTCAGCCCCCAGATCACGATCAGGCCGAACCCCGCACCCGCTGCGGCGAGGCCCCAGTCGAGCCCGAACTCCAGCGCCACCAGCATCACCGGCAGCGCGTACAGGAAACCGATGCCGTCGTCGGGGGACTCGGCCACCTGCCCGAGGACGAACACGACGACGGTGAATACCGCCGCCCCGCCGAGGACCACCGCGCGACGCTCGGGCCAGCGGCGCACGGGCTTACCCACGCGGTCGGCGCTCATGGGGAGCCACGCTACGCACGCGTAGGAGAGCGCGCCACCGTACGGCCTACTGATCGACCGACCGACATATCAACTGAAAGCGGCCGTGGGCCACGCGATGCCACGGGCCTTCCGGACGGGTACCACTCGACCACTAGCATCGCCAGGGCATGATCGGTCTCATCACCGCCAACCTGCGCCGCCGCACCGCCCGGACGGCGCTGACGGCCGCCGGGATCGCGGTCGGGGTGGCGGCGATCGTCGCGCTGCTGGCCCTGTCGGCCGGGTTGAACCAGACCGCGGGACAACTCGTCCATCTCGGCCGCGCCGACCTCGGCCTGTTCCAGCGCGACGCCGGCGACCCGACCTCGTCGGTGCTGCCACTCTCGCTGGTCACGCGCCTGCGCGCGGAGCCGGAGATCGTCGACGCCACGCCGATCCAGCTCGTCGTCGGCGCGGTGCCGCGGGCACCGTCCTCGGTCCTGTTCGGCGTCGATCCGAACGGCTTCATCGCCCGCCGGCTCGTGCTCACCTCGGGGCACGCCGCCGGCCCCGGGCAGGTCGTCGTCGGTGATCTGCTGGCCCAGCAGCTCAAGCTGAGCACGGGGCGGCAGCTGCACCTGGGATCACGGGACTTCCCGATCGCGGGGATCTTCCACGCCGGCATCAACTTCGAGGACGCCGGCGTGATCGGGACGCTGCGCGACGCGCAGGCGCTCGCCTCCCGGACGGCCGACGAGGTCACGACGATCGCGATCCGGCTGGCCGCCGGCACGACGCCGGCTCAGGCCGAGCGCGAGCTGGCGGCGACGTTTCCCGGCCTGACCGCGATCTCGGATCCGAGCGAGGCGATCCGCGCCGGGGCCAACAGCGAGCTGATCAGCAAGGCCGTGCTGCTGATCGTCGTGCTGGCGCTGATCATCGGAGCGCTGGCAGTGGCGAACACGATGCTGGCGGCGGTGCTCGAGCGCCGGCGGGAGCTGGCGCTGCTGGCCACGATCGGGTGGAGCGCCCGTCAGCTGGCGGGGCTGGTGCTGGGGGAGGCGATCGCCGTCAGCGTGATCGGCACCTGCGCCGGGCTCGTGCTCGGCCTGGCCGCCAGCAAGCTCCTGCCCGGTGCGCTGGGATTGGGGAGCTTCATCACCCCACAGCTGACCCTGTGGGGGCTCGGGCGCGCCGCGCTGGTCGGCGTCACGATCGGCGTGGTCGGCGCCCTGTACCCGATCTGGCGCGTCACTCGGATGCACTCCTCGGTGTCATTGGCTCTCACCTGAGGCGGGCGGTCAGCGGTTGCGCCACGGCGGGGTCGGCTCGGCCGGGTCAGGAGGCGCCGTGTTCCGCCACCAGGCCGTCGACCAGGCGGACCACGCGGTCCGCCCGCTCGGCCACCGCGAGGTCGTGGCTGACCACCACGACCGTCATCCCGCGATCCTGGCGCGTCTTGGCCAGCAGGTCCAGGGCGCGGCGGCCGCTGGCCGAGTCGAGCGCGCCGGTCGGCTCGTCGGCCAGTAGGACGCTGGGGTCGTTGGCCAGCGCTCGGGCCAATGCGACGCCCTGTCGCTGACCGCCCGAGAGCTCGGAGGGAAGATGCTGGGCTCGATCCGAGAGCCCGACCTCGTCGAGCAGCTCCGCGCTGCGCCGCCGGCGCTCGCGGTGCGAGAAGCCGGTCGCGATCAGCGCCGCCTCGATGTTGCCCTGCGCGCTCAGGTACGGCAGCAGCAGGTTGTCCTGGAACACGAATCCGACCACGCGCCGGCGGAACTCCACCGCGCGGCGTGGCTCCGGGACCAGAACGCCGCCGATCTCGACGGAGCCCGAGTCGGGCCGGTCGAGGCTCCCGATCAGGTTCAGCAGCGTGCTCTTGCCTGACCCCGAGGGCCCGGTGATGGTCACGAACTCCGAGCCCGCGATCCGCACCGAGACTCCGCGCAGCGCCTTGATCGGGCCGAATGACTTGACGACATCGTCGACGACGACCTCGGCGCCGCCCGCGGCCGCCGGCTCGCCTTCCGGCGCCTGCGCCGGTTGCCCCCGGGCGACGCTCACGGCTTGACTTGTACGGGCCAATTGAGCGTGATCGACCCCGCGCTCGTGTGCACCACCGCCTGGAAGGAGAGCGGATAGCCGATCGCCGTGGGCGGGAACGTGAGCTTGTCCGCCCAGCGGCCGTTGGTGACCGAATGGGTCGGCGGGGTGTCGCGACCGACCACGGAGCCGTTGAAGGCGAACTCGATCGCGACGGTCCCGGACAGGGGCTTGCCGGCGGCGTCGGTCACGTGCACAGAGTATGCCCACGGCCGGCCGGCGATCGGGCTGTGTCCGGTGCCGTGGAGGGTCCCGCGGACCGGTCCGGCGGTGACCGAGGAGGACGCGGTCGTGGCGGTCTGGGCCGGGGTGGCGGCGGTGGTGGAGGCGGTGCTCGAAATGGAGCTCGAGCTCGCACCGCTGCCGCAGGCGGCGAGCGCGGTGCACAGCAGTGCCGCCGCCGGGAGCGTCGGGTGTCGGGAGGTGAGGGCCACGCCCCCACGCTACAACGCACGTGGCCTACAGGCGGTCGCGCTCGATCGTGATCACCGTCCGGACGCCGTCCTGGCCGTCGACGGCGATCATCATCGGGGCCGCGCCGGGACCGACCTCGACCAGGATCCGCTCCGGATGGTCGACGAGGTGACGCACCACGCTCGGCGGGTTGTCGGCCACCGCCGCGACCTGGAACACGTCGTCGCGGCCGTCGTAGGCGACGAACTGCAGGGCCAGCCGCGCAGCCTCGATCTGCGATGAGAAGGGCGGGTCGACCGTCTCGATCGACACCTCGCCGTCGGCCAGATCGTGGCTGACGGCGTCGAGGTATTCGGTCCATTGGTCGTGGGCGAGTGTCCGGTGGGTCTGCATTGGATCTCCCTCGTGGATGCCCAGCATGCCGCCTCGAGTCCTCAGAGCCTCACCGTATGGCGGTTGCGAGCCCCGTCCATCCGCCGATGCAGCCCATAGCGATCCGTAGATTCACCGGAACCGCAGTCCGGGGCAGGCGGCCCGGGCGCCGATGCGAGAGGATCGTCGGCGGATGGGATTGGAACTGGGACTGGCGATCGCGTTCACCCTGGCGTTTTCGGTCACGAACGGGTTCCACGACGCCGCCAACGCAATCGCGACGCTCGTCGCCACCCGCGGTGCGCGACCGGGGCAGGCCGTCGCGCTCTCCTCGGTGTTCAACGTCATCGGCGCGCTCGTGCTCGGCACCGCGGTCGCCGACACGATCGCCGGGATCGTCACCGTCGACAGCAAGAGCGCGGTGGCGGTGATCGGCTCCGGCGTGCTCGGCGCGGTGCTGTGGAACCTGTTCACCTGGTGGCGGGGGCTGCCCTCGAGCTCCGGGCACGCCCTCGTCGGCGGCCTGGTGGGCTCGGCGCTCGCCGACGCCGGCGTCTCCGCCGTGCACTGGGGCGGCTTGAAGGACGGTCAGCCGATCGGCGTGATCGGGGTGCTGGTCGCGCTCGCCGTCTCGCCGGTCCTCGGGCTCCTGTTCGGCTATGGCCTCACGCGCCTGTCCAAGCGCGCCCTGCATCGCGCCACCCGCCGCATCCGCACGCCCGTCCGCGCCGCCGAGTGGGTGATGACGGCCGCGCTGTCGCTGAGCCACGGGGCCAACGACGCGCAGAAGTCGATGGGCGTGATCGCGGGGATGCTGGTGGCCACCGGCCACCTCCACAGCTTCTCGGTCCCACTGTGGGTGAAGCTCTCCTGTGCAGCGGCGATGACGCTGGGGACCGCATTTGGCGGCTGGCGGATCGTCCGCACGATCGGCCGGCGCATCTTCCATCTCACTCCGGTCGACGCGTTCGCGAGTCAGAGCGCATCCACGGCGGTGATCTTCGGCGCCTCGCTGCTCGGCGCGCCCGTGTCCACCTCGCACGTGGTCTCATCGTCGGTCGTCGGGGTCGGCGCGGGCCGCCGGCGCACCGGGCACATTCGCTGGACGATCGTGCGCTCGATGGCGGTCGCGTGGCTGCTCACGCTTCCGGCGGCGGGGGCGGCCGGTGCCGCTACGTTGTTGATATGGAACGCGATCGCGTGAGTTCACGGCGCTGGTTCCTGCCCGAGACACCCGACGTGCTCGGGATGCTCCGGGCCCAGAGCGCGATTACCGTCGAGGGCATCGAGGCGCTGGTGGCCTGGGCGGGCGGGGAGGAGGCGGCGGCCGACCGCGTTCGCCAGTGCGAGCATCGGGCCGACAGAGCCAAGCGCGAGCTCGCCACCGCATTGTCCACGGCCTTCACCACGCCGCTGGAGCCGGAGGACCTGTTCGAGCTCTCTCGGCGCCTCGACGAGGTTCTCAACAGCGCCAAGAACACGGTCCGCGAGGCCGAGGTCATGGGGATCGCGCCCAACGGCGCAATCGAGGACATGGTCACGGCGCTGCTCGAGGGGACGCGGCACATCGCCGAGGCGTTCGCCGCGCTCGACGCCCCAGCCGGCGCCGTCGCCCCGGCCGGCGCCGAGGCGACGGCCGCGGCCGACATCGCAGTCAAGAGCCAGCGCCGGCTCGAGCACATCTACCGGGTCGCGATGTCGGCGCTGATCGACGAGGAGGACCTGCACGAGGTGGCGGGACGCCGCGAGCTGTACCGGCGCCTCTCGCGGATGAGCGACATCCTCGTGGCGGTCGCCGAGCGCGTCTGGTACGCGGTGCTCAAGGAGAACTGAGAGCGGCGCGCAGGCGGGTTGCGCCGGCGATCTGCGCGCGGGGCGCTTGCGGCGAACTACCGACGACCGCGCGCGGTGAGTGCCGATCGCGGATGGCGGCCTACAGCCGATGGCGAACGCGCCGCTCGACCTTACTCTGCGGACACTGCATCGAGGGCAAAGGTGGGGTGTCATGTCGTTTTCATCGCAGCATGGGACGGCCGAGCACGGCGCCGCGCAGGCGCGGACGCGGCGGGACGAGGTCCGTCCCGGCACGTACGTGACGGACGGCGTCAACCTCTACCGGCACATCGTCTCCTTCAACCCGCCGGGCGTGCGCATGGTCCAGCTCGAGGACTGCATGTCACTCGAGCTGTTGCTCGTCCCCGCCGTGGAGTACCGCAGCTGGCAGGTGCGCCCGGTGATCGTGGGGGAGTAGCCGCCCTAAGGCAGCTCACCCAGCCGCTCGTCCAACTCCGCCACCACGTCCCGCACGATCTCCCCGACCCGGCGGTCGCTGCGGACGATCAGGTGCGAGCGGGGCGGGGCTTCGTCGAGTGGCTCCCAGGAGGATTGCTCGCTCATGACGATGTCGACGCTCGCGTCGGAGGCGCCGCGGCCGGTGCGGTCGCGGTGGAGCGCGCGCTCCAGCAGTACCTCTGACGGCGCCCGGCACTCGATGAACACGACGGGCGCAGCGGCGGCGAAGGCGGAGTTGAACGCCCGCCGGTCGCCGGCGTGGCGGAACGTACCGTCGAGGATCGCGCCGCCGTGGGCGGCGACCGCGCGGGCGGCGCGGGCGCCCAGCTCCTCGTAGGTCGCGCGGTTGAACTCGGCCCCGTAGTGCTCGGCGGCCGCGGGCTCGAGCTCCTCGATGCCGGCCAGCCCCTTGCGCGTGACGTCCGTGCTCAGGTGCGGCAGCTCGGTGGCTTGGGCGAGCGCCCGCGCCAGGTGCGACTTGCCGCTCGCGGGTACGCCGCACACGATCAGGACGATCGGGAGGCGGGCCCGCCACGAGAGCCGCTCGGCCAGCGCGACGTGCTCACGCGCCAGGGCGAGCTCGTGGCTGCGTACGGCGCTGGCGTCGGGAAGCTGGCCGGCGCGGACGAGCAGCACCTTCGCGCGCACGAGCGCCCGGTGCGCGGCGTAAAAGCTCACCAGCCCATCGGGGCCGGGATCGCCTCCCGCCGCGCGGTATCCGACCAGCACATCGGCCGCGCAGTGCGGAGCGCCCAGCGCCTCGAGGTCCATCAGCAGGAAGGCGAGGTCGTCGGCGACGTCCACAGCCCGCAGGCCGGGATCGAACTCGACGCAGTCGACGACCGTTGTCGGCTCCCCGAGGACCACGTGCTCGGCGCGGAGGTCGCCGTGGCAGTCGCGCACGAAGCCGAGCCCGCGCCGCTGCTCGAACGTGTCCCGGTGCGCGGTGATGAACGCGTTCGCGAACCGCCACAGGGTGAGCAATCGTTCGCGCTCGGACTGCAGTTCGGTCAGCGCCAGCAGCTCGCCGAGGCTCCCGTCGATCTCCGCGTGCGCGGCCCGGGCGCCGTCGGCGCGCGGGCCGACCGGCACGCAGGCAGCGTGGAAGGCGGCCAGCAGCGCTCCGATGCCCTCGAGCTCGCTACGGCTCGTCTCGCCCCGCTCGAGCTTTGCCCGCAGCGTCTGCTGCTCGTCGTAGCGGCGCATCTCGACCAAGAAGTCGATCGCCGCGGGATCCTCGGCGCCGGTCAGCGCGAGTCCGTCCGCGCCCGCGACGAGGCCCTTGACCCCGAGATAGACCTCGGGGGCGAGCCGCCGGTTGAGCCGGACCTCCTCAGCGCACAGCTCGTGCCGGCGCTTCGGCGTCCCGTAGTCGAGGAACGGGAGCACGAGCGGCTTCTTGAGCTTGTAGGCGCGATCACCGACCAGGAACACCCACGAGACATGGGTCTCGCGCACGGCGACCGATCCGGCCATCCCCGACCCGGCGGAGTCGACCAGCAGCCTCTCGACCTGCTCGGGTGTCGCGTGGGGTGGCACCGGTGCCAACCATCGCACGGCGGCGCTCGTACTGCGACGGACCCTCGGTCAACCGGCGGCGCGCGTCTGCGACTGCGAGAGCGCGAACACGGGTGTGTCCGGCTCAACGCCGCGCGGCAGCACGACCAGCGGGCAGGCCGAGGCGGTGATCAGCG
>Ga0208478_1000264_pt1 | contig 19669 bp, 15 predicted proteins | sample NGESurdeep072012_5_FD_184462 | JGI IMG/M metagenome (GOLD analysis project Ga0208478, IMG submission 184462) | Arctic peat soil microbial communities from Barrow, Alaska - NGEE Surface sample 415-2 deep-072012 (SPAdes) | ecosystem: Environmental > Terrestrial > Soil > Wetlands > Peat ...
GATGTACCGACGTACGAGACGGACATAGAAGGCGAGCGCTGGTCGATCTCCCAGCTGTCCGTTGGCGCGATAGTAATCCTCGTCGTACGTAGGCATACCTCTCCCTGCATCACTGGAGACTGAACCTAACAGAGCGGCTCCTCCCCCCGGCCACGCCGCAAGCCGGACACGCCGTCGGTCAGGTCGACGGTCTGACACCGCGTGTTGAGCGGGACATTCCGGCCGACGGAGAAGGAACTTCTCCTTCGCGGATTGCGAAGCTCTTGATGATTCCCGGGATCATCAGCAAGCCCGGGTGTGCCCGGGCTTGCTCGCTCGCCGGACCTGTTTCCCGCGTTTCCACGCTCTCTGTGTGTTCGCGTCTCGACACTTTCAGCTCGGGCTACCATCGGCCGGTGACTGCTGACGCTCATGTCGGGCGTCCGCGGGCGGATTCGCACTCTCCGGCAGGAGTCGCTTCTGCCGAGACGTCCCCGCCCCGCTCGTCGGGGTCGGTTCCGGCCAGCGCCGGCCGGGTTCCTGCGGCGACACCCGCACGGAGCAGCAGCACCCGAGCCCTGGGTTCGCCCGAAGTGGCACGCGGGTCCGAGCTGTGGATCTACGCGGCCAGTCTGCTGCTGACCGCGGCCGTGGTGACGGTGATGATGCGGCTGTGGCGGGCGACATGGCAGGTGCCGTTCTTCACCACAGGTGACGCGACGGCCGGCGCGGCGATCTTCCGCACCACCCTGGACACCGGGTGGTACGAATTCACGCCGAAGCTGGGCGCACCCTACGGCCAGCACGGTCACGACTTCCCGTTCTCCGACGATCTGCACCCGGCGATGGCCAGGCTGATCGGCCTGTTCACCGATCAGGTCGGCATCGCCCTGAACGCTTACTACCTGCTGGGTTTCCTGCTGATCGCCCTGACCGGGGTCTGGTTCCTGCGCCGCGGTGGACTGTCCCCGGCGATGACGGTCGCCCTGTCGGTGCTGTACGCCGTGGCCCCCTATCACCTTTTCCGCAACCAGGGCCATCTCTTCCTGGCCTCCTACTACTGCGTGCCGCTGGCGCTTGGCCTGGTGATGACCGCCGTGGCCGGTATCGGGCTCTGGGGCCGGCGCGCGAACGCCGGCGTTGTTCTCGGAATGCTGACCGGCCGCGGCGCCGGAACCGCGCTCATCCTGATCCTGATCACCTACAGCGGCGCTTATTACGCCGTGTTCACCGCCATCCTGTTGGCGGCGGCCGGGCTTTTCGCGTTCCTGCGGGACCGCAGCTTCGCACGCCTCGGCGGCGTCGTCGCTGCCGGCGCGGTGGTACTGGCCGCCTTCCTCGGCGCGTTGCTCCCCGACATCCGCTACGCCGCCGCGAACGGCGCCAACGCGGGTGCGTTCGTGCGATCTCCCGGCGAGGGGGAGATCTACGCGTTCAAGTTCGCCGCACTGATCCTTCCGGCACCCGGTCACCGCGTTCCCGCCTTCGCCGATCTGAACCGTTGGTACGGCAGCAACTACCCGCTTCCCAGTGAGAGCCCCGCCCTTGGCGCGGTGGCCTCCGCAGGCTTCCTGATCCTCATGCTGGTCATACCCGTCATCGCGCTCGCCGCCCGCCGGGCCCCGACACCCCTGATGCAGCGGCTCGGACAGCTGTCCTTCTTGACCTATGTCGCGTTCCTCACCGCCACCATTGGTGGCCTGGGCACCCTGGTCTCACTGTTCGTCACGGATAGCATCCGGGGCTGGAACCGCATGTCGATCTTCATCGCGTTGCTGAGCTTGGCTGCCCTCGGGCTACTCCTGGACCAGGCGGCCGGCTGGGCGCACCGGAGAATTCCCGCGCTCCGCCGGACCAACTCCTGGGTGGTCACCACCCTCATCGCCGCCGTCGTCCTGCTCGTCAGGGCCGCCGACCAATCCCAGACCTCCGCCGTCCCCAACTACCGCGCAACGGCCGACGAATGGCAATCCACCGAGACATTTGTCAGGTCCCTGCAGTCATCGAACCCCGCAGGCTCGATGATCTTCCAACTGCCATATATGCCCTACCCGGAATCCGGTTCCGTCAACGGCGTCTCCGACGGAGACCAGCTGAACCTCTACCTGCACGGCTCAGACCTGCGCTGGTCCGGCGGCGGCATCAAGGGCCGGCCGCAGAGCGACTGGCCGGGAGAAGTCTCCCGGGAATCCCCGGAGGCAATGACTGTCGATCTGGCCACCGTCGGTTTCCAGGGCATCGTCGTCGATCGAGCACCGCTGGCCGACGCCGGCAGCCACATCGATGCACAACTCAGCCCCCTGCTCGGCGCCCCCAGCATCACCAGCCCCAACCAGCGATACGTGTACTACTCACTCGGGCCCGTCATCGACCGCGTCAACTCGACGACGACACCCGAACAACGCGCGGCCGCCGCTGCAGCGATCACCCATAGCGGCACAGCAGGGTGATGCGGGGTTCGGCGTGTTGGCCACGCTGAGTGCGGGCAGGGACACTCCCGGCTGGGCTACCATCGACCGATGACTGACGACGCTGGTGTCGGGCGTCCACGGCCACATTCGATCTCCATCGTGATACCTGTGTACCGCGGCGAAACCACCCTCCCCGCACTGCTGGCGGAGATCGAGCCGCTGACGACCGAGTTCGAGACACCGTCGGGTCATCACGCCGTGGTGGCCGAGGTTCTGCTGGTGTACGACAACGGCGCCGACAACTCTCCGGCCGTGATGCGAGCCCTCGCCGAACGATATTCGTTCGTGCGGACGGTGTGGTTGAGCCGTAACTTCGGCCAGCACCCGACCACCCTGGCGGGAATGGCGTCCTCCGGCGGCGACTGGATCGCCACGCTCGATGAAGACGGCCAGCACGATCCGCAGTCGCTACTGGCGATGCTCGACGTGGCGATGGCAGAGCAGGCGGACGTGGTGTACGCGAAGCCGACCAATCCTCCACCGCACGGCGCTGTGCGTAACCTCGCGTCGCGCAGCGCCAAGAGGGTCCTGCGGCTGTCGACCGGCGGTTTGAACGCCACGGATTTCCAGAGTTACCGACTGGTGCTGGGCGAGCTCGGCCGCAGCGTCGCCGCGTACGCCGGTCCCGGCGTCTACCTGGACGTGGCGATGAGTTGGGTGGCGCGCAAAGTTGCGATTTGCCCGATGGTCTTCCGTGCGGAGGGCGACCGCCCCTCCGGCTATTCCTTCCGCTCGCTGCTGTCGCACTTCTGGCGGATGGTGCTCTCCAGCGGCACGAGGGCGTTGCGCCTGGTCAGCATGCTCGGAGTGGCCTTCGGCATCATTGGCGTCGTTCTCGCCATCTACCTGCTGATCGCGGCGGTGTTCTTCCGCGTGGACTTGCCGCAGGGTTGGCCGTCCCTGATGGTGGCCTTCCTGTTGTGCAGTGGCGCGATCCTGTTCGCTCTCGGGGTGATCGCTGAATACGTCGGCGTCGCCGTGAGCATGGCCATGGGCAAACCGCTGTACCTCATCGTCTCCGACCCCCACGACGGACCGCTGGGCCGGATACCCGCGGAAAGCGAAGCAGGAGAGGCCGCAGCGGGAGAGCCAGTCGCGCAAGCTGCACCAGCCGATCCCGCGCAGGGGAGCCCGCCGGCCGACCATCACGCCGAGCCGCGTGGCGCCGCTGTCACATGACGGCTGCCACGTGACGCCACGGCCCGACCAGGCCCTCAGCTGGGTCGTGGGCTCCGGCGGACTTCTCGGTCAAGCCGTCACATCGCGGCTGCGCCGGGACGACAACGGGCCGGTCCTGACCAGCCGCATACCCTGGGCCGACGTTTCCGGCAGCAGGTCCGCCCTGCAGGGCGCTCTCGTGGCGTTCCTGGACAGGGCCAACAGCACGGCGACGTCGTGGCGTATCGCCTGGTGCGCCGGGGCAGGAGTCACCGGTACCTCGGCCCAGACCCTCCGTGACGAAGTGACGACCTTCCACGGCTTTCTCGACGTGCTCACCACTCACGCAGCACCCGCGACGGGGACGTTCTTTCTGGCCTCCTCCGCGGGCGGGGTCTACGCCGGTGCATCGTCCCCGCCGTTCACCGAGGCCCATCAGCCGCGTGCGCTCGCCCCGTACGGTGAGGCGAAACTGGCCGCGGAGGCGGCTGCCGGCCGCTTTGCGCGGGCCACCGGCAACCGGGTGATCATCGGCCGGATTGCCAACCTGTACGGCCCCGGCCAGAACCTGGCCAAGGCGCAGGGGTTGATCTCGCACCTGTGCCGAGCACACATCACCGGCCAACCGTTGTCCGTGTACGTGTCGCTCGACACGATCCGCGACTACCTCTATGTCGACGACTGCGCAGGCATGATCTCCGACGCGTTACGCCTTGACCCGACTTTCGAGGGGCCGCTGACCACCAAGATCCTTGCATCGCACCAGGGCACCACCGTTGGGGCGCTCATCGGCGAATGCCGTCGGGTGTTCAAGCGCACTCCGCGGCTCGTCCTGGGAACGTCGGCGAATGCGAAGTTTCAGGTGAAAGACCTCAGACTGCGCTCGACGGTCTGGCCCGAACTGAACCGCCGCGCGTTGACCACCCTTCCCGCGGGCATCGCCGCGACGGCTGCGTCGCTCCTGCGGTCGTCGCAGCTGGCACGATGCTGAGCACCGATGAGACACAGCGCGAGGACGGGCCGATGGACCACGCCGACAATGACGCAGTGCTGACGTCGCCGCATCGCGGCGACACCACGACCCCAGGCGACGGCCCGGACTCTGCGGTCGCCGCGGAGATCACGCAGGATGCGGCCGGCGACCGGCGGCCGCCCGCCGAGGCCACCCGCCCCAGGACCCCGCTGTCGGAGTTGTGGATCTACCTGGCGACCCTGGCGATGACCAGCCTCGCTGTCGCGGTGATCATGCGTCTGTGGCGGGCGACCTGGGAGGCGCCATTCTTCAATCACGGTGACGCGGTGGCAAGTGCCGCGCATTTCCGGACCACGTTGGATACCGGCTGGTACGAGTTCACCGCTGAATTGGGTGCGCCGTACGGCCAGCATTATCACGATTTCCCTTTCTCCGACGATTTGCATCCGGCAATGGCGAAATTGCTCGGCCTCTTCACCGATCGGGTTGGCGTCGTCTTCAATGTCTATTACATTCTCGGGTTCCTGCTGGCCGGATTGACGGCGACGTGGTTCCTGCGGCGTTGCGGAATGTCACCGACAATGACGGTGGCCATGTCCGTGCTCTACGCGGTGGCTCCCTACCATTTCATCCGCAACGAAGGTCACCTGTTCCTGGCTTCGTACTACTGCGTGCCGCTTGCCCTCGGACTGGTGCTGGCCGCGGTCACGGGGAAGCCGCTGTGGGGCCGTCGCGCGAACGCCGGCGCCATCATCGGGACGCTGACCGGTCGGTCCGCGGGCACGGTGCTCATCTTGATCCTGATCACCTACAGTGCTGCCTACTACGCCGTCTTCACCGGAGTTCTGCTGGCGGCGGCGGGGCTGTTCGCCTTCCTACGTGATCGGCGACCTGCCAGGCTCGGTGGCGTCATGGCGGCAGGTGCCGTGTTGGGCGGTGTGCTCATCGCCGCCATGCTGCCCGACATCTTGTACGCGGCCGCGAACGGTTCGGACGCTGCTGCCTTCATTCGCTCCCCCGGCGACGCCGAGACGTACTCGTTGAAGTTCGCCGGCCTCATTCTGCCGGCGCCCAGCCATCGCATTCCGGCATTCGCCGCGTTGAACACCTGGTACAACACCAACTACCCGCTGCCGGGCGAACTCCCCTCGCTCGGCGCGGTGGCGGCCGTCGGATTCGTATTCCTCATGCTGATCGTGCCGGTTGCCGCGCTGGCCTCCCGTCGATCACCGACCGCACTCGGGCAGCTAATGCGAGCGCTGTCCTTTCTCACCTACGTCGCGTTCATCACGGCGACCGTCGGCGGGCTCAGCACCTTGGTCTCGCTGTTTCTCACCGACAGCATCCGGGGCTGGAACCGGATGTCGATCTTCATCTCGCTACTCGGCCTGGCCGCGGTGGGACTGTTGTTGGATCAAGCGGTCCGCTGGCTGAGGACCAGGCCCGGGAGAGTGGGTCGGGTGCGGACCTGGATCAGCGGCACCGTCATTGCCGCGGTCGTGTTGATCGTCGGAATCGCGGATCAATCCCTGATCATCGCCGTGCCCAACTATCAAGCCACGGCCGACGAGTGGCGTTCGAACGAGACGTTCGTCCGCGCCCTGGAATCGTCGGTACCGGCCGATTCGATGATCTTCCAGCTACCCAACATGCCGTTCCCCGAATCCCCGGCGTCCAACGGTATCTACGACAGTGACCAGCTGAGCCTGTACCTGCACGCATCCAGCCTGCGGTGGTCGGGCGGTGGGATCAAGGGCCGCCCGCAGAGCGACTGGCCCGGGCCGGTGTCCCAGGAGAATCCCGATGCAATGACCCGTGACCTGGCGACCGTGGGGTTCGAGGGCATCGTCGTCGACCGGGCGGCCTTGGCTGATGCCGGCGCACAACTCGACACGCAACTGACACCCCTTCTGGGCCCCGCCGGCTTGGTCAGCCCCGACCAGCGCTACGCCTACTATTCGCTCCAACCGGTCATCGACCAGGTGATGTCAACGTCGACAGCGCAACAACGGGACGACGCCGCGCAGGTCATCACCCATGTCCCAGGGGGCGAAGGCTAGCCAGGAACCGTCGGGCCGTCGTCCGGGAAACCGTAGAACCGGATGCTACGGTCGGACCGTCCACAGGGCAGCCGCACGGTCGTCCCCGGACCAACGTGGAGCCTGCAAACGCACGTGATGCTGACGGAAACGGCGACGAATGGACCATCGCGACCCCACTGGTGCCGCCACATCCGCGCAGAGCGTGCATCTCAAGGAGCGGACCTTGACCTTCCCGAATCTGCTGCTGTTGCTCTTCGCCGTCGGGGCAGCCGCAACGGGTCAGCTGATGCTCAAACACGGGATGACCGGCGTCGCCGCATCGGTCTCCAAGGACGGTGGCCAGCTGCTCGTCAAGGCCGCCACCTCGGGATGGGTGCTGGGTGGCCTTGCGGTTTTCGGCATGTCGGCGCTGGCGTGGCTCACCACCCTGTCGCGGGTCCCACTGAGCGTGGCGTACCCGTTCAATGCGATCGGACTGTTGATCATCATCGGGACCAGTGTGGTCGTCCTGCACGAACGGGTATCACCCCTCGCCTGGCTCGGCGTGTTGATGGTCGCCGGCGGCCTTGTTCTCGTGGTGCTGGCTCAGAACAGCTGATGCCGCCACCGCCGAATGCAAGGGCGGCCGACACGCGGCCATCACCTGTTCGACTGCGGCACCACCGATCGCTTCCTGCGGCGTTGCAACCACACGTATGAGGCGCGCCGGACGAAGGCCATCGCCGTCGCGCGGGCATCGCCGATCCGCAGATCCCACGCGGACAGCAGACCTGGGTGCTCGTCAGCGAGCGTGTGATGGAATTCGCGAGCGTGCTTGGCTTGTTCGCGCGCCAACTCCACGCTCCACTGACCGAGATTGATGCGGAACCCTGCCAACGGGCGGCGGATCGCCACCATGGGGCCGTTCAGGAGTACCCGAGCGAACGTGGCCTGATCGATGAGATAGGGCGACCGGGAATCCCATCCTCCGCTGCCCGCCAGGACCTCGCGTCTGACCATGACGCAGGCCGGTTCTCCGAACACGTTTGTCCCTGCCCGGACTGTCCGGCGGATCGCAGTCGCTCCACTCACCAGTCCGTTGAGGTGCTGCACACCTCGCCCCCGCACCAGGGGAATTCCAGCCTCGTCGACGATGTCACGCTGAGATGCGACGAGCACCGCTTCTGGGTAGCGGTCAAATGCCGCCACCTGCTCCGCGACGTTGGTCGGGTAGAGAAGGTCGTCGCCGCATACGAGCTTGAGCAGTTCACCGGATGCCTGGTCGGTGACTGCAGCCCAGTTCGCCGGGGCCCCACCACCCGGCGGAATCTGCATGACGCGGATGCGCGGGTCGGAGCGGTAGCGCTGGATGATCTCCCACGTCGAGTCGGTCGAGGAGTGGTCCGACACGATCAACTCGAAGTCACTGTAGGTCTGCTCCAGGATTGACCGGAGCGTCGCTTCAATGAACCGATCGCTGTTGTAGGCAGGGACGACCAACGAAACCCGGGGGCTCATTGACTCTCCTTCTTGCGCTTTTCGCGGGCCGCCAGGCGAGCATGATCCGTCGCCGTGCGGCGGAACGAGAATCCGCGGTGGCCGAAAAAGCTCACCAACATGGTGATTCCGGTGATGAAGAATTGCGACAAAAGCACCGGGAGGTTGAATACCTCGACAAACAGCGGAAGCAGCGCTGCGTTGATGCCGAGAGAGGTCAGGTTGACCATTTCGAAGCGCCAGAGATCCCGCAGGACATGACCGCGCACGCGGAAGACGAAACGGCGGTAGAGCACGAAGGCACACAACACGGAAGCAACGTGCGCGCAGAGCAGCACGGCCATGTAACCGAGCCATTCCTGCAAGAGCAGCTGAAAAGCCACGAACCAGGCAAAGCCCACGACCGTGTTGGTCGTACCGACCAGCAGGAACGCGATTCGCTGATCCCTGACCAACCGCAGCAGCGGCCCCGGTTCCCCGCTCATCCCGGCCGGCGGAAGAGGATCGGTATCTGCCCCGGGGTCCGATCCCGGAATGTCAGACGGCTGCGCCGACGCGTCCCGATCCGTTTCGCCGGGTGTCACCGTCGCGGGCCGAGGTCCGCCGCAACCATCTCGGCGACGATCTGCGGAAACGTCAGAGTCGGAGTCCAACCCAGATCGCGTCTGGCCAGGCCGGCATCGCCGGTCAGATCCACCGCGTCCACCGGCCGCACGAATGCCGGGTCGACCCGTATGTATCGCTCCCAGTCCTCGATGCCGGCGTTCCGGAACGCCTCGCGCACGAAATCCCTGACCGTGTGCGAAACGCCAGTAGCGATGACGTAGTCGCCGGCGACGTGATATCGGGCAGCCAGCACCATGGCGTCGACGTAGTCCGGCGCCCATCCCCAGTCGCGCCGCGCGTCCAAGTTGCCCATCGACAACTCGGACTGCTCGCCACGGGCGATCCTGGCCGCTCCCATGGTGATCTTCCGGGTGACGAATGTTGCCGGCCGGCGTGGCGACTCATGGTTGTACAGAATCACCGAAGCGGCGTGCAGTCCGCGCCCACGGTAGACCCGCACCATGTGGTGTGCGTACGCCTTGGCGGCGCCATAGGGAGTGATCGGGGCCACCGGTGTCGACTCGTCCTGCGGGCTCACGCCGGGATTGCCGAAGATCTCCGCGCTGGACGCCTGCACGACCCGTACGGCCCGACCGGCCGAGTCAGCGAGTTGCCAGGCGGAATCCAGCAAACCAGCGACGGCCAACCCCGAGATCCGACCCGTCGCGACCGGCTCCGCCCACGACTGGGCAACCGAGGAAATCCCGGCGAGGTTGTAGATCTCGTCGGGTGCGAGCTGCTTGACCAGCTCGGCGACCGCATCGACATCATTGAGATCACAGACATGCGTCTGCAATCCGGGCATCGCCTGTGCGGCCGGACCGGCATCGGCGAACTCACGGACCATGCCGTGAACCAGGACACCCTCGGCAAGCAGGCGCTCGGCGAGGTAGCCACCATCCTGACCGGATACACCGGTGATCAGAGCGGTCGTCATAGGCAGAGTCAGCTACTTACCGGACAGCGTCCGTTGCTCGGACAGGTCGGAATCGACCATCATGGTGACGAGTTCGGCAAACGACACGGTCGGCTGCCACCCCAACCGTTCCCTGACCTTCGTGGCATCACCGATCAGCAGGTCGACCTCGGCCGGGCGAAAGAACTTCGGATCCACGTACACCAGCTTCGACCAATCGTCGATGCCCACCCGGGCGAAGGCGATGTCCAGGTACTCCCGGATCGAATGCGTCTCGCCGGTCGCGACGACGTAGTCGTCGGCCTCGTCCGCCTGCAGCATTCGCCACATCGCGTCGACGTAGTCACCGGCGAAACCCCAGTCCCGCTTCGCGTCGAGATTTCCCAGCGAAATCGAATCCTGCAGCCCCAACGAGATCCTGGCCACCGCACGGCTGATCTTGCGGGTGACGAACTCCGGGCCGCGACGGGGCGACTCGTGATTGAACAGGATCCCCGACGAGGCGTGCATGCCGTAGGACTCTCGGTAATTGATCGTCATGTAGTGACCGAAGACCTTGGCCACGCCATACGGCGAGCGCGGCCACAGCAGGGTTGCCTCACTTTGCGGGACCTGCTGGACCTTGCCGAACATCTCCGACGAGGACGCTTGATAGAAACGGACTTTCGACACGTCATCGCCCGAGTAGAGGCGGGTCGCCTCCAACATGTTCAGCACCCCAAGGCCGGTCACCTCGCTGGTCAACCGCGCGTTCTCCCACGAGTACGCGACGAAGGAGATGGCGCCGAGGTTGTAGACCTCGTCGGGAGCGGATGTCTGCAGGGCGCGCAACAAGCTCGACAAGTCGGTCAAATCGCCCGTGACGATCTTCACGCCGGGAACTTCCCGCTCGACCAGCTCGCGCTTGGGGTTGTTCTGCCCGCGGACGAGGCCGAACACCTCGTACCCTTTGTTGATCAGTTGCTCGGCCAGGTAGAGGCCATCCTGACCCGTCACGCCCGTGATAAGCGCACGTCCCATAGAAATTCCGCTCCTGTCGTTGCGTGCAAGGGATGGTAGCGCGGCATCGGCGCGACCATCGCGTCAGACACCGCGAGCAAGTCGCCCGGCCGCGGTTTGTTAACCCGATCGGCTGTGGCGCGCCGGTACGGTGACCAGGTGAACGTCGCTCCTTTTGTGTCGTACAGCCAGAACGGTGAGGACGTCGTACTGATGCGCGCCCTGCGTCACGTCGAGAGTGGCCGCTACATCGATGTCGGAGCCAATGATCCCACGATGGACTCCGTCACCCGGGCGTTCTACGACCGCGGTTGGGCCGGAATCACCGTAGAGCCCGTACACGAATACGCCGAACGACAGCGGTCGGAGCGGCCCCGCGACACCCTCATCGAAGCCGCGATCACCGACGACCCGGGCGGCCGGGTGGTCCTGCACCAGATCCCGGACACTGGCCTGTCAACACTGGTCGACGACGTCGGCGACGCGCATCGCGACGCCGGTTGGTCGGTCACCGAGGTGACCGTCCCGGCCCGACGGCTGGATGACATTCTCGACGAAGCAGGTTGGCACGACCGCGATATCCAGTTCATGGTCGTCGACACGGAAGGCGCGGAACGAGCCGTCCTTGACACGGTCGATCTGCGCCGCTGGCGGCCCTGGGTGCTCGTGGTGGAGGCCACCGAGCCGCAGTCGACCACGCCGTCACATGACGAGTGGGAGTCGCTGGTCGTCGATGCCGGCTATCGGTTCTGCCTGTTCGACGGGCTCTCCCGGTTCTATGTCTGCGAGGAACGGTACGACGAACTCGTTTCGGCGCTGAGCTACCCGGCCTGCATCCACGACAACTACGTGCAGCGCTATGTGGTGGACCTGCAGGAGACGGCCGAGCGCATGGGCCAAGAGGCACAGCGGCTACGGGCGACCGTGGAGGGCCTGCAGCCGCTGGTCGGTGAGCGCGAGCGACTGGAGGACGAGTTGGTCCAGGCTCGTGGCCACGAAGCGCAGGCGCTGGCTTCGGCCATGCGCTGGCGGCAAAAGGCCGTCGATTCATGGGCACTGGCCAGCGCGGGTGCGCCCGCCTCCGAACTCTCCTCGATACGCGAACACGCCGAGTCGCTGTCCACCGAACTGGAGGCCATCAGGCAGACGCGGTCGTGGCGCGTCACCGCTCCTCTTCGGATATTTCGTCGGATGGCATTGAAGCAGACCTCCTCATGACGAGCGCGCAGGGTCCGCGGGCGCGCGCCGCGCTGGCGTCGCGTCTGCGTGCGGTGGCCGCGGTGATGCTGCCCGATCTCCCGCACCAGATCGACGACCCGGCGCACGACGCGGCGCGGGTCTTGTCCGCACTCACCGAGTCAGTGCTGGACGACCCGACCGACAGTCGCATCTGGTTGGTGATGTCCGGAATCTCCGCGGCGTACCCCACGCGGGACGAGGTCGACCAGACCCGCCGTACCTTGGAGCTGTCCACGGCCGACGAGTCGGCGCTCTATCTGCTGGAATCCGGCTTGTCCCGGGCCATGCTCTGGGGCGAGCCGACTGCGCCGATCGAGGTGGTCGCGGGCAGGGTCATCGTCGACGTCGATTTCACCGCACGGCACGACTTGCACTCGGGTATTCAGCGGGTTGTCCGGTCCACGCTCCCGCACTGGAACGTTGACCGGCAGATCACCCCGGCGGCCTGGAACCGGAACGTCGGCATATTGCGGAATCTCGATCCCGCCGAGGCCGCCAGGATCTACCAATGGTCCCTGTTGGACAAGGCCAGGGAGAGTCCCAACACCCGGCGCGGGAGCGGGACCGGCCGCCGAGCGGGAATCGGCGAGCACCCGGAACCCGACGGTGCCGAGCCCCGGGTGCTGATCCCGTTCGAGTGCGTCATCGTGCTCCCGGAGGTACCCCCCGTCGGCGCCGCGGGCAGAATCGCAGCGCTGGGTGCGTGCTCCGACAGCGGCGTTGTCGCAATCGGCTACGACACCATTCCATTGGTATCGGCAGATGCGGTTTCCATCGACGAACCGACCAAGTTCATGCCGTACCTGTCGGCGCTGAAGTTCGCGGATCGAATTGCCGGGATCAGCGACAGCGCTGCCGAGGAATTCGCGAGCTTCGCCGCAATGCTCAGCACCCAGGGGTTGGCCGGGCCACGGGTGGTCTCCGTACCCCTGCCTGCGGATCTGGGTGGCGGATCCTCGTCGGCTGTCCCTGCCGCGACCGGGTCGCCCAGCGTCGTCGTTGTCGGTAGTCACGATCCGCGCAAGAACCACCTGGCGATCCTGCATGCGGCGGAGCTGCTCTGGCAGGAGGGTCTGGATTTCCAACTCACCTTCATCGGGGCTGGTGGTTCGAACCAGGAGTTCTATCGACGCGTCGAGCTGCTCGAGGTCAGGGGTCGACAGGTTGACGTTCGCCTGTCGGTCTCCGAAGCCGAGCTGAACCACGCCGTCGCCTCGGCCCGATTCACTGTCTTCCCATCGCTGCACGAGGGGTATGGTCTGCCGGTCGCGGAATCCATCGCGCTGGGCACTCCGGTGATCACCACCAACTTCGGGTCGACCGCCGAGATCGCAGCGGGCGGCGGGGCAGTGACTGTCGACCCGTACCGGGATGCGGCCCTCACCGACGCGATGCGGCTGTTGTTGACCGACGACACCGAAATCGCTCGACTGCGCGCGGAGATTCTCGGGCGGACGGAGAGGAGTTGGCAGACCTATGCCGACGAGCTTTGGGCCGCGATCGTTGAGCCGGGTCTCTCGGCGCTTGCCCGGCCGGGTGTTCATGAAGGGCGTTGAACAGATCAGGCGCCGCAATGCGCTGCGCTACGAATCTCGCAACACCGTCGAGCAACTGGTCAGGGACATCAACCTGCACGGCAACAGCCGCCGGAAAGCCATTGTGGCGCGGATCGGTGTGCTGTTGTCGGCGATCGGCGCCGATCCGCCCCCGGCATCGGGAACCAGGTCTGCGGTCCAGACCCTGCTCGATGCGTTGCGCCCGCTGGATCACGCCGGGGCCTGGCTGATGGTCGCCGTCATCAGCGGCCGACTGCCGTCAACCGAGCAGGTGCTGGCAGCCGTGCGGTATGCCGAGGCCGACGGGATGGTCTCGGCCCTTCGGGTCGCCATCTGGAGCGGTCCCACCGCACGCCTGCTGGACCCCGGCCCCTTTCCCGAGGTACGTGTGCTGCGCCGCGCTGTTCTGGTTGATGTCCATCACACGGCGGAGGCATCCTTCGCCACCGGCATCCAACGGGTCACCCGCGAGTCGGTTCGGCGGTGGGTGCCGTCGCACCAACCGACCCTCATCGGCTGGCACAGCGACCTGCGTGCGCTCCGGGAGCTCACGCCAGCCGAGATCCGAAGGGCATGCTGGGGTGGTCCCGCCGTCCCGGAGCCCGAGCCCGGCGCTGTTGTCGTGCCGCTCGACTGCACCTACCTCCTTCCCGAACTGGCCACTGAGACCGATCGCACCGACGCCCTGCGGAGCCTCGGGCAGTTTTCGCGGAACCGGTTGGCCCTCATCGGTTATGACCTCGTGCCGATCACGGTGTCCGAGACCAGCCACCCCGCCATGCCGGCCGCCTTCGCCCGCAATCTCGCCGCGATGCGGTACGCGCAGACGGTGGCGACGATCTCCGAGGCGGCCGCGATCGAGTACCGCGGTTGGAGGAGAATGCTGGCCGGCATCGGTGTTCGGGGACCGAACGTGGTGGCGTGCATTCTCCCGAACGAGGTGGGCACGTCATCCCCGGAGGAATTGGCGGCAGCCGAGGACCGCCTGCTGATCGGCGGTCTGCCGATGGTCCTCGTGGTCGGCAGCCACGAGCCACGCAAGAACCATCTGGCGATCCTGCACGCCGCAGAGCTGCTCTGGCGCGAGGGTCTTCGGTTCAGCCTCACCTTCATCGGCGGGCGATCCTGGAGCAGCGATGCGTTCTTCGGCAACCTGGACACGTTGCAGCGCAACGGCCGACCGGTGGAAAGTATCTCGACAGCCAGTGATGCACTGCTCTGGAGCGCCTACCGGTTGGCCAGGTTCACCGTCTTTCCTTCGGTGAACGAGGGTTTCGGGCTGCCTGTGGTCGAGTCCATCACCTGCGGGACGCCCGTGATCACCTCGGACTTCGGCGCGATGCGCGAGATCGCCCAGGACGGTGGCGCCCTGCTGGTCGATGCGCGGGACGATCATGCATTGACCGACGCCATGCGCACACTGTTGACCGACGACATCGAACTGGGCAGATTGACCGACCAGGCAGCGCGGCGTCCGGTGCGCACCTGGGACAGCTATGCCGCAGAGGTGTGGGACCTGTTGACCGCGCCCTCGAGTTCGCCGCCGGCGACGATCGGTGTGTCGGAGGATGATCGGAGGTGAGCACCGTGAACGAGAGCAAGGATGCACGAAACCTGAAGCTGGCATCCGAACCGTTGGTGCCCGCTGGGCCGGTGAGCGGATTCGTCGGCGGGACCGTCGACTCCGTTCGTGGGGTCTGGCAGTACCGCGAACTGCTGGATCTGCTGGTGCGCAGGGAGTTGAAAAGCCGGTACAAGGACAGCGCGCTCGGGTTCCTCTGGTCACTGATCCGACCGCTCACCCAGTTGCTGGTGTACTACGTCGCCATCGGCAAATTCCTCGGCGCGGAGCGGTCCATCCCCGACTTCGCCGTCTACATCTTCACCGGACTCACCGCCTGGACACTGTTCAGCGAGATCGTGAGCAGCGGGACCGGTTCCATCGTCGCCAACGGTGGTCTGGTCAAGAAGATCTATCTCCCGCGCGAGGTTTTCCCGCTCTCGGTGATCGGATCCGCGATCTTCAATTTTGTCATTCAATTCGCGATCCTGTTCATCGCCACGCTGGTGGCCGGTTATCCACCGACAATTGTCGGTCTCGGGTACGTGCTGTTGGGTACCGTCCTGCTGCTCGTGTATGCGACCGGGGCGGCCTTTCTGTTGTCGGCCGTCAACGTCTACCTTCGTGACGTCCAGTATCTGGTCGAAGTAGTTCTCATGGTGGGGTTCTGGCTCTCACCCATCGTGTACGCGTGGAGCTTCGTGAACACGGCCGTGCAGTCCGCTTTCCTGAACAACTTGTATCTGGCCAATCCGGTCACCCTGGCGGTCCTGGCGTTCCAGCGTGGAATGTGGGGCGCCGGAGCGGATTCACCCCAGCCGACCGATCTGGGTCTGCGGATGGTCATCGCATTGCTCATCGGCATACCTGTGCTCTGGCTCTGCCAGCGGGTGTTCGCCAGGTTGCAGAACAACTTCGCCCAGGAGTTGTGATCGATGTCGTCAGCTGTGACCGTGATTCGGGTGTCAAACGCCAGTAAACGTTTCGTGATCAGGAAGGAGAAGTCGCTCAAGGAGCGATTGGTCAATCTCGGCCGCTCCAACCAGCACAAGGACGACTTCTGGGCCCTCAAGGACATCGACCTGGAGATCTCCAGCGGCACCACCGTCGGGTTGATCGGACCGAACGGGTCGGGCAAGTCGACGCTGCTGAAGCTGATCGGGGGGATCCTGCAACCCACGTCGGGGACCGTGGAACATCGCGGCCGGCTCGCCGCCCTGCTCGAGTTGGGCGCGGGATTCCACCCGGACCTCACCGGTCGGGAAAACGTGTTCCTCAACGCGTCGATCCTCGGCCTGTCCCGCAAACAGACCACGACTTTCTTCGATGCCATCGTCTCGTTCTCCGGAATCGAGCCTTTCATCGACACCCAGGTGAAGTTCTATTCCTCCGGCATGTACGTCCGGCTCGCCTTCGCGGTCTCGGTACACGTCGATCCCGACGTGCTCCTGGTCGACGAGGTGCTGGCGGTCGGGGACGAACCGTTCCAGCGCAAGTGCATGGACCGGATCCGGCAGTTCCAGCACGATGGCCGGACCATCGTGCTGGTCACCCACGGGCTGGACACGGTGGCTGACATCTGCGATCGAGCGGTAGTCCTGGAGAACGGCCGGATTCAGGTGGATGGAGCGCCGGTCGACGCGCTGCGGCACTTGCGAGCCGACTTCGAGGCCATGCGACAAGTGGACATCGATCAGCAGCATGAAGAGGCGCCCGAAACAACCGCCGCCGCAAAGGTGACCGGCGTCACCGTCAGCGACCTATCGGGCTCGCCCGTATCGACGATTTCGCCGGGCGACGGCCTACTTGTCAACGTCGACGTTGCGATCGTCGGCACTGTCAATGACCCGGTCATCGGGATAGGCATCGACAGCACGATGGGCCAGGTCGTCTACGGCACCAACACCAAGTTGATGGGCGTACCTCTCCCACCCCTGTCCGGGCGCTCTCGGCACACGTTCCGGTTGCCCGCCGTCTACCTCGGGGAAGGGCAGTACACGCTGCATGCGGCAATCGCCCGTGACGCCGGCGTCGAACTGAACAGACTGCCCGCCGGCGCATCATTCACTGTGCATGCCAAGGGGCGCAGCGTCGGCTTCGTCAACGTGGACACCGAACTACTGCAATGACCCGGCCGCGAACTCGAGGAGAAGACCAGGCACGTCTCGATCGTCGGTCTGCCAGGTCAAACGCCGCCGCGAGAAGACACACTCATTGAAGCCGTTGCGGACACCATGTTCGGAAATGATGTCCCCTTTCAGCCGGCGCCTCCGCCGTCGCGACCGCACCTGGACCTGCAGCTGTTCCAGATCGTCACCCTGCGGTTGACGGACGCGGTCAACCCGGTGACCCAACGGTGCGCGGCGCACGTCCGCTCAGGTGAGGAGTCCGTCTGCGGCCAGCGTCTCCAAGGCAAATGGCGCGATCCGGTCGGCATACTCGACCGTCATGTGTACGACATCTCGCTTCGTCGGGGTGTTCCCGACGAATGCCGGGCACAGCCCGGACGAGCAGAACCATGGGGTGGAATCCACATAGTGGGCCTGCTCGGTGGTGGCGATCGATCGGACCGCGGTGGCGTATCCGGACCATGACGGCGTGACCGTCGAGATGCAGTCCGCAGGCACACTGAGAGCGGTGTAACACGTCTGGATGTCTTTCTCCACCGGCGGTGGCGCCAGAAACACGACGTCCTTGGCAGCGTTGCGATAGCGGTCGGTGAATCGCTGCAGGCCGGCGGCCCATTCGTCGAGGGGTAGCAGATTGCCGGTATCTGCGTCGATCTGGCCGGTGTAGTTGCTGGTCACGATGACGAGATCAGGGTTGGTCTGCTGGATCAGGTCGACGGCCGCCAGTTTGCGTGACGGGCAGGCCTGTGCGACCGGAGCGACCGGATTATCGATCCGGACGTCCACGAAGGTGCACCCCGCCATTCCGATGAATCGCACCTGCCAATCGGTGGCGCCGGACTCCGGCAGGTGGCGGAATATCTCCATATACGCCTCGGCCGTCGAGTCCCCCAGCACGTACGCGATCTTGGACGCGGTCGGGCTTCCCCACGAGCAAGCGTCGGCGGGAGGTAGTTCGGAAGCTACCACCGCGCAGTTGCCCAGGCCGTCGTTGACGGTCCTCGCAGCCACCACCTCGTCGAGCGAGGGGGACAGGGCCGGCCACGCGGTGGTGTGCAAGGCGTCGGCGATCTCGAGCCGCAACGTCGCGCCGGACGAGGACACCGGTTCTGTCGTCGTCGACTGCTGATTTCCGACAAGCGCTGCCGGCGGTACGGCCGGGCCTGGGCGGAACACCCAGAAGGTCACCGTGCACAAGGCCATCGCGGTCACGACAACGGCCCGCCGACCTGATGTCCGACTCCAGAGCCCCGCACCGGGCAGGTGCCGGCGGAGCTCGGCCGCGCTCGCTCTTCCAGCCTCGTGGAACGGCAACTCGATCGCGTAGTAGCTGATGAGGGTCACAGTCGCCATGGCCGAGATCACCAGCGGGTAGTAGATCGCCGCGTCCGGGGACACCAGCGCGTCGACGACCTGGATGGTCGGCCAGTGCCACAGATACAACGAGAAGGAGACCAGCCCAATATAACGAGCGGCCTTGTTGATCAGCGGAACATGCCAGGCCGTGATCACCGGGGCACCGCAGCCGGCCGCCAGCACCAGTACGCCGGCCAGCACCGGGACGAGGGCGGCCGGTCCCGGAAACGTCGAACGCTGATCGATGACCGCCGCGGAGAGCACGATTCCGACCACACCGATGAAGCTGGCGGGGCCGGCGAGCCGCCGGGGCAGCGTCATCCCCTGTCGGGCGGCCAGCGCGATCAGCGCCCCGGCACCGAGTTCCCACGCCCGTCCTGGGGACGAGAAGTAGGCCGCCGAGGGATCGGTGCCCGTCTGGACCACGCACCAGACGAACGACGCCGTCACCGTCGCGGCAGCCACGGTCCCTAACCGACGGCCAGCGCGGCCGGCGCCGCGTCGGTTTGCCCACAGCGCCACCGCCAGCAGCAGTAATGGCCATACCAGATAGAACTGTTCCTCCACGGCCAGCGACCAGAAGTGCTGCACGAGCGACGGCTGCTGGTAGGTGGCGAAATAGTCCGTGCCGGAGTTCGCCAGGTTGATGTTCGCGGCGAAGCCGAGCGACCACCAGATGTCGTGCACCGTCTCGTCGACGCGGACGGAGTTGAACACGAACCTAGCGACGATCCAGGTGCCGAGCAACGCCGCGATCGCCGCTGGGAGGATGCGCCGCGCCCGGCGAACGTAGAAGTTCTTGATCGAAAAGCGGCCGGTCCTGGTGATCTCGTCGATGATCAGCCCGGTGATCAGAAAGCCGGAAATGGTGAAGAAGACATCCACGCCGACAAATCCACCGTGCGGCCACAGCTTCAGGTGATCGAGGACAACCAGAAGCACCGCGAACGCTCGAAGGCCCTGGATATCAGGGCGGAAGCCGCTGGTTCTGCGTTGCTCGGGCGCGGGGTGCCCAAGTTCGGCGGAACTGACCGGCGACGTGGAACGCCTGAGAACCATGTGCCTCGAATCGGTGCGGGATTGTTATCGGGTACCGCGCGGCGAATAGCAACGGAAGTCTATCCGCCGGCGCATCCAACCTGACGCATCCCCGGACGCGGTGCAACGCCCGCCTCGGGGTAGGCGAGATCAGGTCGCATGGCTAGGCG
>Ga0208478_1000265_pt1 | contig 19620 bp, 19 predicted proteins | sample NGESurdeep072012_5_FD_184462 | JGI IMG/M metagenome (GOLD analysis project Ga0208478, IMG submission 184462) | Arctic peat soil microbial communities from Barrow, Alaska - NGEE Surface sample 415-2 deep-072012 (SPAdes) | ecosystem: Environmental > Terrestrial > Soil > Wetlands > Peat ...
AGATTAATATAGTGAAGTGGTAAACAAGGATTTAATCATTGATGTTGGTGATTCCGAGGTTTCTTTAGCGTTGTTGGAAGACAAGCAGTTAATTGAGTTAAACAAGGAAAAACGTAATGTAAAATTTTCAGTCGGGGATATTTACCTTGGTAAGGTAAAAAAAATCATGCCCGGGCTGAATGCTGCATTTATAAATGTAGGTTACGAACGGGATGCTTTTCTCCATTATCTTGATCTTGGTGCACAATTCAGGACACAGCACAAATACTATCTTACAGCTCTCCAGAAACAAGGCAAAGTAGCACCTGTACATAAGTTCAAACCGGAGCCCGATATTGACAAAGATGGCAAAATAACGGATGTTCTGGTCACCGGTCAGACAGTGATTGTTCAGATAACTAAGGAACCTATTTCAACAAAAGGTCCGCGGCTTGCCTCTGAAATTTCCCTGGCTGGAAGAAACCTTGTCTTAATGCCATACTGTGATAAGGTATCCATCTCTTCAAAAATTGAGAGTGTCGAAGAAAAAAACCGCCTTAAAGCTATGGTTCAGAGCATTAAACCACGGAACTATGGGGTTATAGTGCGGACAGTGGCAGAAGGTCAAAAAGTTGCTGTACTGGATGCTGAGCTCAGGGAACTTGTGCAGAAATGGGAAGCGGCTTTCATATCTGTAAAGAAGGAGGTAAAATCGCCTAAGTTGTTTATCGGCGAGATGAACAGAACTTCAACTATCCTCAGGGATATGCTTAATGTTACATTTAACAGTGTACATATCAATGAACCTGCTTTAGCCGAAGATATAAGGACATATATAAGGGAAATTGCACCAGAGAAGGAAAAAATAGTCAAATATTACAAAGGTACTCTTCCCATATTCGACTATTTTGGAATAAATAAGCAAATAAAAGGACTCTTCGGGAAGACAGTTTCTTTCAAACATGGTGCATATCTGATTATTGAACATACCGAAGCACTTCACGTTATTGATGTTAACAGCGGTAACAGATCGAGATCGGGGAATGATCAGGAATCAAATGCCCTTGAGGTTAATATGGAAGCTGCGACAGAAATTGCCAGGCAATTGAGACTCAGGGATATGGGTGGAATTATTGTTGTCGATTTTATTGATATGCAATCGCAGGAGAATAAACAACAACTTTACGATAAAGTAAAGGATGTGATGGCAAACGACAGAACCAAACATAATATCCTTCCTCTCACCAAATTTGGACTGATGCAGATAACACGGCAAAGGGTCAGACCAGAAATGAATATAATTACCAATGAAAAATGCCCTTCGTGCCATGGAACTGGTGAAACTAAGCCCACCATACTATTTACTGACGAACTCGAGAGAGGTCTCTCATTTATTGTAGATAAGATTAAAACCAGGAAACTCATTCTTAATGTCCATCCATTTGTTGCATCCTATCTTAAAAAAGGTCTCTTCCCTTTCTATAGGAAATGGAACTTTAAATATAAAATAAGCCTTAAGATACAGGCTGTTACCTCTTATCATATGCTGGAATATCATTTCTTCGACCATTTTAACAATGAAATAGATCTGGCTTAAGTCATCCCTCATTCATCGGGCTATCCGGTACAAATATCCATCATATCTTCAAATGATTTATTACTTTTGTGTTTGAAAAATTTAGGAACACCTAGATTTTCTCTATGAACCTCTGTGCTTCTCTGTGTAACTCATTGTAAGTTCTTTTTTTTTGTCACACTGAGGGATACAGAGCGTCCACAGAGAGCCACAGAGGCGGAGGGGAAAAGGACATTTTTTAATTTGATTATAAATCAGTATTATAATGAAAAAACTTACACTTTTTATATTATTCATTCTTTTTGCATCACATGTTTCTGCACAGATCTATGATCCTGTTACATGGGATTTCAGCTATGAAAAGAAAGGTGACAAACAGTATGAACTGATTTTTACGGCTACTATTGAGAAGAATTCTCATATCTATTCGATGGACATTCCAGCTGGAGGGCCTATCCCAACATCTTTCAGATTCGACACTTTGCCTGGTTACAAACTTACAGGCAGTACCTATGAAGTTACAAAACCGGTAGAGGTTTTTGATGATGCTTTTGGCTTTAAGATCAAAACGCTAAGTAATACTGCAGAGTTCCGGCAAAAAATAACTGCTGTTGCATCCACTTTTACCATAACAGGTGCAGTGAATTATATGGCCTGTAATAATGCCACATGCTCTCCTCCCAAAGATGTAGAATTTGCAATAAAAATAGCAGATAAGGCTGAAAATAAGGTCATTAAAAACAATAATAGGACTGGTGTTGACTCCACGCCAATTAAATCCGGCAGGGGATTGCTGAAATTCTTTCTGATCTCTCTGCTTGCAGGTTTTGCCGGGGTTCTGACTCCTTGTGTTTTCCCCATGATCCCAATGACAGTGGCCTTTTTTTCACAAGGTTCGGATAATAGGGGCAAGGCTGTTTTCAAAGCACTTATTTTTGGTATTTCCATAATCCTGATTTATGCATCCCTTGGGATAATTGTTTCGCTTACAAGTGCAGGGGCAGGATTCGCAAATACATTGAGCACTCACTGGATTCCCAATACAATATTCTTTGTCTTGTTTATAATATTTGCAATTTCATTCTTTGGTGCATTTGAGATTCTTCTTCCAAATAGTTGGGTTACGAGTGCTGATTCAAAGGTTGACAAAGGAGGTATTCTTGCAGCATTTTTCATGGGTTTAACAACAGTAATCGTCTCATTTTCATGCACCGGCCCTATTATTGGCGCTCTTCTTGTTGAAGCAGCGAGTGGTGACGTTTTAAGGCCAACATTTGGGATGATCGGATTTGGAATTGCATTTGCACTACCTTTTACAATATTTGCCTTGTTCCCCTCAATAATGAGCCGGATACCCAAATCAGGGGGGTGGTTAAACTCGATAAAAGTTGTGCTCGGGTTTATTATGCTCGCTTTCAGTATGAAATTTCTGATGACAATTGATAGTGTTTATTCTCTGGGAATATTGTCAAGAAGTTTATTCATTGCAATCTGGATTGTTTTGTTTTCCCTGCTTGGTTTATATCTTATGGGGAAGATCAAATTCTCACATGACAGTGATCTGTCCTTTATTGGAGTTTTCAGATTTTTCCTGATAATAATTGTATTTACGTTCGTGGTTTATATGATACCCGGACTTTTCGGGGCTCCCCTGAACGGATTATCATCTTTCCTGCCATCTCAGGAATCTTCAGAATTTAATCTTCCTAAGATGATTAAGGAAAACAGATCATTGCAAATCCCTGTTGTACCATCTGCCGGAACAAGCATACTTTGTTCAGAACCAAAGCATGATGATATCTTTCATATGCCTCCGGGTCTTAAAGGCTACTTCGATTATAAACAGGGTCTTGCATGCGCAAAGGAACAGAAGAAACCTGTACTGATGGACTTTAAAGGACACGCCTGTGCAAACTGCAAAAGGATGGAAGCTAAAGTATGGTCCGACCCGGAAGTACTGAGAAGACTCAGGGATAACTTTGTGATAATTGAACTTTATGTTGATGACAGAACTCAATTGCCTGAAAATGAATGGATAATCTCCACTATTGATGGTAAACAGAAAAAGACTATTGGGAAAATTTGTGAAGATCTGGAAATATCGAAGTTTAAGACTAATGCTCTTCCTCTTTATGTTATAGCTGATTATGAGGGTAATGCCTTGAATAAGCCGATGCCAACCAATCTGAATGTTGAGGAATACAAAAGCTGGTTAGATGAAGGTGTTGCATTGTTTAATAAGAATAAATAAAAAGTTTTCGCAGATTACGCTGATTAAATTGGATCTATCTGCGAAAATCTGCGAGATCAGCGGGAAAAGACTTTGTTCTTCTTTGTAACTAAAAACATAAGAACTTTCACAGAGTTACACAGAAGGAAATCACTTAATATAAATATTTCCCCGGGTGGCATCTATTTTAACTTTTGCTGTTCCGGGATTTTTGCCGAAAGTCCCATAAGTCATGTACTCTTTCTTGTCCTCATTTAAAGCTTTTTGTTCAGTTTTTATATTTTTATCCGGCAAAACAAGGAAGGCATTTATATGCCTGATATCAAAATTATAAGAAGAGCCAGGATCAAATCTTAACGAGAGGTCGGAATAGCTGGAATTTATATTTATATATTCAAACCCCTTCTCAATAAGGTCAGCATTGATGCTTCCATACCTTGTTGTAAGGTTTATCTCTTTCCTGACAGTATTTACTTTGTAATCGGTGAAATACGCATTGCCCTGAAGAGATCCGATATTCTCAATGAAAAATTTATCTCTTCTTGATTCGCCACTTATCATTCCTGCTTTTTTAATATCATATTTTGATGATATTGAGTTTATTGACAGATCTTCAGTTTCCCCAATGGAAACCTCCGAAAAGGAAGCATCAACATTACCTGAGCCTATTGAATTTATTTTCGCATCGCAGAAGACCATTGTTATTGAGGCCTTTTTACCGAGTGAATTAGCTTTAAACGACCCGTTGGAAATTGAAATATTAAATTCGCCGGTATTATTCTCCATATAAACATCTCCATATTTATTTTCAATCTTAAGATTCAGATATTCGGGAATATTAATGTAATAGTTTATCTCAATGTGCGAATCATATGATATTATTTTGCTGGTCATTCCCTTGAAACTTTCAAATAGCATATTTATATTCGAAGTAAATTCTGTCTGAGCTCTTACCATGTATTTTGAATCAGTGATGTTTACAGTAATTCCATCAAACATTTTTTTAAGCTTTGACTGGTCTTTTGCATAGGCTTTTACCTCAGCCCTTATGTAGGCAGAATCCTTATTCCATGGTGTAATCTGGATTGTACCGTATTTATTGGATACCTCCAGAGTGGTCTCTTTTCCTACCGTTACTGTCTTGATAAAACTCCGGGTTTCCGAAGCGTTTTGTGCCGATAATGAACGGAATATTATTAGTATCAGGCTCAGAGTTATGATTATTTTATAGTTCATAGTTTTCCTTTCTTTCGGGATTATTGTTTTCATTTTCCTTCAGTGTTGTCAGCATATCTTCAAGAATCTGGATTTTTATCCTGTAGTTCTGTATCAATGCTTCGACAACATCTTGGTTCGCAATGTTATCTTTCAAATCTTTTTTAATGTCCACACAAATACTGTCAAGATGTGATAAGTCGGTATTAAGTTCTTTTTTAATCTCAGGATTCTTTGTCAGTAATGGTGTTGCTTCTTTGTAGAGTGAGTTCACAAGATTGTTATAGTAAGTTTCAGTTTCTTTCAATTGAGGATCGTTTCGTGTAAGTCCTTCATAATTGTTTTTCCGGCTGTTCAGATCAGACCATCTGTATGCCGGTCTGAATAAAGCTAATGTCGTACCAAGGATCACAACTATCATTGCTGCGATGGAAAACCATAGTCTGATATTGGATTTTTCCTTTTTTAACTCCTTACGGATCCTTTTCCATATACCTGCCGGGGGACTGTACCTGTCCAGATCTTCCCTGTTCTGCCTGATATGTTCTTCAAGTTTGTCCATATTATTAATTTTTTGAAAGTATACTTCTTAACTTTTCTTTAGCTCTTGAAAATTGGGATTTCGAAGTAGATTCAGATATTCCAAGGATCTGTGAGATTTCAGAATGGTCGTAGCCTTCAAGCAGATAAAGTGTTAAAATAATTCTGTAACCATCGGGAAGCATTTCAATGCTTTTAAATATTTTCCCCGTTTCATATATGACTTCCTCTTCTTCTTCATAAATGGTTGTTGGCAGTGTCTCACAGAGTGTCAGGTCTATCTTTTTTTTCTTAATGTGATTTATGCACTTATTTACAGTTATCTTTTTCAGCCAGGCGCCAAATGTTGATTCAAACCTGAATGAGTCAATGTTCCTGAAGCATTCAACGAATGCATCCTGAAGGATATCCTCAGCATCTTCCCTGTTATTCAATATCCTGTATGCCAGGTTGTACATAGCTTTAGAATATTGATCATATAGGCTGAACTGAGCCTTGCTATTGCCCTTCCTGCACTCCTCAATAAGAGGGGCATGTATGTATATGTTCAAATCATCCACCTGATAAGCTTACCTTGTTATAAAGACAAAATGATATTAGAAGAGTTGCACTATTTACCTGATTGATAAATTTTTTTTCTGATTGGCATGCCAATAAAGACAATAATAAGGATAATCCCGCTCATGAATGAGGAAATCCACAACAGGTAATCACCATATTTTACATACTTTGTTATTCTGGTTTCAGGGTATATTTCTCCTTTTATTACTGCCCTGCTCCACCAGTTAGTCTCCTCTGTTCTCTTACCCCTGATATCAATCAAGCAGGAGACTCCTGTATTGGCGGCTCTCACGACAGGTCTCCTGGTTTCAATTGCTCTCAAAGAAGCGAAGTAAAGATGCTGTTTATAGCCGTTGGTATTTTTCCACCAGCCATCATTAGTTATTATAAATATAGCTTCAGCACCTTTTTTGACATAGTCTGTTACAAATTTTCCAAATACAGATTCATAGCATATAACAGGTCCTATTTTCATCGAAGTAGAAGTATTTTCAAAGCACACCCGGTCCTTTTGCATACCGTAGCCCCATTTGGTACCTCCAAGATATGGTAATATCCTTGAAATAAATCTCCCTGGGCCATTTGAAAACTGCATTTCAATCCCAGGAACCAGTTTCGATTTATGATATATCCCGAAAGATTTTCCGCTGTCAATCTGAACGGCTGAATTAAAATGGTCGTAATAGAGGCCCGATGCGTCAATTCTTCTTGCACTGACAGTTGGCGCCGCTTTCGTTGCTGGATAGAGCCTATAGGTAACTAATCCGATAACTACATTAATACCAGGGTATTGCGTTATCATCCCTTTAATCATTCTTATATATTTGTCATTTGCCAGGTCATCGAGATTGGCAGGATCGTCGATGGTAGTTTCAGGAGTAATTACCCAGTCGGTCTTATCTGTAATTTCTGTATTAGCCAGTGAGATTACTTTTTTCAGCTGATCTTCGAATGGTATTGTGAACTTTTCAGAATAAGGATCTGTATTTGGCTGGATGATTACTATTTCTGACCCATTCTGATAACTCTGCTTTATTGTACAATACCTGTAAATGGAAATAGCTGACGGTATAATAATTACCGATAGCCAGATGAAAAGGTAAAATCCATTCCTCCTTTTTTTTGTAAGTGAATTTACAAGGAATACAGTAAGAAAAAGATTTGAACATAGAATCCATAGAGAGCCGCCGGCAGTTCCTGTTACCTCATACCATTGAATGAAAAGTATATCTTTTGAAAGCCCGTTACCAAGGTTTAACCATGGAGAGACAATATTAATATTGAGGCTTATATATTCATAGCTAAGCCAGAAAGTGATCATAGATATAAAAGCAGGAATGTTACCAGCCTTCAGACGAACGATGTGAGCAATCCATGTTGTAAAAGCCATTAAAAATGATAAGCCCATTATTACACAAATTGCACCTGTAATACTTGCAACTCTCATCCATCCGAGGGAAATTATACTGAAAATTACAAACCCCGGAAGTATGAATATAAAAAAGGCATTTGGAGTAAACCTTTTATGATTTTCAAATAAGTAATTTTCAATCAGGAAAAAAGGCACAAACGCAATTAGAAGGATTAGTCCTGAGCACCATCCGCTCCATGCAATTCCTGAGAGAATTCCTCCAATGACTGACAATCCGACAAGGCTATATTTATTCATATAATTAATTGACTTCCTTTTTTTAAGGTATACTGGTTTATTTATAATATGTACCTGCAAAAATATACATAATAGACATAAGCAAAACAGAAGAATTGCAGTCTGTTTCTGAATCATGAGAATATAATTATTGTGAGAAGGATGCGTTGTTCACTGCCAGCCATTATGCTGGTTTCAATATATTATTCAAAAACAAATTCCGTTTCCAGGGTTAATAAACTTCTTATATTTGTTTCTCATAATCAGGAAAGATGATTTCGGCTATAGAAATACTATTGAAAGGAATAATTCTTGGGCTGGCAGTTTCAATGCCACCAGGGCCTATTGGCATTGTACTGATTAACAGAACAATAAAGAGAGGTCTGCTCTGAGGATTCTTCTCCGGATTAGGTCTTGCATCTGCCGATACATTACTTGCAGTTCTGTCAGGTTTAGGATTTACAGTACTTATCAGTTTTATTAAGGAAGAAAGATTCATTATCATCATAATATCAGGATTAATTATTATGGGCGTTGGGTTGAAAGTATTTTTATCCAATCCGGTAAAGGAATTCAGGAACAGGGAAAAGGCTAATAAGTCATTATGGCGTGATTATTACTCGGTATTTGTTCTTTCAATATCTAATCCGTACACAATTTTTATCTTCGTGGCTTTCTTTTCTGGTGTACATATCAATGGAAAAGTAAGACCAGAGCTGGTACCATTTTTTCTTATTCCGGGGGTACTGATCGAAACTATCGCATGGTGGTTTTTCCTTAGCTATTTTTTCAGCCGGTTCAAAGAGAAGATCAGACTAAGGGCCATTGTAAGGATAAACAAGGTTGCCGGAATAGTAATAATTGGTATAGGAGTAATTGTCCTGTCAAGTGTGTTTACCAACCTGAAACTGTAGTTTGTCTGATTTCCCATTCTTTTCATAGCTGCCCCGATAAAAAATTCGGGGCTTTTTGCATTGTTAAAATAGGTTAAACAGACAAAAAACAGAAAACCCGGGAATCATTTTAATTATCTTGCGATAGAAATTAAAAAAAATGAAATGAAATTATTCATCAACATTTTACTTATGACATTCATTTTGTCGAGTTGCAAAAACACAGAAGAACAGCTGGCCAGACGAGCGGATAAAATTCATGCTTCTATCCTTACAGTAGATACTCATTGTGATACTCCGATGGAATTTTCAGATCCGGCCTTTGATCTGGGAGTAAGGCATGATGAAGGATGCGTGGATTTCCCAAGAATGGCTGAAGGTGGACTTCACGCCGAGTTCTTTGCGGTATTCACGGGACAAGGTCTAAGAAACGACTCGACTTATAACAAAGTCCACCAGAAAGCACTTGAAATTTTCAATGCAATACGTAAAAATGTTGAGAAAAATTCTTCAATGGCTGAGATTGCAACAACGCCGGATGATGCATACAGGTTAAAGAAAGCAGGGAAAATAGCTGCATTCATCGGTATGGAAAATGGTTATCCTATAGGCAAAGATATAACAAGAATAAAACTATATTTTGATCTGGGCGCCAGGTATATAACACTGGCTCATACGAAGAATAATGATATCTGTGATTCATCAACTGATCCTGCCGGTGCGGAAAACAATGGTCTCTCTGCATTTGGAATTGAGGTAGTGAAAGAAATGAACAGGCTCGGTATGATGGTTGATATCTCACATATTTCCGATAAATCATTCTACGATGTTCTTAAAGTTACAAACGCACCTGTTATAGCATCTCATTCTTCATGCAGGGCATTATGCGGAAGTCCCAGAAATCTCTCTGATGATATGTTGCTGGCACTCAAAGAAAATGGAGGTGTTATTCAGATCTGCATTCTGGGGAATTACCTTAAAACACCGGAACCTAATCCGGAACTTGATTCAAAGCTTAAAGAACTTAAGGATAAATATGGTGATTATAACGCACTTCCCGATTCTGCCAAAAAAATTGTGCGCAAGGAATACAATGATATTCAGAAGAAATATGAAAAGCCTGCAACTGTTAAAGATGTTGTTGATCATATTGATCACGTAGTTCAGGTGATAGGTATTGATCATGTTGGAATAGGAACTGATTTTGACGGAGGGGGAGGCGTAGATGGTTGCAGAACAGCTTCTGAAATGAAAAACATTACAATAGAATTGCTTCGCCGTGGATATTCTAAGTCAGCCATAACAAAGATATGGGGTGGAAACCTGATGAGAGTATTGCGGAAAGTTGAGGATTTTGCTAAAAATTCTTTACTCTAGAAAACCTCAAAGTACTCACTATCCAGTCGGGTAATGATTTGTTTGGATCTCTTTTACGCAGATCAAGATACCATCCAAATCTCTTAAGGATTGGAACTTTATGTGTTTCAACAAATTCGATAAGTGTACCATCAGGATCTTCTATATAAGAGAAATGACCGGCTGCTTCACCCATATCGAAACTGTTACCCTCATGACTCTTTTTGCTGTCGACGGTAAACGGAAATCCTTTGCTTTCACAGAAGTTTTTAAGTTCGTCCATCCCATGCATATCATAACAGAGGTGAATAAATCCGGGATCGCCCCAGAACCGGTTCTCATATATTCTTTTCCCACGATTTGAAGTAGTACTTATAAGTTCGATTACGCTCTGTCCCAGTACTTTGCTGAAAGCGCCTTTGAACGGTTTTGATCTTTTGAGAAGTACTCTCTGGCATTCATTATTTCCTCCCGGAAGATCTGCAATATCAGTGAATATACCTATAGTATCATAGATAACTTCATCGTAGCCAAGAATATCAGAGTAGACAACTCTTGCTTTATCAATATCGGATACACCTATTATTGCTCCGTATGACCCGCCGGTGCCTTTTTTCTCATTCAGAAACCAGTCGGTTGCTTCTACGAGCTGGAATATATTCCCATATGGGTCTTTCATGAAAAAAGTCTTTTTACCTGATGGATCTTCAGGAGCAAAAGATGGAACCGGCATACCTTTTATTTTATATGATGCCAATGATTCCTGAACATTTTTTATTTTTATTTTACAGGCAATGATTCCAAGGTCGCCGATCCTGATCTCTTCCTTAATTTTAACCGGTTCTCTTTCTGTGTACTGCCAAATCTCGAATCCACCTCCGCTCTGAAGATTCATTGCAAGTATTGCATGTTTGTTCCTCGGTTCTCCTCCTGTATATGGGAGCATTAGTTTAGCCGGTGCTTCATCATCAAAAATTCGGCAGTCCATACCAAACTGGTCGATATACCATTTCCATGCTTCTTCAACGTTCATCACGCCAATCCCCATTTGCTGGATTCCGCTGATTATGTATCCTTTCATGTTATTAATATTTTAATAAGTTAAGTAAAAAGTGCGTAAAGTACTTAAAGTTACTATTAAAATACTTAATTTCAACCCTTTCAACCCTTCCAACTTTTTACATAGATTTAATCTTATCCGCAATTCTGAAGAAGAGCCACGGACAATATCTTCTGATATGCAACAGCATTAATTCATTCTTGCCTACCAGGATTTCCCGCTTATTTCTTAACATTCCCCTGATTATCATTTCAGCTGCCCGTTCAGGTAAAACCCCCTTAGCCTGACCGTTGTCAAGTTTCCCATGTTCCTTACCTTCAGAATCCAGTGCGTGAAATGAGATTGACGTCCTTACTCTGCCAGGGATAATCACAGATGCTCTTATGTTGAATTTTTTATTTTCGAGGTAAAGTGTTTCAAAGAAACCATGCAGGGCTTGTTTCGAAGCAGAGTAGGCTGAACGCAGTGGAAATCCGAATCTTCCTGATATACTGCTTGTTGCAAGAACATGTCCGGATTTTTGTTTCACCATGAACGGCAGAACTGCTTTGGTAAGAGCAATTGTTCCAAAATAGTTGATCTCAAATATTTTTCTGTCGAGCCATATAGGTGTTTCATCAATTCTTGCCCTCTGGCTGATACCTCCGATATTAAGTAAAAAATCAATTCTTCCAAATTTATTGATTTGTTGTTCTGCTATTTTATCTATTCCGGATGTGTCAGCAAGATCAAAAGGGATACAATGAACCATCATGGATTTATCTCCACATTCAGTTTTTACCCGTTCCAGCCCGGTCAGATCATTTGATGAAGCTATAACTGTGGCACCGCTTCTGACAAATTCGTGAACAAGTGCCTCTCCAATACCTGAAGATGCCCCGGTGATCCAGGCTACTTTCCCCGTAAATTGTTTCTCTTTCCTCATTCTATAATCCGGTAATCAGGTTAACTAGTTCAGTATGGTTCCTTCTCAGAAGATTGAATTCTTCATTTTTTTGTTTAATAAGACTTCTTATTCTGAATCCTCCTATTATTCTTTGGAACTGAAGATAATAATTCCATGCAAAGAGGCCCGAAAGGGGCAGGGTAAGAAAAATAAGTAATCCCTGCCACCATGAGGAAAAAATGAAAAGCGAAAGAATCAGATAAGCAGGTAAGAAAACAAAAGCAAGTGCCAGGGAAATCGCATAGCGGATTGACGAATGAAATTGCGGATCTTTTATCTTACGTATCTGCAGATTAGGAATTTCGAGGAAAGTCAGATTGAAGACATTTCCATAAATAAACAGCGGAAACGTAATTACTATACTAACAATTCCGGCAATCAGCCATCCGATCGGGTGTTTCTTTTTTTCGAGTAATCTATAGTCGGTATTCAGTTCTTTAGCTTTCTCTTTTACCTTGATACTCAATGAACATATTCTCTCAAAAAGAGACGGATCCGACGACTTAAGCAGATTCATTTTATTAACGAGGATTCTGTCCCTGAATAGTTTTGGAAACCTGATATCGTCACTGAATCTGCCATTGATCATACTTCTTAGTTCATCAATAGCTTCATAGTTTTCTTCAGATTCGATGTGCACCATTATCCTTTTCATCTCCTCGGAAAGTTTTGATCTCAGCTCGTTTAGTGCTCTCTCGGGACTAACTTTGTATAAATCAAAGAATTCCGATACTTCAATAGGTTTCCCGTACACTACAGTAAGTACCTGTCTGAATCTACTGTAGTTTGAGAATTCGAGACCGACCGGAATAATTTTAATCTTAAGGGTGAAACCTGTTGCTTCATCTGACTGAAAAGCGACCCTGCAAATACCTTTTTTTAACTGTCTGAGCCTTCTGAATCCGGCATGATCTCCTTCAGGAAGAATTACGAGTCCGTTATTGTTTTTCAGCACATCAATTGTTTTAACGAATATCTCATCGTTGCCTTTAACGCTGCTGAATCCGTCCCTTATTCTGTAGACAGGCAGTATCTTAAGAAAATAAAGGATAGCTGCAATTGTCTTTTTTTTAAAGATATCGGCTCTGGCAAGAAATATTGGTTGCCCTTTGTGGGTGAAAAGAACTGCAAGAGCATCCATCAGAGCGTTCTGATGGTTTGGGGCAAAGATCAAATGATCGTCGGGTTTAATATTTTCGCGTCCAAGAACAATGACTTTCCTGTAGAAGACATTATTATGCCAGAAACCTGCTACCGACTTTAAGAGAGCATATCTGGCCGAATACTTCTCAATATTTTCTTTCCCCATTTAATAAAAGAATATGCATCTGCACGACATCATTTTACTGATGTCCTGAAGTTGTTGAGTGCAAGATAAAAAAAAGTGAAATGTTGTTATTAAAGCTTAATTACTTTTACAACAATTTTTGGAATATTACGTCTTTATACCACCATGTCAGGAGTCGCGGAAGTCATCTTTAATCTTATCTATCAGCCTTCTTTCTTTTTTTGTAGGACGACCTGTACCTTTATCTCTGAAGACAATTCCAATCCCCTGCCGGATATCCAGTTTCGACTTTTCCTCTTTTGTGGTCAAATCTTCGATAAATTGTTCGACAAGTTTTGCTGATACACGGTTTTCTATCGGCTCAATAACTCTGTAAGAATAAATAACAGGTGGTTTTTTTACCGTTATTATCTCGTTTTTTAAAACTGCCCTTGAAGGTTTTACCTGAATATCATTTATGATTATTCTTCCCTTCCGGCATTCATCAGAAGCTATGCTCCTGGTTTTATAAATCCTTACTGACCAGAGGAACTTGTCTATTCGAATAGTTTTATTATCAGTCATAATAAGATATTAGCCTTAGAATCAAATACATAAAACTACTGAGGATTAGCCCCCCCTTGGGGGGGGTGGGGGGTCCTTCTCCGGAGGATGTACCTTTCCTGCCTTATTAAAAGCAGTCATTGTAAGTTCAACCCCTGCAAATGTGAATGATCTGATCATATCAATCACAATTGAAGTTCTTTCTTCCATAAACTTCTTTTCTTCATCGTCCCATTTGCCAAGAACAAAATTTATTTGTGCTCCTTTCCGGAAGCTGTTGCCGATGCCAATTCTGATCCTTGGGTATTCATTGGTTGCCAGGATATTGCTTATATGAGCAAGACCGTTATGACCTCCATCGTTTCCCTTAGGCCTCATTCTTATGCTTCCGAGCGGGAGGGCAATGTCGTCGACAATGACAAGCATGTTTTCCAGTGGGATGTTTTCCTTTTTGAGCCAGTAGCTCACTGCATTTCCGCTGAGATTCATATATGTGGATGGTTTGAGAAGGAAAAGAGCATGTCCTTTGTATCTGATCTCACAAACCGCGCCATAACGTCTCTCCGTAAAAGAAATATTGGATGCCATTGCCATGGCATCCAATACTGTAAATCCTATATTGTGTCGGGTGTCTTTGTACCCTTCACCTATATTTCCCAGGCCAACTATCAGATATTTCATCAAGCCTGAATGTTTTTTTAATAAAAGGTCAGGTTCTACTTAGCTGCAGGTGTTTCAGGAGCTGCTGCTGCACCTGCACCAGCTGATGCTATAGCTGCTGCTGCTGCTGCTTCAGCTGCTGCTGTTTCAGCCAGAACCTCTTCATCGGTTTTCTGTGCAACACGTGAGGTGGCAATTGTAAGAACCATTGATTTTTTTGGGTCAAGTAACTCTATCTTATCGTAGGATAACTCACCGACCTTTATTCCTTCATGAATTTTCAATTCAGTAATGTCTATAGGAAGAACTTCCGGAAGATCATTAGCTAAACCTTTTACTTTCAGTCTTCTTTTTTTAATACTTAGTTTTCCACCTGCAATAACTCCTACTGAATCTCCTGATACCTTGATAGGAATATTGATCACTACCGGCTTGTTATCGTGAATTTCAATAAAATCTGCGTGCAGGATATTGTCTTTTACCGGATGAAACTGCATGTCTTTAAGTACAGCTTTGTACTCTTTGTCTTCAATAATGAGTTTTACAAGATGTGCTGCAGAAGTATATACAAGGTTTTTAAAACTGTTCTCATGAGCATAAAAGTGAATATTATTCTCTTTCCCGTAGATAACACAAGGTACATTACCTGTTTTTCTGATTTCTTTAGAACTTTTCTTACCTAATTCTGTTCTGAAAGATCCTTTAATTTCTATTGTCTTCATGCGTCTGAATGTTATTGTGCTACTAAGAGTTATCATCCCGATAACTCCCCATTACACGTTTGACATTAATTAAAAAAATGGCCTGCAAATATAGAACAAAGGAATCAGAATACAAAATTTGTGCTAATCGACTGATTTTCTGTTACAGCCTGAATTGTTTTAGCAAAAATATCAGCAATTGACAGCACTTTGATCTTTTTGGAAGTGTTTGTAAAAGGAACTGAATCACTTACTACAAGTTCCTCGATAGCTGAATTGTTAATCCTTTCTATCGCATTCCCTGAAAGTATTGGATGTGTAGCGAATGCCCTGATGCTCGTGGCTCCTCTGTCTTTCATCATATTAGCTGCCAGCGCAAGTGTGCCTGCAGTATCAACCATATCATCAATTATTACAACATTTCGTCCTTCCACTTCGCCGATAATTGACATTTCTTCTACGACATTCGGTTTTTTACGGAGTTTATAACATAATACCATTTCTGACTGAAGATGCCTCGAGTAAGCATTGGCTCTTTTTGATCCTCCCATATCAGGAGCTGAAACGGTAAGACTTTTAAGTTTAAGGTTTTCAATGTATGGCGCAAATATCGCCGACCCAAAAAGGTGGTCAACCGGCACATTGAAGAAACCCTGTATCTGATCTGCATGAAGATCCATGGTGATAACTCTGTCTACCCCTGCAGTACTCAGAAGATCAGCTGACAACTTCGAACCTATGGAAACCCGTGGCCTGTCTTTCCTGTCCTGCCTGGCAAAGCCATAGTAGGGTATAACAGCAATTACTTTATATGCGGAAGCTCTTTTTGCTGCATCGATCATTAGCAGAAGTTCAAAAAGATTATCCGCTGGAGGATTTGTTGACTGTATTATAAAGACCATACAGCCTCTGACCGATTCATCAAAACATGGTTGAAATTCTCCATCACTGAAGCTGGTAACGGAACTTTTCCCGAGTTCAATTCCAAGTTTATCTGTAATTTTCTGAGCCAGATCTTTTGAAGACCTGCAGGAAAAGACTTTCATAGGTGCAGTTCCGAACATTTTCCAATTTTTTTAACGATTATGGATAAGGATCAAATTTGAGTACAAAATTATAAATTCCGGCCGATTTCAGATGCCATTTGAAAAATTGTTCATAGATTCTTCTATATAGTTCAGTATTTCATCTCTGCCATTACCTTTTACAGCCGAAGTAATGAAGGAAACAGGCAATGATTCCCAGTTTTTCAACATTTCAGAATTATATTGATTTACTGAATTCTCAAGAGCAGTAATAGTAAGTTTGTCACTTTTCGTAAAGACTCTCGCAAAAGGGATGCTGTTTAAACCCAAAAACTCCATAAATTCAATATCGGACCGCTGAGGTTTATGTCTGGTATCGAGAAGTACAAACAGAGATACCAGGTTTTCCCTTTTCAGAATATATTGCTCAGTTGCTCTTACCCATTTTTCCCTTAGCTTCACAGGTACCTTGGCATAACCGTAGCCAGGAAGATCGACAAGGTACCAGCTTTCATTCACGAAGAAGTGGTTAATTGTTCTGGTTTTTCCGGGCTGAACAGATGTTTTTGCAAGTTTCGACCAGCCTGTTAACATATTTATTAGTGAAGATTTACCTACATTCGATCTGCCTATAAACCCGAATTCGGGTTTTAAAGGAGCCGGACACTCTTTTATTGTGGGACTGCTTTTTATGAAAACAGCCGAATGAATAATCATATAAATCCTTATTTTAGATCGGGGTAAGGCAACTCGATCTTTTTATAAACCAGATAATTGTTTCCAAAATTGGTCAGGATCTCAGCAACTACATTTAAATAAGAGAGTTTGGGCGACCCTGTTTTTTTCAGGTCGAGAGAACTAATTCCTTTTATAGTTTTTAATATTTTACAATGTGCAGTATCAAATATGCCATTTGAAAGATCGCCCCGATAATATCTGACACTGGTTGATTTATCTGATAATTCAAGTGATATTTTGTAGATACCTTTAATCTTGTAATCGTCCTTGACATTTATAATCAATGCAGGATAACCCCCTACAAGCTTTCCTTCCGGAGTATATTCTTCAAAAAATATCGTGCGCATACCCTTGGAATAACCTAGTTTGGCTTTTAACCGGCCTGTCCTGTAATATTGTTTCTGAATGCCGTCGATAGTATCTCTTTTATATGGAGTGGAGCGAAATGGCTGGCCTTCCTGGTAAAACCAAATCGATGAATCCTCTCTTAAACCATTCCTGTACAAGAAAGTCTGACGAACTTCCCCGGTCTGATAGAATGATTTCATCAAGCCCTCTCTTACTCCGTTTTTGAACGTAACCTCCTTGACCAGTGTTTTTCCGCTCATGTATTGTTTAATGCCTGTATAACCTGTATCAGGAACTGTAATAGAGTCACTTACTACCTGCGATTCTTTTTTGGCAGGTCCTTTTCTGTTACATCCTGTAAAAAGGGAGATGAACAAAATTAAAAACAATGAACCGGTAAATATTTTCATAGAATTCAAAATTATTATTAGATTTTTTTTGCATTTTGCATTTTGCATTTTGCATTTTGCATTTTGTCTTTTTAAATGGGATTCTCCGAATTAATATATACCTCAAGCAAACGGGCTTCATTCAAAGGTTTCAGTGTAACTTCCTTAATCATAGCAGGAAGAAGAACAGTCTCTCCTTTTGTGACTTTCTCGGAATTTCCATCCCAGCCGATTGAGAATTCACCTTCAAGGCAAATGTACACAACAAATGAATCATTAAAGTAGTATTCTTTATCTATTGCATTATTGAAACTGATGATATTAGTGTCAAAAAATTCACAGCTGACAAGGTTTTCAGTTTTATTAAGTACCTGTTCCAGCCTGATTTTATTTGTTCCAGACTGATTAAAATCGATTGCGTCCAAAGCCATATCAGTATGCAATTCCCTTTTTTCTTTCCCCGTGCTCTTTCTGTTCCAGTCATAAATCCTGTAGGTAATATCAGATGTCTGTTGTATTTCAACCAGAACAATACCTGCACCGATTGCATGAACCCTGCCGGCAGGCGTGAAGAAGGTATCTCCGGCATTAACGTTTTCAACATTCATCAGTTCTTCAATCCTTCCACTCCTGACAGCTTCTTTATAAATCTCCCTTGTAACTCCATCTTTGAATCCTGTATAGATTTTTGAGCCAGGTTTACTTTCAAGTATGTACCACATCTCGGTTTTTCCGTAAGCATTATGTCTCTTCTTTGCCAGGTCGTTATTGGGGTGAACCTGGACCGAAAGATCTTCCTGGGCTTCAATAAACTTGATTAACAAAGGAAACTCATTTCCGAATTTTTCATATATCGAGTCCCCTGTGATATCGCCCATGTAAACTTCGATGAGTTCCTCGATATTATTACCAGCCAGGAACCCGTTACTTATTATTGACTGGTTATCAGCAACAGCCGACAATTCCCAGCTTTCACCAATATGAAGTGATCCTGTTGATTTCTTATTATACCTGGTAACAAGAGCAGTTCCTCCCCAAACTTTCTCTTTTAAAACAGTTTCAAACTTTAGCGGATATAATTCAGACATTGTATGTTTTTAAAATTCACTCCAAACTTTTTCTTATTTTTGATATTTAATTCCGCAAAATTATATAAATATGTTGATAGTAGGAATAGCGAACAGTAAAGGTTCAGCGAAAACCAGGTCGGAATCGAGGTTTTGATTTCAATTATAGAAAAGCATCTGTCAATAAGTAAATCATAAGTATATGCTCGACAATATTAAGGTAGAGGATATTATGTTCCTCGATATTGAAACAGTACCGGAATCATCCTCTTATGAACTTTTAAATCCCGCAATGAAGAATCTGTGGGATAAAAAATCCAGGCAGTTCAGGGCACCTGATCAAACGGCACAGGATGTTTATGAAAGGGCAGGAATTTATTCAGAATTCGGGAAAATAATTTGTATCTCCGTGGGTCTTATCAGGGGAAAAAATCCCTTCACTTTAAGACTGAAATCTTTCTTTGGTAAGCAAGAAAAGTCTCTTCTGTCAGAGTTTTCAGTTATGCTTACAAAATTTACCAGGACTAACAAAGAAGCTATTCTATGCGCTCATAACGGGAAAGAATTTGACTTTCCTTATATTGCCAGGAGGATGATTATTAATGGACTGACTATCCCTGAAATACTTGATAATGCAGGGAAAAAACCATGGGAAATCAAACTGCTTGATACTATGGATCTGTGGAAGTTTGGTGATTATAAAAACTATACCTCACTCGATCTTCTTACCTCAATACTGGGTATACCAACTCCTAAGGATGATATTGACGGGAGTATGGTTGCAGGCATTTTCTATAACGAAGACAATCTTCAGCGGATTGTACATTATTGCGAGAAAGATGTACTGGCAATTGCCC
>Ga0208478_1000268_pt1 | contig 19571 bp, 17 predicted proteins | sample NGESurdeep072012_5_FD_184462 | JGI IMG/M metagenome (GOLD analysis project Ga0208478, IMG submission 184462) | Arctic peat soil microbial communities from Barrow, Alaska - NGEE Surface sample 415-2 deep-072012 (SPAdes) | ecosystem: Environmental > Terrestrial > Soil > Wetlands > Peat ...
ATCTGTACAAACAGATAGTACAGGTGTTGAAGCTCACGACAAAGGAATCTCAGGGTCTGTGGTAAATGACCCTCCTGCTTCATATCAGCCATCAATTGAAAGGTCCGATAAAGCCAATTCAACCAGTGAGGATCCTGGAATTGACATCAGGCCAGGCAGTTCTCAGAATGAAGATGATCTGCCTTTTTAGATAGTTTTATTAATATAAACCAGTTGGAACCTGATTATCCGCTATCATACTTAATATTACTTTCAGGTATTGGCATCAATACTCCTGATTTTAAAATAGTTATTGGCCTCTTAATAATCATAATTCTTCTCATTGGATCTGCTCTCATGTCTGCCTCTGAAGTCGCTTTTTTTTCTTTCGGACCTGAGGACCTTGAAAAACTTAACACAAATAAAGATAAAAAGTCCAAAGCAGTCCTGAAACTGTACAACAACCCGGAAAAACTGCTGAGCACTGTGCTGGTTGCAAATAACACGATCAATATAGCAATAGTGCTGCTTGCTGCATTTCTCAGTCTGAGAATGTTTGACTTCAGTTCGGAACCTGTTCTGGGATTTATAATAAATGTTATAGTAATAACTTTTTTGTTGCTTTTTTTTGGCGAAGTGATGCCAAAGGTTTACGCTTCAAGAAATCATATTACAATTGCTTTGTTTATGGCTTACCCATTAATGGTGCTGGAAAAAATCTTTAAACCTGTTACTTCTTTGCTTATCTTCTCTTCCTCATTCGTGAAAAGGAGAACAGGAACACGGCGATCGAACATCAGTATGGATGACCTCTCCGATGCTCTTGAACTTACGTCTGACGACTTTACTGAGGATGAAAAAATACTAAAAGGAATCGTCAATTTCGGGAATATCAACGTAAGTGCTATAATGTGCTCACGGACTGACGTAACTGCAATTGATATCAAATCGGGATTTGACAAAATTGTTCCCGCTATAATCAGTTCCGGATTTTCCAGAATTCCTGTCTATTCAGGTTCATTCGATTCTGTTAAAGGAATTCTGTATGCAAAAGATGTTCTTCCTTATACAAATAATCCGGGAAGTTTTAAATGGCAGGCTTTACTGCGGCCACCTTATTTTGTACCTGAAACAAAAAAGATAAATGATCTTCTTAAAGAGTTTCAAACCAAGAAAATCCATATGGCCGTAGTTATCGATGAATATGGAGGGACCTCGGGAATTGTAACACTTGAAGATATCCTGGAAGAAATTGTCGGCGAAATAACTGATGAAAGCGACGATGATCAGTCATTGTTTCGCAAACTTGATGAAAAGACATATATATTTGAAGCCAAAATCTTACTTAATGATTTCTGCAAGGTGTTCGACATCGAAGAAGATCTTTTTGAAGAAGTCAGAGGAGAGTCTGAAACACTTGCCGGGCTTATCCTTGAACTGACAGGAGAAATTCCGCAGAAAGACCAGATAATCAAGTATGGGGATTTTGTTTTCAGCATCGAATCTGCTGATAGAAGAAGGATAAAGGAGATCCGTGTCGAAATAATAAAAAATGATGGCGATAATAAGAAGGACTAGAATCCTGACATTATTGATCTTATTATGTGCTTCTTACGGTTGCAGGCATATTCCTGTTCCAAAACCCAGAGGTCATTTCAGGATTGATCTCCCCGAACATCAGTACATTCAATTCAATAACCGGACAGGAAAGACCCAGAACATTCCATTATCATTTGAGTATCCGGCATATGGAAATCTTACTTTTCAGGGGGAGAATGGGTCAGATCCGGGCTGGTTTAATATCGAATTCCCATCTTATAAAGCCAAAATATATCTCACATATAAGGATGTTAATAATGATTTAGACAGTCTTCTTGATCAAAGCTATGATCTTAATGTAAAATACCATATAGCAAAGGCTGATGCAATTAAAGAACAGGTTTTCAGTAATCGGAAAAATAAAGTCTATGGTATTTTATATGATTTAAAAGGGAATACTGCATCGGCTGTTGAGTTTTATGTTACCGACAGCCTTAGTCATTACCTGAGAGGTTCTCTTTATTTTGCAACTGAGCCAAATGCAGATTCACTGGCTCCCGTAATTAATTTTTTCAGAGAAGATATCATGCATCTGGTTGAAACTCTGAAGTGGAAAAAATAACACATAATAGGCACTAATGGGTTGTATAACAAAACATTATCTTAACGAGTTCTCTATCCTGGGGGTGTGGAAGATAGAAGAAGATCTGAATACTCTGCTGGACCTTGTTTTACTTGATAATGATGAAAAAAAGAAATATAAAGGATTCAGCAGTAACTCAAGGAAGCTGGAATTTCTGAGTGTAAGGGCATTACTCTCTGAGCTTATCGGAAGGGATGCCAGGATCGTTTATAATAAGAATAACAAGCCATTCCTGAATGATGGCTCGAGGTTTATCAGTATTTCCCACTCACATAAACTTACAGCGATCCTGTTAAGCACAAATGAGAAGGTTGGAATAGATCTGGAGTATATGAGCTCAAACATAGCTGCATTTGCATTTAAATTCATTAACAGGAAGGAAAAAGTCACGAAAGAACAGGAAGAACGAAGATATCACCTGTATATTCACTGGTGTGCAAAGGAAGCTCTTTATAAAATCTGCGACAAAGAGGGCATAAGCATAAGAAATAATATTACAATTGAACCTTTTATAGTCAGGGAATCAGGAGAGATCACGGGACACGTTCGCACCAATAAAATAAATGAATCATTTGAACTGTTCTATTCAAGGTATGATAATTATGCTATTGCATGGACAAAAAAAAATTATGAAACCAGATAATTTCCCCGGCAGAAAGAGTGTGGCTTTGCTTGTTGACCCTGACAAAGCCAAAGGAGATTTGCTTCAAAATATCCTTAAAACTGCAAGTGAGAGTAAAACTGATTATATTTTTGCAGGCGGCAGCCTCACATTTACAAGTATTGACAAGCTGATAAATGAAATCAGGAAGTTTTGTTCAATTCCTGTAGTACTTTTCCCGGGCAACCTTCTTCAACTGACTCTAAATGCAGATGTGATACTTCTTCTATCACTTATCTCAGGCCGAAATCCTGAGTTACTCATTGGTAATCACGTAATTGCCGCACCTCACCTGAAAAATGTAAGGGAGAAACTAGTATCGGTTGGTTACATACTGATAAGCTGCGGAAAAAAGACATCTGTTGAATATATAAGTCAGACCGAAGCAATTCCATACAATAAACCCGAAATTGCCGTAGCTACAGCCCTGGCAGGAGAAATGCTGGGATTGCAGATGATATATCTCGAGGCAGGCAGCGGTGCTGCAAATCCGGTTCCGGTCAGTCTTATCAAAGCAGTCAGACAAAATATTTCAGTCCCGTTGGCAGTTGGCGGAGGGATAAAAAACAAAAATGAAGTTGAAGATATTTTTAACGCCGGTGCTGATCTTATTATACTGGGCAATGGCTGCGAAAAAAATCCTGAGTTACTTACCGAAGCCTGCAGGATAAGAGATAAACTTATCTGAACAACTCAAACATAGGTTCCCCGGTACAGGCATTGGGATAAGGTACCTTGCAGAGTGTCGATAATGTGGCAGCAATATCAGTCATATTCACCTGCCGGGTCACAGTTGCCCTGTTAATAATCCACCCATACCAGATCAAAGGAACATGAGAATCATATTCATACGGTGAATTATAATTCGTCACATAATCGGTTTCTTTCTCAACCCAGCCCGGATTTAAGATAACAATTACATCTCCTGATCTCTGGGGGCTGAAATTATTTATGATCCTCTTAAGATTACCATTTCCGAAGTCGTTAGCCTCAAAGGCAGAATAAGGATAAGCAGCCTCGACACCTGTAAACTGAACAAGAAAACGTGCAACTTTCTTTTGCACATCATCAAGTGAAAGCCGTGCATCTTCAATAAGAGTCCTGTTGAGGAAGACCTGTCTTTCAGAATAACCTTTTACCCAGTCTCCCTCTCCATAAACTGCATTAAGATAGCTCCTCAGCAACTGCAATGCCTGATTCTGCTGAAAATATCCGGAAGGGATATGGTTCTTTTCCAGAACTGCAGGAATCTCCGATATTCCATGAGCTGCAGTAAAGTATATCAGAATATTCTTCTTGCCTATACTATCATTCAGGAATGTGAGAAGATTCTTAATATCATCGTCAAGTCGTAAAATGGCATCTCCCATCTCCACTGATGACGGTCCGAACCTGTGACCAATATAGTCTGTTGCTGAATAGCATATTGAAAGATAATCTGTTACATCGTCTTTACCCAGATGCTCATTTTGTATAAGCCTGATAGCAAAGTCAGTGGTAAGAGAATTACCGAAAGGTGTCTCCCTCAGCAAAGAGTAATCATTTTTATAACTAAATACGTTCTTTGATCTCAGCTTTTTCAGATCGTAAGGGAAATAATTGATATTATTGAACCCCGCTTCGAAACTGTTTGAATCAGGAAGGCAATCAGCATAATCCTTGGCAGGTCTTAACAGGTTCCATGTAGAATTCAGGTATGTATCCGAAAACTTCATTGCATTAAAATCATTAACCCAAACAGGAAGAGTATCAATATAGTATGAACTCGACATCCATGTTCCTGTGATATTGTCAAACCAGTAAGCTGCATTTGCTGCATGGCCGGCGGAGAATATAGCGGAACTCTCTCTTAAACCAATCCCAAAAACTTTGGCCTTCTTATTTGTCGCTATTGCAAGCTCATCAGAAAATGTTGATACCAGTAAGTTTACCGGTGAATGTAACCCCGACTCAAAACTTCCTCCTATTGAGTTGACGCTAACATCTTTAGTACAATTAATAAGTTCATTCTTCAGAGGAACATACCAGTCATCAGAAGTTATTCCATGGAATGAGGGCTCAGCACCTGTAGCGATTGTTGCATGGCCCGGAGCGGACTGAGTGAGCAGATATTCAAATGATGCATTTTTAAAGTATGTTCCCTCATTAATAAGTTTCTTTATTCCATTTTCACCTAACTTGTCATGAAACTTTTCAAGCTGATTGTAGTTCAGCTCCTCCACCACTATCCCTATTACAAGTTTCGGTTTATCGGGGGGAAGATAAGGTCCCTGACCGTACAGTTTCACAAAACCCAAAATCAAAAAAACTATTATTGCAAATCTTTTCATAATTTACTCCTGACTCTTAATGTATTAAAGACAGATTTACCAAAGCATGATAAAAACAGCTTCCCCTGATATAAAAGTAAGGTGCAAAAATAGTTGTTTTAATTTCAGAAGCAAATGAAGAAGATTATTTAATAACCACGAATCTTCCATGGAAAGAGGTTCTGGTAAATGTGTTGGTGAAAACAATGGTGTATATACCTGCCGATAATAATTTTACGTCAATTAATACCGGAATACCCTGAGCAACTTCAGTATTGTAATCGGACATCAACATGCCCACCTGATTGATAATCCTGACGTTTATGTTACCGGTCGTAGTGTCGGGAAGCAAGGCATGAATTGTATTCGTCGCCGGATTTGGGTAGAGAACCAAAAGATTTCCTGTTTTTGTCGTCTCAATATCATTGACACCTTGCGCCATGTCAATAATTAAGTCAGTCTTTTGTCCGGAAACCACAATGGCATTAATAGTTGTATCCCGGTAGCCGTTAGCTGAAAAGGTCAGGTTCCATGATCCCGGAGTCAGAAATCTTATAAAACTCCCTGTCAGAGTATCGGAATAAACCTGAGAACTGTCTTTGTCGTGACCATTAATAAAAACTCTTGCAGGTACAGGTGCGTGAGAGTTTAAATCACGGACCAATCCATGAATACCATATAAAGCATTTTCGAGATAACCGAGTAAGGAGTGCCAGTTATACTGCCAAAGAAGTGGCAACTGTGCTGCAGGAGTAATAGACTCATTATCAAGTTCGATCGTTACTTCTCGTCCTTGTAGTTCATAAGTCACAAAATCCTGGCGTCCTCCGTAAACCGGATACCACTGATAACCGTCTGTCACCCCGTTATCAAGAAAGGTCATATAACCTGAAACAGAATTGAGATGCACAGTATCAGCATATTTTCTGCTTATGCTTTCAAACCAGGCATTATCGGCATGTAATCTTTCCCACCTGTCCCATGGATAGTTAACCACTTCCTCACCAGTATGAAAATTTGCAGAAATGATGAATCTGTGTTTCCTTATAAACCTGATCATTTCAAGAGTTTCTTTCTGTTTCACGGTATTTGGGGTTATCGGATCGGGAAAATTCCGGTTAAGATCATATCCATTTGCATTGAAACGGGTAGGTAAGTTTATAGTATCGCCGTGATTGTATGTACCATCGGGGTTAGCAAGCGGATTTATCCAGATATCAAGATTATCCACAAGGTTTTTCACTCTGCTGCTCAGTGAATAATTTTTAAGAAGATAGTCGGCAAGATGAAGCATCATCACATATCCTCCGGGTTCATCACCATGTATTGTTGACGTGTAAAAAACTGAAGGTTTGTTGCCATCAGTACCGGGATTGTCTGAAATTTTGATGGCAAGAATTAATTTCCCGTTTATGCTTGTCCCAATTGTATCGAGACGACACAAAGACGGGTAAAGAGTTCCAAAACTCTGCATTATGGAATCGTATTGAGTGTATGTAGGATAATTATCCCAATCCATCGCTTTATTTACATTCAAAGCTGAGGTAATACCCTTTGCGTTAATCTTCTCTGCTATCTGATAATCATACTTTTGCAGGATAAACCAATCTACAGTCAGCGGGGACAGACTGACATGCACAACTTTGTCTTTCACCGATATAATTGAAACATTGGCAGTAAGAAATTCCAGAGATTTTTTATCGGTACAGGAAAGTATAACCTCAGCCTGTCCTTGTTGATTGATAATCCGGCGGAGATTGTCATCGGGAGTTACTACCTGCGAAATGCATCTAAATACAGATAAAACAGATATAAATATCAATATCAGGATCCGCTTAGTCATAATGACTTTATACATTAAACCTTATATGCAGTATATCGCCATCCCCGACTATATAATTCTTGCCTTCTATATAAAATTTCCCTGCTTCCTTGCACGCATGCTCTGAGCCGAGTGAAACAAAGTCACGATATTTCATAACTTCAGCTCTGATGAATCCTCTTTCAAGGTCGCTGTGAATAACACCTGCAGCTTTTGGAGCTGTCATACCGGTCTTAATTGTCCATGCCCTTATTTCCATGGGTCCGACGGTAAAGAAAGTCTGCAGGTTCAGCATCTTGTAGGCTGCTCTCACAAGTTTATCAACACCGGGTTCAGCCAACCCGGCATCTTTAAGAAATGCCAGACGGTCTTCATTATTATCAAGTTCCGCTATTTCAGCTTCAATTGCACCCGCTATAACCAGAATTTCAGCCTTCCTGCCTTTAAAAAATTCATTAACCTTTTCCACATACTTATTACCTGTAATAGCAGACTTCTCATCAACATTGCAGACATACATTACAGGTTTCATGGTAAGGAGGAATAGATCATCAACATATTTTTTGTCATCTTCCTTCACCTCAAGTGTTCTTGCATTTTTAAATTCTTCAAAATGTTCGCGGTACAGATGCAGTATCTCCATTCCGTGTTTTGCGTCTTTGTCACCTGCTTTTGCTGCCCGTCCAAGACGTTCAATCTTTTTTTCGACTGACTCCAGATCTTTTACCTGCAACTCAAGGTCAATAGTTTCAAGGTCACGCACAGGGTCGACTGAACCGTCGATATGTGGAAGGGCTTCTTTATCGAAGCACCGCAGAACATGAATTAAGGCATCGGTGTTTCTGATATCGCCAAGGAATTTATTACCTATTCCCTCTCCCTTATTGGAACCTTTTGCCAATCCGGGAATATCGACTATCTCTACTGTGGTATGAATGATCCTATCAGTGACCTGATGTTTTTCAAGCTCATAAAGCCTGGGGTCGGGAACCTGAACAACTCCCATGTTTGACTTTGTTGCGCTGAATGCAAAGGCATTCGTCTCTCCTTTAGTATTGGATATGCAATTAAAAATCGTTGTTTTGCCAACATTAGTTATCCCAATAATTCCACATTGAAGAGCCATCTGTAATCCGGATTAATTGATTCGGCAGCAAATTTATCATAATTCCGGGGATAATTGAAGATTTTCGCAGCAAGCAACGTAGAATGCGCTCTCGGGGATTCAATAATTGAGTGCCTGGAGTGACTAAAGTGACTAGAGTGACTAAAGTTATGCTAATTATGCTAATTTTCACCTTTCTAAACTTTAAGTACTCCAAACTTTAGTGCACTTTAAGTACTTTTTAGTTTCTATCTTTAAACCTTTTAATGTTTTTTCCATCTAAGAAGAAAATAATAACTGAAATTGAATAACATCCGGCCCGACGATAACATTTCTGAATTACTAAAGACAGATGTGGATAAAGGTTTCCGGCTTATAGTTGAGAAATACAGCCAGAAGCTTTACTGGCACATACGCCGGCTGGTAATACTTCACGAGGATGCTGATGACGCCCTTCAGAACACTTTTATCAATGTTTGGAAAAGCATTGGAAATTTCAGGAGTGAAAGTTCACTTTATACCTGGCTTTATACAATTGCTACCAATGAAGCACTTACATTAATAAATAAAAGAAAAAGAAATGCTGCAGTCTCAATCGATGATTTAGGAAGTTATTTTGCCAGTTCCCGGGAAGGAAGTACCTGGTTTGATGGTGATGCAGCACAATTGAAGCTTCAAAATGCAATTCTGCAACTTCCAGAGAAACAGCGTATTGTCTTTAATCTGAAATATTTTGACGAAATGACTTACGATGAAATGAGCAAAGTACTGAAGACTTCAGAAGGCGCTCTGAAAGCATCTTATCATTATGCAGTAAAAAAAATTGAAAAAATAATAGTCAATGATTAAACCTTCCTTATTATTAAATATCTAAATAAGTGATGCAAAAGTTAAATGACATACCTGAAAAAAGTCCTTTTAAAGTACCTGATAATTACTTTGAGGAAGTAAACAGAAAAATAATTTCTGTCACATCGGGTTCTGACAAGGAAGTCAGAAAGGTCAGGATATATAACAGATTCAGAACCAACCTTCTTATAGCAGCTTCTGTGGCAGGTTTAATTCTTATCAGTTATGCCACAATAAAACTCTTAACACCTGAAAACAGAAATTCACAGGTTTCAGAAGTACTGCATGAGATAAACCCTGATTCATACATAAATGATATTGATATTTCATCGCTTGAAGAAGATGCATCATCGCTTGTTCTTCCTGATGAGGGACCTGATGTCAGTAAAAAAGAAATAATTGATTACCTCTTGCTTAATAATGTTGATTTAAATGATATTTATGAACGATTATAAATTCAAAGCCATGAAAAGAATAGCTATTTTTTTACTTATAATGATAACATATCCTGTTTTCAGATCTGAAGCACAGAATCCAAATCTGGAAAAACTTAATAACTATAAAATAGGATTCTATACAAAGAAACTGAATTTGACTTCAGGGGAAGCGGAAAAATTCTGGCCGGTTTATAATGATTATCAGAGTCAGAAGAATCTTATACAACTGGAAAAACTTAAGCTCAACAGGAACTTTAATCAAAACGAAAGTTCTCTAAGCGATAATCAGCTGGTAGAAATGGGAGATAAATACGTTGATTGCCTTGTTCAGGAGTCAAATCTTGCAGTTGTGTTTCACAAGAAACTTAAGGAGGTACTGCCCCCGGTAAAAGTGATACTGTACTACCAGGCAGAAAATCAGTATAAAATTCAGCTTCTTAATGAGCTGCAGAATATTAAGCAACAGCAGAAGCAAAGGCCGGGACGTAATTTTTAGATCACTTATTACCCCTTAATCTCCTCATTAACAAATGAGCTTAGTTTTTCAAGAGGCATGATTTTCTGTTCTCCGGAAGACATTATTTTAATAGTTACACTATTTTTACTTATCTCATCATCGCCGGCAATAATTATAAAAGGTATCTTTTTTGAATCGGCATAAGACAGCTGTTTTTTGAGTTTTGCAGGATCAGGGAACATTTCTGATTTTACATCCATACCACGCAGGTGATCAAGGATTTTGAGAGCATATTTGGTTTCATTCTCGCCGAAATTGACAATAAGAACTTCAGTTGATGAACCCTTTAAATCATCAAAAAGAGTTAATTGATTCATTACATCAAATATTCTGTCGGCTCCGAAAGAAATTCCCACACCCGATACTCCTTCCATTCCAAAAACTCCGGTAAGATTATCATAACGTCCTCCGCCACAAATACTTCCTATGCTGACATCTTTTGACTTTACTTCTATTATGGCTCCAGTATAATAATTTAATCCGCGGGCAAGTGTAAGATCGAGTTCAATCTCGCAGTTTAAGAAACTGTTTTCAATATATGTAAAAAGAGTCTTCAATTCTGTAATCCCTTTCATTCCGGCTCCAGATTCAGATAATAACTCACTCAGCCTGGCAAGCTTGCCTGAAGTATTACCGCTAAGCTGCAAAAAAGGTTGCAGATTTGATATTGCCTTACTTGACAATCCCTTACTGTTCAATTCAGAATTAACATTCTCAACTCCAATTTTATCAAGTTTATCAATTGCCACAGTAATGTCAATAATCCTGTCTGATTCTCCAATGTAATCTGCAATTCCGGCAAGTATCTTCCGGTTATTAATTTTGATGACTGTCGAAATTCTGAGTTTTTTAAAAATGTCATCAATGATTTTTATAAGCTCATACTCATTTAATAGTGAATTGCTTCCGATAACATCAACATCGCATTGAAAAAACTCACGGTACCTTCCTTTTTGGGGTCTGTCGGCTCTCCAGACCGGTTGTATCTGGTATCTTTTAAATGGAAATACAATTTCATCACGATGTTGCACTACATAACGCGCGAATGGAACTGTAAGATCATATCTTAACCCTTTTTCGGAGATCACGGAAGATATCTTACCATATTCCCGCTTAGCCAGATCATCATCGGTCAATGATGACAAGAAATCGCCTGAATTCAATATCCTGAAAAGAAGCTTATCTCCTTCCTCTCCATACTTACCCAGCAGAGTAGTAAGATTTTCGATTGCCGGAGTCTCGATAGGCTGATAGCCATATAACCTGAATATTTGTTTTATTGAATCAAAAATATATTCCCGTTTCAGCATCTCGTCAGTAGAGAAATCTCTTGTTCCTTTGGGTATAGTTGGTTTGGAAGACATGATATAAAGATAAAAGACAAAAGTATAAAGATAAAAGTAAAAAGTTGAGGAACGTGGTGACGAAATCCCGCATAGCGGGAACAAAAGTATACATATAAGTTGAAAGTCGAAAGTCAGTAAAGTCAAAAGCCCGTAACATCATCAGACTTTATGGACTTTGGACTTTATGGACTATTTAATACTGTTCCGGTACAAACGTCTGCTCTGTAACCGGAGGTCTTACGTAAGCTACGTCGTGCTTCAACGGAGGCAGTTTCAATGGTTTGGGGGTAAGATCCTCATATGCAATAAGTGAAAGAAGATGGCGGATACAGTTGAGTCTTGCTCTCTTCTTATCATCAGCATGTACGACATACCATGGTGACTGTTTGGTATCGGTATAAGAGAACATTTTATCCTTAGCCATCGAATACTCGACCCATTTATCTCGCGATTCGATATCCATAGGACTTATCTTCCACCTTTTTGTAGGGTCTTTTATTCTATCCTGAAACCGCTTTTCCTGTTCATGGTCACTAACAGAAAACCAATATTTAATAAGAATTATACCTGACCGGATAAGCATCTTTTCAAATTCAGGGCACGATCTGAGAAACTCCTCATACTCATTATTGGTACAATAACCCATAACCTGTTCTACACCTGCCCTGTTATACCAGCTCCTGTCTAAAAGGACTATCTCTCCGCCGGCAGGCAACTCGGAAGCATATCTTTGGAAATACCATTGAGATTTTTCCTTTTCAGTAGGTATACCCAGAGCAACGATTCTGCATATTCTGGGATTAAGACAACCGGCAATGGTTTTAATTACTCCACCTTTCCCAGCTGCATCCCTCCCTTCAAATACAACCACCACTTTTAACTTATTGGCTTTTACCCATTCCTGAAGTTTTACCAGTTCAATCTCAAGTGTCATCAGCAACTCCTCGTATTCAACTGAACGAAGTTTTTTCTTCTTTTCCTGTTTTATATCATGATATAAATCGTCCTTTCCAACTGTTTTTACTTTAGTTGAATTTTTTTCTTTATTATGGGCCATGATATGAGATTATTAATGAATCAGAAATTTATTAAAAAAATTTGGAAATCAGAATCTTTATAGGATGAAAAGATTTAAATCTCCTTTTTTGACTCATTCTCATGTATTTCTTAATCCTTCCTTTATTGCCTGCCTACTGGCAAGGGAAGTGCCCGGGAAGCGTTAATAAAAAGAGGGAAAATGGGTTGGAAACTAAAAATATTACTGTATAAATGGTATTACCAAAGGATATCTGAAAAGTTCTCCTTTTGGCGCTTTAACACTGGCAATAATTACACAGATTACCTTAAGAGTTCCCAGCAACATAATAATCGGAATACCAATTATTATGAAACATAAAGGAATCGAGAGAACTATGTAAAGCAGCATAGATAACTGGAAGTTAAGAGATGCCTTTCCATTTACGTTTACCCATGAAGATTCATCTCTTCTTGTCAACCAGCAAATTAGGGGCCCGATTACACCGCCGAACGGGAAAAAGAAACCGGCAAAAGCTGAAAGGTGACATAGCATTGCCCAATTTCTTTCTGTTTCTGATAATACTCTGCTCTCTTCCATGATATTTACTTATTTATTAAAAAGACGGGTTTACTTGTCCAGTGCTGCATATTATCTTTCAAGCTGTTTCAGATCGTCGGGTAACAGACCATTCGGATTGGCTTTGTCAACCATATGCAGGTTATAGTAGTACAGTTCCGAATCATCAGCGCCAATCAGCATTAAAAAACAATAACCTGAATCTCTGTCTCCCATAGGTCCGACCTTATGGAGAATCACAGTATCAGGAGTCTTGTTTTCAATTGCCTTAATAATTTCTTCATCTGTAACTATCTCAATATTACCGGTATAAAATGCTTTTATCTTTTTAATTGTTGAAATTTCATGAGTCAGATCCTCCTGTTCCACAAGTATAGTTTTATTCTTAATACCAGGTATATTTTTATTATAATATTTGAGATATTTTCTCAAGGTTAGTGCAGGATCATCTGAAATCTTTTGCGCATGCTTTTGCATAAAAGAGACAATAGCACCAAGCTTGTAACTATAGACAAAATCACTTACCCCGGCAAAAGAAAGAGGTATTGCACAGATTTCAGGCATCTCACCAAGTTTATTGACATCTTTCCCCTGGAGAAGATTTAGAAAATTATAAAGGCCATGTGATTTGTCACTATCAAAGTTTGTCTGTGTAATAACCAGGAATGAGTAAGCCGGGTTCAATCTCCTGACATTAAAATCCTTGACTGTAATAAATTCATAAGGGGTGATTTTCCAGTTTGTTTTAACTGCTTCCTTAATATATACATTATAGGACGAAAATGGATCATCTTCAAGAACCACACAAGTTTTTGATGCGTTAAACTGTTTAATTTCATCCTCATTCGGGAAAGGTGCCTGTCCTGATAATAATGCAGTAGATAAAAACAGCACAAAGGTTAAAAGTAATGTTCTCATGTCGCAGTCATTATTGAACCGGTACAGGTACATACAAGGGATTATTTTCGTTGAATTTCCTGATATATACGAACATAAGATCTTTCCTCTTTTTCCTCGAAAGCTGAACGTACGCCTCATATAGCTTATTATCCTTCATTAGAAGCAGTTCAGTATTATCAACATCAAATTCCAGAACTTTTCCACTCTCAAAATCAATCAGATACTGCTTTAATTCGGTTCGCGTCATATTAGACCTGTAAGGAGAATAATATGGGCTGTAAGGATTATAATAATTACTATAGCCATAAGGAGAATAATAAGGCGAATAATAAGGATCGTAGTATCCGTAAGGAGAGCTATATGAACGTGAATCAATAGTTGTTACATCCGCAACAAAGTGACAGATATTACCAACGAAAGTGATCCTGTTAAAGTTATCCTGAACCTGAACATACAGAATTCCATTTCGTGAATAGCCCCAAATGCTGTTTTTAGCAACTTCCTGTCTTACCCCCATATTGTCATAAAAATAGATCTTATCCCCTTCAAGTATTTTCTTAAAGAATTCCCTGTCGTTGTAATCGATTGAAGTTAGTAATTTTGATTTAGGTATTGGGCTATTCAGTTTAACCTGGTCAAAATTGAGGTATATACCATCAGTGAACCTGAATTCAGGAGTGTATTTTACCATTCCTTCTTTCTCTTGTCCTGACAATCGGATGACAGGTATACCTTGTGAAAATAAACTAATTAATAAAATAATCCTTAATATTTTCAACATAGCTTTTAAGGTTTTTCCCTATCTGTTCAAATATCGTACCGTAAGTACAAATTTAACGTTTTCCTTCAAAGGTTGTTAATTTCAGTTAATGTATATTTATTACTTATTTTGTGTAAATTTACATAACCTCAAAATTATGGTTTATGGTCAGTGAAACTGAAAATGGCGCGAGGAGTAATAGTTTTAATAGGTCAACTGAGGAAATTTTTGAAAAGAAGAGGAAGACCATTGAGTCTTACTCAATTATTGTGCTACTTATCCTGATATTAGCTGTACTTTTAATCACTTTTAATCTTAAACTTCCGGCAGGATGCCTGATTATAGCAGGTGCAAGTCTGGGTATTATTATTGTCAAAAAGGCTTTGAACATTAATTCAAGCTTTAAAGAATCATTAAAAGAATTTTCTTCGCTGAACGAAAAAAAAGATGATGTCATAATCGATTTTTCTCACAGGATAAGAGAACCCTTAAATAACCTGGTTATTATCTCTGATATGTTGATGGAATCGGGCCTTCAGAAAAAACAAAAGGAGCTGCTTGAAACTTTCATTGCATCTACAAATAATATGGTGACTACTGTTAATGAGCTAACAATGCAGTCTGCCGGAAACCTGAGTTATGAGCACAGAAAAGCAATAAGATTTAATTTATTATCAACTATTCAGAACACTATTGAGCTCTATAGTCTTAAAGATAAAGCAAACATCGATTTTATATTAAACAAAAAGGAATTCAGTGACTTTGAATGTTTCGGTGACCCAATAATTCTCAAACAGATATTTCTTGATCTATTCAATACTATCGAGATTCAATCATTGGATAGAGTTACCAAGGTTACTGTAAACCTGAAAAAAACGAAAGAAACAGGCAATGAAAGCATTATTGCATTGAGGATTCAAACAGATAATCCCATTGTTCTAATAAATGATCTAGGAGTTGAGAAAAGTCTCGCTGCCAAATTCATCTCATCAGGAAATGGGACTTTCACGCAGGAGATTGGAACAAATTCCACAGTTTTGAACATTTTTCTTACTTATGCCAATACTGTACCTGAAACAAAGCAGAGTATTGCTTCTCAAAAGATCGAAGAGTTAACACAGAAAGACAAAATTCATAAAGATCTCAAAGACCTCAAAATACTTCTTGTAGAAGATAATCTTATTAACCAGAAGATTACTCTTCTTACTCTCAAGCCTCTCGTTCATAGTATTGATACTGCCTCAAACGGGAAAGAGGCACTCGACAGGTTCGGAACCACTAACTTTGATCTGATTCTTATGGATATTCAGATGCCTGTTATGAGCGGACTTCTGGCTGCTGAAAAAATCAGAGCACTGGAATCAACCACCAATTCACATGTGCCAATAATTGCTATTACAGCTAATGCCATGATCGGAGATAAGGAGAAATGCCTGTCTGCCGGTATTGATGATTATATAAGCAAACCTTTTCAACCGGCTGCATTGATTGATAAAATAAAGAAAATCATTTAGTTTCTCCAATTAATGGTCTGAATCCTATTACCATCATATCATCGACCTGCTCATTAACACCCATCCAGGTCTTTATGTTTTCCTCAAGAATTGCTTTCTGATCATTCACAGGGAAATTGTGAATAGTCATCAACAGGTACCTGAAGCGTCTATACATGAATTTTTTATTTTCCGAGCCACCAAACTGATCTACATATCCATCAGAAAAGATATAGAATATATCATCATCTAAAATATCTATTTCATGATCAGTATAAGCCAGCTCTCCGGGATTCATGCCAATAATAATTTTATCTGCCGTTATCTCAACCAGACTGCCTTCACGAATAAGATAAAGAGGTAAAAAAGCGCCGGCGTATTCCACCTTTTTTCTTTTTCTGTCAATTACACAAAGCCCTATGTCCATTCCATCCCTTATGATTGTTCCGATGTTTTTTTCTCTGCTGAAGGTCTTTTCCAATCCTTTATTCATTACTCCAAGAATCTTAGATGGAATCTCCATATTGTCTTCATTAATTGCCTTTTCAACAATTTCCAATCCAATCATCGACATCAGTGCTCCGGGCACCCCATGTCCGGTACAATCGGCTGCTACTACAAAAATCTTTTCACCCTTTTCACCAATCCAGTAGAAATCGCCGCTAACAATATTCTTAGGTTTGAATAAAATGAAGGAATCAGCAAAGTGTTTTCTGAAATAGGTTTCTGATGGCAAAAGAGCTTCCTGGATTCTTTGTGCATATATCAGACTATCAGTAAGGTCTTTATCTTTTAATTCCCATTCGAACTTCTGCAATTCAATAAGTTTAAGTGCCTGCTCCTTTTCCCTGAGTAGTCTCCTGGTCTTTACAAGAGTTCTTGTCTGAGACATTACAAGTAAAAAGACAATTAAAATCAGTAATGAGCTGTATAGAATAAAATGGAATGCGTAGGCAGAAGAATCAGTTAAACCAGTAATCAATATATCATTAGCAGCTATTAAACTAACGATAATATATATATGAAAATATGTTAAATACATGAGTCCCATCAGATAATACAAAAATAGATTAATTATCTGAATGTTATCTGCATGTATTTAAAAAACATCCCGGTCAATCAATGAGAATTTCATCAGCGCCCCTGCGGCATAATCTTATGTATCTGGTTGATGGAGAATTAATAAACTCACCTATTCCGAGAGACTGCCATTTCTGATCTATTATTGAAATAGTTTCATTAGCAGAGCTGATAACATTCGGCCATTTTCTGGGAAATCCGCCTTTTCTATATGCTTTTATTGTGCCATCAAACAAAACAGATAAGGGGGAAATGAATTCATGATCCCGTTGCGGGTCAGTGTTACCAAGAAGCTGCCAGGTTACCATAAACAAATCAGTGACATCAACGGTACGATCAACTATCAGAATCAACCTGAAGATCCCAATGGGGTCATTTGCACTGAACAAGTTCTTTATCTTTTCAATAACATTGGTATCCTCTGACCTGTCCACTGAAATTATAAGGATCGGAATATCATCTGCAAAAAGGTTGAGATTATAATTTTTTATAATATTAATGTCAAGGAAATCAACTTTAATTCTGGAAATATCCCGATTATCCGATTTTGTTATTTTGTTTCTTCCACTGTTCTCTTCAATTTGTTTTATTGTGGCATCAACTCCAACCTTTCCTCCGAAAGAATAGTAATCTGATGAATGATCCAGAACATCAAGAGGACCATGACTGAATAACAGGTCCCTGCTGAAATCAACATTAGCAAAAACATGAGAAAGCAGTTCCGTATAATTTCTTATATCGATATCTCCGCTCACTACAATCATGTACTTTGTAAACATCATCTGTCCTGCTCCCGACAATGAACTTATCACTTTCATTCCCTGACCAGGATAGCTTTTATTAATCTTTACAATTACCAGGTTATGAGCTATACCGGCAACGGGCATATGAAAATCTTCAATTTCAGGCTGTATTGTCATTCTGACAGGTGAAAGGAATAATCTTTCTGTGGCTTTAGCCATCCATGCATCTTCCTGTGGTGGTATACCAACAATTGTTGCAGGATAAATTGCTTCATCTGAATGCGTTATACAGGTAACATGAAATTTAGGATACCAGTCAGCCAAAGAATAAAACCCTGTATGATCTCCAAACGGGCCTTCCCATACCGGATCTTCAGCCGGATCAACATAACCTTCGAGAATTATGTCGGCATCTTCAGGAACAAACAGGTCGTTGGTGATGCATCTTACCATATTAACCTTTTTTTTCCGGAGGAAACCTGCAAGAATATATTCATTGATATTTTCAGGAAGAGGAGCTGTTGCTGCATATGTATAAACCGGATCGCCACCAAGAGCTACAGAGACTGGCATTTTCTTACCAGCCATTTTCCAGGCTTCAAAATGATTGGCTCCTGTTTTATGACGTTGCCAATGCATGGCTGTTGTGTTTTTATCAAGAATCTGCATCCTGTACATTCCCACATTTGTATTGCCGGTTTCCGGATGGCATGTATGCACCATAGGAAGAGTAATAAAACGACCTCCATCGTAAGGCCAGCATTTCAATACGGGAAGAATACCAAGGTCGGGTACCCCGTGAATTTGCTGCTGGCATATACCTTTTCTTTTAATACGCGATGGTAGAAGTCCTGCCAGTTTAAAGAGACCAGGCAGTGTTGAAAGTTTCTGAAATAGCGTCTCTTTACTTAATGATATGTTGTTAAATAGATTCTCTATTTCTATTCCGGCTTCATCAAGGTTTCTTCTTCCAATTGCCATGGACATTCTCAAATCTGAACCGAATGCATTTATAAGAACCGGAAAGTATGTTCCCGTATTTTCGAACAACAGTGCTTTCCCGCCTGATTTGGTAACCCTGTCGGCTATTTCCGTTATTTCGAGTACAGGATTAATATATTGTTTAATCCGCAGGAGTTCATCTTTTTTCTCCAGATCAGTAATAAATTCCTTTAATCCTGAGTAACTCATGAATTATGATCAAATGAAATTCAAAGATATTGAATAAGCAATAATATTAACCCCTTAAATCCCCCAAATGTGGCCGACCGTTCAGAAATTGCCTGGTAGGCAATTTTAGGGAGGCGCCTGCTGGCAGGGGTGGCCAAAGGTGGATCTTAGCCCCCCATATGGGGAGTTGGGGAGTAAAAGAAGGGGCAGTATAAAAACAATAATGGGAACTCATCGCTAGGATTAGTTCCCATCCATCGTTTTCAACCAAGGCTGTTAACGATGCCAGATTACTGTTATTCTGACCGGCTGCGTCGTTGGGTACGAGACCCTTTTCTGCAACCCTCTGCTTTCGGGTTTTGCCTGTTACAGCAGAACCTTCCGGCTGTCCTTTCTTCCCATCTCACGACGGGACTTCCGGGACGAAGTGTCATTCAGGCTCTGGTACAAATTTCCCGAAGGATATTGCATCAGTTTCAGATAACCCGGGGCCGAAGCCCTTCATTTACTGAAGCCCTGTGACTCAATCTCTGAAAGAACGTTTCCGGTTTTCGTTGACTTACTGAACATTCCGGACGCGAAGTCCAGGTAGTTCAGGCTTCGGCTCGCCTGGTGCGCAGACCC
>Ga0208478_1000270_pt1 | contig 19452 bp, 23 predicted proteins | sample NGESurdeep072012_5_FD_184462 | JGI IMG/M metagenome (GOLD analysis project Ga0208478, IMG submission 184462) | Arctic peat soil microbial communities from Barrow, Alaska - NGEE Surface sample 415-2 deep-072012 (SPAdes) | ecosystem: Environmental > Terrestrial > Soil > Wetlands > Peat ...
GCACCGACTCCTGGTAGCCAAAGCTCGTGCCAAAGCCGTTGCCGGTCTCCAGCCACAGATCGCCTGAGGAATCGACCGCCGGCCCGTCACCGGAACCCCAGATCGCTCCACCGCCGCCCGCCTGGTTGGCCGCGACCTCGAAGTTGATCGGCGAGCCACCCGACTCGGGCACCCCCACCAGCCAGCCGTTGTAGGTCCCGCAATCCCCATCGTTGCCGCCAAAGCCGGCGAAGACCTTCCCTCCGTCCAGCGCCAGTGCCGCTCGCTGCAGCAGATCAGCCGGAACGCTTCCCGGCGGATCCACCGCGACCGGAAAACCCGGCGCCACACTACCGTCAGCAAGATTGAGGGCAAACATCTTGTGCGCGATGCTGCTCGTATTGGTCCCGTCCCACGTATCAGCCACGACGAACACCCGGTTGGCCGACGGATCGATCACCGGCGTCGAGGTGATCCCCACCGTCGGCGAGATGTCCCCGCAGGGAAGCTGACCCGCCGGCACCGCCGTCCCCACACTGACATGCCACACCACCTGCCCGGTGGACTCGCTCAGCGCATACACCGAGTCGTTCTCGGTGGCGACGACCACCAACCCCCCAGACACGAGCGGCTGTCCCCACACATCCCCATCCAGGCTCGTCGAACTCCAAGCAGAAGCGAACGGCACCGTCCCCGAACTGCTCGTATCCACGCCAGAACGCCCCGCGTCCCCGCGGTAGGTCGTCCAAGCTGCCCAAGCCGGCGCGACGCCCAAGACGCCCAGCACAGCGGCCGCGCTCAACACGGCCGTCAACCGACGAGTCATTCGCTTCATGAGACAGTTTTTGTAGCGCACGGCTTGTAGGTCCGTTCCGCGGTCACGCTGCGCCCGTCGCTCGTCTTGGCGGTGATCGATAGGACGAACTTGCCGGTGGGTAGGCCCGTGAGTTTTATGGGCCGGGTGACCTGAGAGCGCTTGATCGTCTTGAAGGGCTTTCCGTTGACCTTCACGGTCGCGCCGACCCATGTGACATGCCGGAGCTTGCGCACCGGACTCGTGAGTGTGCGCCCACTCACGCATTTCTGCGCGGATGGGAGGACGAACGCCGACGCGGCGGAAATTGGCGTTGGCTGCGCTTGGTCGCGATGTAGGCGTTGGCGTCGTGCCCCACAGGGCCGCCCGCCGCGGAGTTCAGCAACACGCTGGCCCGCCGCCTCCAGAAAAGCCGTACCAGCTCGTGCCGGCGGTCGTGCCGCCGCTCAAGGCGAACGCGGTCGTCGCCGCGATCGCGGCGAGCACCCCAACCGCCGTAGCAACCGCACACAGCCACGTCGCTCTGGAGACCGCCCACCTACGTCGCCGTTCTGGCGGAGAGGGTGCTGCGAAGCGGGACGGGCTCGTGCCAAGTGGCGACCGCTGTGGGTGATCGGAAGACGCCTCCGGCAGATCTTTGGCAGTCGTCATCGCGACGCCCTCCTGACGGACCCCGGTGCGAACCGCGTCCACGTTATAACGGTGTTTGCGTCGCTTCGAACGAAACCGCCCGTCAAGGTCCCCGACTGCTATGGGCCACGCTACCGGGGTCCGCTCCATGCGGCGAAAATGGTGCTTCGCGAGCAACTTATAGCTCTGTTGAGGTTAACGGGCGAGGCGGTGAAGTTCTTCCGTGCTCTCGCGCTGGGCGTCTACTGCCGGGCGCTCAGACCTCCTACGTACCGCATCTCATGGAGCACATCGTCCCCAGCGAGAGCTGGGGTCTGGGCTCCGGCGGATTCACCGTGTCGGTGGCCTTCAAGGGCGGGTGGGGTCCAGAGCCCTCGGGGAGCTACCTGGTGCGTCAATCCGGCATCATCGACCCGGGCTCCTCGCGCGGCCTCGCGGTCAGTGTCGTGGCCTATCCGCCCGTCGGGGCCGACTCCTTTGCCACCGGCACCGAGATGCTCACCCGCACGGCTCAGTGGCTGCACGCAGAGCTGCTTCCCTCACCTCCGTCTGAGGCCGGGACGTCAGAGTGCGTGAGACTCCGCGCGAGATGGACGCCTCCGAAGGAGGCGGAGCAAAGCTGCGCTGCAATCGCGGCTGCTGTATCTGCATGCGAGTGGGTGATCGCCCGTGGCCGCCGTCGCCCAGGACGACAAGCACCGGTCCGCGGACGTGTCCCGCTGGCTGCCGCTCCGTCGGCAATGCAATCACGAGCGTCGCTCCGACCAGATGCCTGCGTTTGGTGCGAAGCGGTCACCGCGTCGGCACGACCCCTTCAGGCGTAAGCAGCGACGCCCGACCAGCTGGCGACGACCGACCCCGGTGTCGCACATGCATGACAGCGTGGGCGACGCTGGCGTCGACATGCGCGGAATCGACGCGTCCGCGGACTATCGCTTTCGCCGACGGACGCCTCGCCGGCGCGCGAGCGCTATGGCGACAAAGCGCTCGCCCGGATCCAGCCCGATCGGCGCTGCGGCGCACGATCGGATTCGCCCAGCACCAATCGTCACACCGGCCGCGGCGGGACGACTGCTGTGCCACGATTGTGCTACTCCTCGCACCCGGCCTGGCGCGCTCGGGCGCTGGCAGCCCCTTCCACGCGGGCTCTTGAGACGGCCCTGCCGACAGCCGGACCTCGTCGGCCCAAGAGAAGGAAACGGCACACTTGCAGGGATTCTGCTGGAGCGGAGAGGGCGGGATTCGAACCCGCGATGGAGTTTGACCCCCATACTCGCTTAGCAGGCGAGTGCCTTCAGCCACTCGGCCACCTCTCCCGGGTGCTGGCGGGAGTGTAGAGCTAGCATCGCGTGCGCGGACCCCGGAGGGGTGGCAGAGCGGTCGAATGCACCGGTCTTGAAAACCGGAGTCCGTTCACGCGGACCGCGGGTTCGAATCCCGCCCCCTCCGCTGAGACTCACACAGGGGTATGGAGTCCTGACAGGTATGGTCCGACGTTGCGTGGGCAGACAGGACCTGACACCCGGCCACGGGACGGCGATGTGAGCGCACCGACCAGCGACATCGAGCACGAGAAGCGAATCGCAGCGGAAGCCGCGGCGCAGCTCGTCGAGAACGGCATGACGGTCGGGCTCGGTACCGGATCGACCGTCGCCTACGTGCTTCCGGCCCTGGCCGCGCGCGGACTCGCGCTGCGCTGTGTGGCGACCTCGCTGGCCACCGAGCACGGGGCTCGCGAGCTGGGGATGGAGATCGTCTCGTTCGCCGGGCTCGACGCGCCCGCCAGGCTCGATGTGACGATCGACGGGGCCGACCAGGTCGCGCCGTCGGGCTGGCTGGTCAAGGGAGGCGGTGCCGCGCACACGCGTGAGAAGGCGGTCGCGGCGGCGGCCGACCGCTTCGTGGTGATCGTGTCCTCCGACAAGCTCGTCGAGCGCCTGGCCCCGCCGATCCCGGTCGAGTTGGCCGAGTTCGGCCTTGCCGCCACCCTCCGCCACCTGCAGCCGGTGCGGCTGCGCGACGTCCCGCGCAGTCCCGACGCCGGGGTGATCGCCGACTACGACGGCGAGTTCGACGATCCCGACGCGCTCGCGGCCCGGTTGTCGGCCACCATCGGCGTCGTCGAGCACGGACTGTTCCCCGCGGCGATGGTCGCGGACGTGCTGATCGGCCGCGGTGATGAGGTCGAGCGGATGACGCCGCCCGCGACCTGACGAGCGCGTCCGTCCAGGCGGCCGGAGTGCAGCGCCATATAGTCCGCGTGGGAGAGCCCATGAGCGACACCGCCGTGCGCACTGACCGAGATCTGGACCGCGCAGCGCAGGAGCTGGGCGCGCTCGCGCGTTCGCTTGCGGTTCGCACCGAGCAGGAGCGGCGACTTCCCGACGAGCTCGTCTCGAGCCTTCGGGCCTCGGGCCTGTTGCGCGCCGGCGCGCCGGCCGCGCTCGGCGCCCTCGAGGCCCCACCGGCCGTGACGCTGGGGTGCGCGGAGACCATCGCCCGCGGGGATGCCTCGGCCGGTTGGTGCGTGTCGATCGCCGCCACCAGCAGCCTCTTGTCGGCCTATCTGCCTGAGGAGGGCACGAACGAGGTCTTCGGCCGCAACGACGCGGTGGCGGCGGGCGTCTGGGCGCCGAGCGGCACCGCGCGGTCGGTCGACGGCGGGCTGCGCGTCTCGGGCCGGTGGCGGTTCTGCAGCGGGATCACGCACTCCGACTACCTGTTCGCGGGATGTGTCCTCGACACCGGTGCGCCCCGGGAATCCGGCCCGCCGGTCCTGCGCGTGGTCGGGATCCCGACCGGCGAGCTCGAGATCCCCGACACCTGGCACACGAGTGGCCTGCGCGGCACCGGCAGCCACGACGCCGTCGCCGACGACGTGTTCGTCCCGATGCGGCGGACACTGTCGCTGTTCGAGGGTCGCCTGACCGTCGATGCGCCGCTCTACCGCTTCCCGGTCTTCGGCTTCTTCGCGCTCTCGATCGCCGCCGCCGCGCTGGGCAACGCGCGCGGTGCGATCGAGGACCTCGTCGCGCTGGCCGCCGACAAGATCGGCCAGGGGTCGAGCCGTGCGTTGGCCAAGCGGCCGGCGACGCAGGCGGCCGTCGCCGAGGCGGAGGCTGCGCTCCGGGCCGCCCGGGCGTTCTACTACCAGGCGATCGACGAGGCATGGCAGGCGGCGCAGCTCCCCGTGGCGGTGTCGGTCGAGCTCCGGGCCGGGCTGCGGCTGGCGGCCACGCACGCGGTGCGCACCTCGGCCGAGGTCGCACGCTCCATGTACGACCTCGGCGGCGGCTGGGCCATCTACGAGGACTCACCACTTCAGCGCCGCTTCCGGGACGCCCATACCGCGACGGCGCATTTCCAGGTCAACCGGACCAGCTGGGAGTTGACCGGCCGGCTGCTCGTCGGCCAGCCGACGCAGACGGCGCTGCTGTGAGCGCCTCGCTCGACGTCTCGCTGCCGTTCCGGCTCGATCGCCCCGACGACGAGGCGATCGACGTCGCGCTCGCCGCCGAGCAGGCGGGCGTCGAGACGTGACGCGCGATGCGCTCCCACCCGTTGACCGTATCGCGGCGCCGGAGTACCCTCGCCCGCAACTGACCATGACGGGACCGCGGAGGCAAGCGGCATGACGGTCAACAGCGCCACCGGTGGGCGCTCGAAGGGCTTGGTGCTGGCGGCGATGGTCTTCGCCGTGGCGATGACGTTCATCGATCAGACGATCGTGTCGATCGCCGCGCCGCAGATCCAGCGAGAGCTGGGACTAACCGACACCGGCATGCAGTGGGCGATCAACGCCTACCTGCTTTCCCTGGCGGCGCTGTTCGCGTTCGGCGGCCGGCTCGCCGACACCGTGGGTCACCGCAAGATGGTCGTGCTGGGCGTGATCGTGTTCGCACTGGCGTCCGTGATGTGCGGGCTCACCCCCAAGGGCAGCTTGGCCGAGGCGTGGATCGTGACGTTCCGCGTGATCCAGGGCGCCGGGGGGGCGATCATGTTCCCGGCGGCGATCGCGATCGTCGTGCAGACATTCCCCTTGCGCGAGCGCGGGAGAGCGCTGGCGATCTTCTTCGGGGTGGCCGGAGGCCTGACGGCGATCGGCCCGATCCTGGGCGGCTACCTGACCCAGTGGACGTGGCGGGCCATCTTCTGGGTCAACGTCCCGGTGGCACTTGTCGCGCTCGTGCTGATCGCGCTGGCCAAGCCGACCACGGTGCACAAGCCCGCGCGCATGGACTATCGCGGGCTGGCGCTGATCGCCGGCGGCGTGGCGCTCAGCGTGTTCGGCTTTCAGGAATCGGCGATCTGGGGCTGGGGCAACCCCGGGACGTGGTTGTGCATCGTGCTTGGTGTGATCCTCCTGGTTGCGTTCTTTTTCGTCGAGCGTCGTACCCCATCGCCGCTGATCCAGGTCGAGATCTTCCGCATCCGGCCGTTCCTGGTCGAGAACCTCGTCCTCGCCGTCTCGATGCTGGTGTTCCTGCCGGTGTTCTTCTTCGCCAGCGAGTACGCCCAGATCGCACTCGGCAAGTCCGCCTCGGAGGCCGGCCTGTTCATCCTCTACTTCTTCATCGGGTTCGTCGTGGCGGCCCAGCTCGGCGGCCGGATGCTCGACCGGTCGGGGGCCAAGCGCGCGGTCGTGCTCGGCTGCGCGATCAGTGCCGTGGGCTTCTATCTGTGGGCGGGAAAGGTCACCGACCTGAGCCTGAGCTCGCAGCAGTGGTACATCATCCTCGCGGGAGCCGGGATGGGCCTGATGCTCGGACCGGCCCAGACCGACGCGGTCAATCGCGCCTCCCGGTACGCCTACGGCGAGGCGACCGGCATCACGCAGACCGTGCGCAACTACGCCGGCAGCCTCGGGCTGGCGATCCTCGGCACGATCCTCGTCTCGCAGATGCGCTCGCGGATCACCACCTCCCTGATCGCCCAGGGTGTCCCGGCCCATGCCGCCGCCGCCCAGGCGTCGTCCATCTCCCAATCGCGCAGCGCCGGCCCTGTCGCCTCTATCCCCCACTTCATCCGACTGGACTTCGCCTACGCGACGCGCTCGGTCTTCTACGTCATGGCCGCGGTCATGGCCGCGGGGGCGATCGTCGCGCTACTCGGCCTGCATCGGGGACTCCAGGAAGAGCTCGAGCCGGTCGCGGAGAAGAGCGTGCCCGAACCGGCGCACGGCGTCGCCTGACTCACAGCGGCGGGATCCAGCGGTTCTGGACCCACAGCCCCTCCTCGCCGGTACGGTGCTCGACGAGCGGGCGCTCGTGGGCACCATAGACGCGGGTGTCGATGACGCCGTCGGGTCCGTCCCGCAGCACGAAGGCGCGGGGAAGCCGGCTGAGCCGCATGCGGTCCTGCAGCTCATAGGTGGCCTCGACCTCGGCGATCCAGACGTTGTCCTGGTGCCAGTGGGCGGTGATCACGTGCTCCGTCGAGCGCAGCGTGGCGAGGAAGTCGCCGAGCAGTCGGCGCACGGCGGCGGCCCCCTGGGCGCGATGGCCGTCCGCGGTCAGCAGCCGGCATCCGGGCGCCATCAGCGCCATCACCCCGTCGAGATCGATCGCATCGAGCGCGGCCAGCAGCCGATCGATCGGGGACGCGCTCATCGCTGCACCCCTCGGCGCGCCGGGGCGCGGCCGGCCGGCTGGCTCGGGGCCTCGCGGGCCCGGGGCGCGGGGATCGCCCGCTTCAGCGGCCGCCCGTGATGGACGGTCGCGCTCTCGCCGTGATGCACGAACTCGAGCGGTGTGCCGCCGGACAGCGTGTAGGTCGCCTGGTCGGGCTCGACGGTCACGAGCAACCGGCGGTCGCGGTAGCAGACCCGGAACGCGAGCCGGGTGAGCGTCTGGGGCAGCCGCGGGGCGAAGCTGAGAATCCCGCCATGGTCACGCATGCCCCCGAGTCCGGCAACAGCACCGATCCACGTCCCGGCGAGGGACGCGATGTGGAGCCCGTCGCGCGTATTGTGCTCGAGATCGTCGAGATCCATCAGCGCGGCTTCGGCGAGATAGTCGTAGGCCAACTCCAGGTGCCCGACCTCGGCCGCGATCACGGACTGGATGCACGCTGACAGCGACGAGTCGCGCACGGTCAGTCCCTCGTAGTAATCGAAGTTGCGCGCCTTCTGCTCCGCGGTGAACGCATCGCCGCGGAGGTAGAGCGCCATCACCAGGTCGGCCTGCTTGACCACCTGCTTGCGGTACAGCTCGAAGTAGGGGAAGTGCAGCAGCAGCGGGTACTGCTCGGGAGAGGTGTGCTCGAAGTCCCACACCTTGTGCTGGGTGAAGCTCTCGGCCTGGGGATGGACGCCGAGCGCCGCGTCGTAGGGGATCAGCATCGCCTTCGCCGCGTCGCGCCAGCCGGCCGTCTCCTCGTCGTCGACGCCGAACTTGGCGGCGAGGTCCGGCTGGCGCTCGGCGGCCTCCGCCGCCGCGCGCAGATTGCGCTGGGCCATGAGGTTGGTGTAGACGTTGTTGTCGGCGATCGCACTGTACTCATCGGGTCCCGTGACGCCGTCGATCCGGAACCGGCCGACCGCGTCGTGGTGGCCGAGGACACGCCACAGCCGAGCGGTCTCGACCAGCAGCTCGAGTCCCGTGTCGCGCTCGAATGCCTCGTCACCGGTCGCCGCCTGATAGCGCACGACGGCGTCCGCCACGTCGGCGTTGATGTGAAACGCCGCGGTGCCCGCCGGCCAATAGCCCGAGCACTCCTGCCCGTGGATCGTCCGCCACGGGAACGCGGCGCCCTGAAAGCCGAGCTGCTGGGCCCGCTCGCGCGCCAGGTCGAGCGTCGCGTGGCGCCAGCACAGCGCGTCGCGAGCCGCATGCGGCGCGGTGTAGGTGAGCACCGGCAGCACGAACGTCTCCGTGTCCCAGAACGCGTGCCCGTCGTAACCGGGACCGGTCAGACCCTTGGCGGCGATGGCCCGCTGCTCGGCGCGTGCCCCCGCCTGCAACGTGTGAAACAGTCCGAAGCGGACCGCCTGCTGCAGCTCGGCGTCGCCCTCGAGCTCGACGTCGGCCCGCGCCCAGAAGTCGTCGAGATACGCGCGCTGCGCGGCCAGGAGCTCGTTCCAGCCCGTGTGGCACGCCTCGGCGAGCGCCGCCGCGACCTGGTCGCGAACCGAGGGCATCGATCGCTGGCGCGACCACCCGTAGGCGAGGAACTTGACCACCCGCAGGGGCCGGTCCGGAGTGATCTCCGCGCTGACCATCACGCGGGCGAGATCCTCGAAGCCCTCCTCGCTCGCGGCCGTGCCCTCCGGCCCATCGATCACGTGGTCCATCGCCGCGGCCATGGTGAGCCCGCTGGCCGTCGTCGCATGGGCCAGGACCGCACGCGTCTCGCGCGCGGCCGAGTACAGGGAGCGCAGCGGAGCGCTCAGCATCGCCGCCGCGCGGGGATCGGCCTCGGTGTCGGGCAGCGGTTCGTTGGCCAACAGCTCGGACTGAACCACCACCGGGATCGTCTGCTCGAGCGGCTCGACCTCGTACAGGATCGCGGCCACGGCGCGCTGGGTGAACGAGACGAGCCGGGTCGAGCTGACGCGGACCGCGGTGCCCGTCGGCGAGACCCACTCCGCCGTCCGGCGCAGCACGCCGGCGCGCAGGTCGAGGACCCTCTCATGGCTGCGCAGCGTCCCATAGCGCACATCGAACGGCTCGTCCTCGACCAGCAGGCGCAGGATCTTGCCGTTGGTCACGTTGAGGACCGTTTGGCCGGCTTCGGGAAAGCCGTATCCGGCCTCGGCGTACGGGAGCGGCCGGATCTCGTAGAAGCCGGCCAGATACGTTCCGGGCAAACCGAACGGCTCGCCCTCGTCGAGGTTCCCGCGCAGCCCGATATGCCCGTTGGAGAGCGCGAACACCGACTCGGTCTGGGCGAGCTGGGCCAGGTGCAGCTCGGTCTCGCGCACCGCCCACGGCTCGACCGGGAATGCCGGCTGCTGGATCACGATCCGTCCGGCAACTGCGCCAGGTCACGCACAACGACGTCGGCGCCGTGGGCCTTCAGCGCGTCGGCCTGCCCGACGCGATCGACGCCGACGACGAAGCCGAAGTTGCCCGCACGCCCGGCCTGCACCCCGGCCAGCGCGTCTTCGAACACCGCCGCCTCGGCCGGGGCCACCCCCAGCGCCCGCGCACCGGCGAGAAAGGTGTCCGGCGCCGGCTTGCCGATCAGGTGCTCGCGCTCGGCCGCATGACCGTCGATGACCTCTTCGAACAGATCGTCGATTCCGGCCGCGGCGAGGACGTCGCGGCAGTTGGTGCTCGACGAGACGACGGCCCGCCGCAGGCCCGCGGCGCGGACCGCCTTGACGTAGCGCACGGAGCCGTCATACGGCTCCACGCCCTGGTCGTGGATCATCGTCAGCATGATCTCGTTCTTGCGGTTGCCGATGCCGGCGATCGTCTCGGCGTCCGGCGGATCCTCGGGCGTGCCCTCGGGAAGCCCTGACCCGCGCGCGGTGAGAAACGATCGCACCCCGTCGGCGCGCGGCTTGCCGTCCACGTATTCGTCGTAGTCGGCGACCGGATCGAAGGGCATGAACTCCTCGCCCCGCTCAGCCGCCCGCCGCTGCAGGTACTCGTCGAACGTCTGCTTCCACGCGGCGGCGTGCACCTTGGCCGTTTGCGTGAGCACGCCGTCGAGGTCGAACAGGCACGCTGTCACGCCGGCAGGTAGACCGAGCCCCTGGTTCACGTCTGCCTATTGCAGATACTTCTCGACCGTATCGGCGTCGCGGACCTCGGCCTCGTCCGGATCCTGACCGGCGTTCCGGCGCGCCCGTCGTTGACGCAGCAGATCCCAGCAGCGGTCGAGCTCCACCGAGATCTGCTCCAGGCGCCGGCGGTCGGCCGCCAGGGCGTCCTCGCTCTCCGCATCGCTCTGCTCGCGGTCGAGCAGAGCATGCTCTTCATGCACGAGGGACTCGATGCGGCCCAGAACCGGGGTGTCGTCCACAGTGCGCAGAGTATCCGACCACGGAAGCCCGGCCCACGGGAGGCCGGGCTTGCCGCGGCGCGACTACCGTCGAGCCGGCTCCTCTTCCTCACCGAACACGATCAGGCCGTGCAGGATGTAGATGCACAGCGCGAAGATCGCCAGCGACCACCAGGGGTGGGCGCCGCCGATCGACAGCAGCGACTCGAGTGCGCCCAACGTCGCGGCGACGATCCCGATCACGCGGCCGTAGCCTCCGCCGCCGATCAGGGAGAACCCGGCGGTGAGCTGGATCACACCCAGGATGATCGTGATCCACCCCCAGGTGTGAAGGCTCGAGAACACGTACTGGGTGTTGTCGAAGAAGTGGGCGTTGCCCACTGCGGCGATGCCGTAGATGATGTTGAGCACGCCCGCGATCATCAGCAGGATCGCGACGAAAACGACTCGACCTGCACCTTTCATACCGTTTCCTCCTTCGCGGCCCCCGGCTTCGGCGGCCTGTCGGTTCTGTCGTTCCTGGTCCTGGCCTGGAATGTGACGCGAGCGGCCCTGCCCGGCATCACCCGATCCGTATGACAGCCTGTGTGAACGGTCGTCACGGGGTATCCGCCGGTGGGCCCCGCGACTCTCGCCTCGAGGTCGGGTGCGGCCGGCGAGCGCGGCGCAACACGCTAGCCTTGGTCAGGTGAACCGGCAGGCGACACATGGGCGCATCCGCGCCCAGGGCGGCCGGGCGGTGAGCCGCCGAGCGCTGGGCGTGCCGGCGGCGGCGATCACATCGGCCCTGCTGCTCGCACCCGACGCGCTCGCACGCGCGGGCGGCGGCAGCTCCGGCTTCAGCGGCCTCGGGCGCAGCGGCGGCGGCGGCGGCGGGTTCGGCGGGTTCGGTCACGGGCATTTCTTCTTCATCCCCGTCGGCGGCGGAGGCGGCCTACTGCTGTTCATCCTCGTCCTGGTGATCGTGTTCTTCGTCCTCCCGCGAGTGATGATGTGGTGGCGGAGCCAGCAGAGCGCGGGCACCGTCTCGCGTCGTACGGTCGCCCATCGCGAGCGCCGCGTGGAGGTGGCGGCGGCCGAGGCCGCCGAGGACGACGCGGCGTTCGCGCCCGACGCGGTCCGCGCCCAGGCGTCGAAGCTGTTCCTGGAGATCCAGTCGGCCTGGGATGCGCGCGACCGCGTCCGCCTGCGCGGGCTCGTGGCGCCGGAGCTGCTGGCCGAGTGGGAGCGACGCCTGGACGACTTCGACCGGAAGGGCTGGCACAACCGCGTAGCGCCGGTGGGGCAGCCGACGGTCGAGTACGTCGGGCTCACCAACCGAGGCGACGATCGCGCTGACCGCGTCGTCGTGCGGATCGAGGCCAAGCTGCGCGATTACGTCGAGGACGCCTACGGCCAGCGCGTCGGGCGCGTCGACGCGGCCGGGGACATGAGCCGCGTGCGCGAGTTCTGGACCTTGGTCAAGCGCGACGGGCACTGGATCCTGCAGTCGATCGAGCAGGGCGCCGAGGGCTCCCACCAGCTGACCGAAGGGGTCGTGGCCTCGCCGTGGGCCGATGAGCAGGCGATGCACGACGAGGCCCTGGTCCAGGGCGCGGTGCAGGACGCCGTGCCCGAGGGCACGAAGATCGCCGAGGTCGCCGATCTCGACTTCACCGGCGATGGGCGCGCCGCGGCGCTCGACCTGTCGGTGGCCGACGGCCGGTTCGCGCCCGACATCCTCGAGGTCGCCGCCCGGCGCGCCGTCGCCGCGTGGGTCGATGCCATCGACGGCGACGATGGCTCGTTGCTGGCCGTCTCACGCCCCGAGGCCGCTCGCGAGATGCTGCATCCGGGCGACCCGAGCGCGCGCACGCGGCTGGTCGTTCGCGGCCTCGACGTGCGTCACATCGAGATCGTCTCGCTCGACGCCGCGTCCGAGCCGCCGACGATGACCATCGACGTCCAGCTCACCGGCCGCCGCTACATCGAGGACCGCGACACCGCCGCGGTCGTGGCCGGCAGCCAGTCGCGGGCGGCGAAGTTCAGCGAGCGCTGGACGCTCGCCCTCGACGGGCCGGCCGACGAGCCGTGGCGCATCGCCGCCGTCGGCGCACCCGCGGGCCGACCCTAGACGCGTGGCCGGCGAGGCCGTTCGCGCGGTCATTCGCGGTCAGGTCCACGGGGTCGGGTTCCGCGACGCCACGGTCGCGGAGGCGCACCGGCTCGGGCTGATGGGCTGGGTGCGCAGCGACGAGGACGGCGTCGTGCGCGTCCACGCCGAGGGCGAGGAGCGACGGCTGGCCGAGCTCGTGGCGTTCCTGCGCGAGGGGCCGCCGGCCGCGCACGTCGCCGAGCTCGAGCTCAAACCGGCACGCGTCGAGGCGCACGAGCAGTTCGCGATCCGCGGCGTGAGCGCCGGGCCGTTCGTCGTGCTCGAGCGCACCGCGCCGTCGCGGGGGTTCGAGTTGCGCCTCGAGGTCGCGGGGGCGATGCGCTCGTGGGCGATCCCCAAGGGTCCCTCGCTCGATCCCGCCGTCAAGCGCTTCGGGGTCGAGATCGGCGACATCGACGCGGCGCGTTCCGAGGAGGGCGTGTCCGTCTGGGATCGCGGGAGCTACGAGCAGGGCGGCCGCGTCCCATGGCCGGAGGCGCTCGCCCGCGGCCACGCCGTGTTCGTGCTGCACGGGGCGAAGCTCCGCGGCGGCTTCGCGCTGCAGCGCACGCGCTCCGGTGACCGTGCGCAGTGGCTGCTGATCAAGCGTCGCGACGAGCGCGCCCGGCCCGGCTCTGACATCACCGCCGACGGTGCGGGTCGGGACTGAAGTTAGTCGCGCCCTCTCGCTTCGCGTCGAGATTCCTCGTTGATCCGGAAATCACCGCTCTCCGTAGAGGGGGTGTCAAGACCGCTTGGCGGCAGGCCTGAGCCGGCTCTTGCACCACCCACCACGAACCCCAGGAGGGGCACATGTCTCATGCACAGGAAGTTCGGAGCAGCGGCCTGGACCGCAAGCAGTTCCTCGGCCGCTCGGCCGCGGCGGGCGCCGGCGCCCTCGCCGGCGCGTCGGGGCTGGGAGCGCTCGTCCCGTCGTTCGCCGCCGCCAAGAAGGGCGGCGTGACCAAGAGCGACATCGAGATCCTCGTCGCCGCGCAGATCGCCGAGGCCCTCGCCGTCACGACCTACACCAACATCATCGAGGTGGCGCCGTTCTTCGCCCGGCTGGCCTCGGACGACCAGGGGTATCTGAAGGCGGCCCGCCAGGAGGAGATGTCGCACTACCTGCTGGAGAAGAGCGTGACCGGCAAGGCCTCGCCGTTCACCACCTTCTACTACCCGCCCAAGATGTTCGCCGATGCTCAGACGACGTTGAACATCCTGGTCACGCTCGAGGACGCGTTCATCGCCGCCTACCTGGTCGGCGTCCGGGACTTCAGCACGCCGGATCTGCGTGTGACCGCCGCGCGGATCATGGGCATCGAGAGTGACCATCGCACGCTTGCGCGCGTCGTCGCCCCGGGCGTGGCGGCGCGGGACGGTGGTCCGATCGAGACGGTGACCGGCATCCAGGGGAAGGCCGAGAGCGTCGACCCGCCCAACAACAACGGGTACGAGCGGACGCTGCGGTGGACGAAGATCAGCAAGGCCGTGGCCGCGCTGACGCCGTTCGCCGACAAGACGGCCGCCGCCAAGGCGGGGTTCGACACGACCAAGCCCTACCACTTCAAGCCGTTCAGCCCGACCCTGCCCGAGCCGCTGGGCGAGTTTCACTCATTCCTCGGCTGACGCGGAGCAGTGCGACCGGGGGCGGCGAGCCATCGCCGCCCCCGGAGCGAGGCTCGTTCGGCGGTCGCCGCCGCTGTCCGCTAGCAGCCGTTCCGTGGCATGGGCCGCGAGGTCGCGGACTTGCAGGTCAGCTTGTTCGGCTTCGCGTATGACGGTGACCGCGTCTCCTCGATCACGACGGCATGGAACGTGGTGAACGCTCGGCCGGGGACATTCACGGTGACGTTCCAACATCCATGGCTGTGCCCCGGGCCACGCGCCGGGATGCTCAGCGTGTTCTCCGACCATGTGGTCCCTCCAGACTGCCGTGGTTAGCGTACGGTGGGTTCCCCGTACGGATGCTTGGCCGATCGGTCCTCCGACAGCGAGGCCCGCGATCGGCTGACGAGCGCCTCGATCGCATCGGCGAGGTGAACGGGGTCGATGTTGTAATCACCGCGCGCGACCCTGATCCGGTGCGCCTCGAGCAGCACCTCGGCGTGAGTGTGGGCGTCCGGTGGCTCGAAGCGGTACGAGGCGAGCTCGATCAACAGCCCGAGCGGATCCTCGAAGTAGATCGAGTCCATGAACCCCCGGTCCTTGACCCCGCTGTGGCGGATCTGGCGCTCGTCGAGTCGCTCCACGGCTTGCAGGAAGGTGGCCCGTGAGAGTGAGAACGCGATGTGGTGGACACACCCAACGTCGGTCGGTGTCCGGTGCGGATCGCGAGCGCGCTCCTCGTTGGTGAAGACGGTGATCAGGCGGCCGTCGCCGGGATCGAAGTAGAGATGGCTCTCCGACGCGTTGTCCAGGTTGGGCTGTTCGAACACGAACGGCATGCCCAGCACGCCCTCCCAGAAGTCGATCGACGTCTGCCGGTCGGCCCCGACGAGGGTGATGTGATGGGCGCCCTGGCTCTGCAGCTTTCGCACGATCCTCACCTCGGCTGGTGGTTGACGAGTTTCGACTTGTAGTCGCTGCGCTGCAAGCTCCCCCACGGCACAAGCTCGACGCGCGTTTGGACGACCAGTACATCACGCAGGCGACTGCGAATCGCTTCAGCCAGCGCGGGATCGGCCGGCCGGTCGCGGGCGAACCCCGGAGGCGGCGTAGCTGCAGGCCGAGTCGAGCCCCCAGTTCTCGAGATCCGCCGCCGTCAGCGGGACGCAGCTGGGCACGCCGATCGTCCCGCTCGTCGAGTAGATCCTGGCGATCTCGGCATGCGTGGCACACAGATGCGCGCCGATCGGGTTCTCCGGCGTGTACGCCGCCCTGAGCTCGTGCTTGTCAGTGAGTGGTAGGCGCGCGATCTCGGTGAGGCCGCCCGCGTCCCGTTCGGAGGCGCAGCCTGCTTCGGCCAGCTTGCGGCGATAGAAGCCCGAGCGGACGAACAGGTAGGCGAGCCGAGCGCGGTAGTGCCGATCGTCGAGCGCGAGTTGCTCGGCCCAGGGACGGGTTTCGAGCTCGGGCGCGAGCATCGATCACGGGTCCTGGTCGGGCACGCGCTGATACGCGATCGCCGCCTCGGCGCGGCCGGCCATCAGGAATCCGAGGGGCTGCTGTTGCTCCTCGGCCAGGTGGGCGAGCAGACTCGCGGTGCGGGCGAGGATCGGGACCGCCTTCACGGCGTCGGGCGAGAAGCCGAGCTCGAGCATCACGGCCGCGATCGGCATCGAGACGCCACCGCTCCCTGCAGCGATCCCGGCTCCGCGGCCAGAGTCATCCGCGCGGCGACATTGGTGGGCATCATCCCGTGCTCGGCGATCGCGACGAGCAACAGGTCGAGGAAGAAGCACTGGTCCTCGGTCGGCTCGCGTCCGGTGAGCAGGAGGTGGAAGTACTCGGTGAAGCTCGACCGCCCCATCAGATCGCCGCACAGGTCCCGTCCGCGCACCTCCACCCGGTCGGGATAGGCCTGACTGATGTGACTGACTGCTGGCCCCTCGCTGCCGATCTCCATATCGCCTCGGGGCCGACCCTACTGCGTCACTCCGGAGTACCTCGATAGAGCGTGGGGCGGCCGCCGGGTAGTCTGCGCTCATGCCGTCCAGATGGCCGACGCTGTCCTACGAAGACTGGAGCGCGACCTGCGACACGCTGCACGCGCACACCCAGGTCCTCGGCAAGCTGGCGGTGGCTCTCGCGCCCCCGGAGCCGCAGCTCCAGCACGCCGCCCTGCGCCTGACCCCGCGGGGGTGGGAGACGACTCCGCTCCCGGCGCCCGACGGCTCCGGGGCGGTGGTCGTGAGCCTCGACCTCCGCACCCACGAGGCCCTCGTCGAGCACAGCGGCGGGCTGGCGGGACGGGTCGCGCTCATGCCCGACCGGCCAGTGGGTGAGGTCACCCGCGAGCTGCTGGCTGCGGTCCGCAGCGTCGCCGGCCCGGTTGAGATCAGTCCCACGCCCCAGGAGGTGCCGTGGAGCGTGCCGCTCGACGAGGACGAGGAGCACCGCCGCTATGACGCAGACCAGGTCGCCACCTACTTCGCCGCTGCGACCCGCGCCGCGCTCGTCCTGACCTCGTTCAGCGCCCCCTATCGCGGTCGCCGCACTCCGGTCAACGCCTGGTGGGGCTCGTTCGACCTCGCGGTCAACCTGTTCTCCGGGCTGGCCGCCGATCCCCCTTCGGATGACTTCATCATGCGCAACGCGATGGACGCGCAGGAGGTCGCGGTCGGCTGGTGGCCCGGCGATCAGCGCTACGGGAAGGCGGCGTTCTACGCCTACGCCCACCCAGCCCCGGAGGGATTCGCGAACGCGACCCTCTCGCCCCCGGCGGCCCACTGGGACGCGACGCTCGGTGAGTTCATCCTCGACTGGGACGAAGTCTGCGCCGGCCCTGACCCGTTTGCCGCGGCACTCGTGTTCGCCCGCTCCGCGTTCCAGCATGCCTGCCTGGTGTGCGAGTGGGATCCGGCCCTCCCGGCCAGCGCCGAGGGCAACCCGCCGCCCGTCCGCTGACGCTCAATGGCGCCAGGCGGTCAATGTCGAGGCCTGCGACGCTGTGTATGTGTCCGCTACGCCCGCCAGGGCCGATCGCAGGGGCCGGGCGGAGCAGCGCGCCCACGCCTACGCGCGCGGAGCCGGTGTCTCGCCCCGTCTGTACCCGTTCGTGCGGATGCTCGCGACGATCCTCCTGAGAGGCTGGTTCCGGTTCAGCGTCACCGGCACCGAGCACGTGCCGGCCGATGGCCCCGCGATCGTCGCCCCCAATCACAAGAACTTCCTTGACCCTTTCTTCGTCGGGCTGGCACTGCATCGCCAGGTCCGCTTCATGGCCAAGGCGGAGGTGTTACGAGGCCCCATCGGCTGGCTGTTGAACCGTCTCGGGGCGTTCCCCGTCCGTCGAGGTGCGGCGGACGCCGACACGCTCACGACCGCCCGCGCCATCCTCGCCGCAGGCGGCCTGGTGGTGATGTTCCCCGAGGGGACGCGGATCGCGGAGCCCAACGCGCTCGGCTCGCCCCATCACGGCGCCGGTCGACTCGCGCTGGAGACCGGCGTCCCGATCGTGCCGGCCGCGATCACCGGTACCGCCCACCTTTGGCTCGGCGCGCTCCCCAAGCTCAAACGCGTGCAGATCGCGTTCCTCCATCCGGTCGCCCCCCGGGCCGTCGAGGGCCGAGACGAGGTCACAGAGCTGATCGACGAGCGTGTCTGGCCGGCCGTGCGCGATGAGTACGGTCGCCTGCGGGCTCGCCCCGGGCTGATCGCCGCCGGCCTCGCCGCCCTCGGCCTGGGTGGCGGGCTACTGGCCCGCCGAGCAGTCGAAGCCAGGCGCGCTCCCCGCCTGCTCGGCGTCGTGGTGCCGCGCAAGCTGCGGCGCGGGAAGAAGCCGCGTCGGCTGCGCGATCGCCTGCGCCCAGGGCGCTGAGCTCGGAGCCCGAGCGGGAGCTCAGAGCGCCGCCACGCCCTGCACGAGCAGGCTGGCGCCGAACAGGCCCACCAGCCCGCCGGTCACCCGCAGGCCGTTGGCGTTCAGCCACCGCGACATCGCCTGGACGCGCTGGGTGGTGGTCTCTGGCGAGACGAGGTAGCCCACCAATGGGATCTCGAGCAACAGGAACATGATCACGTTGAACAGCAGGATCAGCAGGAACTGCTCCACCGATCCGTAGTGCCCGCGGGCGATCTTCCCGATCGCCAGGATGTAGAAGGGCCCGGGCAAGTCGATCGCCGCGCCGATCAGGAACGCGATCTTGGCCGAGGCCCGACCGAGCCCGCGCTCCGCCCAGGAGGTCGCTTCCTTCGCCTTCGCCTTCTCGGGTCCCCGGCGGCGCTTGCGGCGGCTGCGCCAGCGATCGATCAGGGCCTGCCCGCGCGATGACGCCATCAGCCAGGCGAACAGCAGCGCGACCGTGCCGGCCACGATCGAGTTGGCAGGATGGGGCGAGTGCTTGGTACTGCCGAGTACGGCATGGCCGTTGTTGAACAGCACGAGCAGTCCGATGCCGCTGGTCAGGCTGGCGATCAGTCCACCCGCGAAGAACGCCAACAGCAGTCCCCGCGGCTCGGGCCGCGAGACGATGATCGCGACACACGCGAGCAACGACGGGAACACGCTGGCCCCGATCGCGAGCAGAATGATCTCGCCCACCATCTCTATGTTCGCCGCCACGGCGGCGTCGCCCTGCCCGAGACACACGCCCAAGCCCCGCCCTGCTGCTATCACTCAGCCGATGCGCGCCCGGGTCGTCCCGCACGTCGGCTCCCCGGTCACGGTCATCTACCTCGGCGCGACCGTGCTCGGAATCGTCACGCAGGTCGATGACGATGGCCGGCGACTGGTGGTCCTGACCGAGGAGGGAGAGTCGCTGTCGTTCGTACTCGCGGCGGCGACCGCGACGTACACGACCGAGGGGCGTCAGTGGGGAGCGCGGCTCGTGTTCGGCGACGAGCCCGATGAGGCGGAATGAAACACCGGGCTCGCCGGCCGGCGTGGATGCTGACCTGGGTGACGGCGATGGCGGCCGGCCTCATCTGGACGCTGGTGACCGCGGCGGCCGGCACCCCGTCCGCGACCGCCGCCGAGGCTGACCCACTGTGCCTCGGGCACTACGGGAGCGCCCCCGGCGCGGCCGGCGCGCCGCTGCGCTTCGGGGTCGATCCGGGCATCGCCGGCAGCGCCGGGACGGTGCAGCTGCCCTCCGTCCCCGACAACCCAACGCGGGACCTCGCCGCGCTGCGCGCGCTGCGACCGCCCGGGCGGGTGGTCGTGCTCCGGCTCAACCGCCTGTTCTGGTCCGATGGTGAAGCCGGCATCACGCGGTTCATACGGACCGTCGCCACCGACACTTGAGCCGGATTCGACGTCGAGCTGCAGGTTCGCCACCACCCG
>Ga0208478_1000272_pt1 | contig 19413 bp, 18 predicted proteins | sample NGESurdeep072012_5_FD_184462 | JGI IMG/M metagenome (GOLD analysis project Ga0208478, IMG submission 184462) | Arctic peat soil microbial communities from Barrow, Alaska - NGEE Surface sample 415-2 deep-072012 (SPAdes) | ecosystem: Environmental > Terrestrial > Soil > Wetlands > Peat ...
GATCCGCGGGCCGGCCCACAGCTCCGGGTCGCGCCACTGCCGCGGGCGGCCGGAGATCGTCACGGGCCCGCGGGCGAGATCGGTGCCGTTGTCGCCGAGCCCGATCCCGAGCGCCTGGGTGAGCTTGCCGGGGCCCGAGCACAGCGCCTCGAGCGGGTCCGCCCCGCGGCGCTCGCGCATCAGGTCGGCCCCGGTGAGCGGCTCGAGCGCGCGGATCAGCACGGCTGCCCCCGTGCCGGGCGCCTCAGCGACCGCGTTCAGCAGCGCGTGGATGCCGTAGGAGCGGTACACGTACGCGATGCCCGGCGCTCCAAACAGGACGCGGGTCCGCGGGGTCAGCCCGACGAACGCGTGGCACGCCGGCTCGGAGTCGTGGTAGGCCTCGGTCTCGACGATCACGCCCGAGGTCTCGCCGTGCGTCACGACGCAGCCGATCAGCTCCCGGGCGACCTCCACGACCGGGCGGTCGTAGAACGACGGCTTCACCCGATCGCGGCGATGGCCTCGCGGGCGTGCGCGAGTTGCTCGCGCACCCGGCCAAGGCTGGTGCCGCCTTCCGAGACCTTGGACTCCAGCCAGGCGCCGTCGCTCAGCACCGCGTAGTACTCGTCGTCGAGCAGCTCGGAGTGGCTCGCGAGCTCGTCGCGCGTGAGCTGCGAGAGCGTCTTGCCCTGCTCGAGCGCGGACCGGACGAGGCCGGCGACCACGCCGTGCGACTCACGGAACGGCATGCCACGGCGGACCAGCAGGTCCGCGATGTCGGTGGCGGCGAGGAACTCGTCGCCCGCGGCGCCGGCCAGGCGCTCGCGCCGGAAGCTGATCGTGGCCAGCATCCCCCGCGCCGCGGCCAGGCACAGATCCAGCGTGTCGACGGCGTCGAACAGGTGCTCCTTGTCCTCCTGCATGTCCTTGTTGTAGGTCAGCGGGAGTCCGTGCATGACGCCGTGCAGAGCGACGAGATGGCCGGCGATCCGGGGTGCCTTGGCCCGCAGCAGCTCGGCGGCGTCGGGGTTCTTCTTCTGCGGCATGATCGACGAGCCCGAGGCCCACGCGTCGGAGACCTCGCAGAAGCCGAACTCCTCGCTTGACCACATCACGACCTCCGCCCCGAGCCGCGAGAGGTGCGTGGCGCAGGTGGCCGCGGCGGCCAGGTAGTCGAGCACGAAGTCGCGGTTGGAGACGGCGTCGACCGAGTTCTCGGCCACCCCCGAGAAGCCGAGATCGGCCGCCACCCGGCGCCGGTCGGTGTCGAAGTTGACGCCGGCCAGCGCGCCCGCGCCGAGGGGCAGCTTGGCCGTGGCCGCCGTCACAGCGCCGAACCGCCGCGCGTCGCGGATCAGCATCCATACGTAGGCCAGCAGGTGATGGCTGAGGTAGATCGGCTGCGCGCGCTGCAGGTGGGTGTAGCCCGGCATCGGCCAGTCGAGGTGACCCTCGGCGACGTCCACGAGCGTCTGCGCCAGCGCCGCGGTCGCCTGCTGGGTCTGGTGGGCGTGCGCGCGCACGAACATCGCCATGTCCGTGGCCACCTGGTCGTTGCGCGAGCGGGCCGTGTGCAGCTTGCCGCCGACCGGCCCGGCGAGCTCGGTCACGCGGCGCTCGATCGCCATGTGGATGTCCTCGTCGCCGTCGGCGAACGGGAACGTCCCGTCGCCCAACTCCCGTTCGACCGCTCCGAGCGCCTCGTGCAGGGCGCCGCGGTCCGATTCGGAGATGATCCCCTGGACGGCGAGCATCGCCGCATGCGCGCGGGACTGCTCGACATCGTAAGGGCCGAGGCGCCAATCGAAGCCGATCGAGTCGTTCAGGCCCCGGAAGACGGCGTGTTGTGGCTCTGCGAAGCGTGACATGAGGGGCGATGTTAGGGCCGCGGGCGCCCGAGAACGTCGCCGAGCTCGGCCGCCACGCGCGCGACCTGGCCCTCGGTCACCTCGGGGAAGAACGGCAGCGCGATCGAGCGCGCGGCTACGTCCTCGCACACCGGGAACTCCCCCTCGCGGTGCCCGAACAGGTTGCGGTAGAAGCTCATCAGATGGATCGCGGGGAGATACGGCTTGCTCTGGATGCCCCGCTCGCCCAGCGCCCGCACGGTGGCGTCGCGGTCGACTCCCCGGGGGAGCTGGACCACGAACACGAACCATCCGCGCCGGTCACCGTCGCTGTCGGGGCACGGGAGGTCGAGCCCCTCGAGCCCGGCCAACGCCTCGCGGTAGAGCGCGGCGACGCGCGCGCGGCCGGCAAGCATCTCCTCGAGCCGGTCGAGCTGGGCCAGCCCGATCGCGCAGGCGATGTCCGACAGGCGGTAGTTGAAGCCGAGGCGATCGTGGTCGAGCCAGCCCATGTCCGGCGCACGTCCTTGATTGCGCTCGGAGTCGATCCGCACCTTGATCGCCTCCGCGCCGGTGGTCACCATTCCCCCCTCGCCGGTCGTCAGCTGCTTGTTGGCGTAGAAGCCGAACACGGCCGGGTGACCGCGGCCGCCCACCGCGATCCCGTCGGCGTACACGGCGCCGAGCGCCTCGCAGGCGTCCTCGACGATCGGCAGGCCGAGACGCTCGAGCGTGGGCACGTCGGCCGGGTAGCCGAAGATGTGGACCGGCAGCAGCGCGGCCGTCCGCTCGCCGACGGCCGCCGCGGCGGCGTCGGGGTCGATGTTCAGCGTCACCGAGTCGATATCGGCGAACACGGGGCGCGCCCGCTCGTACAGGACCGCGTTGGCGCTGGCCACGAACGAGAACGGGCTCGTGACCACCTCCGCGCCCTCGTCGACGCCCACCGCGCGCAGGGCCAAGTGCAGTCCCGCCGTGCCGCTCGACACCGCGCTCGCGTGGGCAACGTTCAGGCGGCGGGCGAACGCCTGCTCGAAGGCCGGCAGCTGCGGGCCGAGCGAGAGCTGGCCCGAGCGCAGGACGTCGAGCACGCGTTCCTCCTCGGCACGCCCGATGACCGGTCGGGCTAGGGGGATGGCGTCGGTCACGAGCCGGGCACGGAGCGGACAGCCGGCTGCCCCGGCCGCCGCCGTCCGGGTTGCATCGCGTACTCGAGCGAGTCCACGAGCGCCTCCCAGGACGCCTCGATCACGTTCTCCGAGACCCCGATCGAGCCCCACACGTCCTGGCCGTCGGACGCGTCGAGCAGGACGCGCGTGACGGCTCCGGTCCCCTTCGCCTCGTCGAGGATCCGGACCTTGAAGTTGACCAGCTCGATGTCGCGCAGATGGGGGTGGATCTCGCCGATCGCGTCGCGCAGCGCCCGGTCCAGGGCGTTGACCGGCCCGTTGCCCTCGGCCGTGCGCACGTAGCGCTCGCCGTCGACCCAGATCTTGATCGTCGCCTCGGTCTCGACGCGGCCGTCGGCCCGCTTCTCGACGATCGCGCGCCACGACTCGAGCCGGAACAGCGGCTCGTAGTCGCCGGTCTGCTTGCGCAGCATCAGCTCGAAGGACCCATCGGCGGCCTCGAAGTGGTAGCCACGGTGCTCGAGCTCCTTGACCCGTTCGATCACCCTGCCGGCCGTCTCGCCGTCGAGCGTGATGCCGGCGTCGCGGGCGCGGGCGTGCACGGTGCCCTTGCCCGAGAGCTCCGAGACGAGCAGCTCGCGCCGGTTGCCGACCACGGCCGGATCGACGTGCTCGAACGTGGCCGGGTCGACGTTGACGCCGGCGACGTGCATCCCGCCCTTGTGGGCGAAGGCGTTGCGTCCCACGTAGGGCTGGTCGGGGTTGGGGGTGAAGTTGAGCAGCTCGTCGAGGAAGTGAGCCGTCGGCGTCAGCGACGCGAGCTGGGCTTCGGTCAGGCACCGGTAGCCGAGCTTGAGCTGCAGGTTGGGGATGATCGAGATGAGGTTCGCGTTACCGCAGCGCTCGCCGTAGCCGTTCATCGTCCCCTGCACGTGCGTGGCGCCGGCCTGCACCGCGGCGAGCGTGTTGGCAACGCCGCAGGCGGCGTCGTCGTGGCAATGGATGCCCACTGTGACGGCGACGTCGGCCAGTGCGGCGAGCACCACCGCCATCGACGCGCCGACCTGGTCGGGTAGCGTGCCGCCGTTGGTGTCGCAGCAGGTCACCGTCGCGGCCCCGGCCTCGGCGGCGGCGCGCAGGCAGCGGATCGCATATTCGCGATCATCGGCGAAGCCGTCGAAGAAGTGCTCGGCGTCGTAGACGACGCGCTTGCCCTGGGCGACGAGGAACGCCACGGAGTCGGCGATCATCCGCAGGTTCTCCTCGCGGTCGACCTTGACCACCTTTTCCAGGTGGAGCGCCCACGTCTTGCCCACGAGCGTGCAGACGGGGGCGAAGCAGTCGGCCAGCACGCGCAGCGCGGGATCGTGCTCGGCGCTCAGCTCGCGCCGCCGCGTCATCCCGAAGGCGGCGATCTCGGCGTGGCCGAACCGCTCGCCGGCCAGCAGCTCGAACAGCTCCGCCTCCTTGGGGTTGGAGCCCAGGAAGCCGGCCTCGATCAGATCGATCCCGAGCTCGTCGAGCCGGTGGGCGACGCGCAGCTTCTCCTGCGCGGAAAGCGACATTCCTTCGCCCTGCATGCCGTCGCGCAGGGTCGTGTCGTAGAGCTGGATCACCGCATCGGCTCTACGCGGCCTTGCTCGGGACCTTCACGACATCGAGCCACTCGAGGTAGCGCGGGTCGCGTCCGTGCAGCGCATCGTCGAACACGCGCTGCAGCTCGCGGGTCATCGGTCCGGGCTCGCCGGTGCCGATCATGTGGTCGTCGACCTCGCGCACGGCCACGAGCTCGGCCGCCGTGCCGGACATCAGGATCTCCTCCGCCAGGTACAGCTCGGCCCGCGCGATATCGCGCTCGACCACCTCGTAGCCGAGGTCGGCGCCGATCCGCAGCACCGAGCGACGGTTGATGCCGTCGAGGATGCTGGCCGTCTGCGGCGGTGTCAGGAGCCTGCCGTCGCGCACGACGTAGATGTTCTCGCCCGAGCCCTCGCACACGAAGCCGTGCGAGTCGAGCAGGATCGCCTCCTGGTAGCCGGCCTTCGAGGCTTCGATCTTGGCCAGCACGCTGTTGAGGTACTGGCCGGAGGCCTTGGCGTGCGGGATCAGCGCATCGCCGGAGATCCGGCGCCAGCTCGAGACCTTGGCGCGAATGCCGTGCTGCTTGCTCTCCTCGCCGAGATACGCGCCCCACGGCCACGCCGCGATCGAGACCTCGACCGGCGCGTCGAGCGGATAGAGCCCCATCTGGCCGTAGCCGCGGAAGGCGATCGGCCGGATGTAGCACTCGGTCAGGCCGTTGGCGGCGATCAGCTCATGCGTGGCCGACCGCAACTCCTCGAGCGTGAACGGGATCGGCATGTAGTAGAGCTGGGCCGACTTGAACAGCCGCTCGAGATGCTCGCGGTGGCGGAAGATCGCCGGCCCCTGCGCGGTCTCGTATGCGCGCTCACCCTCGAACACGCCGGTGCCGTAGTGCAGGCCGTGCGTCAGTACGTGGACCTTTGCGTCCTCCCAGGCGACCAGCTCTCCGTTCTGCCAAATGAGGTCGGCTTGTTCCACGAGATGCTCCTTAGAGATGTTGGAGAACGGCGCGGGTGGCTTCGTCTGTCGACGCGCCACCCCCGAGGTCTCTCGTACGCAGACCCTCCGCAAGGGCCTGGTCGACGGCCGATTCTACCGCCACGGCCTCGGCTTCCAAAGCGAGTCCGTGCCGGAGCATCATGGCCGCCGAGAGGAACATCGCCAGCGGGTTGGCGGCACCGGTCCCCGCGATGTCGGGGGCTGACCCGTGCACGGGCTCGAACAGGCCCGGACCGCCGGCGCCGAGCGAGGCGCTCGGGAGCATCCCGATCGAGCCCGTGAGCATCGCCGCCTCGTCGCTGAGGATGTCGCCGAACATGTTCTCGGTCACGATCACATCGAAGTGCCGCGGCGAGGAGACGAGCTGCATGGCGGCGTTGTCCACCAGCGTATGCTCGAGCTCGATGTTCGGGAACTCGCGCGCATGGACCTCGCGCACGACCTCGCGCCACAGCCGCGAGGTCTCGAGCACGTTCGCCTTGTCGACGCTCGTCACCCGCGAGCGCGCCGCGCCGAACGCCACCCGCGCGATCCGCTCGATCTCCTCACGCGTGTACGTGCACACGTCGGAGGCCGAGTCCGCGGTGCGCGTCTTCTCACCGAAGTAGATGCCCCCGGTCAGCTCGCGCACGACGAGCAGATCGGTGCCCTCGATCCGCTCGCGCTTGAGCGGGCTGGCGTCATACAGCGCCGGCAGCGGCCGGACGGGCCGCAGGTTGGCGTACAGGCCGAGCCCCTTGCGCAGCCCGAGCAGGCCCTGCTCGGGACGCGGACGGTCGGGATCGGTGGTGTCCCACTTGGGTCCGCCGACGGCGGCCAGCAGCACCGCGTCCGCGCGTCGGCACCCCGCGAGCGTCTCGTCGGTCAGTGCCACACCGTGCGCGTCGATCGCAGCGCCCCCGAACACGTGCTCCTCGTACTCGAGCTCGGTCACCGCGTTCAGCACCTCGACCGCGGGCGCGATGACCTCGGGGCCGATCCCGTCACCGGCCAGCAGGACGATCCGGGGCGTCATCGGATCTGGGGATCGCGGTCGGCCATCAGCGCCCGCAAGCTACACGGACGGAGCGAACTTGGTCGTGCCGCCACCCATCGCCGGCGACGCTCACCCCGGCAGCAGCACCGGACACGACGCCCGGCGGCGCACCGCGGCCGCGCGGTAGTCCGCCAGCAACCGGGTCAACGGGCCGCGCGGGCGGGCGGGGAGCATGATCGCGTCGCAGCCGAACTCCTCCGCGCCGTCGGCCAGCGCGCGGGCCGTCGATCCGAACAGCACCGTCATCTCGGCGGGCACCTCGAGCGACCGCGCCGCGCGATCGAGGTCGGCCCGCGCCGCGTCGAGCAGCACGTCGTTCCACACCGCCGTCTGCCGGGGGAAGCGCGTCACCCATCGCGTCGGCCGCTCCAGCGCCACCACGACCACCACGGTGAGCCGGGTGCCGCTCCGACGGGCCATCGCGTCGGCCGCCCGCACCGTCTCGTCCCCTCGCGGCGATCCCTCGTAGGCGACCAGAAGGTGCCCGTAGTCCACCGGCGGAGCTTACGGGGCGGATGCCGGCGCCAGGGCGGGCACGCCTCACTACGCCTTCCGCCCCACCATGTTCAACCGCACGTACTCGAGCACCAGCGGCACACCCGTCCGCGAGGGCACGCGGTCGACGAAGGGGCCGCGCAGGCCGTCGGGCAGTGGGTCGAGATGGCGAACGAGGCACACGGTCGACACGAATGGGCGTGGGTCGGGAAGCTCGACGCGCTTGGGCTCGAGCCAGCAGGCGACCTCGGTGAATCCCGCCTGCTCGAGGCGGGCCGCGGTCTCCTCGGGGCCGGCGTAGTTCCACGGCCGGCACCAGCCGACGAAGCAGTGCTCGAACGGCTCCTCCTGAGCGACCGAGTCGGCCGCCTCGCGGAAGGCGTCGATGTTGCCCTTGCCGCCGCACTGCGCCACGAGCCGGCCGCCCGGTGTGAGCAGTCCGTACAGCCGGGCGAACCGCCGCTCGTGATCGGGGATCCAGTGGAAGGTGGCGTTGGAGAACACGGCATCGACCGGCGAGGGCAGGTCGAGCTCGACCAGGTCCTGGCACAGGACGGTCGCCCGGTCGCCGAGTGCCTCGCGCGCGTGCTCGACCATCGACGGGGCCACGTCGACCGCGTACACGCGTCCCTGCGGCACCCGGTCGGCCAGCAGCGCGGTCACCCGCCCCGACCCGCAGCCGGCGTCGAGGACGACCTCGTCGCCGCGGAGCTCGAGCCGCTCCAGCTGCTCGAGCGCCCAGCCCAGCTGCGGGTCCGAGACGCGGTCGTAGGTGGCCGCGTTCCAGTCGCGATCCGGGGCCCCGCTCACAGCGCGGTGGTGACGGGACCGGTGCGTTCGCGGTCGCGCTCGTAGGCCTCGATCGCGTCGGACTCCCCGAGGGTCAGGGCGATGTCGTCGAGCCCGTTCAGCAACCGGTGCTTGATCTCCTGGTCGATCTCGAAGTGAGCCGAGCCGCCGGGCCAACGCACCTCCTGGGCGGCCAGGTCGACCTGGGCCTCGCCGGCGTCGCGGATGGCTGCGCACTGCGCCGCCGTCAGCTCCACCGGCAGGAGGCCGATCTTGGTGCAGTTGGAGCGGAAGATGTCGGCGAAGCTGGGCGCGATGACGGCCTGGAAGCCGTAGTCCTCGAGCGCCCACGGGGCATGCTCGCGACTCGAGCCACAGCCGAAGTTCCGCCCGGCGACGAGGATCGGGTTCTTCGGCAGCTCCCAGCCGGGCTGCTTGGCCCAGTCGTAGAACAGGAACTCGCCGAACCCGGTGCGCTCGACGCGCTTGAGGAACTGCTTGGGGATGATCTGGTCGGTGTCGACGTCGTCGCGGTTCAGCACGCTGACGCGTCCGGTGATCGTTTCGATCGCTCTCATTTGCTCCACTCCCTGATGTCGACGAACCGGCCCTCGATGGCTGCGGCCGCGGCCATCTGCGGCGAGACCAGATGCGTGCGGCCCCCCCGGCCCTGCCGGCCCTCGAAGTTGCGGTTCGAGGTCGAAGCGCAGCGCTCACCCGGCGCCAGCGTGTCGGGGTTCATACCCAGGCACATCGAGCAGCCGGCGCCGCGCCAGTCAAAGCCGGCGGCCCGGAAGACCTCGTCCAGGCCCTCCCGCTCGGCCTGCAGCTTCACCTGCTGGGAGCCGGGCACGACCATCGCGTAGACGCTGTCGGCGACCTTGCGACCGCCCACCACCTCGGCGGCGGCGCGCAGGTCGCCGATCCGCGAGTTCGTGCACGAGCCGATGAATACGCGGTCGAGCGCGATCTCCTGAATCGGGGTCCCCGGCTCCAGCGCCATGTACTCGAGCGCGCGCTCGTCCTGCTCCGCGCTCGGCTCGGGGACCGACGCGGTCACGGGCACGACCATGCCCGGGGTCGTGCCCCACGTGACCATCGGGCTGAGCGCCGCCGCGTCGACGACGACCTCGCGATCGAACGTCGCGCCGTCGTCGGTCTTCAGCGAGCCCCAGCTCTCGGGCACCTCGCCGGGACCGCCGGGGCGCCCCAGCACCCACTCGAAGGTGGTCGCGTCGGGCGCGATCATGCCGGCGCGACCGCCGCCCTCGATCGTCATGTTGCAGACCGTCATCCGGCCCTCCATCGACAGCGCCTCGATTGCCGGGCCGGCGAACTCGACCACGTGTCCGACGGCGCCGTCGACGCCGATCTGGCCGATCGTGCCGAGGATCAGGTCCTTGGCGGTGACGCCGAAGCCGAGATCGCCGTCGTACAGGACCCGCATCGAGCGCGGCTTTGACTGCACGAGGCACTGCGTGGCCAGCACGTGCTCCACCTCGCTGGTTCCGATCCCGAACGCCAGCGCCCCGAAGGCGCCGTGCGTCGCGGTGTGCGAGTCGCCGCACACAATCGTCATCCCGGGCTGCGTGACGCCGAGCTCGGGGCCGATCACGTGCACGATCCCCTGGTGCTCGGAGCCGAGCGAGTAGACGGGGATCCCGAACTCGGCACAGTTGCGCTCGAGCGTCTGCACCTGCACGCGGGACAGCTCGTCCTTGATCCGGGCCGCCACCGGCGTGCCGTCGGTGGGCACGTTGTGGTCGGCCGTGGCCAGCGTGCGGTCGGGCCGGCGCACGGCCCGCTCGGCCAGGCGCAAGCCGTCGAAGGCCTGCGGGCTCGTGACCTCGTGCACCAGATGGAGGTCGATGTACAGGAGACCCGGCGCGACCTCGTGCGTGTCCCAGATCTTGTCGAACAGCGTCTGTGGCATTGGCTCAGCTCCTCCGGAGGCCGGCGCTCACGACCGCGAGCAGGACCGCCTCAGTCGTTCCGGGGTTCTCGAAATGGTGGGGAAGATCGGCATCGAACGTCACGCAGTCACCGGCCGAGAGCTCGTGGCGCTCCCCGTCGCACAGCAGCACCACGGTGCCCTGCTCGACGAGCGCCGTCTCACGGCTGCCGGGTTCGTGCATCGGCGGATCGCCGGCACCGCCGGTCTGGGCACCACTCGCCAGCACGTGGCGCGAGAGCTCGGCCCGCTGGCCGGGCAGCGGCGGGGTGAGGATCTCATAGCGATGCCCCCGGGCCCCGGCCGGGCCGTGGCGGCGCTCCGAGGAGCGCACGACGGTCACGGCGCCGTCCTCGTCGAGCCGCAGCAGCTGCGAGAGCCGCAGCTCCAGCCCGGCGGCGATGCGCGAGGCGACCTGCAGGGTGGGGCTCGTCTCACCGCGCTCGACCTGCGAGAGCATCGGCGCGGAAACACCCGAGCGCTCGGCCAGGTCGCGCAGCGACAGATCCATCGCGTCGCGCAGCGCCTTGACGCGGACGCCCAGCGATTCGGCGGCGACGGCTGACATACAAACGTACGCTATCACGTACAGCACGTTGGCGGAAGGCGGCTCGGTAGCCTCAAACAATGATCTCGCGCCCCGACGTCCTCGTCCTCGGAGGCGGCGGCGTGCTCGGCGAGGCGTGGATGATGGGGGTCCTGTCCGGGGTCGAGGACGCAACCGGCTTTGACCTGCGCCAGTGTGAGCATTTCGTCGGCACGTCGGCCGGCTCGATCGTGGCGGCATACCTGGTCGCGGGCCGCGCCCCGACGCGGCCCAGCAGTGCCGGCACCGAGATCGAGCTCGCCACGCCCCCACTCCCCGACGGCCCCGTGGCCGCAGCCGCACGCCGGGCGGCCCAGCGCGCGGGGCGCCTCGCACTCGCCGCCAGCGCGGGCGTCGCCCCGATCGCTCTGGCCGCGGCGAGTCCCGGGACGGCGCTGGTCCGCGCGGCGGTGCTGAACCGGATTCCGCGGCCGCCGGGCTCGCTCGAGGCCCTGCACCGGGCGATCGCCGACTCGGGCGCCCGCTTCGACGGACGGCTGAGGATCGCCGCCGTCGATCGTCGCTCCGGCCGGCGCGTGATGTTCGGCAGCCCCGGCTCGCCTGACGCCACCGTCGCGCAGGCCGTCGAGGCGTCGTGCACCGTGCCGTGGCTGTTCGCGCCGGTGACGATCGGCGGCCGCGAGTACGTCGACGGCGGCGTCTGGAGCCCGACCAACCTTGATGCGGCTCCGGCGGGCCGCGACACCCACGTCCTGTGCCTGAACCCGACCGCGGGGATCAATGGGCCCCACACGCTCGTCGCGGTCGCGCGCAACATGGCGCGCTCGGCCGTCTCGCTCGAGATGCTCGCGCTCCGCCGGCGGGGCGCCGTCGTGCAGACCCTGTGGCCCGACCCCGAGTCGGCCGCGGCGATGGGCGCGGATTTCATGAACCACGAGCCGCGCAGCCGCGTGCTCGCCGCCGGCTACCGGCAGGGCATGATGATCGCGACGGCCGAGTCGCGCGCCGGGGGCGGCGCGCCGGCCGCGATCGCAGATTCCTCTACGGAGCGCTGACGGGCTCGGGGGCGGCGTCGGTCGCCGCGTCGGCCTCGGCCGTCACGCTCTGGCGGCGGACGGCGCTCGAGAGCGCCCGCACGTAGGCGCGGCCGGCGGCCTCGAGGATGTCCGTCGAGACGCCCTGCCCCGAGCCGGTGAACCCGCCGAGCTCGAGCACCACGGAGGTCTCGCCGAGCGCGTCCTGCCCGCCGGTCACCGCGTCGACGCGGAACTCGCGGAGCTTCGCCTCGCTGCCGGTGGCGGCGTTGATGGCACGGAAGATCGCGTCCACCGGACCGTCGCCGGTGAACGAGCCGGTCACCTCCTCGCCTTCGGGCGTGCGGATCCCGACGGTGGCGTGCGGCGGCCGGCGCGACGAGGCCTCGACGTCGAACCACTCAAGCTGGTACCCCACCATCTCGCCGCGCAGCTCGTCGGTCAGCAGCGCCTCGAGGTCCATCGCGGTCACCTGCTTCTTCTTGTCGGCGATCTCCTTGAAGCGCTTGAACGCCGTGTTCAGCGTCTGGCCCGAGACCTCGAAGCCCAGCTCGGCCAGGGCCTGCTTGAGCGCGTGACGGCCCGAGTGCTTACCGAGCACGATCGAGTTGGCCTCCAGCCCCACCGTGGTGGCGTCCATGATCTCGTAGGTGGTGCGCTCCTTGAGCACGCCGTCCTGGTGGATGCCCGACTCGTGCGCGAACGCGTTGCGCCCGATGATCGCCTTGTTGGGCTGCACCGAGTAGCCGGTCAGACGCGAGACGAGGCGCGAGGTGCGGGCGATCTCCCGCGTGTTGACGCGCGTGTGCAGGCCGATGTCGGCCCGGCGGGTGTGGAGCAGCATCACGATCTCCTCCAGTGACGCGTTGCCGGCGCGCTCGCCGATCCCGTTGATCGCGCACTCGACCTGCCGCGCCCCGGCGCGCACGCCGGCGAACGAGTTCGCCACCGCCAGCCCCAGGTCGTCGTGGCAGTGGACCGAGAGCACGACGTCACGCAGGCCCGGCACCAGCTCGTAGCACCGCGTCAGGAAGGCCGAGTACTCGTGCGGCATCGTGTAGCCGACGGTGTCGGGAATGTTGATCGTGGTCGCGCCCTCGTCGATCGCGATCTGGCACACCTCGGCGGTGAACTCGATCTCGGCGCGGGTGGCGTCCATGGGTGAGAACTCGACGTCGTCGAGGTACTGCTTGGCGTGGGCCACCGCGGCCCGCGCCTGCCCCTTGACGTCCTCACGCGTGGTCTGCAGCTGGTACTGGATGTGAATGTCGGAGGTCGAGATGAAGGTGTGGATGCGCGGTCGCGGCGCGTCCCTGACCGCGTTCCACGCCGCGTCGATGTCGGCCACGTGCGTGCGCGCCAGGCCGGCGATGACCGGCCCCTCGACGGTCCTGGCGATCGCCTGGACCGCCTCGAAGTCACCGGGAGAGGTGATCGGGAACCCGGCCTCGATCACGTCCACGCCGAGCCGCGCCAGCTGCCCCGCGATCTCCAGCTTCTCCTGCGTGTTGAGCGAGATCCCCGGGGACTGCTCGCCGTCGCGCAGCGTCGTGTCGAAGATCAGTACGCGGTTGGGATCCTCGGGCTTGGTCATGTCACTCGTGCTCCTTGGTGTCTCGGACTTGGCTTCTTCTCGGTGCTGGTTCGCGGCTACGTGCGGCCGCCGGCGCGCTATTCCCCCTTGCGGGGGAGGAGAAGAAGTCGCAGGTCGAGGCTCGGTGCCATGCCCGGCGAAGCGTAGCAGCGGCGGCGCGGCCCGCAAGCCCCGGCGGCGAGCCCGGCCCTACGGAGCGTTCGCGTACAGGGCATCGAGCGCACGCGGGCGCTCGCGCGGTCCCGGTCTCGTGGTCACCGCACCCTCCATCGATGCGGAGTCCTACCACGTACGACGGCTACGGAGTGAGAACCACTTTTCCGACGTTGCGCCGCTCGGAGATGAAGCGGTGCGCGTCGGCGGCGCGATCGAACGGGAACGACTCGGCCACCACGGGACGGATCGTGCCGTCGCTCAGCAGCTCTGTGAGCGCCGCCGTCCAGCGCTCGGCGCTGCCGAGCTCGTCCCACAGTGTGAGCACGTTGAGCCCGATCACCGCCTTCGACTCCGACATCTGCTTGAGCACGTTGAACCGCGGCATCAGCAGCGCCGTGCGGGCGGCCGCCACGAGATCGCGGCTCTCGCCCGAGACGATCCCGGAGGCACCGAAGCAGACGAGTCGGCCCCCGGCGCGGAGCAGGTTGTAGCTGCGGTAGCTGCGTCCGCCGATCGAGTCCATCACGAGATCGAGCTTGGGGATCGCGCGCGCCCATCCGCTCCGGGTGTAGTCGACCGGATGGTCGACGCCGAACCCGCGGATCGCGTCGTGCTTGGCGGGTGACGCGGTCCCCCACACCTCGGCGCCGATCCGCTTGGCGATCTGCGTCGCCGAGATACCGACCCCGCCGGCGGCCGCGTGGATGAGGACGCGCCCGCCGGACTGCAGGTTACCCGCCCGGACGAGCGCCTCCCACGCCGTCGTGTAGGTGATCGGGATCGCGGCGCCCTGCTCGAAGCTCATCGGCCCGGGGAGCACGATCACGCCGTCGGCCTTGGCCGCGGCCCGCTCGGCGTAGCCGCCGAAGCGCACCGGCGCGATCACGCGGTCGCCGACCGAGAGCCGGCCGTCGACCCCGTCGCCGAGCTCGGCGATCGTCCCCGCCACCTCATAGCCGATCACGCAGGGCGGCTTGGGCGCATCGGGATAGAACCCGAGGCGCGCCATCAGGTCCGCGAGGTTGACCCCCGCGGCGCGGACGTCGATGCGCACCTCGCCGCGACCGGGGTGCGGATCGGGGCGCTGCTGGACGTCGAGCACCTCGGGTCCGCCGTGCCGGGTGATGACGATCGCCCGCACGGATCTACAGGCTGACCGTACGGCCGGCGACGAATCCGTCGCTGGCGACGATCTCGTCGAGCACGTTTCTCGGCATCGGGCTGTCGGTGGTGATCGCCATGGTGGCGATCCCACCATTGCCGGCACCGCCCTCATCGGGCTGGCGGCCGACCGCAGCGGAGATGATGTTGACGCCCTCGCGGCCGCAGGAGGTGCCGACGCGACCGATCATCCCGGGCACGTCGCGGTAGCGGAACAGGGTGAGATGGTCCTCGAGCTGGAGGTCGAAGCGATGCCCCCAGGCCTCGAGCAGGTGCGGTCGCGTGCGCCGGCCGATGACGGTTCCGACCACGCGCACCGCCGATTCGCTGCTCGAGACCGTGACCCGGATCAGGTCGGTGTAGTCCCGAGCGCTGGAGCGCTTGGTCTCCGAGACCACGATCCCGCGCTCGTCGGCGATCGTCGGCGCGTTGACCTCGTTGACCTCCTCCTCGGTGTGGCCCTGGAGCACGCCGAGCAGCGCCTGGATCGAGAGCAACCGTGTGTCGCGGTCGGCCACGCGACCGAGGAACTCGGTCTGCACGCGGTCGATCGAGGAGCCCTCCGACAACGCGACGGCGATCCGCCCCAGCGCGCGGCAGAGTGGCACGAACGGGCCCAGCACCTCCATGTCCTCGGCCGGGATCGCGGGCACGTTGACGGCGCTCGTGACCACGCCGCCGGTCAGCGCCGCCACGACCTGCTCGGCCGCCTGGAAGCCGGCCCGGTCGGTCGCCTCGGCCGTCGAGGCACCGAGATGGGGCGTGACGATCACGTTGGGATATCCGAACAGCGGATGCTCGGTGATCGGCTCGGAGCGGAACACGTCGAGCGCCGCGCCCCCGACCTTGCCGGAATCGAGCGCCGCCTTGAGATCCTCGTCGACGACGAGCGGGCCGCGAGCGACATTGAGGATTCGCACGCCGTCCTTGCACTTGGCGAGCGCCTCGGCGTCGAGCCACCCCTCGGTCTCCGGTGTCTTGGGCAGGTGGAGCGTGATGAAGTCGGCCACGGCATAGACGTCGTCGGAGGACTCGGCCTTTTCCACCCCGAGCTCCCGGTAGCGCTCGGCGCCCACGTAGGGGTCATAGGCGACCACGCGCATGCCGAAACCGCGGGCGCGGTGGGCGACGAGCTGCCCGATCCGCCCGAAGCCGAGGATCCCGAGCGTCTTCTCGTACAGCTCGACGCCGGAGAACTTCGAGCGCTCCCAGGCGCCGGCGATCAGCGAAGCGTGGGCCTGGGGGACGTTGCGGGCCAGCGAGAGCAGCAGCGCCATCGTGTGCTCCGCGGCGGTGATCACGTTGGACTGGGGCGCGTTGGCGACGACGATCCCGCGCTTGGTCGCGGCGGGAACGTCGACGTTGTCCACGCCGACGCCGGCCCGGCCCACGGCGCGCAGGCGCGTGGCGCGGTCGAGCAGCGAGGCGTCGAGGTTGGTCGCCGAGCGGATCAGGATCCCCTCGTAGTCGCCGATCCGTTCGCCCAGCTCCTGCGGCGTCCACGCGACACCGACATCGACGTCGAAGTGCTGCTTGAGCAGGTCGATGCCCGAATCGCCGATCTTCTCGGCCACCAGCACGCGCGGGCGCCCGTGATGGGCGGCGGTCTCGATCGGGCTCACGACATCCGCTCCAGGACCCAGTCGATGGACGCGGTCAGCGCCTGCACGTCGGCGGGATCGGTGGCCGGGAACATCGCCACCCGCAGCTGGTTGCGCCCGAGCTTGCGGTAGGGCTCGACGTCGACGATCCCGTTCGCGCGCAGGGTCGCGGCGAGCGCGGCGGCGTCGACGGCCTCGTCGAAGTCGATCGTGCCCACGACCAGCGAGCGCTTGGCGGGGTCGGAGACGAACGGCGTCGCGCGCGCGGAGGCCTCGGCCCAGCCGTACAGGTGGCCGGAGGAGGCGATCGTCCGGGCGACCATGCCGTCGAGCCCACCGCCGGAGATCATCCAGTCGATCTGGTCGGCGAGCAGGAACAGCGTCGCGATCGCCGGCGTGTTGTACGTCTGGTCCTTGCGTGAGTTCTCGAGCGCGGTGGTGAGCGAGAGAAAGTCGGGCATCCAGCGACCGCCGGGCCGCGCCTGCTCGAGCTCGGCGATCCGGCCGAGTGCTGCCGGGCTGAGCAGCGCCAGCCACAGGCCGCCGTCGGCGGCGAACCCCTTCTGCGGCGCGAAGTAGTAGACGTCGGCGTCGGCGACGTCGACCGGAAGACCGCCGGCGCCCGAGGTGGCGTCGATCAGGACCAGCGCGTGGCCGGACCCGGCCGGCCGCCCGACCGGCACCATCACGCCGGTCGAGGTCTCGTTGTGCGCCCACGCGATCACGTCGGCGGCAGGGTCGGACACCGGCGCGGGCGCGTCGCCCGGGTCGGCGGAGACCACGATCGGATCCGACAGGAACGCCGCCTGGCGCGTGCAGGCGGCGAACTTGGAGGAGAACTCGCCGTAGGTCAGGTGCAGTGCCCGCTCGCGCACGAGCCCGCAGGTGGCCGCGTCCCAGAACGCCGTCGTGCCGCCGTTGCCGAGCGCGACCTCGTAGCCCTCGGGCAGGGAGAACAACTCGGTCAGGCCCGCGCGGATGCGCCCGACGAGCTGCTTGACCGGTGCCTGGCGGTGCGAGGTGCCCATCACGGCCGCGCCCTCGGAGGCAAGACGGGCGAGCTGCTCGGGACGGATGCGGGACGGCCCGGAGCCGAAGCGCCCATCGGCCGGCTTCAGCTCGTCGGGGATCTTCAGGAGTGTTTCTGACCCGGTCATGCGGCTCCTCGGAATTGTCGGGATCTACATGCCCAGGCGCGCGGCCGATGCCGTCGCTTCCCGGTGGTCAAGTCCACCCGTAAAGCGCCAGTCACGACGGCAGGCGCCCAGTGTAGCGAGGTCGCTACTCCTGAAACTCCGTGTCGATCCAGTCCATCTGGGAGCGCAGCTCCTTGCCCACGACCTCGACCTGGTGGCCCGCCTGCTCCTCGCGCATGCGCTTGAAGTTCTCCTGGCCGGCGCGGTTCTCGGCGATCCACTCGCGGGCGAAGTCGCCCGACTGGATCTCGCCCAGCAGCTGCTTCATCGCCGCCCGCGACTCCGCGCCGATCACGCGCTTGCCGCGCGTGAGGTCACCGTATTCGGCGGTGTTGGAGATCGAGTACCGCATGCCGGCGATCCCCTTCTCGTACATCAGATCGACGATCAGCTTCAACTCGTGCATGCACTCGAAGTAGGCCAGCCGGGGGTCGTAGCCGGCGTCGACCAGCGTCTCGTAGCCCGCCCGGACCAGCTCGGTCACGCCGCCGCACAGCACGGCCTGCTCGCCGAACAGGTCGGTCTCGGTCTCCTCCCGGAACGTCGTCTCGATCACGCCGCCGCGGGTGCAGCCGATGCCCTTGGCGTAGGCGAGCGCGAGCTCCAGCGCCTTGCCGCTCGGGTTCTGGTGCACCGCGACGAGGCCGGGGACGCCCGAGCCCTCGAGGTACTGCCGGCGTACGAGATGTCCGGGCCCCTTCGGCGCCACGAGCGCGACGTCGACATCCGGCGGGGGCACGACCTCGCTGTAGTGGATCGAGAAGCCGTGGCCGAACAGGAGCAGGTTGCCGGAGGCGATTCCATCCTTGACCCCCGACTCCCACACCTGCCGGTGCAGCTCATCGGGCACGAGCATCATCACGACGTCGCCGTGGCTGGCCGCGTCGGCCGGCTCGGCGACCTCGAGGCCGTGCTCGCGGGCCTTGGCCACGCTGCCGGAATCCGATCGCAGGCCGACCACGACCGACACGCCGGAGTCTTTGAGGTTCAGGGAATGGGCGTGGCCTTGGGAGCCCCAGCCGATGATCGCGACGGTCTTGCCGTCAAGGAGTGAGAGGTCTGCGTCGTCGTCGTAGAACATGCAATCGGTCCGGTCTAGGTGGAGATGATCGTGGCGCGAGACCCTAGCGGACCGGCTGCGAAGGGAGCTGGTCAGCCGGTGGCGACGGCGACCAGCGACCGACCGGGGAGGCGCACCGATCCGTCCGGAGCGGTGAACGGCTCGGTCAAGGTCGCGATCTCCGCCTCGACGGCTTCGCGCTCGGCCTCGGACAGGCCCGCCATGGCGTCGCGGAAGGGCCCGGACATCTCGAGCGACTCCGCGATGAAGGCCGCGATATCCGGGGCCGGGCGCACGACGTCGACCGCGTCGACGGTGACCTCGGCGAAGCCCGCGTCCTCTAGCAGCTCGGCCAGCCGGCCCGGTGCGGCCAGGGCGAACATGCCCGGCTGCGCGGGGTCGGGCGGCGGCATGTGGCCGTACGTGATCAGCGCCCGCATGGGGATCGAGGCCCACGGATTGCGATCGGGCACGTCCCACGCAGCGACCGCGATCCGCCCGCCGGGTCGCAACACGCGCCGGGTCTCCCGCGCCGCGGCCTCCGGGTCGAGGATGAGCATGATCCCCCAGCGGCATAGGATCACGTCGACGCTCGCGGTCGGCAGGTCGATCCACTCGAGCTCGAGCCGCTGGAAGCGCACGTTCTCGATGCCCATCGCCGCCGCGCGTCCGCGGGCCACATCGAGCATCGCCTCGGCCGCATCGCTCGAGATCAGCGCGCCGCCGGGCGCGATCAGCTCGGCCGCGAGAAAGCCGGTATCCCCCGGGCCCGCCGCCAGCTCGAGCAGCTCCTGCCCGGGCTGCAGCTCGAGCCGGTCGATCAGCCACTCGGAGACGGGCATCCCGAAAGCGCGCACCTCGTCTGCGCGCTTGCCCCACACGACGGCCGCACGCTCCCAGGACTCGAGCTGCTCGGCCCGCGCCGCGTCGGCCTCGGCGCTGAGGTCGGGGCTGTCGTCGCCGCTGGAGTCGCTCATGCCTTGCGCCTCCGTTGCGAGAGCCGGCGCGCGCTGCCGATCGAGATGCCCCGGCCGACGACCTCCTCGGCCACCGCCAACAGCGACGGGCTCGGCACCTCGTACAGATCGTTGCCGACCGGGACGAGCATCTGGCACATCATACGAGCGGTTGACGTCACCAAGGGCGATGTGACGTTGGATGATGTCGGCGTTCTGCGGGTGGAGGTGCCGATGCTGGACACCGCGAGACGCTGTGCCGGGTGCTCGCGCCCTGCTGGGCTCGCTCAAGGTG
>Ga0208478_1000274_pt1 | contig 19330 bp, 16 predicted proteins | sample NGESurdeep072012_5_FD_184462 | JGI IMG/M metagenome (GOLD analysis project Ga0208478, IMG submission 184462) | Arctic peat soil microbial communities from Barrow, Alaska - NGEE Surface sample 415-2 deep-072012 (SPAdes) | ecosystem: Environmental > Terrestrial > Soil > Wetlands > Peat ...
GATTTGCTGAACGCTCGGGTGATAATTACAACCTATAATCAACATGTTCGGCTCCTTCCTCCCGAGCCTTGGTTGCTTGGCCGCTATCAAGTCTACTCAGGTCGATGGAGCCGACAGTGTTATGAAATCAAGTGGATTTCAGCCGCGAAATGCGCCCAATAGCATTCGTAGACCCTGGTGCGTTTATCGCTCCTAATCCGGCCAGATCTCCCAGAAGCTGACTTCTGGTCCGCTTCGATTAACTGTCGTCAACACGCCAACTCACGATCTGACTCGAAAGGGCCGCTTAGCCGGAATTACTTACGACATGGCTGATTTCAACAGCTATCCGTGCAACCACCACCACTGATCGTCCGTCGGCCGGTAAGACTCCCGTGACTCATCGCCAATCGGCACCTCACTTTAAGAGGTGAACTTGAATTTGATTTTGTGCCAGCCCCGGGATTAGAGTCTGTGCATCGCTTTTCCGCTCTGTGGGGTACGTCTTCGATACATCGCAACCGAATCGTCTGCGCTTGGTGTGTGTCGGGCTAACCCACCGCATTCCTCCAATGGACGGAGGCTAACTCGGTACGACTTGCGAGGAGACATCGCATGAATTCTGCAACCTCAGTTCGAAAACTAGCCGTGGGAGCGCTTGCCGTCGCGAGCTTTTTCGTGAGTGGGAATGTGGCTTCCGCGCAGGTTGTCACCACAGGCACGACAGGTTCCCCCGACGCCACTACTACGGTCGACAGCCGCTACCTGCCTCCGCCGCCGCCAAAATTTCAGGGCGAGATCAGCCTCAATGCCGACCAGTCGAAAACTGCCTGGCCAGCCCGGATCGTCCCACCGAAGGGAGCCCCGAACATTTTGCTGATCCTCACCGACGACGTCGGCTTTGGCGCACCGTCCACCTTCGGCGGCGTCATTCCGACGCCCTCGCTGGACCGCATCGCTGCCAACGGACTGCGCTACACCAACTTCCACTCGACCTCGCTGTGCTCGCCGAGCCGGGCCGCGCTGATTACCGGGCGCAACCATCACTCGGTCGGATTCGGTGTGATCTCCGAGATTGCAACCGGCTTCCCCGGTTACGACAGCGTGATCGGCAGGGATAGCGCCACGATTGGTCGCATTCTCCTGGAGAACGGCTACAAAACGGCGTGGGAAGGCAAGAATCACAACACGCCGGTCTATCAGACGAGCGCGGCGGGTCCGTTCGACCAGTGGCCCACCGGCATGGGGTTCTCGCACTTCTACGGTTTCATGGGCGGCGACGCCGACCAGTGGACGCCGGGCTCGCTGTTCCGGGATACCACACATATCCAGCCCTTCCTGGGAAATCCGAAGTGGAACCTGATCACGGCGATGGCGGATGACGCTATCCAATGGTTGAATGAGCTCAACGACGTTAATCCAGACATGCCTTTCCTCTTGTACTACGCCCCGGGCGGCACGCACTCGCCGCACCATCCGACGCCGGAGTGGGTGCAAAAAATCAGTGACCAGCATCTGTTTGATAGGGGCTGGAACTCCGTCCGCGAGCAGATCTTCGCCAACCAAAAGCGGCTCGGTGTCATCCCGCAGGACGCCAAGCTAACGCCCTGGCCGAAGGACCTGATAAAGGAGTGGGCCTCGCTCACGCCCGCCGAGCAGAAGCTCTTCATCCGCCAGGCCGACGTGTATGGCGCGTATCTCACCTATACCGATCACGAGATCGGACGCGTGATTGACGAAGTCGAGAGGGAAGGCAAGCTCGACAACACGCTCATCATCTACATCAGCGGCGACAATGGCGCTTCGGCCGAAGGCTCGCCCACCGGCACATTCAACGAAATCACTGCGTTCAACGGCGTCGAGTTGACCGCCGAACAGCAGATGCCGTTTTACGACGCCTGGGGTACCGCCATGACCTACCCCCACTATTCGATCGGGTGGGCGTGGGCGTTGGACACGCCGTACAAGTGGACCAAGCAGATCCCGTCGTACTTCGGCGGCACGAAACAGGGCATGGCGATCTCCTGGCCGGCGAAGATCACGGACAAGGGCGGCATACGCTGGCAGTTTCACCACTTTATCGACATCGTGCCGACGCTGCTCGAAGTCACCGGCATTCCGGCGCCCGTCATGGTCGACGGTATCGGGCAAAAGCCGATCGAAGGCGTGAGCATGGCTTACACCTTCGACAAGGCCAACGCTAACGCGCCATCGCGCCACCATACCCAATATTTCGAGATGCTGGGCGTACAGGGGCTATACAACGACGGTTGGATGCTGAGCGCGGATCCGATCCGCGCACCCTGGCAACTACAGACGGCAGCAGTCACCGATCCCGCCAGCGCCTTCAAGTTCGAGCTGTTCGAGCTCAGCAAGGACTGGACGCAATACACCGATGTGTCCGCGGCAAATCCGAAGAAGGTGCAGGAGATGAAGGACCTGATGTTCGGCGAATTTGCCAAGTACCAGGTGCTGCCACTGGATTCCTCGGCGTCACCGCGGTTCGTCGCGCCGCGTCCGAACCAGGCTGCGGGTCGAAAGATCTTCAACTATTCGGGGGCCACCGTCAGTATCCCGGACGGCAACCAGCCGAGTGTTATGAACACTTCGTTCACCATTACCGCCGACGTCGACATCCCTCAGGGCGGGGCCGAAGGCGTGATCGTTGGCGAGGGGGGACGTTTTTACGGATGGGCGATGTATCTGGTGGACAGCAAGCCGGTGTACACCTACAACCTGCTCGATCTCAAGCGGACCCGCTTTGCGGGAACGGAGGCCCTGGCCCCCGGCAAGCATACGATCGTATACGACTTCAAATACAACGGACTCGGCGAGGCGACGCTGGCCTACAACGTTCTAAGCGGTGTCGGCCAGGGCGGCACCGGAACGCTGAAGGTGGACGGCAAGGTAGTGTCGACACAGACACTGGAGCATACCCTTCCGCTGGTCAAGGCGCTCGACCAGACCTTCAACATCGGCAGCTCCGGCGCCTCGCCGGTGGATGATGGTGACTACAAGCCGCCGTTCAAATTCACTGGCACCATCAACAAGGTGACCATCGCGCTCGATCCGCCGGTACTGACTCCGGCCGACATAAAGAAGCTGGAAAGTGCCAACCGCTCCGCGTCGGACTAGCAAGCAGGGCGATCAAAACTGCCGCGAACACCATCAAGCGCTGCCAGCTTCGGGCTGGTAGCGCTGATGATCGGACAAGATCAGGTGACGAAGAAATGAAAACCGTCATTGCTCTCAACATTATTTTTCGTAACCCCGGGCTGTCTGAGAGGACGGTTCGCCACTCAGCAGCCGACGGGGCGTAAAAGTTCTCGTTGGATCTTCTGGCTTCAGCTTGGACCGCACGTGGTGCGGAGCTTCGCTAGGCCCAATCAGTCGGCGTAGTATGCATTTGTAAGGAGGAAACGATATGCGCGGCATAGCACGGGCGAAGCGTAGTCTCTCCCTTGGTCTAAGCATCCTTTTGGTCTTTGCCATCGGTCCGGGGGCCGCGACCAGCATGGCTTACCAGAGTGCGGAACCCTCACCCGCAGGCAGCACGGCTCCCAGTTATTCGGGGCAGGGCGTGCCGGCGACCGCGCAAGAGTTGCAGAGTCTGGTGGCGCCGATCGCGCTTTATCCGGATGCTTTGGTGGCGCAAATCCTGAATGCGGCGACTTTCCCCGACCAGGTCGCCGTTGCCGACAATTGGATGCAGCAGAACAAGGACCTCACCGGGAGCGCATTAAGTACCGCGGTGAACGGGCAAACTTGGGACCCCAGCGTGAAGGCGCTGACACAGTTTCCGTCGGTGCTGCACAACATGGCGCAAAACCTAGCGTGGACCTCGCAACTGGGCGAGGACTATCACAACCAGCAGGCTGAGGTGATGGCCGCGATACAAACCCTGCGCGCGCAGGCGAAGGCTGCTGGCAATCTCAAGTCGGGTTCGCAGATCACGGTGGTGCAGCAGTCGCCGCAAACCATCATCATTCAGCCGACCAATCCGCAAATTGTGTATGTTCCGCAGTACAACCCGGCGGTAATTTACGGCACTCCGTACGTGGTTCCCAATTACACCACTGCTGACGTGGTTGCAACCGGCCTGCTGTCATTTGGCGCGGGGATGGCAGTTGGCGCGATGATGAGCGGAGGCTGCTGCGGCTGGGGCTACAGCAGTTGGAACTGCAACTGGTACGGTGGCGGGGCCTACTACCATGGCGCTCCTTATTATGGGAACGCTGCCTGGCACGGCGGGTATTACGGCAACAGTGCTTCCGCCTATGGAGCCTACGGCAGCGCGCACGCCGCCAATGGCTATAACCCCTCCACAGGCACTTACGCGCGCGGGGCGTCAACCTCGACGGCGTACGGCAGCCAAAAAGTGGGTCAAGCCTACAACCCGTACACCGGGGCTTACGGCGCAACCCATCAAGGTTCCAACGCCTATTCGAACTGGGGAAGCTCGACGGCCTCGAAGAACGGCCAGACCGTTGACACGCAGCATTACTCAAACGCGAATGGAAGCGTTGGGACAGCCGAAACCTCAAACGGGAACAAGTATGCTGCCGCGAACGGCAACGCCTACAAGAACACGGGGAGCGGCTGGCAGAAGGCGGGTTCTTCTGATGCTGCACACGGTTATGGAGGAAGCAGTGGATCGGATTTCCACGGCGGCGGATCATCATCGGCATTCAGCGGCTGGGGCAGCCACTCCGGCGGCGGCGACTCCGGCTGGGGGGCGAGGTCTTCGAGCGCCCGGGGCTGGGGCAGTCGTGGCGGCGGCGGCGGTTGGGGTGGTGGCGGAGGATTCCGAGGAGGAGGCCGGCGCTAGTTTGCCTGTCGATCACAGTCACGAAGCCTGATGGACTATTTCCCTTGGAGAATCTTAAATGTTGCAATTATTCCGAAATCGCGCCAGTCTCGCCGTTCGCGTGTTGTCGCTGACAGTTGGCGTGGCCATGCTGCTTGGGTTCGCGGCGTGCGCCAAGAAGGAACAGCCTGCCCCTACTACTCAGGCGGAACCACAGACCTTCGCCTCTCCTGAAGCCGCTGGCAAGGCGCTGATGGAAGCGGCCAAGGCGCAGAACCAGGACACGATGCTGGCCATCTTTGGCCCGGGATCGAAGGAGCTGATTTACTCCGGAGACGCCGCCGAGGACAAGGCGTCCATGGAAGGATTCGTCCAGGCGTACGGGGCGATGAACCGCTGGCGCACGCTCCCGGATGGCAGCGAATTGTTGCTAGTGGGCGCCGACAACCAGGCCTTTCCCATTCCGCTGAAGAAGAACGCGTCGGGCCAGTGGTACTTCGACACAGCAGCGGGGAAAGACGAGATCCTCGCGCGACGGATCGGGCGGGACGAGATCGTGGCGACTGACGTCTGCGCGGCGCTGGCTGACGCCCAAGCCCAGTACTTCGGGCAAAAGCATGACGGAGTGAAGCAGTACGCGCAGAAGTTCATCAGCGACCCTGGCAAACAGAACGGCTTGTATTGGGAGTCGCCGGAGGGCCAGCCCAAGAGTCCGGTGGGACCGCTGGTGGCATACGCGACGGACGAGGGATACAACGTCAAGGCCGACGCGCACCAGGCATTCCACGGCTATTTCTTCCACAGACTAGACAAGCAGGGGCCTGATGCCAGGGGCGGCGCGAAAGACTATGTGGTCAACGGCAAGATGACAGGCGGCTTCGCTTACGTCGCGTACCCTGCCACCTACAACGACAGTGGCATCATGACGTTCATCATCGACCAGCACGGCGTGGTCTATCAGAAAAATCTTGGCAAAGATACGGCCGACCTGGCAAAAGCGATGACTGAGTTTAATCCCGATAATAGCTGGACCGCTCTGCGTTAAATTTTAGTAGAGAGTTCAAAATTAAGGTCATTAGTTGTTGCTTGGGAGAAAGCGAGTATTAGTTCAGCGGCGGATTGTCCCGAAGTGACATACAACAGTGGTCGCAAGACCTGCATCGATCTGAGAGTTCGTTCGATGATGACCGCGGAAACGACCGGGTACGAGAACGTCTACGAGCCTCAGGTGTTGCCACGTAATCCGAAGCGGCCAACACTAAGGAATCGACTGCGCTCGAAGCGCGTCGCAACAGACCTCGACTGGCATAGAATTACGACCGCGCCGTGAGCTGGTGGTTTCGAAATCAACTCGATGGCTGGAGTGAACGGGTGGCTCCAATTGACTTCATCAAGATACTTGCGGTGACTTTTGCCGCACTGTTCCCAGTGGTCAACCCCATCGGGGATGCTCCGATCTTCCTGAGCTTGACGCGGCACTACTCGCAATCCGCTCAGAAGGTCTTGGCACGGAAGATAGCGGCGTACGGATTCGCTTTGCTGGCCGGGTCATTCCTGTTCGGAAGCGAAATTCTCTCGTTTTTCGGCATCACTCTGGCGGTGATTCAGATCACCGGCGGGCTGATCGTGGCGGCGACGGGCTGGAGCTTGCTGAACCAGCAGGTCGCCGCGTCAGCGGCAGAGCAAACTACGGCTACCTTGGAAGATGCCCTGCAGCATGCGTTTTATCCTCTGACTCTGCCCATTACGGTAGGCCCAGGCTGTATCTCCATTGCGATTACGCTTGGGGCGCACCTGAGACATCAAGCGGGTCCGGGCTTTGAACACGGGTATCCTCGGCATTTCCTCGCAGCTTTGATAGGGATGTTTCTGCTGTGTCTTCTGGTGTGGCTGTGTTACGGAAACGCTGGCCGATTAGTGAAGATGCTGGGGAAATCGGGAACGACAATTGTGACGCGACTCTCTGCGTTTATTCTTATGGCGATCGGGGTACAGATCGTATGCAATGGCATAAGTTCCGGGCTTCCCGGGTTTCTCGACCCAATTCTGAAACGCTTACATTCTTGAGCAGTGCGCCGTGCCGAAACCGTTCCGAAAATCAGAGTTGTAATATTTGTTTCCGAGATTAAAATTGTACCCACGGAATGGCCGCCTGGTCCGGGTATGGTCGTCTACCTTTGGGAAGTCTGCAGCAGACGAGAAGTAACCTCGGAACCCAGCTTTAAGCAACACGAATTACGTCCACCATAGGTCAGCAGTTCGTTCACGGCCCACAAGCCGGCATGTGGGAGATTACTCCCCGGAAGTCGGCCAGCAGCCGGCAACCGCATTGGCACCGCCACGTGGACGTAAAACGCCCTACCCTTCTTGTGGCTTACGGCGTGTCGTTCGCTCTCAGTCGGCGGTTTGGCGACTATACGACCGAGTGGAGTCCGGGACCCATCGGCGTTTGTCGATACGAATCCCGAAAACGCAGCCAACTTCTGTATTGCCTGCCGCTCGGAAGGAATCTCGGTGAATTGTCAGCGGCAAATCTCCCACAAGCAGACTTCTGGCCCGCGTCGACGGGACTCCGCTCTCGCCAAGCCGATTTTTCGCCAAGTGCGAATGCCCACGGACGGGACCGTTCGGAACTCATGCCAGTGTGGGCGAAACCTCCAGCCTACCGGGTAAACTCTCTGACGGCACTTCGTCAAAGAGCAAGCTCTAGTCCTGAACAAAATGGCCCAACTTCCAGATGCCAGACTGGTCGCAATTTGAGAAACTGTTGTCACCGATGGGCCGGCGTTTCGCACCTGTGGTTTTGATCACAGAACGCTGTGAGGCCCATTGATGCCGTATAGTTTCCATACCCTGCTCAGCAGGACAAGTGCATGCCCACACGCACCTTTTCTTCGTTCGAGGCATTCTTCGCCGCCAACCTGCATTCTGATTTGCGGGGGATCGTGCTCGGGCGCAGACGCGAAAATTGGGTGATGACCCAACTGCTCGTCAACACTTTGAGCGTTCAATGGGGCCGCGCAGGGTCCAGCGTGGTCGTCGAGGGGGCCGCCAAGCCGGGCGGCGTCTCAATCTTTCTTCCGACCCAGAATCCGTTGGGGATATCGGGCAATGGGCATCGATTGGATGAGTCTTCTCTGTTAATCAATCAGACCGGAACCGAATTCTGCATCGCCAACGATTCCTCAAGGCCGTGGTTTTCTGTCTATGTTCCGTATGAGACGCTCGCCGGCCCAAGCGACGACGCGACGACGCCCGTTCCGCTCCTGCACGGTTTTGTTCAAGTACCGCTCACGAGGATTCAGAGGTTTCGGGCGGTCATCGGGCAGTTCGGTGAGGCCGTCCAGCGAGCGTCTACCGACTTGGGATCAGCCGCCGCCCAAAGGTCAGCGGAGCAGAAGTTGGTTCCAGAAATTCGCGACCTGCTTGCCGTGCCGCACCAAGTCGAACCCACGCCTGGCAGGCATGCGGTTCCGCGAGGACAAATCATTCGCAGGTCTATGGATTTTGTCGACCAGCATGAGGGCGAGTACCTTTCAGTGGAACAACTCGCCGCTGCGGCTGGAGTTTCTGATCGAACACTTCGTGATGCGTTTCAACGGTACTTCCGCGTAGCGCCGGTGCGCTATCTGAATCGGAGAACACTCCACCAGGTTCGAAGTGCGCTCAAAGCCGCTGACCCTACGGTGGCGACAGTAACCGGGATCGCCACGCAATTCGGGGTTTGGGAGTTAGGCCGCTTCGCCCGCGACTATCGCGTCCTGTTCGGTGAACTCCCCTCCGAGACCCTTCGCCAGTAGTACTGAGCATCGGTGAGCTGACGCTGCGCAGCTTGCGAAGGCCACGAGCATTTGATGAATGCCGTTCTTGTTTGTGTCGGACACCGCTTCGAAGCTGATTCCATGTCGATTAGCAGGTTAGCGGCACCTTGGGTATGCGGACAAATTTCTTCATTTCTTCCGAAATTGCATAGACGCTCTAGAGCCTCACCCTCTACGCTTCCAAAAAGAAGCCAATTCATAGTTGATTCGCAGCACATTGATTCCTGGAAGGATCGATGGAGAAAGCAGCCATGATCAGATCAGAGGACATCACGTCGCTTACAGACTTCGCCAAGAATACGAAGGCCCACCTGAAGCGACTCAAGCGGACGGGACGCCCCGAATTACTGACGGTCAACGGGAAGGCGGAGGTGGTCGTGCAAAACGCCACTGCTTACCAACGCTTGATCGAGGCGCTGGAAAAGCTCACACGCAAGCAACCTGAAGGAAAACTACGATGAAACGAATCTTGCTCTTGTCCCCCTCCCTGATTCTCTTGTTGAGCCTGTCTGCGTTCGCGCAGCAGAACCTGACGCTTATCGTAACTGGCCAGCCGGGCCAAGCTCCGATTGTCCAGATGAACGGCAAGTCTTATGTGGACATCGATGCGCTGGCGCGTCTCACGAACAGTTCCGTCAGTATCAAGGGGAATAAGGTTATCTTGACCCCGCTGGGTTCGGCCCCGAGCACGCTGCCGGCCGACCACGAGCCTTCCGCTCCCGCCGGGCAGTTAAAGCTCGTCGCCGAGAGGCAGCCGGCAGATCCCGAGCGTTCCGAGCCCACTGCGCAGGCGAAACCCGCCGCCACGGACCAAGCGCCCGCCCCAACCGCGTCCGAGGCGGAGAGGACAGCGGCCCTGGCCAAGGCCGCGCAGAACCCTGTGGCTAACATGATTAGCTTCCCGATCCAGAACAACACCAACTTCGGCATCGGGCCGTATTCTCGCGATCAAGACGTCCTGAACTTTCAGCCCGTCATCCCATTGCACATCACGAAGAATTGGAACCTGATCACCCGCACGATTTTGCCCGTCATCTGGCAACCGAACCCGTCGCAGCCGAGCCAGGGTTGGTATGGACTCGGAGACCTGAATCCCAGCCTTTTCTTCTCTCCCGCCAAGCCCGGCAAGCTTATCTGGGGCGTCGGGCCGGCGCTGGTTTTTCCAACCGCGACCGCGAACGAGTTAGGCCAGGGAAAGGTCAGCGCGGGCCCGGGTGTCGTCGCCCTCACTACTCCTGGTCACTGGGTCATCGGTGCCCTCGCCAACAATGTTTGGTCGTTTGCCGGTAGCGGCAGCCGTCCGCCCGTCAATCAGTTCCTGCTGCAATACTTCATTAACTACAACATGAAAGGAGGCTGGTACGTCACCACTGCGCCCATCATCACCGCCAATTGGAGGGCCAGCAACGGCAACGATTTGACGCTTCCTTTCGGAGGCGGTTTCGGCAGGATCATGAAGATCGGCTTCCAGCCCACCAACCTCCAGGTGCAGTTCTTCGGGAATGCGAAGTACCCCGCGGGGACGTCGCCGTGGGGCATGCGTTTCCAAATTGCATTGCTGTACCCCAAGTTCTCCAAGGCGCAGGAAGAGGAAATGCTCAAGATGAAGCTGGAACAACTGGAAAAAGAACAACAGCAGGGAGCGCCGAAGAAGTGATCCGGACCTACGGTCGGGTCGGTGCTGACCAATGACCTGGGGGAATGACTTGCATGCATCGGAATTTAGCGTATTGTTTTCTCATTCCACAAAGTTGCTTTGTCGCTAAGTCGAACTGCGCCGTGTCGCAGATCGCAATCTCTGATGGGTTGATGTTTGCCCATTGCAAACCTCCCTCCGCGGAGGTAACACCGCTTTTCTCACGTTAGGAGATTCATCATGGATTTTGGTGCAGGAGTACGAAAAGTGGCATTGGGCGCGCTCGCCATCTCCAGCTTTTTGGTGGCTGGTGATGTCACCAGCGCGCATGCGCAAGCAACCACTAGCGCGAAGCCTAATATTCTGTTCATCATGGGTGACGACATCGGCTGGATGCAGGTGGGTGTCTACCAGAATGGCATGGGCTTTGACACCACGCCCAACATCGACCGCGTCGGCAAGGAAGGTGCGATGTTCATGTCCTATTACGCCGAGCAGAGCTGTACGGCCGGGCGTAACGCGTTCTTCACGGGCATGACGCCCTTGCGCACCGGCATGATCCCGCCGCAACTGCCGGGCAGTCCCTCCTATCTGCGTCCGGGCACGCCGGCGCTTGCAGTATTCCTGCATGATCTTGGCTACACCACTGGCGAGTTCGGCAAGAACCACCTGGGAGACCACACCGATTCGCTGCCGACGGCGCACGGCTTCCAGGAATTCTGGGGCTACCTCTACCATCTCGATGCCATGGAGCAGGTGAGTTTCCCTGACATCAACAAGAACCCGACGACGCAGGGCTTCGCGCCGCCGTGCAAGAACACCCCGATCCCGGGCATACCCGAAGACCCCGCTGCCGTGGATCCCAGGACCACAACCTGCCTGACGCCCCCGCGTCCCGTGCTCTGGTGCAAGTCCGCCGACGGCTCATCCAAGGGTCAGACTTGCAAAGATGAGGGCCCGTTGACGCTCAAGCGGTCGGAGACGGTGGATGAGGAAATCTCATCCCACGTCATTGACTGGCTCGACCGCAACGACCCCAAGAAGACCAACAAGCCCTTCTTCGTGTGGTACAACCCGGCGCGCATGCACGTCACCACGATGCTGTCGCCGAAGTACCTGGCGATGCTCGGCGAAGAAGGCGGCAAGGACTGGGGCATCCAGGAAGCCGGCATGAAGCAGATGGACGACAACATCGGCTACGTGATGAAGAAGCTGGAGGACATGGGTCAGCTCGACAACACCATCATCGTCTTCACCACCGACAACGGCGCGCAGAGCCAGACCTTCCCCGACGGCGGCATGACGCCCTTCAAGGCCGACAAGCTCACCACCTGGGAAGGCGGCATGCGCGTGCCGCTGGTCATCCGCTGGCCCGGGCATATCAAGCCGGGCACAGTCCTCGACGATATTTTCGCGTCGTATGACTGGTTGCCGACCTTCGTCGAGATCGCTGGTGGCGCCAAGGGCAACGACCTCAACAAGCAGATCATGGCGGGCAAGTATCCGGGCATCGTCAAGACCAAGCTCCAGGGGGTCAATCAGCTCGACTATCTGACCGGCAAGTCGGCGACGTCCGCCCGCGACACTTTCCTGTACTACACCGGAGCGACGCCGTCGGCGGTGCGCTACAAGAACTGGAAGATCTATTTCACGATGGAAGGCTCGGGCAGTGCCTCCGCGCTCTCGGGTCCCCAGCAGTACGGTTGGGCCCAGGTCCAGAACATCAGGCGCGATCCCTTCGAGCAGGCCGTAGGGGAATCGCAGAAGTCCGTGTTGTCCATCGGCGGTACACTTGCATCCCCGAGCACTGCGTATATCTACAACTGGAACATGCTCCCCGTCGGGCAGCAGTTGTGGCTGCAGGAGTTGGAGTCCTTCGGAGAATTCCCGCCGCTGCAGGCCCCGGAAACCTATAACCTCGTTCAGGTCATGCAACAGGTCAAGGCGCAGGCCCTCAAGAGCCATAGTCAATAGCCGAGAAGAGGGTCAATAGGCTAGGGCGGAACTTGAAAACGCGGACTTGCGAGAGTCCGCATAACTGAAGTCGAGGGCGAGGAAGGCAGTACGTCCTTCCTCGCTTCCCGGCTTCATATCATTGCAGCCCCGGCATGAGGAGGAATGAACAGAGAATTCATCTGACAGGTGCTGCAGGACCAGGAGATGCTGAAATGAAAACACGTCTGGCATTACTTTCATCACTTTTCTTAATTCTCGTCTTTGCCGGTTGCACCAATAACCCAACACCAGCCGCTCCGACCGCAGGACAACCGGCCGCCACTGCAGCCGCTGATCCGTTGCCCTCGTGGAACGATGGCCCGGCGAAGCAGGCCATTCTCGACTTCGTCAAAACCACCACCGACAAAAGTAATCCAAAGTTCGTCGCGCCCGAGGATCGCATCGCCACCTTCGATCAGGATGGAACGACATGGGTCGAACAGCCCATCTATTCGCAGGTATTGTTCGCTTTCGACCGCGTGGCCGAGATGGCGCCACAACATCCGGAATGGAAAACCAAGATGCCGTTCAAGGCCATCGTCACCGGCGATCGCGAGGCCATGGCGAAGTTCACTTTGAAGGACATCGAAATCATCGCTATGGCTACGCACACCGGCATGACTGCGGAAGCCTTTACTCCGCTAGTGACGGACTGGATGGCGAAGGCAAAGCATCCCAAGTTCGACAAGCCTTATCCCCAGATGGTGTACCAGCCCATGATCGAAGTGATGAAGTACCTGCGCGACAACGGCTATAAGACTTACATTGTGACCGGCGGCGGCCAGGACTTCGTTCGCGCTTATGCACAGCAGGTGTACGGCATTCCTCCGGAGCAGATCGTCGGCTCGGCCCTCGACACCCAGTACGCCTACAACAAAGAAGGCCAGGGCATCCTGATGCGGGACCCGAAACTGCTACTCAACAACAATGGCGCGGGCAAGGCCGAGGATATTTATCTGTTCATCGGCAAGCATCCCAAAGCCGCGTTCGGCAACACCGACGGCGACCGCCAGATGCTCGAGTACACCCAGGCGAACGGCGGTGCTTCGCTGGAAATGCTGGTGCTGCACGACGACGCCACCCGCGAATTCGCCTACGGCCCGGCGCAGGGGCTGCCCGACACCAAGGTCGGCACCTTCCCGCAGTCTCTCTACGACGAGGCCAAGGCCAAAGGCTGGACCGTCATCAGCATGAAGAATGATTGGAAGAAGATATTCGACTGGGAGAAATAACTCGTCTGAATGACTGAAGAGCCCGACGATCTATCGGGCTCTCTTCATCTCGCAATCAGGAATCATGACGCAGCATCGCAAGACATTTTGGCGTTGGGCATTCTTTGTTTGCTTTGCGTGCTTGCCCGCCTTCGCACAGCAGAATATTCAATTCCTGCCGGAAGTGGATACCTACCTCAAGCTGAATTCGATGTTTCGCGTGTATGTCGAGGCCAAGGACGATCAGGACGGCGGCGATCCGCAGCAGGCGGGGATTGGACCGAGCCTTCAGCTCTACCTGAAGCCTCTGGCCAAGCTCAAAGACATGCGGGCCTTTGATCTCGACGATGCTAAGACGAGATTTCTGGTGCTGGAAACCGGCTATCGCTACCTCTGGGAGCCCAACTCGCCAGACACAAATCGAATGCTCACGGCCGCGACCTTCAACTTTCCCCTGAAAGCCGGATTCAGCATCTCAGACCGCAACCGTGCTGACCTCAACTGGAAGAACGGGAATTTCACTTGGCGCTATCGCAACAAACTGACGGTCGAGCGGACGGTCTCCATACACAACTTCCACCATATTCCGTACGTCGCCGTCGAACCTTTTTATGAGAGTCAGTTCAACAAGTGGAGCACCACCGCCCTCTACGTCGGCAGCCTTTTTCCTGTAGGCCGCCATGTAGAATTCAACCTCTACTGCGAGCACGAGAACAACACCGGCGGGAAGACCAACCATCCGGAAAACGCGGTTGGGTTAGCGCTGTACCTGTTCTTTTCAGTGGATAGCAAATGACCTCGATATTCCTCAGCGCGTGTGTTCTGTCATTCCTCACTGTCGCGGTGCATGCTACAGGGATCGCTGTGCTCGTGCGGGGTCTGTTGCGGCACCGCGAGCCAACGGGTGTGAGGCACGTCACCCTCATGCTGCTGCGCATGATCTGGTGGCTGGTCCTGCTTCATCTGGTCGAGATTTCGATCTGGGCCTTGTTCTATCTGTGGCGCGGATGCCTTCCCGATGCCGAAGCGGCGTTCTACTTTTCCGGGTCCACCTACACAACGCTTGGCTACGGCGACGTGGTGCTGGTGAAGCCGTGGCGGCTGCTCGGACCGATCGAGAGCTTGATGGGCGTCCTCATGTGCGGACTGTCCACAGGTTACTTCTTCGTTGTCGTGAGCCGCATCCATCAATCGCGTCCTGTGAAATCTACCGCTGCTGCCAGCACCGAATGAACAGGTATTTGCGAGAAGAAAACTGAATGAGTTCTCGCATTGCGAAATTGTTACTTATTTCAAGCTGAGTTCTGAGGTGCGGGTCAGTTTCCAAACGAAGGATGTTAGAGAAGCAGGCGATCCGGTATGGGCTCTCCAACACGACGGTAGTCCCCCGACATTGAAGGGCAGTCACGGGAGCAGTGCGGCGATTGCGGCCAACTTCTGGCACAAACGAGGGCTCATGGTTCACGGAAGCGCTCACCGCTGTGTTAAAATCATTCTCGCATGAGTGAACAGTTATTTACTGGCGGTTTATGGGCGGTTTTGCCAGGAAGAAGCGCTACCGTAGGCAGTCGCGACGAGCTGTGCACTGCATGCAAAACCTGCAATACCCTTATTCGACTTGGGTTTGCGGTATCGCGTTGATTCTAGACGCGGGGTCGTAGTTCAGTTGGTTAGAACGCTGCCCTGTCACGGCAGAGGCCGCGGGTTCGAGTCCCGTCGACCCCGCCATTCTTTTGAATGGCTTACAGACTTACCCCCTTCCCGATCAGGGGATATTAGGGGACGATAACAGCCAAACGCGACTTCCCTCCCGCGAATTTGCTCCCCACCTACCGTCATTGGATCTGCTTTGGCGCGGGCAACAGGCCGGTTGGCAGGATGGCATCGACCAACTTGTCCTGCGCCAGGCGCTTGGCGTTCGACGTCGCCTGCAAGTACTTGTTGGTGACATGCAGGTTGCTGTGCCGCAGGTAGTCTCGGATGGTGAGCTGGTGTTGTCCCATCTCCGCCAGCATCGTTCCCACGGTGTGCCGGAAAGTATGCCAACCCACACCATTGATACCGATCCTCCTGAACGCCGGCTGGATCTTCTTCTTGAGTACCGACGCCAGGTCCAGCGGCTTGCGGCCCTTGAGTCTCTCCGAGGCGAAAACGTAGTCCCCAGGCTGGTTGTACAGACATTGAGATCTCCATTCCAGCAGGCCATCTCTGAGCGCCGGATGCATCGGCAACGGCTGCGCCGAAGCCTCCGACTTGGTATCGATGAGATGTCCTCCCCGACGCCAATAGTAGGAATGTTGGATGTCGAAGACTTGGTTGTCGAAGTCGCACTCCATCCAGCGGAGTGCGCCCAACTCGCCTCGACGCGTTCCCAATCCTGCATCGAGAAACACGAGGAGCTGATCGCGAAACTCGAGCTCGGTCAAAGCTTGCGCCACCTGTTCTGCCGTCAATTTTAACGGAGACTTTTGACGCTTGGCACTGACCCGTACGCCCGTGCTTGGGCCTCGCTTGCCCCCGCTTCCGACCGGTATTCCGGACGAGATCGGATTGTGGCTGCAGAACTCCCAACGAACCGCATGCGAGAACAGAGCCGACATGACGCACTTGATTTTGGCTTTGGTCCCGTCTGCGACGTCGGTCGCCCGTAGCCAGCGCTCGACCTCGACCGTCTTGACTTGCTCCAATTGCGCCCTGCCCCAGCGCGGGATTATCCAATTCTTCGCGTACATGATGTAAGAGTCTTGGGTCGACAGCGCTTTGACAGGCAGTTCCTCGCGCAAATAGTGTTCCCAGAGAGTGTTGATTGTGGTTCGCCGCAAGGTCTTGTGACTGCAGCGATTGTTGATGGTCAATCGAAGAGCGTCTGCCGCCGCATGTGCCGCAGATTCGCTGGGATATGTCTCCACATCCCCAATCCGCAGCTTGCGGTGTAAGAGTCTTCCGTTGATGTCTTCTTCCCACCACCGGTAAACCCATACTGCAGGACCTTTCTTCCGCTCTTCTCGTTCTAAGCTTCCATGTTGGTAACGTATCCGTTTAAACAAAGCTCCTCCTTTGTTCAAACGGTGTCGGCGGACACCGTCAGAATAGGCGAGATCCGAGAAATGGTCGAGAGGATTTGGCTTATGCGGAAAGTCATTCAGCCCGCCATTTTCTCAAGCCAGTGATTCAGCGTAGAGGCACGAAAGCGCCAACGCCCTCCGACCTGAAACGCGGGGATTTCTCCTTTACGCGCCTTTGTACGCACCGTTCTCGGATGCATCCTCAGGAGAATGCCGGCTTCGTCGGTATCCAGGAGGGGTTCAAAGTCCACACGAGTCTCGACTAGCTGTGGCCCGTTACCATTCGTACGTGTTGATCCACTTCTTTGAGTCGCATTTTCCAGCATCGAATTACCACCTCCTCATTAACATTTCGCGTCCCCGTAAGGCTTTCCAAGGTTCGCTCTGAAGCTGACTCTTAACTGCGCACGGCGCGAGAAACGGCGTCTCCAGCACTCTTGTTAGCTTCAAATCGAGTGGCAGTCAAACGGGCTAATCAGGCGAGGGCCGTCCAGCACCTTGGACGTCCGTGGGGAGTGCCTTGTAATTTGGCAGATCTGGCAGGTGTTTTGTGCTAAACCATTCTCAATCCAAGGCGACAGTACTCCGGATGCGAAAGCTCGCGGCTCGCCCTGGAATCACGGTCGCCAATTGATTTATTTCACCAATCACACTTTGACTGCGCATAGCAGCCGTTAAGACAGTAGTTCGACGTTCAATCGCACGCCACAAAGGTGTGCCACCATCAGTCCGTGGTTCACCCCGCCGTGGCCACCACCGCCGCAAAGTCAATTCCCTCCCCCGCCAGCTGCCTGACTTCCTTGAGCCACACCCTGGGATTTGTGCCATGAATCACGCGCCCCAGAAAGCCCAGCCGCTCGGCTGCATTATTGCGGTTTCGCCGGATGTCGTCCTTCGTGGTCTTAGTGTATTGAGCGAGAAGGGTATCCATGCTCCGGGGCTTGGCGAAGACGTAAGTCGCGTGACCAAGCTGAGGGGTTTCGACGACCACGGCTTTCTCAACATCGAAGATGTATTCATCCCTAAACAGATAGATCCGGCGCGCGCGGCGTGAGAGCTGGCGATAGAAGAACGGATCATAGTCAGGACGCCAGTTAATTTGGGCGACGTCAAAGTCACCGGGAATACGCATTTCGGAACACATTCGCTGCAACTCCGCTCTCTCGACCGCACGGTGATTCAAGCACAGTCGGATCTGATCCAGAGCCCGCGAGTACTGGCCGAAGCGATGATAGGTAGTTTTGGCAGATTCCATTTGCTGATGGAAGTCGGATGGCAGTTTGACCTCCAACCGGCTCGGCAACGCAGTTTCCCAAGTAAAGAGCTCCCACTGTCCGCGGCGTTTGCGGTATTTGCCGCCCCGTACGAACGTGCCCTCGACCTCGATCTTGGTTCCTAGGAGGTGTTTCCACTGATTCCATGTGCGGTCCCAAGACGTATGGAGGGCAGCTGGATCCAGCGATAACTCCAGCTTGCGACGCAGGTCGCGGCACAGCGCCCGGTCGTCGTAGAAATCGCACTTGCGAAGTGGTACATGGAACCGCCGCCGCCGGAGCTCAGGCGAAAACGCGACGATGCGCCGAGCAAAGAATGTTCGACCGTCACGAGAGACCTCGCCGGCAACCAGAAGAGAGCCAAATCCACCATACGGAAATATGGCAGGAACTTCGGGATCGGCCAGCAGTGCGTCATAACAAGCGCGCAGTTCCGGTTGACCAACGATGTTGAAGGCTCGCTCCAGTTGCGTTCTTTGGCTACGCGGGACACCTGCGGTATTGAGCTCCAGATCGCGAAGCTTGAAAGCCACGCGTAGCTCGGCGGCAGATGCGCTGGCTGGAATACACAAGATCTCGTACAGGGTTGGCCGATCGGTTCTGTCACCGGATTGCGTGAAGCGATAGAAGTATTCGCGCAGGACATCGCAGGGCATAAACACCGCACCAATGCCGAGGCCTCCGCGGTTAACTTCAGCCGAAACAAAGTACCGATTTCGCTTGTCCTGTTTGGGTTGGCTGACGTATCCGATGGGCACGTGGTAGAGATAACGGTTCGGGCCGGAAGCGGCATTGTGGGTAATCAAGATCTCTGTGCCCACCGCATCTCCCGTGGCAACAGGGAAAGCGATCTCGTCACCGACAGCCACACGAGATCCAAGAAAACGGGACAAGAACAGCTTGGTCTGATTGCCAAACAGGCAGACAGCTGTTTCCCGCCGCAACTCGACACTCGTCACCCGTTCACGACAGATCGGAATGGAAGACATGCAGGAAGCAGCACCTCTACCGTCGGCGGGCATTTTAGTAGCGCGCCAACGAGGAAAAACAGGCCTCACAAACTCCTAACGATTGGCTCGGCGGGCAACACAGTATTCCACTTCATCCAGCTGCCATTACATCTCCATGACGACCTCGGTTGCCTTCTGCAACTGCACGTCTTCTCCCGCCCTCAGGGATTCGTAGGTCGAGTCAATTTCAACGTCGGGCATTATCCCTGTTCCTTCAAGAGAACGTCCGCTCCAAGTTAGGTACGCGGCCGGCCGCTATATTCGCCGCCCACCCATCGCTCAGCATCGTTTCGAGGAGATCACGGATCGAGAAGTCCAGTTTTGGAGGAAAGACCTGAAACAGAAGCGGCGAGTGCTAACTCGGTATTCGGTCGAGGAGTTCGTTGCCACTCTCGCCGAGCACGTGCCGGACCACTACCGACACGCGATTCGCTATTTCGGATTGCTGGCCCCCGGTTCCAACGCCAGACCTCTGCGGCCCTATTCGCACTGCTGGGGCAGGAGAAGCGTCCTCGTCCACAACGGCTGAGTT
>Ga0208478_1000276_pt1 | contig 19274 bp, 18 predicted proteins | sample NGESurdeep072012_5_FD_184462 | JGI IMG/M metagenome (GOLD analysis project Ga0208478, IMG submission 184462) | Arctic peat soil microbial communities from Barrow, Alaska - NGEE Surface sample 415-2 deep-072012 (SPAdes) | ecosystem: Environmental > Terrestrial > Soil > Wetlands > Peat ...
CGCGCCAGCCGCGCCACCGGATGCACGACGTTCAACATCCAGACGGCCCAGCTGACGATCGGTGCGAGCCAGATGTACAAGTGCTTCTACGTCTCGACCCGCGTCCAGTACACGGCGACCGAGGTCACCACCCCGACCGTCCCCAAGGGCGCGGTCCACGGCGTCAGGAAGACCGTGAACAAGTCCGTGCGCAAGACCACTCGCGTGCTCGCCGGCACCGCCTCGGGCAACGCCATGCTCACGGGCGGCGTCGCGCCGTAGCGCAACTGGAGTAGGGCGGAGGCCGGGCCCCGGCGCGGCCTCCGGTAGCTCTGCGCGCTCACACCGAGGCGGGAGGGTCCTCCTGCACGATCGTGACGCGCCGCTCGCTGTCCTCGATCGTTCGTGCCGGCGCGACGACGGCCCCGCCGAGGTTCGTGCGGGCGCGACGACGGCCCCGCCGGAGGAGGTGTCGTGCGGGCGCGACGACGGCCCCGCGGACGTTCGTGCGGCAGATTGCCGACCGGGCCGCCGGGGGCGAGGTGATGCGAGGCGGTGGGCGCCGGCGGGAACGGCCGCTGGGGAGGATCGCGCGCAGGAGGCGGACCTCTCGCGGACGGGGGACGGGTCCCCTCCCGCGACTGCAGGGCTCGCTGGGCGGTGCTTATGTCGCCAAGCACGGCACCGTTCAGAGGTCCTTGGCCATGTAAGCGCCGGAGCGGCGCTTACATGGCCAAGGAGGCGCGACGGCGCTCAAGTTTGTCACCTTATGCACCCTCGGAATCCGGTCGGTCGACCGACGGTGGTGGCGACTGAGGAGCAGTCGCCCCAAAGGAGGGCCGCCCGGCCGCCCCGCGCCCCGCGGCCGCCAGTCCGCCCGGCGGCCAGCCCGGCCGACTCGCCCGGTCCCCGGCCGCCAGCCCCACCCGGCCACCGCCAGCCCCGCGCGGCCCCCGCCGGCCCGCCCCCCAGCCCCGCCCGGTCCCGAGCATGCTTATCTCGCGAAACTCGGCCTGGCTCTGGGGCACCTTGGCCGATGAGCGCGTCATACACGCTCATCTGTGCAGGGTCGATCTGCCGCGGCGAGTTTGACCGGATAAGCAGGTCGAGAGTCCGGTGCATCGTCCGGCGCCCGGGTCGCCGCCAATCAAGACCCGCCAGCTCGGCCCCGCCAGCGCCAGCTCGGTCGCGCCAGCTTCGATCCCGCCAGCTCGCCTGCGCCAGCTCGGTCCCTGGCCGCCGGCCCCGCCACCCATGCCGGCAACGAACCAGCGGGTTCCCCTTCCTCAGCCGCCTTTCCCAGCTCAACTGCGTCAGCGCCCAGGCGCAGCCAAGCGGCCGACCCAAGCCCGCCGGCCAGCCGCAATGGGGTGGCCCCTAACAGGCGCCGGGGTTCTGCTGGCAGAACGCGGAGGTGCCGAGGCCGGCGCCGCCGCTGCCCGAGCTGCCGCTGCCGGTGCTCGTGCCGCCACCGGAAGTACCTCCGCCAGCGCTGGCGCCGCCGGAGGTGGAGGTGCCGCCGCCGGATGTGCCGCCGGTTCCGGATGTGCCGGAGGAACCGGCGCCGGATGAGGCCGCGGCGCCACCGGACGAGGAGGATGAGCCGCCGGCGGAGCTGGAGGCTCCGCTCGCGCCGGTCGCGGCCGTGGTGGAGGTCGTGGAGGTGGAGGTGGAGGTGGTCGACGTGGGCGTCGAGGACGTGCCGGTGGACGTCGAGGCGCTGGCGGCGCCGCCCGTGGGCACGGTCAGCGTCGGGGCGCCGGAGGTGTTGGCCTGGCCCGTGCCGCTGCTGCCACAGGCGGCGAGGCCGACGGCCAGCGCGACGCCGGAGGCGAACGCCGCGAACGAGAGCTTGAGACGAGGGTGGAGACGCACCGCGGGCACGCTCACGTGCCGAGCGGCTCCATGCGCCGGCCGCAGTGAGGACAGTCGTTGAGGTCCTTCTGCGTGAGCTGATCGCACCAGTTGCAGAACCGCAGGTTCTCGACCGCCCAGGGCAGCTCTGACGGGGTCGGGGCGAGCGGGAGGATCTGGGCCACGACCTCGAGCTCCTCGCCCGTCTCGCGGTCGAGATAGATCCGGCCGGGCTCGGCCTCGATCAACAGCTCGCGACCGGTGGAGGGCGTGCGCATCCGGTATTTCTGGCGGAATCTCACCGTCGCCATGGTACCAGCGCTGGTGGCGGCTGCCTCCCAGAGCGGTCGCCGGAGGGCTGTCCGCTGCGGGAGGCAACATGGGCCAACACCACCGCCGTGTGCTCGGATAGAGTGCCGCACTCGAACTATGGTTAGGGCGCTCTCACGCGGCAGTCGGAGCTTCACTGCGCTGGCCTCAGCAGCGTCGCTTGCGGTCGTTGTGGCCGGCTGCGCGGTCAAGCATCCGACCGACAACCTGGTCAAGGGCAAGCAGCTGTTCGTCGCCAAGTGTGGCGCCTGCCACACCCTGGCCCACGCGGGCACGACGGGCACGATCGGGCCGAACCTCGATCAGTCCTTCGCAGAGTCCCGCGCCAACGGCTTCAAGAGCAATGACATCCGTGGCGTGGTCGACTTCCAGATCGGTTATCCGAATCCCCTGGGCGCGATGCCGGCGAAGCTGTACACCGGGCAGGACGCCGGCGACGTGGCCGGATATGTGGCCGCCGTGGCCGGCGTGCCGGGTCAGGACACGGGCGCGCTCGCATCGGCGGTCGCCAATGTCGCCCAGAAGCCCGCGGTGGAGCAGAACGGGGTCGTGCAGATCGATGCCGACCCGACCGGCCAGCTGAAGTTCCTGGCCTCGAGCGCGACGGCCACGTCGGGCAAGGTGACCCTGCGAATGCTCAACAAGTCGGCCACCCCGCACGACATCGCGATCCAGGGCGGCGGCGTCAGTCAGGTCGGCCCGGTCGTCTCCAACGGCGGCGTGTCCACCGTGACCGTGACGCTGCCGCCGGGCAAGTACACGTTCTACTGCAGCGTGCCCGGCCATGAGGCGGCCGGGATGGTCGGTCCGCTCGTCGTCAAGTAGCGCCGGCCGACAAGCAGCGCCGGCGGTCAAGCAGGCGCCGGCGGTCAAGCAGCGCCGGCGGTCGCGCCGGCGCCGGCGGTCAAGCAGCGCCGGCGGTCAGGCAGCGCCGGCGGCGGTCCGCCGACGGATCCGCTCACGCAGCTCCTCGCCGCGGCCGGCGGCGACCGCCCGCGCCGCGCGCTGCTCGTCGAGCTCGACGCCGTTCGCGGCCGCGTAGTCGAGCAGGCCCTGGCGCTCGTCGCCCTCGCGCGCGACTTTCAGGAACAGCCAGCAGAAGAGGCCGATCGTGAGGAGGCTCTCCTCGACCATCATCAGGCCGCCGGCCGCGATCTGGTCGGCCAGCGGGCTCATGTGCCAATGCGCATCGCCGCTCGCGTAGTAGGGGTAGAAGGCGGAGCCGGCGAAGATCATCGCGTTGGCGAGGACGGTCCCGACCAGGCGCACGACGATGATGTACACGAGCCGGGCCCCGTTCCCGAACCAGCTCGGCTTCGGCAGTGGACCGAGCAGCGCCATCCACACGCCCATGCCGAAGATCAGGAAGGTGGCGTGCTCGATCGCGTGCACGGTGTCGTGGCGCAGGGCGGCCTGGTAGAGGGCCGGCAGGTGCCAGGCATAGAAGTTGACCCCCCACAGCACGACGGCCACCACAGGGTGCGTGAGGACGCGTAGGCGCCCGATCACCGGGTTGCGGAGCAGGGGGGCCAGCAGCGGACCCGTGAAGCCGAGGACGAGCAGCAGCGCCGCCACGTCGCCGATCAGCAGGTGCTCGGCCATGTGGGCCACGAGCAGCTGATCGCTGAGCGTGCCGACCGGCGGGCTGAGCGCGAGCGCCAGCACGCCGAGGCCGGCGGCGAAGCAGGCGATCCGCCACGTCGGCACCGGCCGGCCCTCGCCGGCCAGCGTCCGCGCGCGCACCCAGTACGGGATCCAGTACAGGAGCACCAGCAGCGGCAGCCCCACCGTCCCGGCCGGGCCGGCGGTGGCGAGTGGGCTCACGCTCCAGAGCACCCCGTCATGTTGACGCCTGGCGCGCTCGCGCGCACCGCGGGGAGGCACGTGAGCCCGCGAGGCTCAGGTCACGGCCTGGATGATGCCGATCACCGCCAGGATGGCGGCCACACCGATGACGACGTAGATCAGGGCCCGGAACGCATCTCCCTCTGAGCGCAGCGGGTTCAGCACTGCGACCGCGTTCTAGAGCACGTACACGGTCGTGTACACGATGATCCACATGATGTCGACGAAGTGCCAGTAGATCCCGGGCACCTCCATCCCGCGATGGGCCTCGGGGGAGTAGTGGCCCCGGAAGGCACGGATCGTGATCATCAGGAGCAGACAGAGGCCGATGAAGACGTGGGCTCCGTGCAGTCCGGTCAGCCCGTAGAAGACCGACGCCTGTGCCGACTGATACGGCCCGAAGCCGATGTGGACGTACTCGTTGACCTGCACGAACAGGAAGGTCAGGCCGAGCAGGAAGGTGGAGAGCATCCCCGCCTTGAGCCCGAACCGGTTTCCGTTCTTGACCGAGACCAGCGCCCAATGGATGGTGAGCGACGAGGAGAGCAGGATCGCAGTGTTGATGCCCGCGACGGTCTCGGGCAGCGTCATGCCCGGCGCCGGCCACGGGTTGTGGTTGACGACCCGGATGAAGAAGTACGCGGTGAAGAAGGCGCCGAAGATCATCACCTCGGAGATGATGAAAAGCAGCATCCCGAGCAGCTCCGGCTCCACGCGTGAGGACCGGTGGGCCGGTGGCGGACCGTGATGCTCGGCGTGGGGTATCGCTGAGGCTTCCAAACCGGCTCCTTCTACGCGGTGGCGGTCTCGACGTCGCGGTGGATCACGTGCTCGACGGGCTTGTTGCTGGCTCGGCGCACGCGCTCGATCAGGTCCGAGCGCAGCCAGCCCGACTTCGTCGCCGCGAGGGTCGAGATCACGATGTCGTCGACCCGGAAGTACTGGAGCGCATTCATCGTCGCCGTGTAGGGGTCGGGGTCACCGATCGTCCCGGCGGCCAGCAGGTTGGCGGCGTGCAGGCGATCGAGCACGAGCTTGAGCCGCGTGCGCGCGCGCCGCACCGCGGTGCCGTCGCCACCCTCCTGGGGCACGACGACCACGAACAGGCGCCCGCGCCGATCCGTCTCCGCCTCGGCCCGGGTCTTCAGCGCCTCGAACAGCTCATCACCGCTGGCCGTGCGGTTGGCCACCGCGAGCGTGACGTGGAAGGGGAGACCTTCGGTGTCGGGGTCGGCGATCACGTGCTCGACAGGCAGCCCGGTCGCGTGGCGCAGGCGCTCGATCAGGTCTCGGCGCAGCCAGCCCGAGCGGGTCTCGGGATACGTCGAGATGATGATCTCGTCCGGATGATGCTCGTGCACCGCGTCGATCGTGGCCGTGTACGGGTCGGGGTCGCCGACCTCGCCGATCGCGCTCAGCCCCTCGGTGTGCACGAACCCCAGCGCCAGGTCGACGCGCGCCTGCGCGGCGTCGAACACGGCGTCGTCGTAGATCACCAGGCCCTGCCGCGGCCGATTCTGCGGCACGCAGAGCACGAAGCGCGCGTCACCGGCTTCGGCGCGCTTGCGCACGGCCTCGATCAGCGAGCGTCCGCCAAGCGTCTCGTTGGCGACGACGAGGACTGTGTTCATCGAGCTGCCTCTCCCTTATTCCGGCGTCGGCGAGGTCGCGATCGTGCCCGTCGGCCTCGCTTCGGCGGGCGACTTGAAGATGCCGTGCACGGCGCCGGGGACCCCGTACTCATACGGGCCGCCGACGACGGTCGGGACCGCGTCGAAGTTGAAGATCGGCGGCGGCGAGGATACCTGCCACTCGAGCGTCAGGCCGCGCCACGGGTTCGCGGCCGCACGCGGGCCGCCTCGCCAGCTGGCGACCATGTTGTACATGAAGATCAGCGTGCTGAGACCCAGCACGAAGCTCGACAGCGAGATGATCAGATTCCAGGTCGCGAACTGCTGCGCGTAGTCGGCGACGCGCCGCGGCATGCCCTGGATGCCGATCAGGTGCATCGGGGCGAACGTGAGGTTGAAGAAGATGAACGTCATCCAGAAGTGCCACTTGCCCAGCCGGTCGTCGAACATCCGCCCGGTCATCTTCGGGAACCAGTAGTAGACGCCGGCGAAGATCGTGAACAGAGATCCGCCGAACAGCACGTAGTGGATGTGGGCGACGATGAAGTAGGTGGCGCTCACATGGATGTCGAACGGGATCATGGCCAGCATCACGCCGCTGATCCCGCCCAGCGTGAACATGGTCAGGAAGCCGAGCGCGAACAACATCGGCGTGTCGAGGTGCAGCACGCCTCGCCACAGCGTCGCCAGCCACGAGAAGATCTTGATCCCGGTGGGGATCGCGATGATCGCGGTCGTGATCATCATGGGAATCCGAATCCACGGCGCCATGCCGGAGACGAACATGTGGTGGGCCCACACGGTGAACCCGAGCACCACGATGGCCAGCAGCGAGAACGCCATCATCCGGTAGCCGAAGATCGGTTTTCGGGCTTTGACGGCCAGGATCTCGGAGATGATCCCGAACCCCGGCAGCATCATGATGTAGACCGCGGGGTGGGAGTAGAACCAGAAGACGTGCTGGTACATGATCACGTTGCCGTTCTTGCCCGCCCCGACGAAGGCGTTGAAGAACTGGAAGCCGAGCGCCCGGTCGAGCAGCACGAAGAACTGTGAGGCGGCGATGAACGGGGTGGCGATCACGACCAGCAGCGAGGTCGAGAAGTTCGCCCACACGAGCAGCGGCATGCGGAAGAAGCTCATCCCCGGTGCCCGCATCGTGATGATCGTGACCAGGAAGTTCAGCGCCGTCGCAATCGATGACGCGCCGGCGAACTGGACAGCGAGCGTGAAGAACGTCTGGCCCAGCGGCATCGAGGTCGACAGGGGCGCGTAGGCGGTCCAGCCGGAGGCGAACGAGCCGCCCGGGGCCAGGAAGCTCGCCAGCATCATCAGCCCGGCCAGCGGCAGCAGCCAGAACGAAAGCGCGTTCAGGCGCGGGAAGGCCATGTCCGGGGCGCCGATCATCAGCGGCAGCACGAAGTTCGCGAGCCCGGCAAAGACGGGGATCACGAATAGGAAGATGAGCAGCGACGCGTGGACCGAGAACAGGCCGTTGTACTGCTCCGGGGTCACGAACTGCATCCCGGGCTGCGCGAGCTCGGCCCGCATCAGCATCGCCAGCAGGCCGCCGACGAGCAGGAAGAAGAACGAGGTGACCACGTATTGGATCCCGATCACCTTGTGGTCGGTGTTGACCCGGAAGTAGTCCCGCCACGAGTGCGCGCCGTGGGCCGAGTGATCCTCGGGCCGCGTCTTGCGGCCCGCGGCCCAGTAGAACCAGTAGTCCGCCGTCCCGAGGCCGACCAGGAAGAACAGCGGCACGGCGATCAGCGACACGGTGGTGATCGCCTTGCCGTCGACCACGGGATGCTCGTGCATCAGCGTCCTGATCAGGACGACGAGGCCGAACGCGAAACCGAACCCGAGCACATCGAACAGGGCCGCTCGGTACCAGCCGGGGGCGCGGAGCTTTGCCGGTAAGGCCATCAGCGGATCTCCTTCGGACTGGTCACTTGGTCACGCTTGCAAGGTACGCCACCAGGGCCTGGATCTGCGTGGCCGTCAGGATCTGCGAGAAGTTCTGGGGCATCACGCCGGCCGGGTAGCCGGCGGCGATGAAGGCGTTGGGCTTGGTGATCGACTCGGTGATGAAGGCCGGCAGCGCCAGCCCGCGCTTCTTCGCGTCGGCCACGAGCCGGGTGCCGAGATTGGGGCCCACGGTGCCCGTGGTGCCCGCCGCGGCCAGCGTGTGGCAGGCCCCACAGCCGCCCGAGCCGGTGAAGATCACCTTGCCGGCGGCCGTCGTGGCGGCGCCGGCGGAGGCGCCGCCACTCGGGGCGGGGGCCGGCGCGGGCGCCGCCGAGCTGCTGCCGCCGCCCGAGGTGAAGCTGTAGGACGGGTTGGGCTGAAGCGGCTGTTTGGCCAGCCAGGCCTGGAAGTCGGCCGGCGGCATCACGCGGACCGTCGCTCGCATCAGCGAGTGGCCGCTCCCGCACAGCTGGTTGCAGACCAGCGGGTAGGTGCCCAGACGCGACGGCGTGACCCGCAAGCTGGTCGTGATGCCGGGAACGGCGGCGAGCTGGAGCCGGAATGCCGGGACCCAGAAGGCGTGGATCACGTCGCGGCTGTGAATATTGAAGTCGACCGGCTGGCCCTTGGGCAGATACAGCTGCTGCGAGACGACCGATTTGCCGCCGGCCGCCGGATAGGCGAAGTACCAGGCGAACTGCTCCCCGATCACGTTGATGGTCCGTGTGTTCGGCTTCGTCTCCTCATCCTTGTGCAGGACGGTGTAGGCGTAGGTGCAGAGGGCCACGATGAGGATCGCCGGCGCCGCGGTCCACACGACCTCGAGGCGCGTGTTGCCGTGGATCGGCGGGCCGTCCTTGCCCTCCTCGCCCGGCTTCATTCTGAACCTCCACACCGAGTAGAGGACGATGGTCAGCACGCCGACGAAGATCGGCACCGAGACGATCAGGAGCACGTTGTAGAACGTGTCGATCCGGCTTGCCTGCGCCGAGGCCTGCGCGGGGAACCACGGAATCGCCAGGACGATCGGGATGCCGATCGCCGTCCCGATCGCCACGATCAGGAGAATCTGCATTACGGGGTGCTTACGCACCGGCTTGTCCGTGTCCCTCCGTCATCGTCCGGGGCGGCATCCTATGCCTTCTGCGGGACAAACGACAATCGAACGAGATCAGGCCCGCGCAGCGCCCCGGAGTGCGATTATGATTGCGGCAATCGTTGCAAACTAACCTGGAGACGCCATGCAGGTACGAGAGGGGATGTCCGACATCGTGCTCACCGTGGGTCCGGGGCACACGCTGCGCGAGGCTGCGGCCTCGATGTGTCGCCGGCACGTCGGCGCCGCGGTGGTCCTCGACCCCGACGCCCCCGGCCCCGGAGTGATCACCGAGCGCGACATCCTGCTCTCGGTCGCCGCCGGCGAGGACCCCGATACGGAGCTGGTCGCCGGACACCTGACGACGGATCTCACCTTCGCGTCGCCCGAGTGGTCGCTCGAGCACGCGGCCGCCGCGATGACGCGTGGCAAGTTCCGCCACCTGGTCGTGGTCGACGGGGGCGAGCTCGTGGGCATCCTCTCGATGCGCGACATCGTCCGCGTGTGGATCGGCGACGGTGCGACATGCGAGGTCCCGGCGGGCTCCGGGGCCACGGCTGGAGCTGGGGGCTGAGCAGGGCTGCTCGGGCCGCCCCCGAGGGCGCGGGAGGGCTGGGCGGCTGGCTGGGCTAGTGCCCGTGATCTTCGGGCAGCGAGGCGACGTCACGCCGCGTATCGCGGATCCACATGATCGTGGTCACGATGAAGATGATCGCGCCGACGATCGAGAAGACGAGGGTGATCGTCGTGCCGATCACGATCAGCGTGATGCCGACGGCGCTCATGACCGGGATCAGCGTGGGGCCGGGGAGGTGGATCTCCTCGCCGGCGGGCGGGGCCTGTTGCTCGGCGTCGCTCATCGGGTCACGAGTGGACGTAGATCGCCGCGGCGATGAAGGTGATGCCGAGCATGAGCGCGCAGACGGCGGCTGCGATGAGGCCGGAGCGGATGTTCTTGCGTGCGAGCTTGCGGTCCATGGTGAATGTCCTCCGGAGGGGATCGTATCCCGTTTCGGCACGAGCGGGTCCCGCCGGAACCCACTCAGAGCTTCACGTCGACCACCATCGCGCCGAACAGCAGCGCGAGGTAGAGCAGGGAGTAGAGGTAGAGGCGCAGCGCGGCCCGGCGGTCGGCGCGCCGATACAGGACCCAGGCCGTGCCGATGAACACGAACCCGAGCACCATCGAGGTCACGAGGTAGATGCCGCCGAAGACCCCGGCGCAGAACGGCAGCTGCGTCATCGAGTAGAGCAGCAGCGAGTAGAGCAGGATCTGGCGCCGCGTCTCCCTCTCGCCTCGCACCACGGGCATCATCGGCACCCCGGCCTTGGCGTACTCGTCCTTCATCAGCAGGCTGAGCGCCCAGAAATGGGGCGGGGTCCAGTAGAAGACGATCGCGAACAGGTACACCGCCGTCCAGGACAGCGAGCCGCGGGTCGCCGCCCAGCCGACGAGCGGCGGCATCGCCCCGGCGGCGCCGCCGATCACGATGTTCTGGGGTGTGCGGCGCTTGAGCCAGATCGTGTAGACGCCGACGTAGCCGACGAACCCGGCCAGCGCCAGCGACGCGGCCAGCACGTTGACCGTCAGGGACAGCAGCGCGAACGAGAGCGCGGCCAGCGTGAACCCGAATACGAGGGCGGAGCGGGGGGAGATCCGGCCGGCCGGGATCGGCCGCGACGCGGTCCGCTTCATCGTCGCGTCGATGTCCCGGTCCCAATAGTGGTTGACCGCGCCGGCGCCGCCGGCGGAGAGGTACCCGCCGAGGCAGGTCAGTGCGATCAACCCGAGCGAGGGACTGCCGGCGATCTCCATCGAGGTGATGGTCGTCAGCAGCAGGAGTGTCTGGACCTTCGGCTTGGTCAGCTCGAAGTAGTCCGAGACCACCTGGCGGGTATTCGAGACCGCCGTCGCTGGGCGAACCGTCGTGGCGCTCGAGGCGGCCATGCGTGCAGCCTATGCGCGAGCGAAGCGCTCGCTGCCGCCCGTCTTCTGCGTCACTCCCGTCGAGCGCTCGACCTGGCGCCGGATGTCGCGCATCGGCTCCACCGAGCGGACACGCGGGACGGTGTCGAAGTTGTTGACCGGCGGCGGCGAGGAGGTGAACCACTCGAGCGTGTTGGCCTTCCACGGGTCGGGGCCGGCGATCCTGCCGTGCTTGAAGCTGCGGGCGATGTTGATCACCGTGAGCCCGATGCCGGCGGCGAGAACAAACGACCCGATTGTCGAGATCAGGTTGTACGTGCTCCAGCCCAGGCCGGGCTGGTAGGTGTAGACCCGTCGCGGCATCCCGGACAGACCCAGGGCGTGCTGCACGAAGAAGGTCAGGTTGAAGCCGATGAACATGACCCAGAACGAGATCTTGCCCAGGCGCTCGTTGAGCAGGCGGCCGGTCATCTTCGGGAACCAGTAGTACAGGCCGGCGAAGATCGAGAACACGGCGCCGCCCATCAGCACGTAGTGGAAGTGGGCGACCACGAAGTACGTGTCGTTGAGCTGCCAGTCGATCGGGAAGGTGGCCAGGAAGATGCCGGTGATGCCGCCGACCACGAAGATCGCGATGAAGCCGATGGCGAAGTAGAGCGAGGCGGTCATCACGAGCGAGCCCCGCCACAAGGTGGCCACCCAGTTGAAGATCTTGACCCCTGTCGGCACGCCGATCAGGAACGAGCTCAGCATGAAGAAGCCGAGCACGACGACCGGAACCGGTGAGGCGAACATGTGGTGGGCCCATACGAGGACGGCCAGGAAGGCGATCACCGCCGTCGCCGCCGCGATCGCCTTGTAGCCGAAGATCGGCTTGCGCGAGTACACCGGGATGACCTCGGAGATCATGCCGAACCCGGGCAGGATCATGATGTAGACCTCGGGGTGCCCGAAGAACCAGAACAGGTGTTGCCACAGCACCGGCGAGCCGTGGTTGGTCGGATCGAAGAAGTGGGTGCCGAAGTGGCGGTCGGTGAGGAGCATCGTCACCGCCGCGGCGACCACCGGCAGGGCCACGATCAGCAGCACCGCGTAGATCAGGATCGTCCACACGAACAGCGGCAGGCGGCCCCAGCTCATGCCCGGCGCCCGCATGTTGACGATCGTGGCATAGAAGTTGATCGCGCCGACCAACGAGGAGATGCCGGTGATGTGGATCAGGAAGATCCACGCGTCCTGCCCGCCGCTGGGCGAGTAGAGGGTCTCCGAGAGTGGGGGGTAGCTCCACCAGCCGGCCTCGGGCGGGCGGAAGAAGAGCGTGAAGTAGAACACGATGCCGCCGAACAGGAGCAGCCAGAAGGAGAGCGCGTTCAGGCGCGGGAAGGCCATGTCCCTGGCGCCGATCATCAGCGGCACGAAGTAGTTGCCGAATCCCGCCATGATCGGCACCACGAACAGGAAGATCATCGTCGTGCCGTGGATCGTGAGCAGCTGGTTGTAGTGCTCCGCGCTGATCAGCGTGTTGTTCGGGACCCCCAGCTGCAGCCGCATGAGCAGCGCCTCGACACCGCCGAGGATGAAGAACACGAAGGTCGTGACCATGTACATGATCCCGATCTTCTTGTGGTCGGTCGTGGTGACCCAGTCGACCCATTTCTTGGTCTCACGGGGCTTGTGGACCTCGTGGGCGATGATCTGGGGAACCGGGCGAACGGCGTAGTCGGTCGTGGACATGGCGTCTGTTCTCCTAGAGGTTTCCGGTCGCCGTGAGCACTCGCCGGAGCTGGATCACCTGCTGGTTGGCGGCGTTGATCGCCGCGGTCTGCTGCTGAAGCCACGCCTGGTAGTCAGTCGGGCTGACGACTTTGACGAGCGCCGTCATGGCCGCGTGATTGCGCCCGCACAGCTGGGCGCACTGGCCGTGATAGATCGCGCCGGCGTAGGGCGCCTTGAACCACGTGTACGTCGTATAGCCGGGCACCGCGTCGACCTTGCCGCCCATCGACGGGATCCACCACGAATGGATCACGTCGGTGGACTGAATCACGAGCACCACGGTCGTGTGGGCCGGCGCCACCATCTCCTGATAGGAGTAGGGCAGCTTGGGCGTGAACGGGTTGCTCTTGCACGCCGCCCCGTACGTGTAGCGCCAGATGTACTGGCGGCCGGTCACGCAGATCGTCAGCTTCTTGCCGTTCGGCGGCGTCGGCGCCGTCGTCGAGGCCGAGAGCACGAGGCCGTCGGCGCCGGAGTTCGGCGGGTTGATGATGCTGGGCAGCTTGATGAACGTGACCACGGTCAGTACGACCAGGATCACGCCGGCTCCGACCGTCCACCCGATCTCGAGCTTCGTGTTGCCGTGGATCTGCGCGGCGACGGCGCCCTTCTTGGCCCGGAACTTGTAGACCGAGTAGAGCAGCGTCAGCTCGACGCCGAGGAACACGACGATCGCGATGTAGAGCACGATCTTGTAGAGCGAGTGGATCGCGTCCGCGTTCGGCGATCCGCCCGACTTCGGGGTCAGGAAGTCCGCAAACGCACCGGGGGCGAGCGCCAGCGAGGCGATGAGCGAGATCGCGACCGCCACCAGCAGTCCGCGGCGGTGGCGTCGGCGGCGGTGTTGGGCGTCGGTGACGTCGGGTCGCAAGGCCGCGGCATTCTATCCACGGAGGGGGCGATCGTGATCAGCCCCGGCCATCGTGAGGTCCGCTCGCGGGCGGTGTCTCGATCACGACGCGGCAGGGCCGGTGGGCCAGGAGGTAGCTCGCCGTGGGTCCGAGAGCCCGTTCGGACGCTGGTGCGTGCTCGGTTCCCAGATAGATGATCTCGGCGTGCCGGCGCTCGGCCTCCTCGACGATCGCGGCCCCCGGGTTACGGGTGCGGATCAGCCGCGTCTGCACCCTCAGCCCAGCGTGGCGGCCCCGCACCTTCGCGCTTTCGAGCACGCTCAGGCCGAGTTGCTCCTCCTCTTCGAGTCCGGAGTCGAGTGAGAGCTGGTTGGGGACGCGGAGCACGTAGACCGCCTCGACCGTGGCGTCCTCGCCGACGAGCTTGGCCGCCGTTCTCAGCACCGAGGCGTCGACGTCGGTACCGAAGATCGGCACGATCGCGGAGCGATAGGCAAGCTCGATGAACGACACCGGCCGCTCCCGGCGGGCGATTCGGTACTGCTGGAAGAGGTCCAGGCCGCTACGGCGGCGGTAGACGACGTAGCCGACCAGGCCGATGATCATCCAGCCGACGCCGACGGTACGGGCCTCCGTGTGCAGGATCAGCACCGAGATCCAGGCCAGGAAGGTGCCGATGCCGCCGAGCACGGCGGTCATGGGGATCTGGGCGCCCCGGAAGCGGATGTTCCAGGGCATACGATACGGACGCTCACGGTCGGGCTCCTTGATTCGAAGCGCGATCACGGCGGCGTGGGCGGTGGTGAACGACAGCATCGCCCCGAACGAGTAGAGATTGCCCAGGAAGTCCGTCTTGCCCGGGATCAGGAGGATGCCCGCGATCACCGAGAAGGTGATGATCGTGAACCAGGGGGTGCGGTGGCGGGGGTGAAGGCTCGAGAACAGACCTGGCAGCTGGCGGTGCTCCGCCAGCGACCACGACAGGCGCGAGATCCCGATCAGGCCCGCGTTGGTGGCGATGAACAGGATCGTCGCCGCCAGCACGCCGACGTAGTAGCGCAGCACGGTCAGCACGGCGCCGTGGATGCCCAGGTGCTCGACGATCCCGAGCACGGGGTCGTTCTCGAAGCCGTGGGGCGGTGGCTGCCCGAGGAGGGTCGTGTGGTGCCCGGCCACGGTGATCACGGGCAGTGCCGAGAGCGCGACCACCGTGATGCCGGCGTACACGCCGAGCACCGCGAACAGGACCAGGTTGACCGCCTTGGGCACGTCCCGGCCGGGGTCGCGGGCCTCCTCGGCCATATTCGACACCGTCTCGATGCCGGTGTAGGCGACCATCGCCAGTGACAGCGCGAAGATCACCTCGGAGTAGCTCGGGACGGTGCCCAGGTGCACCTGGTTGACCAGCAGGCTCGGGTCGAGGACGAGGAACGCGCCGACGATGATCAGCAGGACCTGGGTGACGAGGTCGGCCACCGCGAGGAAGAGGTTCAGCTTCGCCGACTCCCCCAGCCCGCGGATGTTCAGCACCGCCAGCAGGACGATGACGACGAGCCCGCCGATCACATCCCCGGGCCCGTGCGTGAGGGCGGGGAAGAACGCGCCGAGGTAGTGCGGCACGAAGAAGGCCGAGATCGCGATCGTGAGGATGTAGTCGAGGCTGAGCGCCCAGCCGGCGAAGAACGAGACGAGCTCGTTGAACGCGTGGCGCGCGAACGAGGAGGAGCCGCCCGCCTCGGGGAACATCGAGGCGCCCTCGGCATAGGTCTTGGCCGTCAGGGCGAACAGGCCGCCGGCCAGCATGAACACGATCGGCGTCAGCCCGAGCGCATGGGCGGCGACCAGGCCCAGCGCGTAGTAGATCGAGGAGCCGACGTTGCCGTAGGCGGTGGCGAACAGCCCGCCGACGCCGACACTCCGTCGCAGACCGTGGGTCTCGATGCGCGCCATCGCCGCCTGAACCGTAGGGCTGGTGCCCGTCAAGGTTCCGCTAAGGAAGCGCCCGGCTACGCTGAGAACGGGTTAAGGCGCCTGGTCGTACGGCTCGCGCAGCCGGTAGCCGACGCCGGGCTCCTGGATCTTCGACAGGTCCGACTGCTGCGACCTGCAGCGGCCCGGCGATCCGCTCGAGCTCGGGCCGGGTCAGGCGGCAGTCCTCGGACGCGTAGAGCCAGCCGGGCGCCGCGGAGCAGTGCAGCGGTATCGTGATCTCGCCGTCGCGGCTCGCGCGCGCCGCCTCGAGCACCATCCTGGCCGTGCTCGCGTCGGTCGCCTCGGCGACGAGGCCGGCGACCTTCCGCAGCCGCACCAGCAGGCTGTGTCCTCGAGAATCGCTGAGGCCGCACCGGCCAGCAGCGCCGCCTCGCGCTCCCGTAGGCGGTCGAGAACAGCGCGTTGACGCCGAGGACGCGCTGCGGTCCTTCGATTCGGCGCTCGGCCATCAGGCGGGGTGTGCGCCAATCGACTCATCCATTATGGGCAAACGTATACTGGCCGCGACTTGCGCATGTCGAGGGGTATTCGAGCGACCGCCTGGGCCTTGGTCGCCGCAGGGGTCGCCGCGCCGGTCCTGCGTCGCCGGCTGCGGCTGCCGCCCGCCGCGGTGATCGGGGCCGGGGTGCTTGCGCCGGTCGCTCTGTGCGTCGCGGTGCCGCGCTCGCGCGGGCGTGACGCCGCCGTATGCGCGCTGAACATGTGGGGCTACGTGGCGGCGTACGAGATGCCGAACGACGATCCGGATCGTCTCCTGCGTCGGGTCAAGGTCCGCTACCCGATCGTGATCGACCGTATGCTCGGACTCGGGACGGCGCCCACGGTCCGGCTGCAGCATCGTTTCGCGCGCCCCGGGGAGGTCAACCGCTTCGAGCGCGTGCTCGTCTTCTGCCACTGGGTGTGGTTCGCCGTGCCGCACGGCAGCGTCATCTACATCCTCCTGCGCCACCGCGAGCGGTTCGGCAGCGCGGCTGCGCGGATGTACGCGGTGTTCGACATCGGCGCGCTCTTCTACTGGGTGATCCCGACGGCCCCTCCTTGGTGGGCGGCGGCCCGGGGTCAGCTCGATGACAGTCGCGGTCTGCCGATCAGAAGGATGATGATCGAATATGGGGAGCAGTTCTGGGAGGACCGCTGGGGCGCCCTTTACGATGTCCTGGGAGGAAATCCGCTTGCTGCAATGCCGTCGCTTCACTTCGCCACGTCTGTGATGGCCGCTCACCTGCTGACAGAGGCCGGCCCTGTGCCTGGTGCCGTCGGCTGGGCGTACGCGGCCACGCTCGGACTCGCGCTGGTCTATCTGGGAGAGCACTACGCGGTCGATCTCCTGGCTGGACTCGCCCTGACCGAATCCGTTCGCCACCTGGCACCGCGTGCCGCCCCCCTCGCGGCCGCATTCTCACGGGCAGTCCAGCGACTCGAAGCACAGGCGGGGTCGGCATAGGAGAACGGGTGGCCGACGACGCCCTCACCCAAGCGCGGGCGCCGGAGTCGACCGACCCTGTCGTGATGACCTCCTCCGAGGAGGAGATGCCGCGGGTCCGGTTCACGCGCAACCGGGTCCTCGCGTTCGGGCTGTTCGTCGTCTCGTCGGTCGCCTTCATGTACTTCGTGCTGCCGAAGGTGCTGGGTCTCCAGGACACCTGGAACCGGATCCAACAGGGCAACACGTGGTGGTTCGGGCTCGCGGCGATCCTCGAGATCTGCTCGTTCATCGGCTACATCGCCGTGTTCCGGGCCGTGTTCGTGCGCGGCGACTCGCGCATCGGCTGGCGCGAGAGCTACCAGATCACGATGGCCGGGCTCGCTGCCTCGCGCCTGTTCGCGGCCGCGGGGGCCGGCGGCATCGCGCTGACGGCGTGGGCGGTGCGGCGCTCGGGAATGGAGGCGAGGATCGTCGCCTGCCGGATGATCGCCTTCCTCGCCCTCCTCTACGGCGTCTACATGGCGACACTGGTGATCGACGGGATCGCGCTGTACACCGGCATCTTCCCCGGCAAGGCTCCATTCGCGATCACGATCATCCCGGCGATCTTCGGCTTCTCGGTGATCGTGATCTTCCTGGCCGTCTCGCTCCTGCCGGGGGATTTCGACCGGCTGGTGGCGCGCTGGACCAGCGACAGCGGCCGGATCGGCCGAATCGCCCGCAGCCTTGCGACCGTCCCGGCTTCGGCGGCCACCGGCGTCCGGACCGCGATCGGGCTCGTCCGCACCCGCGATCCTCACCTCCTCGGCGCGATCGCCTGGTGGTATTTCGACATCGCCGTGCTGTGGGCGTGCTTTCACGCCTTCGGCGCCTCACCGCCCAAGGCGGTCATCGTGATGGCCTACTTCGTGGGCATGATCGGCAACACGCTGCCGCTGCCGGGCGGGATCGGTGGGGTCGACGGCGGCATGATCGCGGCCTTCACTGCGTTCGGCGTGGACGTCGAGGTCTCGGTCGTCGCGGTTCTCAGCTACCGGGCGTTCGCGTTCTGGCTGCCGACTATCCCGGGCGCGATCGCCTACCTGCAGCTGCGCAAGACGGTCCACCGCTGGCGGAGTGAGCCGGCGATCGCGATCCGCGGTACCTCCGGGGCGTCCTGAGGGCGCGCCGCATCGGGGAGAGGGTCAGGAGGTCCGCGTGGTGACCGGCGCCGGCGCGGCCGCCGGAGCTGGGGCCGGCGCGGCGGCGACAGGGGCGGCGCTCACCGGTGCGCTCGGCGTCGAGGGCACCGACACCGCGCTCGGCGCGGACGCGCTCGCGGCTGAGCTCGCGGCGGAGGCGGCCGACGTGCTCGTCGCGCCCTTGGCCGCGGCCGCCTGAGCCGCGGCCGCCTTGATGGCGGCCGTGGCCGCGGCGGCCAGCCGCGCGTTGGCCTGAAGCAGGCGCTTGCGGACCAGCGCGTCATCAGCGCGCGCCTGCGCGAGCCGCGCGCGAAGGATCTGCTCGCTATAGGCGCGGTGGGCGGAGATCGCCGCCTGCCGGCTGCCCCAGGCGGTCACCTGCGAGAGGCTGGCCCGGAGCTGGGCGGCGGTGCGGGCATTGGCCCGGGCTGCGGCACGGCGCAGGGCGGGATCGTCGCCGGAGGCGAGCTGCACGAACACCACCAGCCACGCGGCGATGAACAGCGCCACCGAGGAGACCACGACCCGGCGCCGCAGACGCTGGGTGCGGCGGGAGCGCTTGCGCAGACGGGCGCGCGCGGCGAAATCGATCTGGTCGGTGTCGTAGCTGTCGTATGAACCGTCAGCCGTCGCCTGAAGCTCAGCAGTCGTCATTCCGCCTCCACGTCGCTGGTCGGGGATTGCCGGATCGGGACCCGCGGCGACTGCATCTCACCGTGGCCTTGTCGGGGTCTAGCGGCCCAACCTCAGAAGAACGTAAACGCCTGCTACATGGGAGTTTTCTCATCTTCTCCACACTTCGTTCTTAGGCGCCGATGTCGTACTGAGACACATGAACCCGCTGACCGACCCAGGCCCCCACCTGTTCTGGATCACCAGTCGCGCCGCCGGCAACCTGGCCCTCGTGCTCTCGAGCGTGTCGGTCGGGCTGGGGCTGCTGATGGCCACGCGCGAGCTCAAACATCGCGGTCCCGATCTGCGCATCGTCCATGAGACCCTGTCGCTCGTGACCATTGTCGCGCTGGGAGTCCACGGCATCTCGCTGATCGGCGACCGGTTCATGCATCCCACGCTCGCCAACGTGCTGATTCCGTTCTCATGGTCCTACAAGACCGGCTGGGTCTCGGCGGGAATCATCGCCGCCTGGGCGATGGTCCTGCTCGGCCCGACCTATTACTTCCGGCGGCGCATCGGGGCCACCCGCTGGCGCTCGCTGCACCGATTGGTGGCGGTGGCGTGGATCGCCGGTGTCGTGCACGCGCTGGGGATGGGGACCGACGCCGGCCAGACCTGGTTCCTGGTCATGACCTCCACGGTCGTCGGGCCCGCGGCGCTGCTGCTCCTCGCCCGTTGGCTGAAGCCTCCGGCGCCGAAGGCAGGAGTCGCCGTGGCCAACGCCGCCGGGGCCGCCGCCA
>Ga0208478_1000278_pt1 | contig 19229 bp, 22 predicted proteins | sample NGESurdeep072012_5_FD_184462 | JGI IMG/M metagenome (GOLD analysis project Ga0208478, IMG submission 184462) | Arctic peat soil microbial communities from Barrow, Alaska - NGEE Surface sample 415-2 deep-072012 (SPAdes) | ecosystem: Environmental > Terrestrial > Soil > Wetlands > Peat ...
CCACCGCAGCCTGACCGGCAGCAGACACAGCCCGACCAGGACGGGCCGGATGAGAAAAGCGACGGCGGCGCCCAGGATCAGCCCGGGTATCCACACCTCCGGCGAGGCGGACAAACCTACCCGCAGTCCCAGAGCGCCGTCGCCGGAACTGCGGACCCGTCCCCCGCCCACCGGTCCCGCCGCGACGACCCGGGGGCGGCGCTCCGGCAACGGGGTCGGGTTCGGCCGGCTGTGACCGGCACGGCGATCAGCCTGACCGGGGTGCGCAAGATGTTCGGCGACACCCCCGCTGTGCGGGACCTGACCACCGACATCACGGCCGGGTCGTTCACCGCGCTGCTCGGCCCGTCCGGCTGCGGGAAAAGCACCACCCTGGCGATGATCGGCGGCCTGCTGGACCCCGACTCCGGGGACGTCCGTTTCGACGGCCGCTCGCAGCTGGGTGTTCCCGCGGAGCGTCGCCCGGCCGGGCTGGTCTTTCAGAAGCCCCTGCTGTTCCCGCACCTGAACGTGGAGCAGAACGTCGCATTCGGGTTGCGGATGCGACGGCTCGACCGCGCAACGACCAGGGTCCGGGTCGCGGCGATCCTCGACCGGGTGCAACTCGGTGCCCTGGCGAAACGACGGGTCGGGGAACTGTCCGGCGGACAGGAGCAACGGGTCTCCTTAGCCCGCGCCCTGGTACTGGCACCGCAGGTCCTGCTGCTGGACGAACCGTTCTCCCAACTCGACGCCACCCTGCGAGCCGAGATGCGTTGCCTGGTCAAGGCTCTGCACACCGAATCACAGCTGACGACGGTGTTCGTGACCCACGACCAGGCCGAGGCCGTCGAGGTCGCCGACACCATCGCCCTGATTCTCGACGGACGGTTGGAGGGACAGGGCAGCCCGGAGATGTTCTACACCGCACCACCGTCGCTGGTCGCAGCCCGGTTCTTCGGCGTCACCAACGAACTCCCCGGCACCGTCCGCACCGGTGTGTTCACCGCCGCCACCACCGGTCTGCGCCGGCCGGCGACGTTGCCCGACGGTCCGGCGGTCCTGGTCATCCGGCCCGAAACCATCACCCTGACAAGCCCTTCCGGCGATGACGACACGATGGACGGGGTGGCGGTCGCCGCCAGGTTCGCCGGCGCCCACCTCGCCGTGGACGTCCAGCTGACCGGTGGCCCGCTCGTGACCGCGCACGCCCCGGTGACGACCTCGGTGCGGCTGGGTGCACCGATGACCGTCGGTCTGCCCCGGGCGGGCGGGGTCGTCGTGGCCGCCGACCTGAGGCACGCCGGGTAGCAGCGGGAACTCCTGTCGCCCGCTTCGAGATGGGTCCGTGCGGAGGCACCGACATTTGACGACACTTCACCTTCTAGTTAACCTTTGCCGGGAGGTGGAGTGCCATGTCGAGCAGTCGGGACGATCTGTTGGACCAGTTGCTGGAGGCACTGGCCAACCCACACCGACGCGAAATCGTCTACGTGTTAGGGCTGCAGCCGTTCGCGGTTCACCAACTCGCCGACCTACGAGGACTGTCGCTTCCGGCTATTCACAAGCACATCAAGGTCTTGGAAAACGCGGGCCTGATCAGCCGCCGCAAACAGGGGCGCACCAATTACCTCACGCTCGACCCGCGGCCTTTGGCGCTTCTACAGAGCTGGGTGAACCAGTTTCACCCGCATTGGGGCAGCGAAGTGGCCAGCTATGACAACTACGCCCGGCACCTCGGGTTCGACCCCACCAAGGAACGGCCCTTACCACCCGCACCGGAAGGAGCGCAGGAATGAAGAAGTTTGTTGTGCTGACCTATGGGTTCACATCACCGACCGAAGACGTCCAACAGGCATGGGGAGCGTGGTTTGCCGCCGCCGGCCCCCAGCTCGTTGACCCGGGCAGTCCATTCGGGCGGGGTGTCGAGCTCACCAACGCCGGACGCAGTGAACTCACCCTTGATTCACCTTCGCCACTGGTGGGTTACTGCATTCTCAATGCCGAGTCCCTCGCCGCGGCGGAGCAACTGGTGAGCACCATGCCGATCATTGACAGCGTGCGAATCTACGAAGCCCAGTCCATGTGACAGAACGAAATATGCCAAGCACCATGTGACCGAGGTCAGTTCGCGGGCGGATCGACGACCTCGGCGACCATGGAAACCAGTTGGTCGAGGTGCGGCGGGCGTGGTGAGGTTTCTTACGCCGGGGAAGACCCGAACATCGAGGTTCATGGTTCGACGCACTGCCGGGGACAGTCGATGGGGTGGCAGGAATCGGTCATGTTCTCCGACCCCGACGACACAGGGCGCTTCGGCGCGACGGGCCAGTATTTCGGCGGGCAGGAGTGGCGCGGCGTGCGGCAACAGGCGGCCATCAAGACCATCCACTCCACCTCGGTCTCGGGCGGGTCCGCGCCGGGAGCGACGAACAACCGGAGCATCCGGCGGGTGTGTTCGGCTGTGGGCCACAGCAGCCAAACAGCCGATTCCAGCGCCAGTTTCGGGTCGACTCTGAAGCGGATGAAGCCGGCCGGTGAGATCAGCGCCCGCGCCGGGCGGGTCGGCGGCCAGGACACCCGCCCGACGCCGGACCGCGGGGACCGGTGCAGCAGCACAGCCGGGTAGGACAACGGTCGCCTCGGTGAACAACACAGCGCCGGACAACAGGATGACGAAGAAGAACCCGGCGCTGAACCCGAAGCCCTCCAGCAGCCGGACCAGGCCCCCGGTGCGCGTGTCGACCGCGAGCAGCACCGACATCAGGGCTGAGGTGTTGATGAATCCGCCCGCCAGCACGGCTAGGGCGAAGATCCGGAGGGAGGTCAATCCTCCGGGCGGTCGACGTAACGGTGCTGTGGCAACCCGCCGAGCCTGTCCCGAATTCTCAGGTCCACCGATCTGAGCGGGCTCAGCCGGCTTCGACGCGCACCCCGCCAGAACACGCTACGTACCCGGCGATCTCGCTGGCGGCGGGTTTGGGGTCCGGGTGGGCCCGGGCCACATGCTGCCCGGTTCCGGGGCGGAGCGGCTGCTGGTGGCCACCGGCCGCCGGGCCGACCTGGCCGCCACCGGTGCGGAGACCGTCAGAGTCGACGTCACGCCCGGGCGTTGCCGGTCGACGACCGCTGCCGGGTCACCGACAGCGTGTGGGGCGTCGGGGATGTCACCGGCCACGGCGCGTTCACCCACGTCGCGATGTACCAGGCCGGCATCGTCATCCGCGACATCCTGGGCCAGGCCGGTCCGCCGGCGGACTACCGTGCGCTGCCGCGGGTGACGTTCACCGACCCCGAGGTCGGCTCCGTCGGACTGACCGAACACGCCGCTCGCCACAGTGGTCTCGACGTCCGCGTCGGCACCACCTCGATGCCCGGCACCGCCCGCGGATGGATCCACAAGAACGGCAACGAAGGACTGATCAAACTCGTCGAGGACTCCGCCCGTGGTGTTCTCATCGGCGCGACCATGATGGGACCCGCCGCCGGGGAAGTCCTCGGCGCGCTGGCCGTGGCCGTGCACGCCGAGGTCCCCACCGGCACCCGGCGGTCGATGATCTGCGCCTACCTCCACCTTCCACCGCGCTATCGAGGACGCCCTACGGGCGCTGACCCGACCCGTTCGGTGCCAGCCGATTCCGGAACGGCCTGGGGAACCTTCAGGCCCCGATCCGGCGGGCAAGGTCACCCAGGTCCGCCACGGTCACCGTCGGTCGGGTGAAATATGTCGGGTAGGGCGTCCCCGTGCGGTTCACCCAGGCGGATTGCAGCCCGGCCCGGCACGCACCGTCGATGTCCCACGGGTGCACCGCGACGAGGATCATGTCCGCGGGGTCCACCCCGCAGACCCCGGCCGCGTAGGCGTAGGCACCGGGCGCCGGTTTCCACATGCCGGCGTCCTGCACCGACAGCAGTCGTTCGAAGTCGCCGCGCACACCGGCACCGGTGAGCAGCCGGTCGGCGACTTCGGTGGCACCGTTGGACAGGGTGACCAACCGGTACCCCGCGGAACGGAGCGCGCGGAGCCCGTCCGGCACGTCCGGATGGACACCCAGCCCGGCGAAACCGGCCAGCACATGGTCCACGGCGGAGTCCAGGTCCCGGTTCAGCGGCACCCCGTGCAGCACGGTGCGCAGACCTTCCGCGGCAAGCACCGCGAACGACCCGCTCGCCCCGACGGCGGTCAACGCGAACCCGTCCCGCAGTACGCCCGCGAACCACACCCGCAGCAACTCCGGCGGCACCCCCACGTCCGCGAACCGGCGGCTCAACGGCTCCATGTCCGACAGGGTCTCGTTGACATCGAACACCACGACCGACGGTCGAGCTGTCATCCCGGATCAATCCCTTTCCGCTGCAAAGCCCCGCTCCGTGAACACTTCTCGGGCGTTCTGGCCGGTCATTGGCGGTCCGATCCGGACCGGTAATACCCATCGACGGGAGGTGGAAACCCGGTCATCGCGTGCGGACCGGACGTGGGGCTCCGGATCGGCCTGACCCGGGGGCGGTGGCGCGGTGAGACGCGGTGGACCGGATCAGTGGTCACTGGGGTCTTCGGGGTCGCCCAGGCCCGCGGCGAACGACTGCAACCGCCCGATCGCGGCCTGGTCGACGTCGGCCGGTCCGGTGGCCGCGATGGCCGTCTTGATCGCCCGGTACGTGCTCGCCTCGAGGCCGCAGCGGCGGCAGAACTCCAGGTGGGCCGTCACCATCGCCGTGGTTGGTGGGTCGACCTCCCCGTCCAGGTAGCTTTGCAGCACCCTGGCCACCCGAGCGCACTCCGACCGGGTCAACCGGCCGATCAGCATCTTCACATCGCCCTCCCGTTGGGCAGGAACCCGGCTGTCACGAGGCGGACCCGGATGCGGGCCCTGGCCCGGTGCAGCCTGCTCATCACCGTGCCCCGGGGTACCCCCAAAGCGTCAGCGGCCTGCTGGTAGCTCAGACCCTCGATGTCGACCAACGTCACCACCGCCCGGTGCTTGTCCGGCAGCGCCGCCAACGCGTCGGCGACCACCGCCTCGAACAGTTCGCCGACCACCACTTCCTCGGCCGCGGGGGCGGAGGGCCCGACCAATTCCAGGGTCCTTGCGGCCTGCTCTCCGTCGGTGAACAGGACCGGGCGGCGTCGCCGGCCCCGGTTGATGTGGGTGTTCCGCAGGATGGTCAGCAGCCACGCCCGCGGGTGCGCGCCGTCGAATCCGTCGATCGCCCGGAACGCCCGCACCAGGGTGTCCTGCACCAGGTCCTCGGCGTCCGCCGGTTGCCCCGTCATCGCCAGCGCCACTCGGTACAGCACCTCGATCTGCGGTACGACGTGCTCGTCGAAAGCGCTGTACTGCTTCCCGCTCGGTATACCGCTCACGGCCATGGCAACCCTCCGGCCCCAGTGGGTGATTCCACCGGTCGTCGCGTTGGTGACCGCGGAATCAGCCGGGTCTGCGACGGGTTTCCACTGACGTGCATCCCGTGCGTCACCTGCTGCTGAGCCGCCGCCTCGGACCATACCTGGACAGGGAACTCGACCTGGCCCTGGAAGCCCGGGTCCGGTCGCATGTGCGGGAGTGCTGGCGGTGCAGCGGTGAACTCGAACTGCAACGACTGATCCGCGCGGCGCTGCGGCAGCGCCGCGGCGGCGGGCCACCCTCGCTCGCGGTGACCAGGCTGCGGCGTTTCGCCGCGTCCGCCCCGCGACACTGACCTGGGGTGGGCCGTGGAGCCGCCGTCTGCCGCCCAGCCCATACCGAACCCGTCCCACACCTCGGGAGGGCTGTTCAACGCCGGCGGCGTTCAGACCGCAGACAGGGACCGCCACGTCGGGAAGTCGAACGCCCAGTCATCAACGAGACGACGCGGCGACCCGCACCTCCGGTGCCTGCGACGAGGTTGCGGTCGACGTGGAGCCGCCGCCGGAAGGATCTGCGGCGGTGACCGAAACCTGCACCGGCGGTCATCGTCAGGGTGACTACGACGGGGTCGTCCGTCGCAGCCGCGCACGCGGCCGACAACAACGCGACAACACCCATCAGCACCATGGACCCAAGGGGCGCGGCGAACCGTAGCCATCGCCATCGCCATCGCCATCCAACCCGTTTGGTCCTGGCCAGAGATTCCTCCAACACGGGCACTCTCGCGCGCTCAGCCGTTCGGGTCCGGCCCGGGATCGCCGCCTTCAGCGCGGACATGGAGCCGGCCCAAATACAGCTGCCACCCCATCAGGTGGTGCTGCCGCTGCTCGACGCTCGGGAGTCCGTAATGGCGGAGCAGGACGAGGGTGCCACCGTCCCGCACGTGGAGGGTGACCTCGACCCTGGTGCTGCCGGGCGGCACCGGGTTATCGCCGGTCCAGCCCCAGGTGAACACCACCCGCCGCGGTGGGTCGATCTCCAGGAACACCCCGGCCGCTCGCACACCGCCGCGCATGCCCACCCGGTATTCGCCACCAGGGACTGGGTCGAGCATCGCGTCGCCACCCATCCACTGGACGTACCGGGCCGGGTCGGTGAAGTACGGGAACACCGTCTCGGGCGGGGCTGCGATGTGCACGCTCACCTCCAGGATGTCGGGGTCTGTCATGACCCAACGTCCTTCCGGCCGGCGTGTTCGGTTTCCGCCAGGTCCTTGAGTCGGTGCAAACCCGTCCGCCAGTAGTTCTCGACCACGGGCCGGAGCGGCCCGAGGGCGGCCTGGTCGGCCCGGTAGAACCGGGAGTTCCCGGCGCGGCGTTCGATCAGGAACCCCGCCACCCTCAGGACGTGCAGGTGTTGGCTGATCGCGGAGAAGGACACGTCGAAGTGGGCGGCGATCTGACCTGCGGGCAATTCCCGGTCCCAGATCAGCTCCAGGATCCGCAACCGCCGCGGCGCGGCGATCACCTGCAGCGGTTCCACACTCACCAGCTTCCACCTGTCCACCTGCCGACCAGTCTGTCGCAACCCGTTCCACCGGGGTTGACGACAACCCTATTTTAGACGATTCTAAAATAGAGTGGATGGGCGACATGCTTATCCGCACCCGGACTGGGGAGGACGTCATGGACCGATCGATCAACCTTGCCCTGGATGTCGACGCGGATGCCTCCACCGTTTTCCAGGCGCTGTCGACCACCGCAGGGCAACGCGGCTTCTGGACCGCGGACTGCGAGGTGGGGCGAACAGCGCGCGGTTCGGGTTCACCGCCGCGCCCGTCGACCTGCAGGTCACCGTCAGCGCGGAACCGGACAAGCTGGTCCGCATACACGTCACCTCCGGGTTCCCGTTCTGGGAGGGCTCGACCTGGGAATGGGAGATCGGCAGCCCGGGCCGTACCGACACCGGCACCGGGGTGCTGTTCCGGCACCACGAGTTCGGCGACGGGTACGCCGAGACCGACCTCGCCTACACGGCGCAAACCTGGGCGATGATCCTGGCCCGGTTAGCCCGGTACGTGACCAGCGGAACCCCGCAGCCCTACTTCCCGGAAACCCCCGCATGACCGACCGGCGACCGGCCTGGGGGCACCGGCATGGGGATTGACGTCCGCCCGGAAATGCTCGTTCACCGGCCCCGCCCCGACGTCGCCGCGTTCATGTTCGACCCGGCGAACGACTTGGCCTGGACCGGCGGCATCACCGCCAGCCGCCCCGCCCAACCGGGACCTCTCGTGCAAGGCGCGACAGTGGAACGCACCGCCCGGTTCCTCGGCCGCACCTTCACCTACGGCTACCTCGTCACCGCGCACCAACCCGACCGAATGGTCGAACTGAAGGTCGACAAACCATTCCCCATGCAGGTGCGCTACGAACTCGACGACGCACCCGACGGCGCAACCCTGGTCGCGATCCACGCCTCTGGGTCACCCGGCGGCTTCTTCGGCTGGGCCACCCCGGTCATGGCCCGCCAGGTCCGCCGCAGCATCACCGCCGACTTACACAAACTCCGGGACCAACTGGAAGCCTGACAACCGAAGCACCGCCGGAGCATCGGGGTCTTAGCGGAGCTGACTCGCGTTCGGGTGGTGTCGGCCACCCGGATCGGCCAGGATCCCGGTGTGGTCTTCGACAGTCAGCTTGCCGACCGGGTCCGGTCCGCCGTCGCCGAACGCACCGACTGTGAGGAGAAAAAGATGTTCGGTGGGCTGGCGTTCATGGTCAACACCCGAATGGCATGCGGGATAGTCGGCGACGACCTGATGGTCCGGGTCGGGCCCGACGGTCACGACGACGCGAAGGCCCGGGGCGCCACCGAGATGGACTTCACCGGTCGCCCCATGCGCGGCATGGTCATCGTCCCGGCCGCCCTCCTCACCAATGAGAACGAACTCGATTCCTGGATCGACCAAGCCGTGACCTATGCCCGCGCCCAACCCCCAAAACCGCCGAAGAAGGCCCGGAGCCGACCCTGATAGAGGCCTGAGCGCCGGCTCGCGAGATCTGCGTCAGCAGCAGCGGTAGGGACGCTCCTCCCCGACGGGACTCCCGACCGGGTCCCGAGCCGCGCTGCGTATCGGTCACCAGGGTGGCCGCCCGTCGACCTCGGCTGCCTCTGCCGCGATCCGCAGCCGATCCAAGGTCAGGTGCATCCCATTCATCAGGTCGGCGTGTCGATCCCGGACCCCCATCATGATCAGAACCACCCTGTTCAGGGCGGCGGGTGTGGGTGTCAGCACCTCGTACGACTCCGACAGCCTGGTTCCACCGCGATCCACCACCATCCGGTAGCGCCACACCACCACATTGCCGGCGACCCGGCGGCGGAACGAGAACTCACCACCCGGGGTAGCCGTGATGACCTCCGGGGTGTTGCGCCACCGCAGCAAGCCACGGCGGTTACACGCCCGGAAACGCGCACCCACCTCCGCACCTGTCGCACCGCCGGTCCACTCACACCAGTAGGTTTCCGGGCTCCACTCCCCCATCCGCCGCACATCGGACACCAACCCGTACACCACATCCGGTGACGCCTGGACATGAGTGGCGACCTCACCGCCCGTCGGGTTGCTCACGCGGACAACGCCACCGCCGGGACCACGCCCACGATGACCGCGCTGCGCACCATGACGCACTCCCGGCTCCCGGACCGACACCGACAGGCCGGTCATCATCAGGTGACACGGTAGGCAGTGATCGCGTGGGTGGCAATCACCTCAACTTCCAGTAGTGCGCTGCCAGTCAGCTCCGGGCTGCAGGATCATGTTTCGCGGTGATTGAGCTGCGCCATGAGTTCCCTGTTCGCGTTGCGAGCGGCGTCGAGATCGTCGTCACGCGCGGCGAGCTGAACCGCGACATCGGCAAGCCGTTGTTCCAGGCACCGGCATACGTGCGGGTCGTGGACTCCGCCGCATCCCGTCCAAAACGCAAGTGCCGCAGGAACTCATCCGCTTCAACGACCGGTTCAAGATCATCATCAAGCAAGGTCCAGAACGCTTTCCCGACGGCATCCGCACCGGAAACACCCGAGGCCTACCAACCACGCCCGCGACCACCCGCCCAGTGGACACCATGAACAACATGCACGACGGCCCCGACACGCACTGTCGCGCATTGACATCACCCGAAGGCCGCAAGCATCAGTGTGCGACAGGCTGAGCAGCCCCAGGAAAACCAATTCTGTCGGGTGCAACAAGTGCTGGGGCGCGAAAGCGTTTGTGCCAAGGCAGAAGGTCGTGTTGCGATTGGTGAAGTCGTTGGCCAGACCTGCCCGGGTGCCGTCGTCGAGTAGGTCGCCGTAGCTGGGTCCGGGTCCGGCCTCCCGATCCAGCCCGCATCGGCCTGCGGCGGGATGCTGTACCCGACGGGTTGCAGGCTGCACTGGACGTTGCATCACCATCGACTTGAGCCTGCCCACCGGATCCCTTGGATCAATTGTGAACCATTTGCCGATAATCTGGGTCCGCCCGGTGCTCCGTCAATCGGCCAAAGCTACTCTGGCGATCATGTCGGGCTTGATAACGATTTGCCTATCCCGATGCGCTCGATGACTCTCAATTTCGCCGATGTATTCCAGATAATAGTGCGGGTTGCAGTCTTCGAAGCAAGCCAGAGAGCGAACCTGCTGGGCTATTAGTCCGATTCGGTGCCGCACGGGTGAGTAGGACGAAGTGGGTGGGAAGCCAGCGAACCCGAGGAGTTCACGCGGCTAGCAGCGTAACGGATCATTTGCCTGCAAGCGCCTCGCCAGTCAGGTTCCCCGTTCGGTGAACGTCGGCTGCTTGGCTGCTTGTCATCGTCTGGGCGACCTTAAAACCTGCGAGGCTCGTAGCGGATCCGGACCTGCACATCGGTTATGCACCGGTAAGACCCGGAAAAAGACGAAAGAAACCTGTAAGGACTGGTCGGCCGTTCGTCGTTGGCTTTAGGTCTATTGTCTGAGCTATGCCGAACGGATGCCGCACGATGGTGGATGTCAAATTGAGCGAACGGGGCGAGGAATATCCTTTAATCGAGATCAGTGGTTTCGCCCCCGCTCGGGTGATGATCTGATGCCCCAATATGCGGTGACGGTGTTGGTGATGGCGAAGGCACCGGTGCCCGGTCGGGTGAAGACGAGGTTGTGTCCACCATTGACGGCCACCGCGGCGGCCCGGTTGGCGGCGGCGGCGTTGCTGGACACCGTTGACTCGGTGGACTTGTTTGAAGCGGCATCCGCCGGCTCGGTCCGTAAGGTCATCGCATTGGACGGGCCCCTTGTCGACGCCGTCGACGGCCCACTCATCGCCGGCCGGATCACCTCAGCCGGCGCGGGACGTTGGACCCGGATTCCGCAACGGGGAACCGGTTTCGCTGATCGCCTAATCCTGGCCCATAGGGACGCCGCCGGCCGACGTCCGGTGGTGCAGATCGGGATGGACACCCCACAACTCACCGGAGGCCTGATGGCGGAGGCGGCGGCTGCATTGTTCCGGGGTCGCGTCGACGCCGTGGTCGGACCGGCGTCGGACGGAGGCTGGTGGTCGCTGGGTGTGCGGAATGCACAGATGACACGGGCGCTATTCGACGTGCCCATGTCGACCTCGGACACCGGCGAGCTGACAATTCGAGCGCTCCGCGCCGACGGGCTTCGCGTTGCCCTGTTGCCGACGCTCACCGATGTGGACACCTTCGCCGACGCGATCGAGGTTACCGATGCCGCACCCGGCACCCGGTTCGCCCATGCCTTCCGGGCCATCTCGACGGGGACGGCGGCATGATGCCCGCAATGATGCAGTACGAGGCGGGTCTGCTCGGCGGTAGCACCCAGGTGATGGACCGGTCCGGGAAGCGACGCGCGCTGCCGCTGGCCCGCTGGTCGGGAGGTGTCAGCGCCGGAGACGAGGCACTGCTGCGAGCCTGCACCGGTCCGACGCTGGACATCGGCTGCGGGCCCGGCCGGCTCACCGCGGCACTCACCGAGCGAGCAATCCCCGCACTCGGCGTCGACATTTCCGCGGTTGCGGTTCGACTGACCCGCCAGCGCGGGGGTCTCGCGATCCAACGCAGCGTCTTCGACGCCCTGCCCGGTCACGGCCGGTGGCACAGCCTGCTGCTCGCCGACGGCAACATCGGCATCGGCGGGAGTCCAGTCGCCCTGCTGCGTCGATGTCGAGAACTGCTGTGCGAGCGGGGAAATGTCCTGCTCGATCTGACCGAACCAGGGTCCGGATTGCTGGTCGAGGAACTCCGCCTGATCGAGTCGGGCCGGATCAGCGCGCCATTCCGGTGGTGCCGACTCGGCGTCGATGCGATTGCTCCCGTTGCCGCGGCGGCGGGGCTGGTGGTGCGGGACAGCTGGCTGCATGACGGCCGCTGGCAGGCCGAACTGGTACGCCCACGATGACCACCAAAGAACACAACGATCGCCGGGCCTTCCGGGCCTGGTTGATCGAACGGGCACCAACACCGCCGCGCCCCACGGACTACCCGTCCCGGCTGCACGCGCTGACGGTCGCCGCCCGCGCGGGCCTATGGCTCGGCATCGCCTTCACCATCTGCTTTGTCACCGGTCTGATCAGCCACCTGATCCAACAACCACCGGACTGGTTCGGCTGGCCCGCCGGCCCGATCTGGCTCTATCGGCTCACCCAGGGCGTGCACGTCACCACCGGCGTTGCTTCCATTCCGCTGCTGCTGGTGAAGTTGTGGACCGTCTCTCCGCGATTCTGGCAGTGGCCGCCTATCACCTCCGTGGTCAACGCACTCGAGCGGCTGTCGGTCTTCCTGCTGGTCGGAGCCGCCTTCTTCGAATTGCTGACCGGGCTGTTCAATGTCGCCGAGGTCTACCTGTGGGGATTCCTCTTCCCGCCGGTCCACTACGCGATCGCCTGGATCGCCATCGGCGCGATCGCCATTCACGTGGCGGTGAAGCTACCGGTGATCCGCCGCGCACTCGGCGCGGCAGTGGAGAACGAGCCGGAGCAACCGGCGGCTACCAGCGGCGAACCCGTCGAGGTGGACCCGGCGTCGTCGCCGCGAACATTCCGCGGACCGCTCAGCAGGCGGGGCCTACTCGGCCTCGCAGCGGGATCCGCCGGTCTTGCGGTGTTGGCGACCGTCGGTGACAAGATTCCTGCCCTGAGTCCGATCTCGGTGCTCGCCCAACGCACCGGCGCTGGGCCACAGGGCCTTCCGGTCAATCGCACCGCGCAGGACGCCGGGGTCGTCTCGATCGCCACTTCGGCCGATTACCGGCTCACCGTCCAGGGGCCAGGAGGCAGTCGGGAGTTCAGCCTCGCCGAGCTCAACGCCATGACGCAGACCACAGCGGAACTGCCGATCAGCTGCGTCGAAGGATGGTCCCAGTCGGCGATCTGGACCGGGGTGCCGCTGCGGGACCTGCTCGCACTGGTGGGCGCGGAAGGTGCTGGCGCGCGGATGATCTCGGCTGACCAAGGCCTCTACGGTCAAAGCGACGTCCCGCCGACTATCGCGCAGGACGCGGTGACGCTTGTCGCCCTGAGCCTTGGCGGTGACCCGCTGGACCTCGATCACGGATTCCCGGCGCGGTTGATCGCACCCAACCGGCCGGGCGTCCTGCAAACCAAGTGGCTCACCCGAATCGAGGCGACATGACAGTCCGCCAGCCACGCGGCGAGACAGCCACGCGGGCAACGATCATCGGCGTCGGGGCCCTCGCGCTCGGCTGGGGCCTATGGCTGATGACGCAACAGTCACTCTCGGATCTACTTTCCGCGGGAGCCTGGTTCGTCATTCCCGCGGTACTCAGCGACCTGCTGCTGCTCCCGATCGTCGCGGTCGTCGGCGCGGCGTTGACCCGCTACCTGCAGCCATGGGTACGGCTGCCCGCTCAGGTCGCGCTCGCCATGATCGGCGGCCTCACCTTTATCGCGCTGCCCTTCCTCACCGGGCTCGGGAAGCAGTCGGACAATCCGTCATTGTTGAACCGGAACTACCCGCTCGGACTTGCGGCCTACATTCTGCTCATCCTGATCGTGACCGGCGGTTGGGCGCTCGCCCGCCGGCGAGCCCTGCGGCCCCGGTCCGGCCCGGCACCCCGCGCGGACCCGGCAGCGGAGACCACGTGGTGACGCTCGTATCGCCGCCGCGTACTCGACGGCTCCTGTCCGGCGACGCTGCACTCGTCGCCGTAGGGCTGGCTCCGGTCGCGGTATATGTCGTGATCGCGCTGCAGCGCATCGGGTATCGGTACGAATTGTCGTACTTCGAGGGCAGCACGGTTGAGGTGACCGCCCGGGTCCTGGCGGGGCTTCCGCTGTACGGGCCACCGACCGCTGATTTCACCCCGTGGCCCTACCCGCCGCTCTATTTCTGGCTCGGCGCGGCGGTATCGGAGGTGAACGGGCTCAGCATCTCCTCGCTGCGCTGGGTGTCGTTCGGCGCGAGCCTGATCGTGCTGGTGTTGATAACAATGATCGTGCGTCGCGCCGGGGGAAGTGTGGTGGCCGGCATTGTGGCGGCCGGGGTGTATGCGTCGAGCTACCGGGTGTCCGGGGCGTGGGCCGACACCGCACGGGTCGATTCCCTGTTGTTGGCGCTGCTGCTCGGCGCCATCTTCGTGGGATTGCGGGCCACATCGGCCCACGGTGGTGTCGCGGTCGGAGCGCTGCTATTCCTCGCCTTCATAACCAAACAGAACGCACTTGTGGTCGCGGTTCCGGTGCTGTGCTGGCTGCTGGTCTACCGGCGGCCGGCGGGAATCTGGGCCACCGGAAGCCTTTTCGTTGCGGTCGCGGCATCGACCTGGCTCGGTGACGCTCTCACCGACGGCTGGTATTCCTCGTCGGTGTTCGGTCAGTTGCTGGGCCAGCCATGGGCTCCGCAATGGTTGGCCGGGTTCTGGTTGCTCGACATTGCTGTGCCGTTCGCGATTGTCATCGCCCTGACGATGTGGCTGCGCCGCCGCAACCGCAACGAACCTGCGACCGGACCAACCCAATGGCGACGGGACGGTGCCACGGCCTACCTGCTGGCCTGTGGGACCGGTCTGTTGCTGGCCGCGTGGGCCGGTCGCATCCACGACGGCGGCTACGCCAACGTGGCGATGCCCGCCCACGTCGCCGTGGCCCTGGCCTTCGGACTGGTGGTCGCCTCGGCGCGCCGCCGGCCGGATTTCAGTCGGCGGATCGCCGTCACGATCGCGGCCGCGCTGGCGGTGCAGTTCGCCGTCATGACCCTCTGGCGCTGGCAGGTCCTGCCCACCGACACCGACCGGAACGCCGGGAACTCCTTCATCGCCACGGTCGCCCACCTCCCGGGTCGGGTGCTGGTCCCCTCGCATCCGTATTACCTGCGGCTGGCCGGGCTTCCGACCCACGCGTCCGCGATCGCCATCCAGGACGCTCTGCGCGGTGACACGGGACGGGTAGCTGATGGCGTGCGGGCGTCGCTGCCGTGGGATCTCACCGGTGTCAACGCCGTTGTCCTGGACAACCAGGACGAGGCGAGGCTTTTCGGTGATCAGCTGACCCGGGACTTCACCCTGGTGAGTCCTGCGGTGATTCCCGATGGGGCCTTCGTGCCGGTGACCGATGCGCCGAGCAGACCGTCACTGCTGTTCGTCCGCACCAGCGCGTTGCAGGTCCCATGACGACCGAAGCGTGGCCGGCGATCGGGGCCGACCGAACAGTGGACGTGATCCTGCCGACGCTCGACGAGGCCGGGGCACTGCCCTGGGTGCTCACCCGTATGCCCCCCGGGTATCGTCCGATCGTCGTCGACAACGGATCCACCGACGGCTCGGCGGCCATCGCCCGCGCGCACGGCGCCCAGGTCGTGGTCGAGACCCGTCGCGGCTTCGGTGCCGCCTGCTTCGCCGGTCTGCTGGCCAGCACCTCGACCGTCATCGCGTTCATGGACGCCGACGCCAGCCTGGACCCGGAGGATTTGGACGTCATCTGCGCTCCGGTGCTCGACGGCACCGTCGACCTGCTGATGGGTGCCCGCGCAGCCGAAGCCGGAGCGTGGCCGTGGCATGCGCGTCAGGCCAACCAGCTCCTGGCACGACAGATCAGCCGCCGCACCGGATCCCCCATCAGCGATCTCGGCCCGATGCGGGCCGTGAATCGGCAATTGCTGATCGACGTCGACATGACCGATCGCGGGTTCGGCTGGCCCCTGGAGATGGTCTTGAAAGGCGCACTCCAGGGGTGGCGAATCCAGGAACGATCGGTGCCGTACCGGCCCAGGATCGGCAAGTCCAAGGTTTCCGGAACGGTACGCGGCACCCTCCGGGCCGGCCGGGACATGGGCCGCATCCTGCGGGAACAGCATTGACCGGAACCCATTTCACCCCGCAGTCGCACCCGCGAACTAGGTGCGCCGGGTCGCTGCAATAGTCGAAAAGGAAATCCGTTATGAGGGTTCTCGTCACCGGCGGAGCCGGGTTCATCGGCTCGCACATCGTTGATCTCCTCGTCGACCGCGGTGACGACGTCCTGTCGGTCGACAACATCAGCCCGGCCGCACACGTGCGACCCCCGACCTACCTCAACCCGGGAGCCGAACACCGCACCCTGACCCTCGACGACATCGACGGGCTCACCAGTGCCTGCCGGGGCGTCGACGCCGTCTGCCACCAGGCCGCCCGGGTCGGGCTCGGGGTGAACTTCGACGACGTCACCGACTACGTCACGGACAACTGTGCCGGTACTGCAAACCTGTTCAAGTCGTTGTACCGCAACGGGTTCGCCGGGCGGGTGGTACAGGCCTCCAGCATGGTCGTGTACGGCGAGGGACGGTACCGCTGCCCCGAGCACGGCGAGGTCGCCCCGGGTCGCCGACGGGCGCAGGACCTGCTCAGCAGCCGGTTCGAGCCACCGTGCCCGGTGTGCGGGCGCACCATCACCCCCACAACGGTCAACGAGTCGGCGCCCCTTGACCCACGAACCGTGTACGCGGCCACCAAAGCCCACCAGGAACACCTCGGCACCGCCTTCGCCGGCGCCACCGGATCCGACGTCGTCTCTCTGCGCTACCACAACGTCTACGGCCCGCGAATGCCACGGGACACCCCCTACGCCGGGGTCGCCAGCATCTTCCGCAGCAGCTGCGAAGCACACCGCCCACCACAAGTGTTCGAGGACGGCCAGCAACGCCGAGACTTCATCCACGTCACCGACGTGGCCACCGCCAACATATTGGCGCTCACCGCACCCGGCACGATCGGTCGCGCCTACAACATCGCCACCGGGCAGGTCTGCACCATCAGCGAACTCGCCGAATACGTCTGCGACGGCGTTGATCCCACCGCCCCCCGACCCGTCATCACCGGCCGGTACCGGGCCGGCGACGTCCGGCACATCAACGCCTCCCCAGCGCTCGCCCAACAAACGTTCGGGTTTAACGCACGCGTCAATCACCAGGACGGGCTCACCGTGTTCGCCACGGCACCGCTGCGCGAATCCCTGCAAGAAGGCCGTTCTGCCACTGGTTGAGGCCGTCACCCACGCTTTTCGCCGGGCTGCGACTCTGTCGGTCGGGATTTACCTGCACGCTGACGGCTCCGTCGGGCCGCCTGCAAATGATGGTGAAGATGGTTGAGCCGGGCCGGATTGCGCTGATCGCTACCCTTGGCTGATCGGGCCTTCGGGAGGCGCCATGCTTGAGTCCGCTGCTCTTGTCGGGTTCGTCGGTGTTTCCGACCTTGTCCGTGCCCGGCATGGCGACCAGCTTGGATTATCGCTGCGGGATGAAACGCCGTTCGCGCTCGTGGCGGAAGCCGGTGGCACGATGCGCCGGATCACCGCTGTGGACGACGTTGCACCGGTGCCCTACACCGTTCTCGGTTGGAGCGTCTTCGACATCGACAAGACGATTAATCACCTTGTTTCCCGTGGAGTGACATTTACCCGGTACGAGGCCATGAATCAGCACCAACGTGGCGTGTGGACGGCACCCAGCGGCAGCCGTATTGCGTGGTTCCGGGATCCTGATGGCAACACCCCTTCTTTGACTGAGTTCGCCTATCCTGGCTGACCGAGCGGGCCTCATCGCCGGTTTCTGGGCGATCGATGAACCGCCTTCACGGCAACTGACCATCGACGCGCACGTGATGGCGCAGCTGTATCAGGTCGCCGATCAGTGGGGTTCCACCCGCGGCGGACTCAAAGTCGAACTGCCCGAGTGGAAGTGACCCACAACTTCGTCAGTAGAATCCACGAGGGGATCCGTTTTGGGGGTCGGCAAGAACCCTCGGACTCATCCTGCCTCACCGACTCCAGCTGATATGGTCCGCAGCATTAATTCTCCCGCGCTTCCGCTGCGTTTGGATTCGGTTGGTAGCGCGTCGCAGGCCTCATGATCAGAGTTGGTCGCGGAAAGACTCCAGTTCCTGGTGGCGCTTGTGGGTCGTCTCGGGGTAGGCCATCTTCAGGTCGGACAGCGTATCCAGGACGATCTGAGAGACGATCAGCCGGGCGTTGTGTTTGTCGTCTGCGGGTACGACGTACCAGGGGGCGTGTTCGGAGCTGGTGGCGCTCAGGCAGTCGCCGTAGACGGTCATGTAGGTATCCCAGTAGGACCGTTCGTGGATATCGGCGAGGCTGAACTTCCAGTTCTTGTCCGGGTCATCGATGCGGGCCCGGAACCGTTCCGCCTGCTCGTCTTTGGACAGGTGCAGGAAGATCTTGACGATTTGGGTGCCGTTGCGGTGCAGGTGCCTCTCGAGGTCCTGGATGGAGCGGTAGCGCTGTTCCCAGATCGTCTTCTCGTCGATCAACTTGTCAGGTAATCCATGCCCGCGCAGGATTTCGGGGTGGACGCGGGCGATCAGGACGTCCTCGTAATAGGAGCGGTTGAAGATGCCGATCCGGCCGCGTTCGGGCAGGCATCGGCTGGTGCGCCACAGGAAGTCGTGGTCGAGTTCCTGGTCAGTGGGTTGTTTGAAGCTGAACACCTGGCAGCCCTGCGGGTTGACCCCCGACATCACATGGCGGATCGCGCCGTCCTTACCGGCGGCGTCCATTCCTTGAAATATCACCAGCAACGCCCAATGGTCGGAGGCGTAATGCAACCGCTGCAGTGAGCTCAATTTCTTGACCTGCTTCTTCAACTGCTTCTTGTAGCTTTTGTGCGATTTATATAATGGGTTTACGGAGGTGGGCAGATCGGTCAGGTCCACCTGTCCGCTGGGCTCGACCAGGAACCGTGCCGTTTCTGTTGTCACCGGTTGTCCTTTCGTGACGTGCGGTCGTCATCAACGGCGAGCAGGGCGGGTGTCGGCGTTCCACAGCCCGAGGCACCGATCACCGTTGTCAGACGGTTGGGGCCTTCGCTGGCCATCGGCCGCGGTCAGCGTTGGACTGCCATCGGCTGATCATGGTGGGCGCACCAGTCGCAGTGACGGCGGTGATCGGTGCCGGGGTGGTCGTTGTGGTTGTTCTTGATCTCGATGCCGTAGGGGCAGTCGGCGTTGTCGTGATAGACGGGATCGCCGGGGTCGGTGTCGGTGTAGAAGGCGGCGGGATTCGACGTGGCAGCGGCCCCCCCGGGGTGGAACGGTTTGCGGTCGCCGGCGTGCCCGCATCCGACTTGGCGGGGTCGAGGATGCGGTAGGCGAGCAGTTTGACGCGGTCGCTGGCCAGTGCCCAGATGAGGGCGTAGACCCAGACGAATGCGGCCCAGCCCCACCCAAGCGGAGTCATGAACACGCCGTAGACGGCGATCAGGGTGGCGATGGTCTGGGTGCCGAGGACTGCGAGCAGAAGGATGCGGGCGGGGCGGATGGACCAGAACGGTCCGCGGGTGCGGGTGAGGAAGATGGTGAGGTGGCCTGCGACGGACAGCAGGAGATACATCAGGGTCTGCAGTTGCGGGTGGC
>Ga0208478_1000279_pt1 | contig 19227 bp, 21 predicted proteins | sample NGESurdeep072012_5_FD_184462 | JGI IMG/M metagenome (GOLD analysis project Ga0208478, IMG submission 184462) | Arctic peat soil microbial communities from Barrow, Alaska - NGEE Surface sample 415-2 deep-072012 (SPAdes) | ecosystem: Environmental > Terrestrial > Soil > Wetlands > Peat ...
AATCCGCACCGCGTGCCCTCACGGGCGCCGGGCCGCGGAAACCATCGCCACTAGCGACGGAGAGCCGGCGCGGCTCGCGGCAACCGGCGAGGCCGGCCGCCGCCCTAACCGCCGGCGCCGTCGCGCGTGTCGTGCTGCGCGGTGGCGCGGAAGATCTGGCGTACGACGTAGTAGGCCGGCTTCTTGAAGCCGGTGAACGAGATCAGGCCTTTCTGGTGGATCGGCGAATCCGGGAGCGGATCGCCTCCGACCCAGCCCGGCGCGACGCGGAACTCCTGCAGCGTGAAGTAGACCGCGCCGGCGAGCCAGGGCTTGGACAGGTAGACGCCGAGGTGGAACTTGACGAAGTCGGTCTGGAACGCGTAGGTGCCCTTCTCCTCGACCGGACCCGGGCGATTGGCCTCGGCGCCGAACTCGGTGATCGCCAGCACCTTGTGGCGGTAGCAGGCGTGCTGGGTATCCAGGTCGCCGGACAGCGCGTCCCGGTCGGCGATCGAACCCTGGGCGCCCGTGTACCAGCCGAAGTAGTCGTTGAGCCCGAGGATGTCGAGCGGCGCGTAGGCCTGCGCCTGGCACCCGGCGGTCGGGTTGACGGCGACCGCCTGGGCGACCGGCCGGGTCGGGTCGAGCTGCTTGGCCAGCGCCGCCTGCGAGTCGATGTAGGCGATCTGGTTGGGACCCGGCGTGGTCGGCAGCTCGTTGGCGATCGACCAGATCGCGACGGCGGGATGATTCTGGTTGGTCAGGATGTTGGACTGGAGCTGGGCGCGCCCGTAATGCGTGTAGGTGGAGCGGCCGAGCTCGTTCTCGCTCAGCTGGTAGATCGGGATCTCGGACCAGAGCAGGATCCCGGTCCGGTCGGCGAGCTCCTCGAGCTCTGGGTGCAGTGGGTGGTGAGCGCGGATCAGGGTCGCGCCGACGTCGTGCGTGAGAGCGATGATCTGCGCCCGGTCGGCGTTGTCGATCGCGCCGCCCCGAAGCGGGTTGTCCTCGTGGATCGCGACGCCGCGGAAGCGGATCGCGGTCCCGTTGAGCACGAGCTGGCCGGAGGCGTCGACGCGGATCGACCGCACGCCGCTCAGCACCGTGTAGCCGGCCGCGCGGGTGGGGCTCTGGTTGGCGCCGCTACGGCCCGCTGCCACAGCGGTCGCGATCAGCCGCGCGGTGTACAGGTTGGGGTGCGAGGGGGACCACAGGCGGGGACGGGCGAACGACCCCGTCGCGCTGACGATCGCATCCTGCCCGGCGGCGACCGTCTGCCGGCCGAGGTCGAGCCGCAGCGGCCCGTAGACCCCCGTGACGTGGACGACCTGTGGCACGGCGCTGTAGTTGTGGATCGTCGCCCGGTCGCTGATATCGGCGCGGCATCGCGGGCAGGCGATCGTCGGTCGCACCTGGACCTGGGCGAAGTCGACCCGGTCGACCTTGCGCAGGTAGACCTCGCCGAGCAGGCCGCCGTAGTTCCACCAGCCGTACGGTGGCTGCGGCGCCACCGGGTTGTTGACCAGGCGGTCCTCGACGCGGATCACGAGCCGATTGACCCCGGTGAGATTCAGATGCGCAAGCGGGAACTCGAAGGCCAGGTAGGCGCCGGTGTTGGTCCCCAGCGGGTGGCCGTTGAGCCACACCTCGGCGTGAAAGTTGACCGATTCGAAGCGGACGATCCAGGCTAGGTTCGAGCTCGCGTCGGGGAGCCTGAAGTCACGCCGGTACCAGCCGATCGACCCGTTCATGCTCGCATCGCTCTGATCGGTGGCGTTCCAGGCGTTGGGGACGGTCGCCGGCGACCAGCCGGCGGTGGACGCGCTGCTCTGGTAGTGCCGGCTCACCCCGACATCGACCGCGTCGGGCCGGAACAGCCACGTGCCGCCGAGCAGGTAGCGCCCGTCTGGGCCGTCCGTGTAGAGGGCGCCGGCCGTCGGCGCGGTCGCCGTGTAGGGAGACTTCGAGACCTGCCTCGGCGCGTGCGTCGCCGCCGCCACGCGGCCGGAGCCCGCGGCCGGCGCCGCGAGCGGCTGGTTCAGGAGCACCGGAAGCACGAGCAGCATCGCGACCAGCGTCCGGCGGACGTTCCTGCGCATGAGAACGATTGAGGGTACCGGCGGCGCGGACCGGACCCGGATCCCTGCGTCACTCGCGGCTCAGAACCGGGCCGGGCAGTCGGCGTCGCTCGTGATCCGTGGGCTCAGAGCGAGCAGCTCGATATGGAGCCCGCTGAACGCGTTGCCGGCCCGCCGCACCCGCACGCATTGCACGATCGGCAGCGACGTGGGCGACCTCCAGGCGACCCGCGCGCTCCCGAGGTGGCCACTGAGGGTGAACCCGGTCGAGAGCTGCATCTGCAGGATCGAGACGCCGCCGGCCCGACGCAGCTCGGCCACGTAGGCCGCGACCTGGGTGCGGCAGGCGACGCTCGCGCGGCAGCCCTGGAGGCGATCGACGACCGCGGTCTCATCGCCCCGGGCCTCGGCCTGGACGAGCGCGGTGACCGCGTCCGTCTCGGCCCCATCGGCACTCCACACGCGGGCGAGCACGGCGCTCACGAACAGGAACAGCAGTACGCCCACCGCGATCGTGATCAGGTACGTGCGCCGCATCGAGCGCCCATGATGCCCGGTCTCCGGGCCGGGGCGCGGCGAAGACGGGCGCGACGGAGGCGATCGGCCGCCGCTCAGCCGGCGGCCGGGAAGTCCTCGCCGCTGAGCTCGAGGAAGCGCTCCACCGATGCCTCCTGGTGCTCGATCCGCTCGGCCAGCGCGCGGGCGTGGTCGGCCGCCTGCTCGAGGAAGTCCTCCACACAGCGCTCCGGGTCATCGGCCAGCGGGTAGACCCGGGTCAGGTCCTGTTGCGAGCAGGCGATGCCGAGCGGCGGACGCCCTTCTGCCAACGTTCGGGCGGCGCACACAGGGGTCACCACGAGCCGCCGCTCGGGCGCGACGAGCGCGGTGGGCACGAGCCGCGGCGCCGGCAGGCGCACGTCGAGATCGACCGAGTGATCGACCGCAACGGCTCCGGTCATCGCTTTCAGCGGAGCGCGCCACAGCTCCAGCACCGTGTCCGCGCCGACCAGCGCGTCCCGCAGCGTCGTCGCCTGCTCGAGGTACAGGCGCTCCGCCTCCTCACGGTCGCCGGCATCGGCGAGGTCGAGGTCGCACGGAACCCGGAGCAGCTCGCTGGCGGCCACGGTCGCCCCGGCGGATCGGGTGCCCCACGTGACGTAGGTCTGCAGTGTTCCCAGATCCCGGCGGCCGTGGAAGATCACGGTCACCGCCTCGCTGACGGGCAACCCGCCGACGCGGAGCGACACCGCCACCGCCGTCGAGTCGTCCAGCAACGCGCGCCGCAGCAGATCTTCTGCCGCACCCTGGTCTCGATTGGGATCCTCTTCGAGCATCGCTCTGCTCCTTCAGATCGGCCACCTGGCGCCAACTATTTACCCACACCCGGCGGCGATTGGCCACCGCCAACTGGAGCAGGGTCCGATCCGAACCACTGTCCAGGCGGCGAACCGGCTTGAACAGGCTCGCTCCGGGTAGGCTGCACGGCAGCATGCGTCTGTTCTACAAGCCGTTCGGGATCATCGCGGGGCTGATCGGCGCCCGGCTCGGACGACGCCTGTTCCACAAGCTGTGGGCTCAGATCGACACCCGGGTTCCCCCGACCGCGAAGAGCGGCCAGGGGAGCACGGCCAAAGTCGTGACCGCCGCCGCGCTCGAAGCCGCGACGCTCGCGGGCACCCGGGCCGCGGTCGACAGGGCCGGCGCACGCTCGTTCCACTACCTGATCGGCATCTGGCCCGAGAAGCCGCCGAAGGTCAAGGACGAGGACGCCCAGGCCGCACCGCCGGCGTAGCGACCCCACCGCCGGCGCAGCGACCCCAGCGCCGGCGTCGGCCCTAAGCGCCGCCGCGCAGCACGAACCCGTTCGCGGCCAGATCTCCCAGCGCATCCTCGAACGCGGCGAAGTCGCGCGCCAGCAGTACATCGATCGGCCTCCCCGCCGGCCCCTTGGCCCGGACCCAGCGCCTGAGCACGGCCGGACCGGCGCGCTCGGAGCTCTCGTCGAGCAGGTCGAGCAGGATCGGCAGCTCGGGCCGATGCTCGAGTTGGCCCGACAGCAGCGTCAGCGGATCGACGCCGAGCGCCTGGCAGAGCTCGTCCTCGTCGAGCCCGAGCAACTCCATGAGCCGGACGGCACGCTCGCCCTGCACGCGACGTGCCGACTGAGGATCGTCATGTTCGGCCAGGGCCGGGGTCCCGCTCAGAAGAGCTGGTTCTCGCCGCCGAACACGTCACTCACCGAGCCGTCGGTGAAGATCTGGCGGATCGAGTTCGTGAGCAGGTCCGCGCACGAGAGCACGCGCACGTTGTCTGGCGCGCCGGGGCGAAGGGGGATCGTGTCGGTGACGACCACCTGCTCGAACCGCGCCGCGGCGAGATTCTCCCACGCGTTGCCGGAGAACACGCCGTGGGTGGCCGCGGCGTAGACGCGGCGCGCGCCGGCGTCCGAGACCGCCTCGGCCGCCGCCTTGAGCGTGCCCGCGGTGTCGATGATGTCGTCGACGATCACGGCGGTCTTGCCGGCCACGTCGCCGATCACGTAGTTGATCTCGGCGACCTGCTGCGCGGGGCGCTCCTTGTTGAGGATCGCCAGGTCGGCGCCGATCTTCGACGCGAACTTCTTGTTCAGCTTCACGCGCCCGGCATCCGGCGCGACCACGACGAGATCCTCGAGGCCGAGGTCGGCGAAGTACTGGGTGAGCATGAACAACGCCGTCATGTGGTCGCACGGCTTCTGGAAGAAGCCCTGAATCTGGCCGGAGTGCAGATCCATCGTCAGCAGCCTGTCGATGCCCGCCGACTCGAGCATCCGCGCCACGAGACGGGCGGTGATCGGCTCGCGCGGCGAGGACTTCTTGTCCTGGCGCGAGTAGCCGTACCAGGGGGTGACCGCGATCACCCGGTGCGCCGAGCCGTGGACCGCGGCCTCGATCATCACCAGCAGCTCCATCAGCGCGTCGTTGGCGCTCAGACCCTCGTACGGATTGCCGCACGTCGGCTGCACGATGAACACGTCGGCGCCACGCACGGACTCGTCGTAGCGGCAGTAGACCTCGCCGTTGGCGAACGTCCTCAGCGTGACGCCACCGAGGCCCACGCCGAGCTTGGAGGCGATCTTGGCGGCCAACTCGGGGTTCCCGCGCCCCGAGAAGAGCATCAACCGCTTGTTGTATTCCAGTTGCAGGTCGCTGGGCGCCGGACGCGATTGCAGCATGCTCACGGTGCGTCCGAGTGTACGCCCGACCGCTGACGTCTGACCGCGATGGGACTACTCCCCGGCCTTCTCGCGCGCCGCGGCCTCTGCCTGGGCGGCGCGTTTGGCGGCGTAGCCGTCGATGTTCTGCTGACGCTCCCGCGCGACCCCGAGGGCGCCCGGAGGGATGTCCTTGGTGATCACCGAGCCGGCGGCCGTGTACGCGTCGTCGCCGACGCTGACCGGGGCCACCAGCGCCGTATCGACGCTGACCTTGACCCGCGCGCCGATCGTGGTCCGGTGCTTGCGGTAGCCGTCGTAGTTGGCGGTGATCGTGCCGGCGCCGATGTTCGACCGCTCGCCGATGTCGGTGTCGCCGATGTAGGACAGGTGCGGGACCTTCGTCCCGGGGCCGATCTGCGAGTTCTTGATCTCGACGAACGTCCCCGCCTTGGCGCCCTCGCCCAGGACCGCACCGGGTCGCAGGTAGGCGAACGGCCCGACCGAGACCCGAGCGCCGACGTCGGCCTGCACCAGGTGCGAGCTCAGGACCTTCGCCTCGTCGCCGACGGTGGTGTCGATCAGCGTGGCCAGCGGCCCGATCGTAGCGCCCGAGCCGATCGCCGTCGCGCCGTGCAGCGAGGTGAACGGGGCGATCACGGTGTCCTGACCGATGGTGACCTCGGCGTCGATCACGGTGCACTCCGGCGCGACGATCGTCACGCCGGCCAGCATGTGGCGATCATGGATGCGCCGCTGGGCCAGCTCGGTCACCGCGGCCAGCCCGACCCGGTCGTTGACCCCGAGCGTGACCGATGGGTCGCTCACCTCGTGGGCACCCACGGTGCGGTCGTGGGCGCGCAGGATCGGCAACACGTCGGGGAGGTAGAGCTCGCCCTGCGCGTTGTCGGATGAGACCTGCGCGAGCGCCTCGAGCAGGGGGCCTCCGTCGAACGCGAAAACGCCCGTGCTGACCTCGCGGATGTGGAGCTCGAGCTCGGTGGCATCACCCGGCGCCTTCGTCTCGACCACCCGCTCGACGGTGCCGTCGGGGGCCCGCACGACGCGCCCGTAGCCGCTCGGATCCTCGAGCACCATGGTCGCCATCGTGGCCGCCGAGCCCGCCGCCTCGTGGGCGTCCACGAGTCCGCGAATGGTCTCGGGGGTGATCAGCGGCACGTCGCCGGCGAGCACGACGACGGTGCCGGCGGGATCGATGTGCGCGGCCGCAGCCCGGACCGCATCGGCCGTGCCGTTGGGGCGTTCCTGGATCGCCACCTCCACGTCGACGTCAAGCGATCCGGCGAGTGGGCGCGCGGGCGAGTCGACGATCACGATCCGGCCCGCGCCGGCGTCCCGGGACGCCGCGACGGGCCACGCGATCATCGGCCGGCCGCAGACGGGGTGCAGAAGCTTCGGCAGGGCCGAACGCATCCGCGTGCCCTGCCCGGCGGCGAGGATGACTACCACGGGCGCGGTCACGGCAGCCATCGTATCCACGACCACCGAGCGACGGACTGGGGAGCCTGGATTCGAACCAGGATTGCACGGCTCCAAAGGCCGGCGTCTTGCCGTTAGACCACTCCCCAGAGCAATGGCGATCCCCGCATCGAGAACGCCGGTTGAAGCGGGCGAGGATGACCTTAGCCCAACCGGCCGGCGGTCGTCCCCGCGCCGGAAAAGCCCGCACAGAGAGTCAATCTCCTTCCCCTCCCCCGGGTGCTCCGCCCGGCCGATCTGGCACCCAGCGCCGACGGGCAAGGACCCTGTCGCCCCGGGGCGCTCAGGCCCGGCGCTCGCTCGCGGTCGCGAACGGCGAAGCGTAGTAGGCGGCGATCGCCGCGCAGATCACGAGCGTGGCATAGGCCGACAGCGGCGCCACCGCGGTCGCGACCACGTAGGGCACCAGTCCGGTCACCGCGCGCGAGAAGATCCGGCGCCGCTCCGCCTCGGGCCGCTCGGTCGCCAGCAGCTCCGGCTTGACGAGCAGGATGTGGCGCTGGCACGCGGAGAAGGCGATCGCCATGACCAGGAACGAGCCGCTGTAGATTGCGGCGGCGAGATGCTGGCCGCTGCTCTGGTTCACGTACTCGGCCACGAGCGAGGTCGTGAACGGCAGGATCACGATCGTCAGCAGCAGCGCCAGGTTGAGGATCATCAGCGTGTGGTCGATGGCGCATAGCCGGCCGATCATCGCGTGGTGGTTGATCCAGATGATCCCGATCGTCACGAATGACGTGACCAGGGCCACGTAGTGGGGCCATTGCGCCCCGAGCTCGTGGGCGAGCGAACCGCCCGGGTTGGGCACGTGGATGTCGAGCACGAGCAACGTGATCGCGACCGCGATCACCCCATCGGAGAACGCCTCGAGTCGGCTCGGACTCATGGCCCGCGGCTCCCCCGTGGCGCGAGGATGCGGGCGATCTCGGGGGCCGTGGTCGGGTCGGCAAGGGCCGCACGCACGTCCGAGGGCCGCTGAAGCGGACGCTCGGCGCGCAGGATCCCCACCTCGAGGCCCGACTCCCGCGCGGCGGCGAGCCCCATCGCGACCACGTCAGGGCTGCGCCACGCCTGCTCCGGCAGTGTGAACAGCTGCGGCAGCGGACGGGGAATCCCGATCAGGTAGAAGCCGCCGTCGATCGCCGGGCCGAGCACGAGGTCGCAGCCGGCGGCGAGGTCACCCAGCGCGGCGCTCGCGTGCTCGGGGCGCAGGCGGGGCAGATCGGGCCACACGATCAACAGCGGGCCGCGGTGGCGCGCGAACACACGCGCGGCCGCATCGGCGATCCGCGCCCCGATCCCGTCGCCGTTCTGGGGAAACAGGGTCGCGTCGCGGGGCACGAGCGCCCGCACCTCTTCGCGCGCGTCCGGCGGCGCGTGCGCCGCGTACACCGCGCCGGGCGCCACGGCGTGCGCCCAGGCGGCGGTCTGCGCGATCAGCGCCGACTGCAACGCGCGGCAGCCGTCGCTGCCGAGCAGTGGCTCGAGCGCCCGGCGCACCTCCCCACGCCGGGGTGCCCGCGCCATGACGAGGACGGCCGGATCGCCGCCACTCATTCCCGATCGAGGCGGTAGACCGTTCCGGCGGCCGCGGGCGGCCGCGCGACCAGACGCGGCAGCGCGCCGCGCAGCACGTCGGCGAAGATCGCGGAGCTGCGGCCCATCAGCTCGATCAGGGTGGACACCAGCGTCGGCTCGCCGGCCTTGACCTCGTTCGCGTAGTCGGTGGCGAAGCCGATCAATGCGAACGGCAGCTCGAGCTCACCGCACAGCACCGTCTCAGGCCCGGCCGTCTGACTCACGGCGGTGACGCCGCACGCGGCGAGCTGGGCGATCTCGGCCGGCGTGTTGAAACGCGGGCCGTCGACATGACCGTAGGTCCCGCCGTCGCGCGCCGCGCGGCCGACGTCGTCGGCGCCACTCAGCAGCGCCTCCCTGATGCCGGCCGAGAAGGGGCTGCCGTGCAGGATCCAGTGCCCGCGCGCCGGGTCCCCGGGCTCGGTGAAGAACGTGCACAGAGATCCATCGGGCAGCCGGTTGGAGGCGAAGTGCAGATCGTCGAACACGATCAGCGAGCCCAGCCCGACGGTCGGGTCCACGGCGCCGCACGCGGTGCAGCCGATCACCGCCTCGGCCCCGAGCTCGTTCAGCGCCCAGATGTTGGCGCGGTGGGTGACCTGGTTGGAGAGCCGCACGTGGCCGGACAGATGGCGCGAGACGTGTAGCGCCATGATGCCGGCGTAGGAGCCTCGGGTCACCGTCACCAGCCCGAACGGCGTGTGGACGTCGACGGGCTCCGCCCCCTCGAAGTCCGGGAGCGCGTAGGTGCCCGAGCCGGTGATGATGCCGATGGCCATCGGGGCGCGATCCTACGCTAAGGACCTGATATGGAGCGGGTTTGGTCGTGCCGCAGGGCCATGTTCTTCGTGGGGAGCCGGGTCCGGGCCGTCTTCTGCTACTCCTCGATCATCGCCACGACGCGCGCCGGCGCGCCGCTGCCGGCCTTGAGTTTGAGTGGGAAGCAGGCCAGGGTGAAGCCGGTCGGCGGTAGGGCCGCGAGGTTGACCAGACGCTCGATCTGACTGTAGGCGCGGTCGGCCTGGTGGGCGGCCCAGAAGACGCCCGGCTCGCCGCGTCGCTTGGCCTCCTCGGCCTGCATCCACAGCGGGGGGTCCCAGCCCCAGGCGTCGATTCCCATCACCCGCACGCCCCGGTCATGGAGCCAACGTGTGGCCTCGGCGGTGACGCCGCAGCCGTGACCCATGTAGTCGGGCTGGCCGTAGAAGCGGTCGCAATCGGTGCGCACGAGGACGATGTCCCCGGCGGCGAGCTCGTGACCGGCCCGACGCAGTCCCTCCTCGGCCTCGACGGCGCTCATGGCCTCGCCGTCGGCCTTGTGCGTCATGTCGATGACCACGCCGGGGCCCAGGAACCACTCGAGTGGCAGCTCGTCGATCGTCTGGGCGGGCCGACCCTCGACGGTCGAGTTGTAGTGCCACGGCGCATCGACGTGGGTCGAGTTGTGAGTGCCGAAGCGGGTGAACGTCTCCACCGCCCATCCCTCTCCGTGGCGCAGCAGCGACGCGGGCACGCCGAACATGGCCTCGATCGTGCCCGCGCCGGCGGCGTGATCCTCGTACGCGATGTCGGTCCGCAGCAGGTCGGGGAGCTCGGGCGGGCTCTGCTCGATCGTGGCCGAGAGATCGACGAGCCTCATCGCGGGACGCGTCCGCCCTCCGCACCCGGTTCGGTCGCCGGGCCGCGCGGAGCGGCGATGCCGAGCACGCGCATTGCCTTCAGCCCGAGTGACAGCTTCTCCCGGCCGTCGGTCGAGGACACGTCGAGGCCGGTCAGCTCGCGCACACGCTCGAACCGGTAGCGGATCGTGTGACGGTGGGTGATCAGCCGCGCGGCGGTGGCATTGACGTTGGCGTCGCATTCCAGAAAGGTCGACAGCGTGCCCAGCAGGTCGGTCTCGTACTGCTCGTCGTAGGCCACGAGCGGACGCACGGTCTCCTTGTAGAAGCGCTTCAGCTCGGCGGGATCGCTCATGTGCGGGAGCAGCAGCTGATAGGTGCCGGTCTCGGCGTAGGCGAGCTCCGCGCGATCGGCGTCCCCCTCGACGACATTGGCGGCCAGCAGCGCCTCGTTCCCGGCCCGGCTCAGGTCGAGCGGGTTCTCGGCGTGACGGCTGCGACCGACGGCGAACGCGAACCCGGGGAGCCCGGACTCCAGCTCGCGCAGGATCGCCGACGCGACGCGCCGACCGGTGTCGCCGTCGGGGTCCGGGACCAGGACCGTGACCTCGCCGGCGTCGGACTCGGCCGGCGCCGAGATCGCCCCCGAGGATATGGAGCGGGCGCCGCGGGCGGTGACGGCGAGCAGCCTCTGGCGCCAATCGTCCTCGGTCGGGCTGCGAGGGTGGGCGCGCACGACGACGACGCTGCCTCCGGGCCCGAAGTCCGAGCCGAGCTCCTTGCCCCGGGCGACGAGGTCGTCACCGTTGTCGATCCGTCGGGCCAGCACCGCGCGCTGGAAGCTCGTGGCCGCCTCCTCGGAGGCCCGCTCGGGGGCGCGGACGCGCTCCACCTCGGAGCCGATCAGCGTCGTGACCAACCGCAGCAGCGAGGCGTCGGGGGCCGGGTCGCGAGCGCGCATGCGCAGCTGGCCCACCGGCGTCTCGGCCACGCGCAGCTCGATCGTCGTGACGTCGCCGGCATCGCGCATCAGCGACCGCTCGTCGGCGGGTGACCGGGCGGCGACCGCGAGCACGGCACCGGAGCGGTCGATCAGGATCAGGCTTGCATCCAGCGCTCGGGCGGCAGCACGGAGGATCTCGGGCAGGCCGGCGCCCGCCTCGACGGCGTCGGTGATCGCGGCCAGGGCACCCAGATCAGGTGGGCTCGCCTGGCGGGGCGGGGCGCCTTCGGACACGCTCAGAAGACCCGTGGCCACTCGAAGACGACGAGCGCGCCGACGAGGACGCCGAGGCCCACGAGCGCGGCCAGCACGTACACGGACAGGATCACGACCGCCACCCGCTCCACCGGTCGCTGGTAGGCCGTGATCGCCGGCACGAGCACCAATGCGCAGAAGGCGGCCAGGCCGAACACGCCGAGGCAGGCTCCGACCAGGTAGGTGATGGTCTGGTTGCTCATAGCTCGACCGCCAATTGTGCCCGACGCGGACGACGATCGAGCCGAGGGGCCCCATCCGAGGGTCAGGGCAGAGCCGTGACGGCGCCGAAAGCCGCCTCCACCGGCGTCGCCGCAACGGCGCCGGGGTACCGCCCGGCGAGCGCCGCAGCCGCCTCCGAGGCCCGGTTCGCGGCGTCCTCCCAGAACAGCCCGGCCACCGTCGGCCCCGAGCCGGAGACGAAGACGTGGTCGGCGCCGAGCGCTGCGACCGCGACGAGCGCAGGCTCGATCTCCGGGCACAAGGAGCGGGCGGCGACCTCGAGGTCGTTGCGCAACAGCTCCTCCGGCGGGCCCGCACCCGCCGCGAGCGCCGCCCGCAGCCGCCCGAGGCCGTCGCACAACTCCTCCGCCGAGCGGCTCAGTCCGAGCCGGTCGGCCTCGGCGTAGACGGCGGGTGTGGACAGCGCTGCCGACAGCGGGACGATCACCAGCGAGTGCGGCACGATCGGCGCGACCGGCTCGACACGCTCGCCCGCGCCGGTGCCGACGACGAGCCCGGGCTGGAGCTGGCTTGGAACATCGGCGCCCAGTGACGCCGCCAGCTCGGCGATGACCGCAGCGTCGGGCAGCGGCGCCACTGCGGCCGCGAGGCGCAGCGCGCACGCGGCATCCGCGGAGCCGCCGCCCATCCCCGCCGCAACCGGGATCCGCTTGTGGACCTCGACCCGCACGGGCGGCCCGTCCCACCCGTGCTCCCGCAGCCCTGCGATCGCCGCGGCGACGAGGTTCGGGCCCTCGACCCCGGCACAGATCACATGATCCGCTCCGGAGGCCTGGGTCTTCAGCGTCAGCTCGTCGGCCAGAGACAGCGACTCGAACAGGGTCACGAGCTCGTGGCGGCCGTCGGCCCGGGTCCCGCCGAGGAGCAGGCAGAGGTTGACCTTGCCCGGCGCCAGCGCGCGCGCCCTCACGCCGCCAGCCTCGCCGCCAGGGCCCGGAATTCGTCCGGCGAGAGCCGCTCGGCCCGCTCGTCGGCAGGGTGACCGAGCTCCACCAGGGCCTCGCGCGCCCGCTCTCGTATGCCGGATCGTGCACCAGGGGCGAGCGCCACCGATCGGGCCAGCGCCTTGCGCCGGTGCGCAAACGCGGCGTGGACGAGCGTGCGGACGTCGGGCTCGGCCGCGGGAGAACGCCGCTCCAGCCCGACCAGAACCGAGTCGACGTTGGGGATCGGGCGGAACACGGTGCGGGCCACAGGGCGCAGCAGCCGGACCTCGCAGGCCATCTGCGCGAGCACCGACGGCACGCCGTAGGCGGCCGTGCCCGGCACCGCGGCCAGCCGCTCCCCGACCTCGCGCTGCACCATCACGACCCATCGCCCGACCGACGGCAGCTCGTCGACGCTCCGGAGGATCGCGGTCGCGGCGATTCCGTAGGGCAGGTTCGCGATCATCTTGCTCGGAACCGGGTCGAGCGCGCCGAGGTCGAGCGCGAGCGCGTCGCCGAAGTGCAGGCTGACGTTCGCAAACGGCTCCAGCACCGACCGCAGCCGCGGCTCGAGCCGGAGGTCGACCTCCACCACGTGCAGGTGTCCGGCCCGCGCCGCCAGGCGCTCGGACAGCACCCCCTCGCCGCCACCGATCTCGAGCACGACGTCATCAGGCCCGGGCCGGGCCAGCCGCTCGATCACGTCGAGGATGTTGCGGTCGACGAGGAAGTTCTGCCCGAGGTCCCTCGTGCGCCGGGAGCTCACCATCCGAACAGCGTCGCGGCGTTGCGCTCGACCGCCTGCTCGAGCTCGCCGTAGCCGACCCGGCGCTCCAGCGCCAGCGTCTGGGCCGTGTGGACCACGTAGGCGGGCTCGTTGGCCGCGCCGCGAACCGGCTGCGGAGCCAGGAACGGCGCGTCGGTCTCGACCAGCAGCCGATCCGCCGGGACGCGGATCGCCGCCGCGCGCAGGTTCGCCGCGCTTGGATAGGTGACGTTGCCGGCGAACGAGATCCACCAGTCGGGATGCTCCAGGCACTCCTCGATCCGGTCGGCCATCGAGAAACAGTGCAGGATCACGCGGATCCCCTCCGCCTGCTCGGCCAGCATCGACAGCGTGTCATCCTCGGCCGCGCGGCTGTGGATCACGAGCGGCTTGCCGGTCTCCCGGGCCAGCTCGATCTGGGCCCGGAAGGCTCGCTCCTGATCGGAGCGGGGAGCGCTGGTGCGGTAATAGTCGAGGCCCGTCTCGCCGATCGCGACGCATTTCTCGTGCGCGGCCAGCGCCTGCAGCTCGGCGAGGTCGGCGTCGTCGAAACCCGTCGCCTCGTTGGGGTGGCGCCCGATCGCGACGTAGACCTGGGGAAAGTCCTCCGCTGCGGCCAGCGCGGCCCGGCACGAAGCGCCGGTCGTGCCCACGGTGAGCATCCGCGTGACCCCCGCGGCCTCGGCCGCGGCGACCAGCTCGGCGTCCGGCGGCTGGCAGAACTCGAGATGGGTGTGGCTGTCGATCACGCCACGTTCTTGGGGAACATCGGCTCGAGCGCGTCGACAGAGCCGCCCGATCCCCGCTCGGCGAACTCCGCTCCCGCGTAGTCGAGCGCCGGCGAGCCGATCGCCGCCAGCAGCGTCTCGACACTTTCGGGGATGTACGGGTGCAGCAACACGCTGACAACGCGGAGACCCTCGGCCAGGGATGCGAGCGTCTGGTCGAGCTCCTCGGACCGAGCCGGGTCCTTGGCCAGCTGCCACGGCGCCCGCTCCTCGACGTAGCGATTGAGCCGGCGCACCCGCCGCCAGATCGTCTCGAGCGCCTGCGTCGGCTCGGCGCCGTCGAGCAGCCGGGCCACCTCGCCGGCGAGGCCCTCGAACTCGCGTGCGAGCTCGGGATCGGTGGCGACCGTGGGGATCACGCCGTCGCGGTAGCGGCCGATCATCGCCAGCGTGCGGCTGGCCAGGTTTCCGTAGTCGTTGGCCAACTCGCTGTCGTAGCGGGAGCGCACCGCCGCCATCCCGACCGCGCCGTCGCCGCCGAAGGGCACGTCGCGCATCAGGTAGAAGCGCAGCGCGTCGGTCCCGAAGACCTCAATCACCTCGAACGGATCAAGCACGTTGCCGAGCGACTTGCTCATCTTGCGCCCGTCGGCGCCGAGCAGAAAGCCGTGGACGAAGACGTGATCGGGCACCGCGAGGTCGGCCGCCATCAGCATCGCCGGCCAGAACACGGTGTGGAACTTGAGGATGTCCTTGCCGATGACGTGGTAGGTCGCAGGCCAGAAGCGGTCGGTCAGGTCCTCGCCCGGCCGGGCGTAGGCGAGCGCGGTGTAGTAGTTGAGCAGCGCGTCGAACCACACATAGAACACGTGCGACGGGTCCCATGGAACCTGGACGCCCCATTTCAGCTCCGAGCGTGACAGCGAGATGTCCTGCAGGCCCTGGGCGATGAACGAGCGCGCCTCGTTGAAGTGGTGCGGCGGCATCACGAAGTCGGGGCGCTCGCGGTACAGGCGCTCGAGCGGTTCCTGAAAGGTCGAGAGGCGGAAGAAGTAGTTCTCCTCCTGGTGGCGCTCGAGCACGATCTCGTGGATCGGGCAGCGGTTGCCCTCGGCGATCTCGTTGTCGACCTTGAAGTCCGCACACCTGGGGCAGTACCAGCCCTCGTAGAGGCCCTTGTACACGTGCCCGTTGTCGTAGACGCGCTGAAGCACCTCCTGCACCTTGGCCTCGTGCTCCGGGTCGGAGGTGCGAATGAAGAAGTCGTTGGAGGACGACAGGCGCGGCATCAGCGCCTTGAAGCGCTCGGCGTTGCGGTCCGCCAGCTCCTTGGGCTCGAGGCCGAGCGCGTGCGCGGCGTCGGCGATGGGCTCTCCGTGCTCGTCGGTCCCGGTGAGGAAGAACACGTCCTCGCCCCGCTGGCGCATGTGGCGGGCCAGCACGTCGCACGCGATCGTCGTGTAGGCGTGGCCGAGGTGCGGCTGCGCATTGACGTAGTAGATCGGGGTCGTGATGTAGAAGGACATCGGCGGACACCAAGGCTATCCGGGCCTGCTGGGCCCGGGTGGCCGGGCATCGAGCGGCGAGGCGTTCGGGTCAGCCGGACCGGTCGGTCAACGCGCGATAGAGCGTGTTGGCCGGCACTCCGGTCAGCTCGGCGACCACGCCGGCGGCGGGCCGGGGCTTGGCCCCGGCCTCCACGAGTCGGCGCAGCGCGTCGAGCGCCGGCGCGATGTCCGCCTCGCGGGCGGGCGCCGCTCCGACCACGAGCACGACCTCGCCGCGCGGGGCCTCGGCTGCGTACCGCGCCGCGATCTCGGCCGCGCTCCCCCGCACGACCTCCTCGTGGATCTTGGTCAGCTCCCGGCACACGGCGACCGGGCGGTCGGGATCGAGCTCGGCCAGCACGGCCAGCGACGCGCCCACTCGCCGCGGCGATTCGAACGCGACGAGCGTCTCGGCCGAGGAGAACTCGCGCTCGAGCTCGGAGCGCTTGCGGGGCAGGAACCCGGCGAAGCGCCAGTGATCGGCGGGCAGCGCGGAGGCCACGAGGGCGGACAGAGCCGCGGAGGGACCGGGCAGGACATCCACCGCCAGCCCCGCGGCGACGCAGGCGCGCACGAGCACGAATCCGGGGTCTGACACGAGCGGCATGCCGGCGTCGGAGACGAGCGCCACCACGCTGCCCTCGCGCATCCGGCCCACGAGCTCGGTGGCCCGCTCGCGCTCGTTGTGCTCGTGATAGCTGACCAGCTTCGCGCTGACCCCGTAGCGATCCAGCAGCACCCGCGTGCGCCGCGTGTCCTCGCAGGCCACGATGTCGGCCTCGCGCAGCGCGGCGAGCACACGCAGCGTGACGTCCTCGAGGTTGCCGATCGGCGTCGGGCAGACGACCAGGCGGCCTCCGCTCACGTCGTCGCCTCCGCCTGGTGGGGGAGCCCGTCGAAGGCCATGGCCGCCGCCCCGACCATGCCGGCCTCGACGCCGTAGCGCGCGGCGAGGATCCGCACGAGGTCCCGCGAGGGCGGCAGCGCCCGGGTCGCGACGACGTCACGGGCGGGCCCGAGCAGGAGCTCCCCGGCGGCGATCACGCCCCCGCCGATGACCACCACCTCGGGGTTGAAGATGTTCACGAAGCTGGCGATCGCGACGCCGAGACGGCTGCCGATCAGCGCGATCACGTCGATCGCCGCCTCGTCTCCGTCGTGCGCCAGCTCGGTGACGAGGGGGCCCATCAGCGCCCGCCCGGACGAGAGCGCACGCCCCAGTCCCGAGTGCGGGCGCTCGCCGGCGATCCGGTGCGCCTCGCGGACGAGCGCGGTGCCCGAAGCGAGCGCCTCGACGCACCCGCGGTTGGGGCAGTTCCCCTGGCACGGCGGGCCGTCCATGTCGATCACCACGTGTCCGAGCTCGGCGCCGGCGCCGACCGAGCCTCGGTAGACCTCGTCGCGGATGATCAGGCCGCCGCCGATACCGGTGCCGATCGTCAGCACCACCGCCTCGCGCGCGCCGCGGGCGGCGCCGGAGCGGTGCTCGGCGAGCGCGGTCACGTTCGCGTCGTTGTCGACGAACACCGGCAGCCCGATCCGCTCCGTCATCAGGTCGCCGAAGGCGAGCTCGGCCAGCGGCAGATGGACCGACATCGCCGCAATCCCGGTGCGCTGGTCGATCAGAGCCGGTATCCCGAAGCCGACGGCGGAGATCTCGGCGTCGGTCGACTCGCGCACCTCCTGCACCGCGTCCAGCGTGGTCTCGAGCAGCGCCGACTGGTCGAGACCGGCCACCGTGCGCTGCGCCCGATGGTGCACGCGCATACGCTCGTCCACCGCGCCGGCCAGCAGCTTCGTTCCGCCCAGGTCGACGCCGATGACGCGCCGTGCGGCCATGTCGTCACAATAACCGAGCCGTATGCCCAGCGATCCTGACAACCGGGCGCGGTCCGAGGACGCCTCGGCGTACAGCCTGTACCGGTCGGGTGGACCACGCTCCGACCGGTCGCGGCGAGACCCGGACCCACGCCCGTATACGACGTACCGCGCGGCCCCACGTGGCCTGCTCGCTCGCCTGCGCGGCGAGGAGGAGCTGGCCCTGCCCGAGTCGGGACACGGCGGTCCCGACGAGCCCGGGCGGCGCTCCCGGCGCGATCGCGGCGCGCGCGGCGAGCGGCGGGGGATCACGCCACGCCGCGTGCTCAAGTACGTCGCGATCGCGATCGCGGCCTGGCTGCTGCTGTCACTGGTGCTGTTCCTCCTCAGCGCGCAGACCCAGCAGGCGCCGATCCCCGCCTCCGCCCAGGCCGCGCTGACGCCCGGTCCGAACATGCTCACCTCGGCCAGCACGGTGCTGGTGATCGGGACCGACACCCGCCCACCGGGGTCCAAGGAACCGGGCGCCAACACGAACGACGCCGGCAGCCGGTCCGACACGATCATGTTGTGGCGGATCGGGGGCGGCGCCTCCCGCCGGCTCTCGATCCCCCGTGACACGGTCGCGGCGATCCCCGGCCACGGCACGTCGAAGATCAACGCTGCCTACGCCTACGGCGGCCCGGCGCTGACGATCAAGACGATCGAGCAGCTCACCGGGCTCAAGATCAACCACCTGATCCTCGTCAACTTCGTCAACTTCCCCAAGTTCATCGACGCGCTCGGCGGCGTCGACGTGACCACACCCCGAATCTGCTCGGACATCAGCGGCGGCACCAAGAACGGCGGCTTCTCGCTGTATCTCAGCCCCGGTTCGCACCACCTGAACGGGATCCAGGCCCTGACGCTGGCCCGCACCCGGGAGAACAAGTGCAACCCGGCCGAGAGCGATCTCACCCGCGTCCGCCGCCAGCAGCAGATCCTCAACGCGATCAAGTCCCAGCTGACCTCGCCGAGTACCTTCTTCCGGCTGCCCTGGGTCTCCTGGACCGCGCCACAGGCGATCAAGAGCGACATGGGCGGCCTGACCCTGCTCAGCCTCGCCACCGCCGCCGCGGTCGGCGGTTCGGCACCCGTCTCCGTGCTCACGCCCTCGGGCGCCGTGACCCTTCCCGACGGCGAGTCGGCGCTGACGGTCAGCCCGGGTGAGGTGCGGAGCGCGGTGGCGAAGTTCTTGAACGGGTGAGAGTTCCGGATAGGGTGGCCGCCGGCTCCGGGGGGGCCGGCCCTGGTCCGCGAACCGGCCAGGGACATACCGAACCCGGCCACCTTCCCCAGCATGCCGTTCGCCCGGGCAACGGACGCCGGCCCCAGAGTCGGCCGCCCCGCCAACCCGCGGCCCGTCAGTCAGACGAGGACGACGAGCCCTTGCCGTCGGATTTCGACGAACCCGAGCTCGAGCTCGAGCTCGAGCTCGACGTGGTCTCGGTCGTGGAGCTCGAGCTGTCCGAGGACGAGCCGGAGGAATCGCCGTCGTTGCTGGACTTGCCCTTGCCCTCGCCGGCGTCCTTCATCTCGCGTGAGCGCTTGCGGGATCCGTAATCGGTGGAGTAGAAGCCGGACCCCTTGAAATGGATCGCGATCGGGTGGAACACACGCTCGACCGGGGCCTCGCAGACCTGGCACGCCGTGACGGGATCGTCGCTCATGCGCTGCATGACTTCGAAGTTGTGCCCGTTCTCGCACTTGTACTCGTAGATCGGCATTGTTTTGAGCAAGTATATCGGCCGATTCTTGGCACTCTGGAGCCGAGAGTGCCAAGAGCGCCGGCGCCGCTAGGCGGAAGTTTTCGTGGTTGAGATGTTGAATCCCGCGTGGTGGCGCGGGATTCGGGTGTTGCGGGCTGGTTTGGCTTTGGCTACTCGTGGAGTTTGACGTCGAGTAGTTGTAGGGCGTCGGCTTGTAGTGGGGTGGGTGTGGTGAGGCGGGTG
>Ga0208478_1000281_pt1 | contig 19213 bp, 24 predicted proteins | sample NGESurdeep072012_5_FD_184462 | JGI IMG/M metagenome (GOLD analysis project Ga0208478, IMG submission 184462) | Arctic peat soil microbial communities from Barrow, Alaska - NGEE Surface sample 415-2 deep-072012 (SPAdes) | ecosystem: Environmental > Terrestrial > Soil > Wetlands > Peat ...
CGATCACGCACAAGCTGGTCGAGCTGCCGGCGACCTCACGCCGCTCCGAACGGCTACTCGGCCCGCTACAGGCGCTCCTCGTAGACGGCTAGCCGCTCGCCCACCAGAACGCACCAAAGCCCTTGCTCGACGACGTCCCCGCCATCGGGCGCCGCCAGCGCCGGCTCGCACGCAGACGAAACGGTGCCGAGGACCGCAATCACCGCGCCTTTGACGAAGTTCGGCAGCGATGCCGCAGCGTTGAACCCCGGACATCACTGCCGCTTCCGCGTGCGGCTGGTCGGCGGCGGCGTGCCAGTCAGCGGAGGATGTTCACGGCCCGCGCAGCCACCAGCAACACGGTCGTCGCTGAGATCGCGGACTCCGCCAGCATCATCATCTTCACACGCCGGGTCAGCGGCATCGCGTCCGCCGGCTGAACGCGATCGCGTTGGTGAACGAGATGTACACGTAGTCGGCCAGTCGCGGGTGCCAATCCGGCTCGGCGAGTGCCGGGTTTTCGTCCTGTGGGAACTGGAAGTCGCGCGGCGGCGCATCGGGCGCCTGCCGGCGTATCGGCCCACCGCGGTCGAACTCCAAGAACAGCAGCCCGAACGTGATCACGTTCGGGCTCCAGATCGTGACGCCCTTCAGCAGCAGCTCCCCGCCGCTCTTCTCCTGCGCACTCAGCAGCGACGCGACCAAGGCGGAGAGGGCAAGTACGTTTGCTGCCGTGATCACGCTCACGAATGCGAGCGCGACCGTGCGGCGCCTGCCCATCTGCTCGAGGCGATGCCGCGGTGCCGACCAGGCGAGCGCCAGCAACGCCCCGCCTCGGGCACGGCCGGATCAGCCAGACCCATCCGGGTAGCCCGATCACCTTCCAACCACCCCCGAGACTCACCAGCGCGAGCGTGACCTGCAATCCGATCACGAGCCCGACCGCGAACGTCGCCTCGTCCCGGGACTCGATCTCTTCCTCATGCTCGTCGGTGGTGCTCACCCCAAGATTGTCACCCATCAACGCGGCCACTTCTCCGCCGGATCGTCGTTGCATGACGCTCCCGATGCTGACCGTCGCCATCGGCGCACCGCCGAGTCGGCGGTCGTCTCCGGGGCGGTCGGGCTGCAGAGTGTCCAGACAAATGCGGCTCTCCTCTCCGATTGGGGGTGACCCGCCGCCCGACCGACCGAGAATGCCCTGCTATAGCCCGCCTTTCCCTGGCGCAATCGGGCCCTGGTAGTTGCACACATCCGGAGACCGTCCGAGAGTCGGGCGGTCCGCGACGGCCGAGCGCGACTTCGGCTGAGACGCAGAAAGCCCCGCATTAGCAGGGCTTTCTTGAAATCGGGGCGCCCGGATTTGAACCGGGGACCTCACCGACCCGAACGGTGCGCGCTACCAGGCTGCGCCACGCCCCGATGGGCCCAGTATCCCACGTGTCAGCCTGTGACGGCTTTGAAGTAGCGGATGGCCAGACCGGTGATCAGGGTTTGAAAGGCCGCTTCCAGGCTGGTGTGCTCGTCCGCCGCGTGGCGGGCGAGTCCGCGCCCCTCGATTAGCTCGCTCTCCGCGATCACGTCCTCGACGAGGTCGGGGTGCTGGTCGCAGAAGTACGCCCCGATCGAATACAGGTGAGTGTCCATCAGCCACTCGAGCAGTGGCTCATCCCGGCCGCCCGGGGGCTCTGGGCTGCCCTCGGAGACGGTCAACCGCTGCTGCGCGAATTGCCGACGAGCGGAAGTGAGCTGGTCACTTGGGTCGGCAGCTTCGTCAGCGTAGGCACGAGCGACTGCGTGCCAGGCAGGGGCAGCTTCGGGGTGGGAGGAAGGTGCACCGCCGGTATCTGCGGGAGCTTGGGGACCGACACCGGAGGGAGTGAACCAACTACCGGCAGCTTCGGCAAGCTCGGCACCTTCGGCAGCTGCACCTTCGGCAGCTGCACCGGCGGCACCTTCGGCAGCGGGAGGTTCAGCTTGGGGAGGGCGCCGGCAGCCGTGTGGACCGTCGAGGACGACACCCCGCCGACCCGCTTGGCAAGCCCCTCGGAGCCCAGGGCGCCCTGTAAGCCTGAACCGGCGCCTCGGGACGCCGAGGCCTGGCCGACGGGGGTGGATCCTGCAGATTGGGTGGGGCCGCTGCCCGACGAGCCCGCGGCGCGCCCGCCGGCGATGGCCGAGCCCGCTCCGACGGCGGGCTGACTGCCGCCGGTCGAGGAGCGGGTGCCCGGGCCGGAGCCTGTGAGGTGCGCGCTCGTCCCACCCGCGGCCCCGCCCGAGCGGTGGGGCGGAGGCGGTGCTGTGGGTGGAGCTCGAGTGTGCTGCCGAGCGGGCGAGGAGCGGCGCCTTGGGCGCCTGGCCGAGGCCAACGCTGACCAGTCCGCCTCCGGCGCCGGCGATCGCCAGCGCGGCAACCGCCGCGGCCACCCGCCTGAATCCGAGGGCCGGCGCGCCTGGGTCGCCGATCCGCGCCAGCGTCTCGGCCGAGCGCACGAACCCGAGCGAATGACGCGCGGGCTGGCCCGCGGCGGCCTTGGAGCTGCCGCGAGATCCGCGGCCGGGCAGGAAGGGCAGCGGGAAGAGAGCGGCGATCTTCCGGGACAGGGGCGTCTGGAAGAACGAGTCGTCGAGGCCTTGTAGGCGGGCATGGCGCCGGCAGGGCTGACAGTGCCGCCTACCACCTGCCGCTCGACGCCCACCTCGAGCACGGCAACAGCGCGCTGATCGCCCACCGCCTCGGGTGCGTCGAGACGGCGCCGTTCGGGGTCCACCGCGGCCGCCCGATCGGCGTTGCCGGGCGCTTCGCCGAGCCCGGCGTGCCGATCGGCGAGCTGATCGGCCGTGTCAGTTCGCTGACCGCCCGCGAGCCGCTGCTGCTCGGCGACGGCCGCGACCCCGTCCGGAGCGTCGGGATCATCTCGGGCGCCGGCGCCGACAGCCTGCCCGACGCGGTCACCGCGGGCCTCGACGCCTTCATCACCGGCGAGCCGCGCGAGCACGTGATGGCCGACGCGCGCGAGAGTGGAATCCACTTCATCGCGGCCGGCCATTACGCGACGGAGACATTCGGAATCAGGCGGCTGGGCGAGCTCGTCGCGGAGCGATTCGGCGTCGAACACGTGTTCGTCGACATCCCAAATCCGGTCTGATCGGGTGCCGAGCGCGACGCAACGACCGCTCGTTGCGCAAGAAACCGCCCCTGAGCGGCCTGAACGGCCAATTTCCGTTGAGCCCGTCCGCGAGAAACGGCATACTTGTAGCCATGTAGTGAACCCCCCAAGGAGGAAGCACCAATGGCCAATCACCTGACGCCCACCGAGCTGGCACGCGAATCCGGCCTCGAGCGCCGAGACGTGATCGTCAAGTGTGTCGAGTTGGGCGTCCCGATCTTCAACGGTCGGATCGACAAGACCCTCTTCCTCTCCAGCCTCCGCGAGATGCCGGCCGCGCGGGCCGCGCCGCAGGCGGTCGGGATCTGATCCCGTGCCACTGCGGCCCGTAACCCGGGCCGCATCGCGGGACGACCGCCCAACGGCAGGAGTGCCGGGCTCGGGCGCGCTCGAGCGGTTAGTCCTGAGCTGACTGGCGCAGCAGCGTCGAGGTCGTCTGCTCGAGGATCTTGCGCCATGCGCGCGTCTTCTCGCGCTCGGCTTCGAAGTGCTTGACGACCTTGCGCACGCGCGTGGCCGAGATCTCGATCCCGTGGCGCGCGCACACGCGCTTGAAGCGCGGGTAGTCCTGGGCCAGCTTCAGCGTCACCGACTGGAACCCGTGCCGCGCGATGTCAACGCGCGAGGTGTAGTTCATGATGCTGGTCTGGAACATCAGCTCGTCGTTGGGCTCGGGCTCGATCAGGACGATGTCGACGCCGGGATAGCGCTCCTCCCACCGGCGGGCCATCTCGTGCAGCCGCTGATAGGCGAGCAGCTTGAACGTCTGGTAGCCGATCTGGGGGAAGCCCATGTCCGACACCCGCCGCGCCCGGGACCCCGTGATCGTGGGGATCTGACGCTCGAAGTCGTTCACGTAGGGCACGAGCGGGTTGACCACGACGACGAACTTGGCGCCGGCCTCGACCGCGATGTCGAGATTGGTCGTCGAGAGCACGCCGCCGTCGATCAGCTCACGGTCCTTGACCTTCACCGGCTTGTAGAGCATCGGAAGGGCCGTGGATGCGCTCACCGCCTTGGAGATCGGGACGTCGTCCCAGCCCTCGGCCCCGAACACGATCCGCTCGCAGGTGTCGAGATCGGTGGCGGCCAGATACAGCTCGTTGGCGAGCAGCCGGAAGTCATCGGTGCGGTCGGGATCGGACAGGATCGTGCTCACGTAGCGCTCGATCCCCTCGCCCGAATACAGGCCCGAGGGCAACGCCTCGGCCAGGCCGACGACGATGTCGACGGCGGACAGCTGGCCGAGGTCCCGGACGAGCGTGCGGGCCAGGCGTGCGATCTGCAGCGGCAGCAGCAAACCCTTGAGCGCGAACTCCTTGTAGTTCGGGCGCAGCAGCGAGTTGACGCTGGCGTCCGGGAACGGGGTCGGGACCTGCTGCACGATCACCCGCATCATCTCTTCGGGCGTGACGCCGTTGGCCACCGCCGAGGCGACGAACGCGCCCGCGCTCGTCCCCACGTACACGTCGAACTCGTTCACCGTGCGGTTGACCGACAGCAAATCAAGCGCGCGGAGCGCGCCAATCTCATACACACCGCCGGTGAACCCCCCGCCACCGAGCACCAGCGCCGTGCGGGAGCGCTGCTGGCGCCGTCGCGCGACGGACTCGCGCGAGCCCGCCGACGGACGATCGGTCGAGGTGTCGAGCTTGACGACCTTGCCCATACGATCTTCGATTGTATGACCACGCAGATGTGGCGGACCGAAGCTTTTGCCGCTGTGAGCGGTTACTAACCGCGATGAGGGCTCTCCTCACGGCGCTGACCGCGGTCTCCGTCATGGTCGCCGGGCCCCCGGTGGCCGCCGCGGCGACCGTCGCCCCGGGCCCCAGCGCACCGGTTTCCGCTCATACGCGGGCGGCGCGGCACGGGCTGAGCCGGACGCTGTCGGCCGGCATCCACGCCGCCGGATCCTCCAGTGGGGCCTACGTCGTCGACCTGAGCACCGGGGCGAAGCTGTACTCCGTCGCCGCGGGCATCGGTCGCTATTCGGCCTCGGTCGAGAAGGTCTACACGACCTCGGCGGCGCTGCTGAAGCTGGGGCCGAATGCGACGCTCGTGACGCAGATCCTCGGGAGCGGCACGCTCGGGCCGGACGGGGTCTTCACCGGCACCCTGTACCTGCGGGGTGGCGGGGACCCGAGCTTCGGCTCGGCGAGCTTCGACGCCTCAGCCTACGGCACCGGCGCGACGATGCAGCGATTGGTCTCGAACCTGATCCGCCAGTCCGGGATCACCGCGATCCACGGCCCGGTGATCGGAGATGAGTCCTACTTCGACTCGCTGCGCGGCACCGCTCCCTACGGCTTCCAGACCGCCTACGACATCGGCGGCCCGCTGAGCGCGCTCGACTACGACCGCGGGCTCGCCGACGAGCAGGGCACGTCGCTGCAGCTCCAGCCGGCCGTGTTCGCCGCGCAGCAACTCGTGTTCGCGTTGCGCGCCGCGGGCGTGACGGTGCCTCGCGGCACGCAGACGGGTTCGGGCGTCACCCCGTCGGGCGCGACCGCGTTGGCCAGCATCAACTCGCCGCGGCTGGGCACGCTGATCGCGCTCACCAACAGCCCGTCGGACAACTTCTTCGCCGAAATGCTGCTCAAGGGCCTCGGCGCCCACTTCGGCGGCGCCGGCTCCTCGGCCGCCGGGTCGGCGGTCGTGCGCGCGACGATGGCCACGCTCGGCGTCCATCCGCGACTCGAGGATGGGTCGGGGCTCTCACGCAACGACGTGAGCAGCCCGCGGCAGGTCGTGACCGTGCTCGCGCGGATGGCCACCAACGCCACGTTCGTGCACTCCCTCGCCGTGGCCGGGCAGACCGGGACGCTGGCCGGCCGGATGATCGGGACGACCGCCGCCGGACGCTGCCGGGGCAAGACGGGGACGCTCAGCGACGTGTCCAACCTCGTCGGCTACTGCCACGCCAAGGACGGGCACACGCTCGTGTTCGCGTTCCTGATGAACGGGGTCGACCCGACCGCGGCCCACGGCTGGCAGGACTCGATGGCGATCGCGGTGGCCCGCTACACCGGCTGACCGTCGAGCAGGGCCAGCAGGCCGTCCTCCTCGATCACCGGCACCTCGAGCCGCTGCGCCTTCTCGAGCTTGGAGCCCGGGCCCTCGCCGGCGACGACGTAGTCGGTTTTCCTGGAGACCGAGCCCGTGACCTTCCCGCCGGCGGCGAGGATCCGCTGCGTCGCGTCCTCGCGGGTCAGGGTCGGGAGCGTGCCCGTGAGCACGAACGTCGTGCCCGCCAGCGGACCTTCGCCGGGCGGCGGCCCCTCCTCCTCGAACGTCAGGCCCTCGGCACACAGGTCGGCGATCAGCTCGCGCATCTGCGGGTCGGCGAGCTGGGCGTGGATGATCACGGCCATCTTCGGGCCCACACCCGGGGTCTGCTCGATCTCCTCGGCGCTTGCCGCCAGGAGCGCGTCAACGGTGCGGAACTGCTGGGCCAGGCTGCGCCCGGTCACGTACCCGACCTCCTCGATCCCGAGCGCGAACAACACGAGCGAGAACGGGCGCTGCTTGGAGTCCTCGATCGCGCCGACCAGCTTGGCCGCGGAGACCTCGCCGAAGCCCTCCAGTTCGGCGATCGCGGACGCCTGGAGGCGGTAGAAGTCGGCCGCCGTCGTGACCCAGCCCAGACGCTGGAACAGGTCCACGTGCTTCTCGCCGATCCCGTCGATGTCCATCGCGCCGACGAAATGCTTGAGCAGCTGCCACTGACGGCCCGGACAGACCCGGTTCGGGCACTTCGTGAACACGCTGCCCTCGGGCTTGACCGTCGGCGTGTCGCACACCGGGCAGCGCTCGGGCGGACGCGGCGCCGGCGGCCGGCCATCGCGCTCGGCGACGTGCGGCGCGGGCGAGAGCACCTGCGGGATCACGTCGCCGGCGCGCAGCACGATCACCTCCTCGCCGGGGCGGATGTCCTTGCGCGCAAGGTCCTCCTCGTTGTGCAGCGTCGCCAGCTTGACCGTCACGCCGCCGACGTGGACCGGCTCGAGGATCGCGTACGGATGCAGGTCGCCGAACTTGCCCGGATTCCAGCCGATGTCCGTGAGCGTCGTCACCGCCGTCGTTGGCGCGAACTTCCATGCGATCGCCCATCGTGGCTCGCGCCCGACCGAGCCCAGGCGCCGCTGCAGCTCGACGTCGTTGACCTTGACGACAACGCCGTCGATTTCGAAATCGAGCGAGCCGCGGCGCGCCTCCCAGGCGCGGCAGTGCTCGATCACCTCGTCCTCGGAGTTGAGCAGCCGGATATCCGGATGGACGGGGAAGTGGTGCTCGCGCAGGTAGCTCATCGCCTCCCAGTGGGTCGGGAACGACAGCCCCTCGGTGGCGCCGATGCCGTAGGCCCAGATCGAGAGGGGCCGGTCGGCGGCCAGCTTGGGATCGAGCTGGCGCACGCTGCCGGCGGCCGAGTTGCGGGGGTTCATGAACGTCGAGAGCCCGGCCGCCGCCCGGCGCTCGTTCAGGGCCGCGAAGTCCGACAGCGACATGTAGACCTCGCCGCGCACCTCGACCAGCGCCGGCGGCGGTTGCTCCGGATCGTCGGTCTCGATCCGCAGCGGCATCGCGGCGATCGTCTTGAGGTTGTGGGTGACGTCCTCGCCGGTCTCGCCGTCGCCCCGCGTCGCGCCGCGCTCCAGCACGCCGTCGCGGTAGACGAGCGAGATCGCCAGGCCGTCGATCTTCGGCTCGGCCACAAACTCAAACTGCGGATCCTCGATCCCCTCGCGGGCCAGGTGGTTGCGCATCCGCTCGATCCAGGCCCGGAGCTCCTCCGGCGAGCGCGCGTTGGCCAGCGACAGCATCCGCTGCAGGTGCCTGACCTTGGCCAGGTAGTCCACCGGCTGCGCGCCGATGCGCTGCGTCGGCGAGTCGGCGCCCAGCAACTCCGGGTGCGCCGCCTCGAGCTCACGCAGCTCGGTCATCAGCGCGTCGTACACCTCGTCGCCCACGTCGGGGTCGTCGTAGACGTAGTATTGGCGGTTGTGGTGCTCGATCTGGCGCCGCAGCTCCGCGGCGCGCTCGGCAGGGCTCGCCTCGGGGGCCTTGCTCAAGGCTCGATCTCGCTCGCGGCCGGGGCGATCAAGCGCGCCAGGTCGTGAGCGCGCAGGGCAGCCATGCCCTCGTGATCGGTGAGGTCGAAGTGGATCGGCGTGACCGCGATCCGGCCCTGATCCACCGCGGCCAGGTCGGTGCCCGTCTCCTCGCGCTCGTAGCTGGCATCGCCGTAGATGCGGTACAGACGCCGTCCGCCCGAGTCCTGCATCAGCGACAGCTCGTCGCGGTAGATCCGCTTGCCCAGCCGCGCCACCTCGACACCGAGCGGTTCCGTGCCGGGAACGTTGATGTTGAGCAGCGTGCCGGTCGGCAGGGGCACCGTCTCGAGGTCCGAGACCAGGCGCGCCGTGAACCGCGCCGCGACGTCGAAGTCGAACCGCACGCCGACGCGGAAGTCGAGCTCCAAGGCGCGCGACTGCTGCGAGACGGCGATCCCCGGTAGGCCGAGGACGATCGCCTCCAGCGCCGCCGCCACCGTACCCGAGTACGTGATGTCGTCGCCCAGGTTGGACCCGTGGTTGATGCCCGAGACGACCAGCTCCGCGTCGAAGCCCTCGATCAGCCCAAGGCGCGCGAGCCGCACGCAGTCCACCGGCGTCCCGTCGGTCGCGTATCCGATCGTGCCGTCGCCGAACTCGACCTCCTGGACCCACAGCGGCCGTCGCGTGGTGATCGAGCGAGCCATCGCGGAGCGATTGCCGTCCGGCGCGATCACGGCCAGATCGATCCCCGGCACGGCGAGCAGCTCCTGCCGCAGCGCCTGCAGACCCGCCGCCTCGATCCCGTCGTCGTTGGTGAGCAGCACACGCACGCGGGTGATGCTAGTGGGTCTCCCAGTTGCGTTGTGGCTGAAAGGGCGAGGTCCGGGGGCCGCCGGGCAAGGACGCAGGAGCCGTGGCGCAGCAGCGCTGCGCGAGGCTCCGAGGACGCAGCATGGCGGTCATCCGTGGCCGCCATTTCGGGGGCAACGTTTCGGGGAGGCCCACGAGTGGGGTGGGCGGTTGCGTTGGGGGTGGGACGGTCATCGGGCGTTCTGGTTCGCGGCGCCGGCGGCGTGCATCGCCTGCGCGATTCGCACCGCCACGGCGATCGGCTCCTCGATCAGCTGCTTCCATGTGACGCGCATCACCCGGTAGCCCGCGGCCTCGAGGATCGCGTCACGCCGGCGGTCGCGTTCGAAGCTGCTGGCGCTGGAGTGGAACGCGTACCCGTCCACCTCGACCACAAGGCCCTGCTCCGCCCACAGGAAGTCGACCTCGAAGCCGAGCAAGCGGGTGTTTGTGCGCGGGGGCGGGAGCTGCGCGTCGCGAACGAGCGCCAGCATGCGGCGTTCGGCGTCGGAGCGGGTGAGGACGGGCTCGCCCTCGTGCTTCAGCAGGGCGCGGATGTGGGCGGTGCCGGCGCGTCGGGGCGCCCGGTCGGCGGCGGCCGCCAGCTCGCCGGGGCGGAGGAGCCGGCGCACCCGGGCTTCCGCGATCGCGCGCCGGGTCTCCTCGTCCGACGCGGTGGCGGCGAAGTCGAGGAGGGAGCGGGCCGGCGCGGTCACGGGGATGCCGGAGCGGGCTCGCCGGTCCAGCGGATGGAGCGCGTCGACGCGGTGGACGCGGATGCTGGGGCGGGACTTGCAGTTCCATCCGACAGCCGTCACCTCGACCTCGGTGGTGGGAGCTCGGGCGAGCTCCCACAGCGCAAGCGCCGACACATGACTGAGGTACACCCGCTCACCACAGGCGAGCAGTGCGGCCAGCAGCGGCACGTCCGGATGCGGGGCAGCGTGCCCCACGAGGTAGACGCCGCGATGTACCCGATGCAGTCGTCCGGCGGGGACGCGCCGGCGGACCGCGCCGCGCCCGAGCCCGGCGAGTCGGAGTTGCTCCACCGTGATCAGGCCGAGTTGCTGCGAGGCAATCCACGACACCGCCGCATCGGCCGTGTCGACGACGTGCATAAGTCGACAAACTGCCGCGGGCGAGACGACTTTGGGCAGGTAAGCGCCTGCGGGGCGCTTAGATGGCCGAGGAGCGTCTGCGCCTGGTCGGTTTGTCGACATAAGCACCAAATCCGGGACCCATCGCCCCAGGATCCGCCATCCCGAGCCCGCCCACCCCCGATCTCGCCAAATCGGTACAAAGACCAACCCGACTGGTCGCAAACCCGGCACGTGGCGTCACAGAGTCGTCAGACGCCCCGTCAGTCCGGCCGCCCCGATCCCGGCCGGCTCATCCGGACCCTCCATCCGCAGCACGCCGTGCGCCGGCGCCCACCCGACGCCCCCACCCCGCTACCCCAGAACCCGCTCCCCCCCATACCCCACGCCGGCCAGATACAGCCCATGCGCCGGCGCCGTCTTCCCCGCCTCCGACCGCGGACGCCCTCCGAGCAGCGCCTCGAAGTCCGCCACCGTCCGGCGCCCCCCGGCCACCTCGAGCATCGTCCCCACGAGCACCCGGTTCATCTGCCGCATGAACGCGTCGGCCTCGATCCAGAACTCCAGCACGTCCGCAGAAACCGCCGGGACGCGGCCGGCGCGACCCGAACCCCGCCGCCACTCCGCCCGATACACCTCCCGCTCGAACCGCACGTGCTCGGTCTCGGCCGGGGTGAACGCGGTGAAGTCGTGCGTGCCGACCAGCGCCGCCGCGCACCGATCGAGCGCACCCACGTCAACGGTGTGCGGCCACCACAGCGCCCGCCCGGACTCCAGCGCGCTCCGCCCCGTCCGAGCCAGCAGCCGGTAGCAGTACGCCCGGCTCGTGGCGTCGTGGCGCGCGCTCCACCCGTCCGGCGCGCACGAGCACGACAGCACCGCGACATCGTCGGGGAGCAGCGCGTTCAGCCCCCGCACGGGCGCGACCGGACCCCCGTAGCTGGCGACCTGCCCCCACGCGTGGACGCCCCGATCGGTCCGCCCGGCAACGGTCAGCCGAACGCCACCGCCCGCAGAGCCGCCGAGCACCACGGACAGCGCCCGCTCCACCTCCTCCTGCACGGTGCGATGACCGGGCTGGCGCGCCCAGCCGGCGAACTCACCCCCGTCGTACTCCAACAGCAGCCGCGCGACAGGCGCCCCGACCACCACGCCGCCAGCCGCCCCGGACCCGGTTCCCTACACCAGCTCCATGAAGACCATCTCGGTCGAGTCGCTGCGACGCGGCCCGAGCTTCAGGATCCGCGTGTAGCCACCGGGACGCTCGCTGTAGCGCGGGGCGATCTCGTCGAACAGCTTGTAGACCGCGAACTTGTCCTGGCCGAGCGCCGACAGGGCCTGGCGGCGCGCGTGCAGATCGCCGCGCTTGGCCAGTGTGATCAGCTTCTCGACCTCGGGCTTGACCGCCTTGGCCTTGGTCTCGGTCGTCTTGATCCGCTCGTGCTCGATGATCTCCTTGCAGAGATTCATCAGCAGCGCCTTGCGGTGCGAGGCGCTGCGGCTGAGCTGATAACGCTTACGCTGGTGGCGCATGGCAGGACAGGTTAGTCGTTCCGGAGCCCGAGGCCCCGCGCGTGCAGAGTCTCGATCACTTCGTCGATCGACTTCTTGCCGAAGTTGGGGATCGCGTTGAGCTCGGACTCGGTCTTGGCGATGAGGTCGCCGACGGTCTGGATGCCGGCGCGCTTGAGGCAGTTGTAGGACCGGACGCCCAGCTCGAGCTCCTCGATCAGGATATCGTCCATCGCGTTGGCGGGACGGCTGGCGGCGGCCAGGCCGGCGCCGGCTCCGCCGAGTGCGGGGTCCAGCGCGCCCGGCGTGCCCACGTCGCGCAGCTCGATCACGCGGTCGGCGTCGGTGAAGATCGCCAGTTGGGAGATCAGGATCTCCGCCGCCTCGCGCAGCGCGGCGTGCGGGTCGATCGAGCCGTCGGTCTCGATGTCGAGCGTGAGCTTGTCGAAGTCGGTCTTCTGGCCGACGCGGGCCTGCTCGACGTTGTAGGCGACGCGGCGCACGGGCGAGAAGATCGAGTCGATCGGGATCACGCCGATCGGCTGGTCGGGGGACTTGTTCTCCTCCGCCGGCCGGTAGCCGCGCCCGCGACCGATGGTCAGATACACCTCGAGCTTGGTCTTCTTCTCGAGCGTGGCGACGTGCGCGTCAGGGTTGAGGATCTCGACGCCGGAGGGCAGGTCGATGTCCTTGGCGGTGATCTCACCCGGGCCGGTGACGACCAGCGGGGCCTCGATCTCCGTTGCGTCGGAGTGCATCCGGCACACGATGCCCTTGAGGTTGAGGACGATGTCGGTCACGTCCTCCTTGACACCCCGGATGGTCGAGAACTCGTGGGCCACGCCCTCGATCCTGACGCTGGTGACGGCCGCTCCCGCGAGCGACGACAGCAGGACGCGGCGCAGCGAGTTGCCGAACGTGTAGCCGAACCCGCGATCGAGCGGCTCGATCGTGAACGAGCCGCGGTTGTCGTCGACTGATTCGCTGGAGATTCGGGGGACTTGGAAGTCGAGCATCGGGGTCCTAACGTCGTGGGTTCCTGCCGCCGCCTGGGACGACTGTCAGCGCCGCGCCGATCCCGGGGATCGCGCGACTGAAAGCTTTGGTCCTACTTGGAATACAGCTCGACGATGAGCTGCTCTTCGACCGGTGCGGCGATCTCGCGCCGCTCGGGCTTGCGCAGCACCTTCGCCGTGAGCGAGTCGTGGTCCGCCTGGAGCCACGCCGGCACCTGGCCGGTGAGCTCGGTTGCCTCGCGGATCACCTGTGTCGCGGTCGACTTCGGGTGAATGGCGATCACGTCGTTGTCGCGCAGCTGGTAGCTGGGGATGTTCACGCGACGTCCGTTGACGGTCCAGTGACCGTGCAGGATCAGCTGCCGGGCCTGGCGACGCGACGCGGCGAAGCCGAGGCGCACGAGCACGTTGTCGAAGCGGCACTCGAGCATCCGCAGCAGGTTCTCGCCCGTGATGCCGGGCTGACGGCTGGCCTTCTCGTAATAGAGCCGGAACTGCTTTTCGAGCACGCCGTAGTAGCGCCGGGCCTTCTGCTTCTCGCGCAGCTGGACGCGGTACTCGCTCTGCTTCTGGCGCCCGCGGCCATGCTCACCGGGCGGATACGAGCGACGCTCGACCCCGCACTTGTCGGTCAGGCAGCGCTCCCCCTTGAGGAACAGCTTCTGGCCCTCGCGGCGGCACTGCTTGCACTGTGGCGATGTGTCTCTGGCCATCCCTACCCCCGGCTAGACGCGGCGCCGCTTGCGAGGGCGACAGCCATTGTGGGCCTGCGGTGTGACGTCCTTGACGCCGGTCACTTCCAGCCCAGCGGCCTGGAGTGAGCGAATCGCGGTCTCGCGGCCGGATCCGGGGCCCTTCACGAACACCTCGACCTTCTGCAGTCCGTGCTCGATGCCCTTGCGAGCGGCAGCGTCGGCGGTCACCTGGGCGGCGAACGGCGTCGACTTGCGCGAGCCCTTGAAGCCGGCTCCACCGGCGGACTCCCAGGCGATCACGTTGCCCTCGCGATCGGTGAGCGACACGATCGTGTTGTTGAACGAGGTCTTGATGTGGGCCTGGCCGATCGGGATGTTCTTGCGAACCCGGCGGCGGCCACGAGCGGGGCGCTTGGGTGCCGGGCTCACTTCTTGCCCGCCTTCTTCTTGCCGGCCACCTGCATCCGCTTCGGACCCTTGCGGGTACGCGCGTTGGTCTTCGTGTTCTGACCGCGGACGGGGAGGCCACGGCGGTGGCGCAGGCCCCGGTAGCAGCCGATCTCCTGCAGGCGCTTGATGTTCTGGGAGCGCTCGCGGCGCAGGTCGCCCTCGACGGTGAGCGAGGAGTCGATCAGGTCGCGCAGCTTGACGACCTCCTCCTCGGTCAGGTCACGGACGTAGGTGTCCGGGGAGACGCCGACCTCGGCCAGCAGCGTGTTCGAGGTCGACCGACCGATCCCATACACATAGGTCAGACCGATCTCGACCCGCTTGTTCAGCGGAATATTGACCCCCGCAATACGCGCCATTAGCCCTGCCTCTGCTTATGCCGCGGGTTGGAGCAGATCACCAGCACGCGGCCGCGCCGGCGGACAATCTTGCACTTCTCGCACATCGGTTTGACCGACGGTCGTACCTTCACGCTCGTTCGCTCTCATCAGGTGATTTCAAGAATGTTCCTCGCGACGCCGGCTCTGGCGACCGGTACAGTCGCCGCTACCGCGCCGAGGAGCGCCACGCAGCGCGAAAGCATGCCCCGCAAGCGCAACGCGTGATACTAGCAGGGGCAGTTGTGCGCCCGCGGTCAGGCGGCAGCACGGCCGTTTCCGGCCTCGTGCCAGGGGGTCAGGATACGGGGACCCGCGGCGGTAATCGCAATCGTGAACTCGAAATGAGCCGCCAGCGACCCGTCCTGAGAGTAGATCGCCCAGTGATCCTCGCCCATCCGCACGGCGTGACGCCCCGCGGTCACCATCGGCTCGACCGCGAGCACCATCCCCTCCTCGAGCGGCACGCCGGTGCCGGGATTGCCGTAGTTGGCGATCTGCGGATCCTCGTGCATGCTGCGGCCGATGCCGTGGCCCACGAGCGAGCGGACGATCGAGAACCCGGCCGCCTCGACGTGCTGCTGCACCGCGTGCGAGACGTCGCCGAGCCGGTTGCCAACTCGACACTGCTCGACGGCGAGTTGCAGCGACTCCTCGGTCGTCCTCAGCAGCTTGCGCGCCACCGGCGAGATCGGTCCCACCGGCAGCGTGCGGGCGGCGTCGGCCACCCAGCCGTCGAGGATCACGCCGATGTCGACGGACAGGATGTCGCCGCGACCAAGCTTGTACGGGCCCGGTATCCCGTGCACGATCATCGAGTTCGGCGAAGCGCAGATCGACCCGGGAAAGCCGCGGTAGCCCTTGAACGCCGGCTCCGCTCCCTGGGAGCGGATGAACTTCTCCGCCGCCTCGTCGAGCTCCTTGGTGCTGACCCCCGGCCGGACCTTGCTGGCCAGCAGGTTCATCGTCTTGACGAGGATCCCCCCGGCGGCCGCCATGCGGTCGATCTCCTCGGGGCTCTTCTTGATGATCACTGCGGCCCGCCGCTCAAACGTCGTCTTCCATACGCAGGGTGGCGATCACGGCCCGGATGTGGTCGTGGACCTCGGCCGGGCTGCGCGTCCCGTCGATCCTGCGCATCAGTCCCTGGTCGTCGTAGTAGTCGACGAGCGGCTCGGTCTGGTGGTGGTAGACCTTCAGCCGGTTGCGCACCACGTCGTCCGTGTCATCGTCGCGCTGGATCAGCCGCGAGCCGTCCTGGTCGCACACGCCCTCGCGCTTGGGCGGGTCGTAGTCGACGTGATAGTTGTGGCCCGACTTCACGCACACGCGCCGGCCCGAGATCCGGTGCACGACCTCTTCGTCGGGCACGTCGACGAGCAGCGCGGCCGTCACACGGCGTCCCATCTCGGTCAGCTGCTTGTCCAGCGCCTTGGCCTGCTCGATCGTGCGCGGGAAGCCGTCGAGGATGAACCCGTCCTGGGCGTCGTTCTCCTTCAGCCGCTCGCCAGCCATGGCCACGATCAGGTCGTCGGGCACCAGCTCGCCGGCGTCCATGAACGTCTGGGCCTGCCGGCCGAGCTCGGTTCCCTCCTTGACGTTGCCGCGCAGCATGTCGCCGGTGGAGATGAACGGCAGGCGGAAGTCATCGCGCAGGCGATCGGCCTGTGTGCCCTTCCCGGCCCCCGGGGGGCCGAACAGGATGAGGTTCAGCTCGGACACGAAAGGCGGAGCTTAGTCACTCTGTCGGTGGGCTGCCGATCGGGGTCCGAGGACACCGACTCGCAGGGTCCGTGGCGGCCGGCGCGCGGCCGCCACCTCACTTCAGGAAGCCCTCGTAGTTGCGCATCATCAGCTGCGCCTCGAGCTGTTTCATCGTGTCCAGCGCGACTCCGATCACGATCAGGATCGAGGTGCCGCCGAAGAAGAAGTTGGCGCTCGTCTGGTTGATCAGGATCGTCGGCAGGGCCGCGACCGCGGCCAGGAACAGAGCTCCCGGGAAGGTCAGCCGAGCCAGGATGCGGTCGAGGAACTCGGCCGTGGGCCGCCCTGGTCGCACCCCGGGGATGAAGCCCCCGTACTTCTTCAGGTTCTCGGCCTGATCGACCGGGTTGAACGTGACCGCGGTGTAGAAGTACGTGAACAGGATGATGAAGATCGTCTCCCCGAGCACGTAGTGCCAGCTCTGCGGGGCGAAGAAGTTGGCCACCGAGGTGGCGAAGTTGTTGCGATTCTGGCCCAACAGCTGTCCGAGCGTGGGCGGGATCGCCATGATGCTGGCGGCGAAGATGACGGGAATCACGCCGGCCATGTTCACGCGCAGCGGCAGGTAGGTCTGCCCCCCCTGCGTCATCCGCCGGCCGATCACGCGCTTGGCGTACTGGATCGGGATCCGCCGCTGGCCCTCCTGCACGAACACGATCGCTGCCACGACGCCGACCACGATGAACGGCATGATCACGCGGAAGACCTGGTCGGGGTTGTTCCACCAGGACTGGATCCCGCTCGGGATCCGCGAGACGATGCTGGCGAAGATCAGCAGCGAGATGCCGTTGCCGATCCCGCGCTGGGTGATCAGCTCGCCCATCCACATCAGCAGTACCGTGCCCGCGGTGAGCGAGATCACGATCAGGAACACCTTGGCCAGCGTGAAGTTGGCGACCACGTCCACGCCGGCCGACTTCTCGAAGCTGCGGAACAGGAACACGTAGCCGATCGACTGCGCGAACGCGAGCCCGACCGTGAGGTAGCGCGTGTACTGCGTGATCCGCGCCTGTCCGACCTCGCCCTCCTTCTGCAGCTTCTCCAGCGACGGGATCACGACCGTCAGCAGCTGCAGGATGATCGAGGCCGTGATGTACGGCATGATCCCGAGCGCGAAGATCGCGATCCGGCCCAGCCCGCCGCCCGAGAACAGGTTCAGCAGCCCCAGGACGCTGTTGCCGCCGAAGTTCTTTTGGATCGCGTTGACCGCGGAGGCGTTGATGCCCGGCGCGGGGATGTGGGTCCCGAGCCGGTAGAGCGCGAGGACGACGGCCGTGAACAGGATCTTGGTGCGGATCTCCTTGACCCTGAACGCACCAGCGATCGTGGCAATCATTTACTGAGAATCCTCCGCGGGGCTTCCGGCCCCGCGTTCCGACATTGTCGCTGCGCCTCCGGCTCGCTTAACCGTTCGCGCAAGGCGCTCACGTCTCGATCACTTGGCAGGTGCCGCCCGCGGCCTCGATCTGCTCGCGCGCGGCCGTGCTGAAGCCGTGGGCGTGGACGGTCAGCGGCTTGGTCAGCTCGCCCTTGGCGAGCACCTTGACGGGAATGCCCTTCCGGGTCGCGAGGCCCTTGGCGTGCAGCGTCTCGATCGTGACCGAGTCGCCGGACGCGAAGCGCGCCTCGAGATCGAGCAGGTTGACCGGCTGGGTGTGCGTGCGGAAGGGCTCGAACGCCATCGACTTCTTCATGTGCGGGCCGCGCAGCTTGCGCATCCGCATGTGAATCGGGTTCTGACCGCCCTCGAAGCGGGCGCGGTCCTTGGCGCCCGAGCGGGAGCCGTAGCCCTTCTGGCCGCGACCGGAGGTCTTGCCCGTGCCTGAGCCCTCGCCGCGTCCGACGCGCTTGCGCGGACGACGCGAGCCCGGCGCCGGCTTCAGGTTGTGCAGGCCGATCGGCGGTTGCTCTTCGGTCGGCTCGCTCATGGCTTCTCCACTTCGACGAGATGACGCACCTTGTGGATCATGCCGAGGATCTGGGGCGAGTCCTCGACCTCGACCGACTGGCCGATCCGCCGCAGGCCGAGCGAGCGCAGCGTGTCGAGCTGGCGCTTGTCGCAGCCGTTGCGGGACTTGCGCTGGGTGACCCGCACGGTGCTCATGCCGGCGTCTGGTCGGGCTCGGGCGTGGCGACGGGGGCCGCGTCCGCGGCGTCCGCGCCGGCCTCGGCGACCGGTGCGGCCGCTTCGGAGGCGGAGGGCGACGCAGCTCCGTCACCGTTCTGGGTGCTCAGCCCGAGCACCTGGTTGATCGAGAGCCCGCGCAGCTCGGCGACCTCCTCCGGCGTGCGCAGCGACTCGAGTCCGGCCATCGTCGCCTTGACGAGGTTGATCGGGTTCTGCGAGCCGAGGCTCTTGGACAGGATGTCGGTGATACCGGCCAGCTCGAGGACCGCGCGGACGCCGCCGCCGGCGATCACGCCGGTTCCGGGCGAGGCCGGCTTCAGGAACACGCGGCCGGCGCCGAAGATGCCGGTCGTCTGATGGGTGATCGTGGAGCCGTGCTTGGGCACGCGGTAGAGGTTCTTCTTCGCGCGCTCGACACCCTTCTGGATCGCCACCGGAACCTCGTTGGCCTTGCCGTAGCCGACGCCGACGATATCGCGCTCGTCGCCCACGACCACCAGCGCGGTGAACGAGAACCGACGGCCGCCCTTGACGACCTTGGCGACGCGGTTGATCTCGACGACGCGCTCTTGCAGGTCGAGTCCGCTGGATGAGACTGTTCGATCACGGGCCATGTGGGTTGATCCAGAGTAGCGAGTTGTCAGAAGCCCAGGCCGCCCTCGCGGGCGCCCTCGGCGAGCGCTTGCACGCGCCCGTGGTAGCGGTAGCCGCCCCGGTCGAACACGGCACTGTCGATGCCGGCGGTGAGGGCGCGCTCGGCCAGCAGTGCACCGGCGCGGCGGGCCTGGTCCATCGGGGCCAGGTCGCGCAGGGTCGGCTCGGTCCAGTTGACCGCCGCGATCGTGCGGCCGGCGTCGTCGTCGATCAGCTGCGCGAAGATGCCGCGGTTGGAGCGGAAGACGGAGATCCGGGGACGCTCGGCGGTGCCCTGGACCTTCGCGCGCACGCGCCGGCGGCGCTTGAGCCTCCGCGCAGGAGCTGTCATGACGGTCATGCGCGCTTACCAACCTTCCGGGCGACGTACTCGCCCTCGTAGCGGATGCCCTTGCCCTTGTAGGGCTCCGGCTTGCGCTGCTTGCGGATGAAGGCGGCGATCTCTCCGACCTGCTGCTTGGAGGC
>Ga0208478_1000283_pt1 | contig 19108 bp, 15 predicted proteins | sample NGESurdeep072012_5_FD_184462 | JGI IMG/M metagenome (GOLD analysis project Ga0208478, IMG submission 184462) | Arctic peat soil microbial communities from Barrow, Alaska - NGEE Surface sample 415-2 deep-072012 (SPAdes) | ecosystem: Environmental > Terrestrial > Soil > Wetlands > Peat ...
ATGTCTGCCTGCTCACCTATCCGTCGATCCGCGACCGGCTGATCCTGCTCAACGGCTGGTCGAAGACCTATGCCATGACCGGCTGGCGGCTCGGCTATGCGGTGTGGCCGGGCAAACTCTACGACTATGCGCGCAAGCTCGCGGTCAACCTGCATTCCTGCGTGAATGCGTCGGCGCAATTTGCCGGACTGGCGGCGCTCAAGGGCCCACAGGACGAAGTGTGGAAGATGGTCGCCGAATTCGACAAACGCCGCAAAGTCGTGGTCGAAGGCCTCAACAAATTGCCCGGCGTGTCCTGCGCCACACCGAAGGGCGCGTTCTATGCCTTTCCCAACATCAAGCGTACCGGCTGGAAGGCGAAGGCGCTGGCCTCCTCGCTCTTGGACGATGCCGGCGTCGCCATCATCGGCGGGCCGGACTTCGGCATTCTGGGCGAGGGCTATGTGCGGCTTAGCTACGCCAACTCGACCGAGAACATCCTGAAGGCGCTCGCCCGCATGGGCGAATTCCTCGCGAGCCGCAAGGCTGCGTAAAATCGCACAAAAACGTCTCTAGACCGGCTACGCTGGCTGCCATCGCAAGCGTTGGGCCAGGATCAGGAAGGAATACGTCCATGTTGGACACGATGCCGAGAGATCGAGGATTGTCGGAAGAACAGCGCATGATGCGGCAGAGCTGCCGCGATTTCATCGACGACGTGGTGCTGCCCTACATCAAGCAGAACTGGCAGAAAGAATGGTCGATGGTGCCGGAGGAGCGGCTGCCGATCAGCATCCTGGAAGGCGCCGAGAAGATCGGCATCCGCACGCTTGGCGTGCCGGAAGAATACGGCGGCGTCGAACTCGAGAAAGGCACCGAGGTGCGCACCTTCGCGCTGGTCGCCGAGGAAATCGCGCGCGGCGATTCAGGTCTCGCCGACAAGCTTGTGCAGAACTGGAAGGTCTCGGTGCTGCTGCGGCAGTTCGCGCCCAAGCATTTGCAGGAGAAATGGTTCAAGCGCCTGGTCGCCGAGCCCGCGTTCCTGATGGCGCACTGCCTGACCGAGCCGCGCGGCGCCTCCGACCGCTGGCTGCCCTACAACGTGCCGGAAGCGGCCATGCAGACCAAGGCGGTCAAGACTAACGGCGGCTGGGTCATCAATGGCCGCAAGCAGTTCATCTCCAACGGCTACGACGCCACGCTCTACGTCGTCTACGCCAACAGCAACCCGAAAGTCGGCATGCTGCAGGGCACCTCGTCGTTCCTGGTGCCGCGCGAGACCAAGGGCTTTTCGGTCGCGCGCTGCAACGAGACGCTCGGCTGCCGCTTCATGAACAACGGCGAGATGGTGTTCGAGGACATGTTCGTGCCCGACGATCATCTGCTGGTGCAGGACTCGGCGATGGGTTCGGCCGGCGTCTATTTCCGCCCCGGCAAGATCATTCAGGCGGCCAAGAACCTCGGCGTCGGCGTGCGCGCCTTCGAGGCGACGGCCGAGTACGTGCAGAACTACGTGCAGGGCGGCCGCATCCTGATCAAGCATCAGGCGGTGGCGTTGCGGCTTGCCGAGATGGCGACCAAGATCGAGGCGGTGCGTGCGCTCACCGAACGCGCGGCGCAGGCGGTCGACGACAATGCGCCGGAGGCCGAGACCCTGGTCAACATGGCCAAGATGTTTGCTTCTGAAGAGATCATGAAGGTCGCCCAGCACGCGGTCGAATTGCACGGCGGCAACGGCATCATGCTCGACTTCGGCATCGAGAAGGTGCTGCGCGACGCCGTGATCTTCATGCACATGGACGCCACCGTCGACATCTCGAAATTCAAGATCATCAAGAATATGTTCCCGCAGACCGCGGGAAAATACGCCGGGCCGGAGTGACAACGAGCTATCGCAAGGCGAAGCGGAAGCCGATCACCACGATCACCAGCCCGATGACCTGCGCGATGCTCGGCACCACGCCGAGCGCGAGATAGCCGATGATCAGCGAGAAGCCCGGCACCAGCGCCGGGAACGTCGCCGCGCGTCCAGCGCCGAGCAGGATCACCGCGCGCGCGAACAGATAGATCGGCAACATGCCGGCGAGGATGCCTTGCACCACGACCTGCAAGAGATTCTCGGCCAGGCCCATGCGCAGCAGCCCGTCATAGCCGACGAACAGCGCGTGCAACGGCGCGAACACCACGACCGACAGCGCGCCGACGGCCGCGACGGCGCGCGTGCCCGACACGCGCCAATAGCGCAGCAGGATCCCGAAGGTCGCCCAGAACAGGCCGGCGAGGGCGAACAGCAGGTCGCCGCCGACACCGTGGCTGCCGATGGTGGTGATTGACTCCGCGCCGAACACCAGCAGGCCCGCGATGATCGTCGTGCCGCCGATGATGCGCTGCCCGGTCGGGCGCTCGCCCAGCACCAGCGTAGCGAGGATCAGGCCGGATAGTGCCGCGCAGCCGGGCTGGATGGTGGTGCCGTGGCCGAGCGGCACCAGGATGAAGCCGGTATAGGCGATCATCGCCTGCGGCGGGCCTGAGAGCACGCTCATTACCAGACCGCGGCCCCAGCCGATGCCGCCGAGGTCCGAAATGCCGTCGCGCAGAACGAGCGGCATCAGTAGCAGTCCGGACCATAAAAAACGGTGCAGGGCGAGATCGGCTGGCGAAAAGCCGATGGCAACGCCATGCTTGGCCGCGACAAACCCGGCTGCCCAGCCGAGCGCCGCGGCGATCCCGGATAATGCCCCGATAAGGATGCCGGAAGAGCGTGCCGGTTGTCCTTTAGCGTCCACGGCGAGGGCTCCGGCGCAGGTGACTTGGACACGGCTGATACTCTAGGATCGGCGCCCTAGTCCAATCGTGAAATCAAAAGCCTCACTTTACCGGGAAAGAACGCTCATGGCGAAGTCGCGCAAAGTCATCATTACCTGTGCCGTTACCGGCTCGATCCACACGCCCTCGATGTCGCCGCATATTCCGGTGACCGCCCAGCAGATCGCCGATGCCGCGATCGGGGCGGCCGAGGCGGGGGCGGCCATCGTCCATCTGCATGCGCGCAACCCGCAGGACGGCCGTCCCGACCAGTCGCCGGAGGCGTTCGCCCCCTTCCTCAAAGTGATCAAACAGCGCTCGAACGTGGTGGTGAACATCACCACCGGCGGCGCCCCGACCATGATGGTGGAAGAGCGGGTGCGCCCAGCGGCGACCTTCAAGCCGGAGGTCGCCTCGCTCAACATGGGCACGATGAATTTCGGACTCTATCCGATGATCCCGCGCTACAAGGGCCACTTCAAATACGACTGGGAAGAGCCGTATCTGGAAGGGTCGAAGAAGGGCATGTTCAAGAATACCTTCGCCGACATTGAATACATCCTCACCACTTGCGCGGAAAACAACACTCGTTTCGAGATCGAGTGCTACGATATCGGCCATCTTTACACGCTGAGGCATTTCCTCGACCGCGGCCTGGTCAAGCCGCCGCTGTTCGTGCAGTCGGTGTTCGGCATTCTCGGCGGCATCGGCGGCCATCCCGAAGACGTCATCATGATGAAGCGCACCGCCGACCGGCTGCTCGGGCCGGAAAATTATTGCTGGTCGGTGCTTGGCGCCGGCGCCAATCAGATGCGGATCGCGGCCCAGGCCGCGGCCATGGGCGGCAATGTGCGGGTCGGCATGGAGGATTCGCTCTGGATCGGCGCCGGCAAACCGGCCGAATCCAACGCCCAGCAAGTAACCAACGTGCGCAAGATCCTCGAAGGCCTCGGGCTGGAGATCGCATCGTCGGACGAGGCGCGCGAAATCCTCTCGCTCAAGGGCGGCGATAAGGTCAATTTCTAGTTCGAGCGCGCTCCACCCGTTCATTCCCGCGCAAGCGGGAATCCAGTCTGGGTCCCCGCTGTCGCGGGGACGAGCGGTGTGTCTGCGACTGAATTACCGTTGCTCTTGGCGCCACGAATCCGTCCTATAGCAATAGGAGATTCGCCCATGGCCTCGCTCGATAACATCAGTATCGTGATTTTGTTCGGCAGCCTGCTGGTGCTGGCCGGCATTCTGTCGAGCCTGGTGGCGTTGCGTTTTGGCGCGCCTTTGCTGCTGGTGTTCCTGCTGCTCGGCATGCTGGCGGGCGAGGGCGGCCCGGGCGGCCTGAAATTCGACGACGTCGGCACCGCCTATACCGTCGGCTCGATTGCGCTGGCGCTGATCCTGTTCGACGGCGGCCTGCGCACGCGGCTGGCCACCTTCCGCAACGTGCTGGCGCCGGCGGCGACGCTGGCGACCGCCGGCGTCCTGATCACCACCTTGCTGACCGCGCCGGTGGCCAAGCTGGCACTGGGTATCGGCTGGCTGCAGGCCCTACTGGTCGGCGCCGTGGTGGCCTCCACCGACGCGGCGGCGGTGTTCTTGCTGATCAATGCGCGTGGCCTGCGGCTGCGATCGCGCGTGCGCGCGACGCTGGAAGTCGAATCCGGCACCAACGACCCGTTCGCGGTCTTTCTCACCTTGCTGCTGGTGGAGTTTCTGCTGGCCGGCGGCCAGACCTGGTCGCATGTGTTGGTGATTTTTCTGCGCGATACGGTGCTGGGCTGCATCATCGGCGTCGCCGGCGGGCGGATCATCACGCTGGTGCTCAACCGGCTCGCTTTGCCGCAGGGATTGCACGCGCCGTTTGTGGCGGTGAGCGCGCTGGTGGTCTTCGCAGCCGCCAATACGGTGCACTCGTCCGGCTTCCTCGCGGTCTATCTCGCCGGACTCGTGGTGGGAAACCGGCAGACGCGCGCGCATAATTCCGTCGTCGTGTTTCTCGATGCCGTGACCTGGCTGGCGCAGATCGTGATGTTCGTGCTGCTCGGCCTGCTGGTGTGGCCGCACCGGCTGGCCGACAGCCTGGCCGGCGCGGTCGTGATCGCGGCGGTTTTGATGCTGGTGGCGCGGCCGGTCGCGGTGTTCCTGTGCCTGGCCCCATTCGGCTTCCCGTGGCGCGAGAAACTGTTCTTGTCATGGGTCGGCTTGCGCGGCGCGGTGGCGATTTTTCTCGCCTCGATACCGCTGCTGGTCGGTTTACCGGCCGGCTATCTTTTCTTCGACGTGGCCTTCGTGGTCGTGCTGTCGTCGCTGCTGATCCAGGGCTGGACGGTGGCGTACGCTGCCCGCAAGCTCGACATCTCGTTCACGCGCAGCGATCCGCTGCCGCGCCGGGTCGAGCTTGATCTACCCGGCCAGCTGACCCGCGAAATCGTCGGCTATCCGGTGCCGGCCAACAGCCCGTTTCTGCGCCGCGGCCTGATCCCGAACTGGGCGCGCCCGACTTTGGTCGTGCGCAACGAGGAAATCCTCACGCCGGTGGAAGCCGATCCGGTGCGCGCGGGCGATTATGTCTATCTGCTGGCGCCGCCGGAGAAGGCGCAGGCGCTCGACCGCTTCTTCGTCAACATGCCACCGCCGGCTTCGCCCGACCCTAGGCTGCTCGGCGATTTCTTCGTGTCCGGTGACGCGACGCTCGGAGCACTGGCGGAAATTTACGGCTTGCAAGTCGCCGCCGACCATATGGAAGTGGCGCTGGCCGCCTTCTTCACCGAGCAGCTCCGCCGCCCGGCCAAGACCGGTGACATCGTTCGACTCGGCCCGATCGCGCTGCTGGCGCACAAAGTCGCCAATGGCCGCGTCACCACCGTGGGCTTGCGGCTGGCCGAACCGGAAGAGGCGGCCGACCTGGTCGGCCGGCTCAAGTCATGGTGGACGCGATTGCAGAAGTGGATCGGCTAAATCGCTCGCTTAGCGCGCGCGGCCCGCCAGCATGGCCCCGTTTTGGATGGCCCAGGCGCCGCCGAACAGCACCGCGGTCCAGAACAGATCGCCTGCCACCGTATTCTGCAGGAACGGAAGGGCGGCGACGTAGCACTGGGTCAGGCCGGCGAAGTCGAGGCTATACATGCCGCTGAACGCCCAGACCGCGAAATTCGAAATGGCGAAGAAAGCGAGCGAGCAGGGCACCATGACGGCAGCCGTTGCCGCGATGCCAGGCCAGCGCCGCGATACGATGCCGACAAGAGCGGGCAGCGAAATCGCCACGGTGACGATGAGAGAAATGCGCCAATCGTCAGCCCCGAGTGCCAGGGCGCTAAGCACCATAGCGGCGACCGGCACCACCGGTGCGAAAGCCGGGACGCGCAGCATGCGGCCGGCGAACAGCGCACTGGCCGCGATCGGCAGGAAACCCGGGGCATGCGGCACAAGCCGCGCCACCACGTCTAACCCGATAAGGAATGCCACCAGGGCCAGATCCATCCACAGGTCGGCGCGTTTTTTATTGGCTTGCATCGGGGTCAGGTCCTTATGCGGTTCGAATTTATCCCTGCATAGCACAGGGGACGTCAAGATTCTATCGCCCGAAATAGCCCTTTAGTCAGTGCGGCTTTCGACCCAGCCGGCGATGATTCCAGCGAGTGCATCGAGCCCGTCGGTGAGCGCCGCCGGGCCGGGCTGCAAGATCAGCGTCGATTTGACCTCGCGCAGCCAGCCGGTGGCGACCGCCGGAACCTGGGCAAAGCCCGGCCGGGCGGCGACGCGTGCCGGCACGAATTTCTTGCCGCACCAGGAGCCGATAATGATATCGGGCCGGGCGGCAATCACGTCGGCGCCCGACACGATGCGGTCCTTGGCATTCTTGCGGACCGCCATCTGCGGGAACACCTCGATGCCGCCGGCCGCCTCGATCAGTTCCGACACCCAGCGCAGGCCCGAGATCATCGGGTCGTCCCATTCCTCGAAATAGACCCGCGGCCGGCGCGGCAGGCGCAAAGCGCGCTCATGCACGGCATCGACGCGCGCGGCGAGCCGGCGGGCCAGCGCGTCCGCTTTGTCCGGACTGCCGACCAGCGCGCCGAGCGTGCGGATCATGTCGAATATGCCGGCGACGTCGCGCTGATTGAAGGCGTGCACCGCGACATTGGCGCGGATCAAGTCGGCTGCGATGTCGGCTTGCAGATCGGAGAAAGCCAGCACCAGGTCGGGCTTGAGCGCGAGGATCTTCGGCAGGTCGGCGGAAATGAAGGCGGAGACGCGCGGCTTTTCCTTGCGCGCTTGCGGCGGCCGCACCGCATAGCCGGACACGCCGACAATGCGGCGGTCTTCGCCGAGGAGATAGAGCGTCTCCACGGTCTCCTCGGTCAGGCAGACGATTCGCTCGGGCGGGAACATTGAGCCATCATACACCGACAGTTTCGGCTTTCACGAAAAGCAAGTGTAGACAGCCGAACTAGGTTTGGTACGATGATTGTCCACGCCCGTCGTAAGCGGCCGTGCATGCCCCGAGACGATGGCCTCATGGGGCGTTTCGCTCCGAAACTTGATCTTGCAACGCGCTCGCGTCGCGCCATCGGATTCTCATGCCGGACCCCGTCCATATCCTGCTTGCCGTCTGCATGTTCGTGGGGGCGGCGCTTTATTCGTCCGTCGGCCATGCCGGCGCGTCGGCGTATATTGCATTTATGGCGCTGTTTTCCGTTCCACCCGCGGTCATGCGGCCAACGGCGCTGACCTTGAATATATTCGTCGCGACCTTCGCATCCTATCGATACGCACAGGCTGGCTATTTTCGCTGGCGCGTTGTTTGGCCGTTTTTGCTCGGCTCGCTGCCTTTTGCGTTCATCGGGGGAGGAATCCAACTGCCCGGCGAATATTATCGGGCCATCGTCGGCGGCGTCCTGATTCTGGCCGGGCTCAGGATGCTATGGGCGGTACATCTTTATGCCAAGCGCGAGATCCATGATCCTCCGATCTGGCTGAGCGTGCTGTTAGGCGTCGGCATTGGATTTCTTTCGGGGCTTACCGGAACGGGCGGCGGGATCTTTTTGTCGCCGGTGCTCATTTTTCTCGCTTGGTCCGACCTACGAACGACGTCCGGTATTGCGGCAGTATTTATTTTCGGTAATTCGATCGCTGGATTGCTTGGCAACTACGCGATTGTCCGCTCGCTGCCAGATGAATTGCCGATGTACGTCGTTGCCGTCATGCTAGGGGCCTTGATTGGAACTGCCTTTGGCACGAAGTTCTCGATAATCTACATCCGCCGGGCGCTTGGGGTCGTCTTGATTATCGCCGGGCTAAAACTGATCGGCGTGTATTGATTCTGCCGGTCGGCCTTGCGAGAAGACGGGCCGTATGGCGGAATTGCAGTCCATGAACGCCGAGTTCGATTATATCGTGGTGGGTGCGGGCTCGGCCGGCTGCGTGCTGGCCAACCGGCTGTCTGCCGATCCGAAGAACCGCGTGTTGCTGCTGGAAGCCGGCGGCAACGACAACTGGATCTGGTTTCATATTCCGGTCGGCTATCTGTTCGCCATCGGCAATCCGCGCTCGGACTGGATGTTGAAGACCGAGCCGGAGCGAGGTCTCAACGGGCGCAGCCTGAATTATCCGCGCGGCAAGGTGATCGGCGGCTCCTCGGCGATCAACGCCATGGTCTATATGCGCGGACAGGCCGGCGACTACGATCACTGGCGCCAGCTCGGCTTGCCCGGCTGGTCGTGGGACGACGTCCTGCCCTATTTCAAGAAGCACGAAGACAATTTTCTCGGGGCGAGCGAGCACCACGGCGTCGGCGGCGAATGGCGCGTCGAATTTCCCCGCATTCGCTGGGACATCATCGACGTCTGGCGCGAGGCGGCGGCGCAATACGGCATTGCGCCGGTGCAGGACTTCAACACCGGCGACAACGAGGGCTCGTGTTACTTCCACGTCAACCAGAAGCGCGGGCGGCGCTGGTCGGCGGCGCGCGGGTTCCTCAAGCCGATCTTGCACCGGCAAAACTTGCGACTGGAAACCGGTTGTCTGGTCGAAGGCCTGACGTTCGACGACAAGCGCGCCGCCGGCGTGCGCTGGCGGCAGGATGGCGTTGTGCGTTCGGCGCGTTGCCGCGGCGAGATCGTCATGGCGGCCGGCTCGATCGGCTCGCCGCAAATCATGATGCTGTCGGGCGTCGGGCCGGCCGCCGATTTATCGAAGCTCGGTATTCCCGTGGTGCTAGACAGACCGGGCGTTGGCGCCAACCTGCACGACCATCTGCAACTGCGGATGATCTACAAAGTGACCGGCATCAGGACGCTGAACGAGATGTATTCGTCGCTGCTGGCGCGCGCATGGATGGGCGTCAACTATGCTTTGTTCCGGCGCGGGCCGCTGACCATGGCGCCGTCGCAGCTCGGCGCCTTCACCAAATCCGATCCCACGCTGGATCGCGCCAATCTCCAGTATCACATCCAGCCGCTGTCGCTCGACAAATTCGGCGATCCGCTGCATCCGTTCCCGGCCTTTACGATCAGCGTCACCAATGTGCAGCCAACGAGCCGCGGCGCGCTCACGCTGAAATCCGCCGATCCGGCGCAACCGCCGGCCATCGCACCGAATTATCTGTCGACGCCGGAAGATCGACGCGTCGCCGCCGATTCGATCCGCGTGACGCGCAGAATCGTCGCGCAGCCGGCGCTACGGCCATATTCGCCGGTCGAATATCTCCCGGGTGCGCAGGTGCGCGACGACGACGAGGCCGCGCTGGTCAAGGCGGCGGGTGACATCGGCACGACGATCTTCCACCCGGTGGGCACCGCGCGCATGGGCCGCGCCGACGATGCGCGCGCGGTGGTCGATGCGCGCCTGCGCGTGATCGGCATCGATGGTTTGCGCGTAGCGGACGCCTCGGTGATGCCGTCGATCACCTCCGGCAACACTAATTCGCCGACCATGATGATCGCGGAAAAGGGCGCCGCGATGATTTTGGAGGACGCAAAGGGCTAAGGCAGCGCCTTGAGGTGCCGGATCGGCCGGCCGGGCGCGATTGCCTGCGCGGCCGCGACGATGGCGTTGGCGTCGATGCCGTAGTGCCGGTAAAGCTCGGCGAGCGAGCCGGTCTGGCCGAAATGCTCGACTCCGAGCGCGCGCGTGCGATGGCCGGCAACCGCGCCGAGCCAGGCCAGCGTTGCCGGGTGGCCATCGAGCACGCTGACGATGCCGCAATGCGGTGGCACGTCCGCCAATAGCCGCTCGATATGCGAACGCGCATGCACGAGGCCGCGTTCGCGCGCGCGTTGCGCCGCGGTCCAGCCGGCATTGAGCCGGTCGGCCGAGGTGACGGCGAGCAGGCCGACGTCGCGGCGGTCCTCCGCCATCAGGCCGACGGCGGCGATCGCTTCCGGCGCCACCGCGCCGGTGAAGGCCACCATCACCTGAGCGTTCGGCCCCGGTTCGCGCAGCCAATAGGCGCCGTCGACGATCTGCTGCGCCAGCTCCGCCGTCATCGTGCGTTCGATCTGCTCGACCGGCCGCGTCGATAGCCGCAGATAAACCGAACCGCCGGTCTCGTCGCGCAGCCAATTGCGTTCGGACGGAGCGGCGTCGCCATCCTTCTGGATATAGGCGAAGGCCCAGCGCAGGATCACCGCCAGCTCGTCGACATAGGCCGGCTCGAACGCCGCCAGGCCGTCTTGCGCCAGCCCGATCAACGGCTCGGCGATGGATTGGTGCGCGCCGCCTTCGCCCGCCAGCGTGATGCCGGACGGCGTCGCGACCAGAATGAAGCGCGCATCCTGGTAGCAGGCGTAATTGAGCGCATCGAGTCCGCGCGCGATGAAGGGATCGTACAGCGTGCCGATCGGCAGCAAGCGCTCGCCGTTGATACTGTGAGACAAGCCGAGCGCCGAGAGCAGCACGAACAGGTTGTTCTCGGCGATGCCGAGCTCGATGTGCTGGCCTTTGGGTGAGAATTCCCAATTGAATGTCGATGGGATGTGTTCGCTCTTGAAGGTGTCGGCCATCGCCTCGCGCGCGAACAATCCGCGCCGGTTCACCCATGGCCCGAGATTGGTCGATACCGTCACGTCAGGCGATGTCGTGACAATGCGCTGCGCGAAGGCGTTATCGCCGCGACCGATTTCGTTGAGCAGGGCGCCGAAGCCGGTCTGCGTTGCCATCGTGGGCTGAATGGTGACCGCGAGATTGTCCGGCACGGCGATCGCCGGTGCGCTCAGCCGCCGCGCCTTGTCGGCAGCGAACGGCACGCGGTCGAGGAAGCTTTGCAATTTTTCTGCCGGTAGCGACAGGCCTTCGAACTTATCCCATTCGTGGCCGGGGCGCACCGCCATCGCCTGGCGGAACACTTCCATCTGCGCCGGCGTCATCAGCCCGGCATGATTGTCCTTGTGCCCCGCCATCGGCAGGCCGAAGCCCTTGACCGTGTAACAGATGAAGCAGGTCGGCTTGTCGCTGGTGGCGGCATGCAAAGCCTCAAGCATCGACGGGAGGTCATGCCCGCCGAGATTGTTCATCAGCGCCGCCAGCGCGTCGTCGGAGCGTTTCTCGATCAGCCGGCTTACGTCGCCCTGGTCGCCGATCTCGTCGTTGAGCCGCTTGCGCCAGGCGGCGCCGCCGGCGAACACCAGCGCCGAGTAGAGCTGGTTCGGGCACTTATCGATCCATTGCCGCAACCGCTCGCCGCCGGGCTCCTTGAAGGCGGCCTGCTGCAGCGAACCGTATTTGACGATCACCACGTCCCAGCCGAAATTCTTGAACAGCTGCTCGTAGCGCTCCCACAGTCCTTCGCGCACGACGGCGTCGAGACTCTGCCGGTTGTAGTCGATGATCCACCAGCAATTGCGCAGGCCCTGTTTCCAGCCTTCGAGCAGCGCTTCGAAGATGTTGCCTTCGTCGAGTTCGGCGTCGCCGACCAGCGCCACCATGCGCCCTTCGGGCCGGCTCAAACCCCAGCCATGCGCGCGCACATAGTCCTGCACCAGCGAGGCGAACAGCGTCTGCGCCACGCCGAGGCCGACCGAGCCGGTGGAGAAGTCGACGTCGTCGGCATCCTTGGTGCGCGAGGGATAGCTCTGCGCACCCTTGTAGCCGCGGAATGTTTCGAGCCTTCGCTGAGTCTGCTTGCCGAGCAGGTACTGGATGGCGTGGAAGATCGGCGAGGCATGCGGCTTCACCGCCACGCGGTCTTGCGGCCGCAGCACGTCGAGATAAAGCGCGGTCATGATGGTGGCGAGCGAGGCACTCGAGGCCTGATGGCCGCCGACCTTCAACCCGTCGCTGTTTTCGCGCAGATGATTGGCGTTGTGGATGGTCCAGCTGGCCAGCCAGAGAATCTTCTTTTCCAGTTCGCGTAAGGTTTCGACGCCGTCGGTCATGCCGGCAGTCTAGCGCGATCGGCGCGCGCGAGGAACTTGATTGGCCGAGTAGCGAACAGGCTTGATCAGCGGCCGTCGTTGAGCTTGGCGGCCGGCGCGTCGAGCACGTTTTTGCAGGCGGGCGGCAGGTCGGCGAGCGTGATCGGCTTGGGCGGAACCTTCGGCGGCGGCCCCGGCTTGGGATGCAGGATCGAGTCCTTGAACCAGAAGTCCAACTCCTTGGCGCCGCAACCATCGCCCACCGGCACCGGCGGCTGCGCGCGGCAATTCGGCGAATCGGCCGGGCATTTCAGCCGCACATGGATGTGGTCGTCGTGGCCGAACCAGGGCCGCACCTTGGCCATCCAGCCGTCATGCTTTTTGTCCTCGACGCGGCACAGTTCCTTCTTGATCGCGGCATTGACCAGCACGCGCTCGACCTCGGGCTGCTGCGCCGCGGTGCGGATGAAGGCGACGTCGGCCGGCGTCCAGGTTTCCGGATTGACGCGCAGTTTGTCGGTGGCGACCAGATTGCTGGCCGAAATGTCCTCGCGCTCCTTCTTGCTGAGTTCGCGGTTCGGCATCGGCATGAACCAGATGTCCACGTCGAGGCCGATCTGATGGCTCAAATGGCCGAACGGCAGCGGGCCGCCGCGCGGCTGCGCCATGTCGCCGACCAGGACGCCCTTCCAGCCGGTAGCCTTGGCGGCGAGCGGCGCGAAGCGCTCCAGGAATTTCACCAATTCCGGATGGCCCCAATTACGATTGCGCGACAGCCGCATCACCTGCCAGTTCGGGCCGTTGACCGGCAGCTCGACGCCGCCTTGCAGACAGCCGCGCGGGTAGTAGCCGATGGCCATCGCGTGGCCGAGGCTCGGCAGCTCCTTTTTCGAGAACAGGACCTTGGCCGGCAGTTTTTCTTCCGCGACCGCGGGCTTTGCCGGCGGCATCGGTGTCGGACTCGACGTCTGCGCGCGGCTGTTGCCGGCGAGCGCGCCGGCAAATGCGAGTGACAGGGCGAACGCGGTAGCGATTCGGGCGGTCATGATGCTTCCGATTTAGCGATTCTGTCTTCGACTGTCAGGTTAAATGCGGGGAAAAAGCGGCGAGGGCCGGGTAATAACCAATACCTCAGGATTTTAGGCAAAATTCAACAATTCTTGCCAGGATGACACCGCAACTCGCCCCCGGGAAAGCCCACGATGCCGCGTCTCGCCATTGTCCTTGCCGCTGTCGCCGTCCTGCTCGGCGGCCTCGCGCCCGCGCAAGCCGGCATCGTGGTGACCGTGGACAAATCGGCGCAGCGCCTGTCGGTCGTGGTCGACGGCGCGCCGCGCTATCAATGGCCGGTGTCGACCGCGCGCATCGGTTATAGCACGCCGAACGGCAGCTATCGGCCGCAGCGGCTCGAGCGCAAATGGTTCTCGCGCAAATACGAATGGTCGCCGATGCCCTATTCGATCTTCTTCAACGAAGGCTACGCCATCCACGGCAGCTACGAGATCTCGCATCTCGGCCGGCCGGCCTCGCACGGCTGCATCCGCCTGCACCCGCAAAACGCCGCGCTGCTGTTCGCGCTGGTGAAGGAGCGGATGGACGACACCACCATCGTGGTCACCGGCGAGCGGCCGGAGAAGACGCGCGCGCGCGAGGCGGATCCGGACGAGCCGCATCGCGTGCGTCGCAGCTATCGCGTCCACGAGACGGCGCCCCGGCAACAGACGTCCTTCGGCGAGGCTGGAAGCTGGCACAATAGCCGTCACTGACGGCGCGGCTCCCACGCCCAAAAATCATTGCACGTGATTGCCGATCCGGTTGTCAAACAGCCATGCGTCATCGCCCCTGTTCTTTGATGCGCGGGGTGCGCATGGTTCCCTTTTTCCGTTTCCCCAAGAGGGGAATGGAGCGCCGGGAGGCGCCAGGGCGGTGGTGCTATGCCGCCCTTTGGCGGGCATTGACGGAGCCCGCCGCGCGCCCACGGCTGAGTCCGGTTACCCGGGTCAGCCGCTTCGGGGGCGCACGCCCCCATTGACGGAGGGGGCTGCGCCTCCCGGCGCTCCACTGACGGCGCGCGTTGTCGGCGCGCCGCACCCTGTTCCATCATCGCTAGCGTCACTCGAGATGACGCCCTCTGCGAACAAGGCGGATGGTAGTTATTGTGATATAGGAATAAAGTCAAGAGGCTCGGAAGCCTCACACATCCACCTTCAGCGCCGCAATAAATGCTTCCTGCGGAATGGCGGCCTTGCCGAACTGGCGCATGCTGCTCAATACCCCATGCGTCCGTACATTCTCGCGGCAATCGCGGTCAGCGCCGCGGTTACGGCGAGCAGGACGGCGAAATCAAGCAACAATCCATAATCCGACGTTCCATTCGTCAGCATGAGCGCCCGCAGCGCATCGACTTCATAGGTGAGCGGATTCGCGTGCGACACCGCGCGCAGCCAGTCCGGCATCAGCGACAACGGATAAATGGCATTGCTGGCAAAGAAGATCGGCATGGTCAGGACCTGGCCGATTCCCATGAATCGCTCGCGCGTCTTCACGATGCACGCGATGATCAGCGACAGCGTGGAGAACAGGGCCGAACCGAGCATAATGGCGGCGGCGACGCCGAGGATGCTCAGGGGATTAAGGCTAATGCCGACGCCGAGAAGAAGCGCGAGCACATAGACGATCAGCCCTTGCGATAAGGCCCGCACGCCGGCCGACAGCGCCTTGCCGAGCACGAGCGCCGAACGCGGCGCGGGACTGACGAGATAGCGCTGCAGGACTCCGAGATCGTGTTCCCAGATCGCTGAGATGCCGTAAAAGATCGCCACGAACAACGCGCTTTGCGCCAGGATGCCGGCGGAGAGGAAGTCGAGGTAGGGAATGTTCCCCGGCGCCACGCCGCGAACGCGCGCCATAACCTCGCCGAACAGCATCAACCACAACACCGGCTGGACCGCGCGGGTGAGCAGCTCCAACGGATCGTGATAGAGCTTCTGCACCTCGGCGGCGGCCACACCCAAGGTCTGAATCACATAGTCGCCGAGCGCCTGGCCAACCGACCTGTCAACCATGCTCACTGGCTGCCCGACGTTCGCGCCTGATTTCGCCATAGTTTCCCTCGGTTTCGGTTTCGCTCGTCTCAGCGACGAGTTGGAGAAAAACGTCATCGAGCGTGGCATCAGGCCCGACGCGCGCTTTCAATTCGGCGGGAGTGCCGACGGCCGCGATCCGTCCGCGGTCGATGAGTGCAATGCGGTCGCAGAACTTGTCGATTTCATCCATGTGATGCGATGTCACGATCATCGTCCGCTGGAACCTGTCTCTGAGGTCGAGGACATGCTCCCAGACCGTCTCTCGGGCACCGGGATCGAGGCCAACCGTAGGCTCGTCGAGGAACAGCACGACCGGGCGATGCAGAAAGCTCTGAGCAATCTCGAGCCGCCGGATCATGCCACCGGAGTACTGCCCGGCGAGATGGGAGGCCACCTCCGAAAGCCCCATGCGCGCGAGCGCCTCCGTGATGCGTTCTGTCCGTTCCCGTCGCGGGATGCCGTAGAGGCGCGCGGACAGCAGCATGTTTTCATAACCGGTGAGCGAACCGTCGGCCGACAGAAGCTGCGGGACATAGCCGATGTGCCGCCGCACCTCGGCAGGCTGCGCGACGATATCGTAGCCGGCAATCTTGGCCGATCCGGACGTCGGCGGCAGCAACGTCGTCAGCATTTTGATCAGCGTGCTCTTGCCCGCGCCATTCGGGCCGATCAGGCCGAAAATCTCGCCCTGATTGATCGTCAGCGTCACGCGATCGACGGCGGTCAGATCGCCGAATTTTCGAGTGAGCGTGAATGCTTGTACAGCGGCATCTGGAATTGGAGCGTCCGCCTGATCGTCCGGCATGAGCACAAATCCTCGTACGCCCCGATTGTCATTATAGCAGAGCGGGACGCGTTGCCGGTGGCGAAACGCTTACGCGTCGATCCAATGTATATCCGGCTCTTTTCTGGGAACTGCCGGGGCTGCGGCTTTCGGATGCCCGACGATGATGGGAGCGACAGGCATATAATTTGCCGGAAGTTTCAGCGCCGCTTTTCCTTCCGGCGTTATGAGCCATTTCTGTGCAAAGCCGATCCAGCATGTCCCCAATCCGGCGGCGCGCGCCGCCAGCATCAGGTTCTCGGCCGCCAGCGAGCAGTTCTCGACCGCCCACGGGCTTTCCGCCGCGCTCGATATCAAGATGAGCGCCGGCGCATGATAGAAAATATGGAAGGTTGGATTGCTCAGCCGTTCCTGAAAATGGGGCAATAGAGCCGCGGGCGAGGTTCGCAGCATATGCGCCTTCGCTTCGTTCGATATGCGTGCGAGAACCGCTTGGTCGCGCACCACGCAGAACGACCACGGCTGTTGATTGACTGCGCTTGGCGCCTGAATGGCCGCGTCGATCAATTCGCGGATCGTCTTTTCATCGACCGGCTCGGCGGTATATTCGCGCACGGCGCGCCGGCTGTAGATCGCTTCCCTGAGGTCCATGACCGGCCCGCCTTGCCATTTTCGGATTGGCTATTCTAGGCAGGCGGTAGATTTATGGTTTGATCTTGATCAACCGCTCAAACATCTACCTTCAGCGCCACTATCGCTTCGTAAGCTGAATTAGGTTCGCGGGATCCAACTCAAAAAATCGTTCGCCGTCGTCGTAATACGTTTTGCCCGGCCGACGAAGACATGTAACCCACCATGGGTTGGGACGAATTGTGGTCACAAGAAAAATCTCGTCGGGCGTATCCGATCGTCCGGCCTCTGCACTTGTCATGGCATTCGCGACAAGTTGATGATTGGTCAGCGATAGATCGCTTTCTTCTAGTATAAGCACGCTGCGTGCGCCTTCATCGCGCTTCCACTTTGCGAGTTTGCCAAATTTGTCATCGCATGTTCGCTTCAGGCGAACTTGCCGCGCCGTCTCCACGTCGCCCTTCACAAGCGCATGCCGCGAGAAACGACCACTAAGTGGGCTGCGTTGAAAGTCGTGCATCGACCAGCGATAGAGCGAAAATCGAAACGGTACGTCCGCGGCCGATTCCCTGGAGGCAGAATATGGGTATCGGTCGCCGTATCGGACCAGAGGAAGCGTCGCCGCGTTCGAACCTATCCAACTAATCAGCGCATTTTGGACCGTCTTAAGCTTTGCACTGCTCATTGCGTTCGTCGCTTCGACAGGGTGATAAACTCCCAAAATTCTGTGTCCGAAGATCGATTATCGAAACGTTCGATTACAGGCGCAAATAGCTTCTTGTTGTGTTCTTCCAAAGTTATCTGATTCTCAAAAGGTTCGATGCCGGTATGCTCGAACGCGTATAGTTGCTGTCCGACCGTGCAAACGTAATCGACACGTCGCTCGGGATCAGAGTCCCGCAAATCATCAGGAGATCGACCGTCTTCGCGGCGCGATAGATTCTCCCGTGCCTCGATGCGCCGAAGCACGGCATCTATCGCCTTTCCCTCATTGTACCTTTCAGCCATCGATAAATGCCGCTCGAGCAGCTACACATCCACCTTCAGCGCCGCTATGAAGGCCTCCTGCGGAATATCGACCTTGCCGAATTGCCGCATCTTCTTTTTGCCTTCCTTCTGCTTGTCGAGCAGCTTGCGTTTGCGCGTGGCGTCGCCGCCGTAGCATTTGGCGGTGACGTCCTTGCGGAAGGCGCGCACGGTCTCGCGCGCGATGATCTTGCCGCCGATGGCGGCCTGGATCGGCACCACGAACATGTGCGGCGGGATCAGCTCCTTGAGCTTCTCCGCCATGGCGCGGCCGCGGCTCTCGGCGCGGGTGCGATGCACCAGCATGGCGAGCGCGTCCACCGGATCGCTATTGACCAGCATCTGCAGCTTCACCAGATCGGCTTCCTTGTAATCGGTGAGGTGATAGTCGAACGAGGCGTAGCCGCGCGACACCGATTTCAGCCGGTCGTAGAAGTCGAACACCACCTCGTTGAGCGGCAGGTCATATTTCACCATGGCGCGGTTGCCGACGTAAGTGAGCTCTTTCTGGCTGCCGCGGCGGTCCTGGCACAGCTTGAGCACCGAGCCGAGATATTCGTCCGGCGTCAGGATGGTCGCCTCGATCCACGGCTCTTCCATGGTCAAGATCTGTGTCGGGTCCGGCATGTCGATCGGATTGTGAATCTCGATTTCCTTGCCGTTGCGCAGTTTCATCTTGTAGATCACCGAGGGCGCGGTCGCGATCAGATCGAGGTTGAACTCGCGCGCCAGCCGTTCCTGGATGATCTCCAGATGCAGCAGGCCGAGGAAGCCGCAGCGGAAGCCGAAGCCAAGCGCGGCGCTTGTCTCCATCTCGTAAGAGAAGCTGGCGTCGTTGAGCCGCAGCCGGCCCATGGCCGCGCGCAGGTCCTCGAAATTGGCGGCGTCGACCGGGAACAGGCCGCAGAACACCACCGGGATCGCCGGGCGGAAACCGGGTAACGGCTCGTCCACCGGATTGCGCTCGTCGGTGATGGTGTCGCCCACGCGTGTATCGGCGACTTCCTTGATCGAGGCGGTGAGCATGCCGATCTCGCCGGGGCCGAGCTCGTCGACTTGCGTGAGCTTGGGCTTGAACACGCCGACGCGGTCGACCTCATAATGCGCGGCGATGCCGATCATGCGGATGCGCTGGCCCTTCTTGAGCACGCCGTCGACCACGCGCACCAGCACCACCACGCCCAAATAGACGTCGTACCAGCTGTCGACCAGCAGCGCCTTGAGCGGCGCGTCGCGGTCGCCCTTCGGTGGCGGCAGGCGGGTGACGATCGCTTCCAGTACCTCGGGCACGTTCTCGCCGGTCTTGGCCGAGATCATGATCGCATTCGAGGCGTCGAGCCCGATCACGTCCTCGATCTGCTTCTTGACCGCTTCGGGCTCGGCCGCCGGCAGATCGACCTTGTTGAGCACCGGCACGATTTCGTGGCCGGCGTCGATGGCGTGATAGACAT